>Ga0265324_10001415_pt1 | contig 13784 bp, 11 predicted proteins | sample 41419metaG_FD_198634 | JGI IMG/M metagenome (GOLD analysis project Ga0265324, IMG submission 198634) | Rhizosphere microbial communities from Carex aquatilis grown in University of Washington, Seatle, WA, United States - 4-14-19 metaG | ecosystem: Host-associated > Plants > Roots > Rhizosphere...
CTTGTATTGTATCGGTCTACAACGAGGAAGCGGTGTTGGCGCAGGCTGTTCGGTTGCTGGTGCCGGAGCTACGGAAGTGGTCTGATAGCTTTTGCGTGGTGGTTGCAAGCAATGGTTCGACCGATGGTACCGAGCGTGTGGCCAGGCGGTTGGAGGCTGAGTTTCCGGATGAGGTGCGGTTACTGGTGTGCCGTCAAAAGGGCCGGGGTTGGGCGCTGAGGGAAGCGATTGGCCAGATCAGCGCAGCACGGTATCTGTACGTTGATGTGGATTTGCCGGTTCGATTTGAGGACTTAAAGAGGCTTGTGGCAGCGTTGGATGGAGGCGCGGATTTGGTGGTGAGCCGCCGGCAAGGGTATCGTCCGGGCCTAAGGAAGTTGATGACGGTTTGCTTAAGAATGTTAAACCGGCTGGTGTTTGGGATTAAGGTGAGTGATTCGCAGTGTGCGGTGAAGGCGTTGTCTCCTGTCGCTGCTAAGGTGTTGGTGGAGGACTGTCGGGAAAACGGCTGGTATTTGGACACGGAGCTGGTGGTGTTGGCGCACTGGCGGGGTCTAAAGGTTGCCGAGGTTGGGGTGCACTGGATTGAACGCCGGTTTCGTGAGCGGGTGAGCAAGGTGGTGGTGGGTTCTGACACCTTGGACTTTTTGTGGACGCTCGGAGTGATCTGGCGACGGCGAGCTCGATTGTCTAGGGTTTGAGCGGGCGACTACTTAAGTTTGGGCTCCATATTGTGTCTGCTGGACAAACCAGACAAAGGCCAGGTAGGCAACCGCACAGACTCCTGCGATAAGAAATAATGCCGGAAGACGCTTGAGCATAGTCAAACTATCCAATAAAAAATTAAAGTACTTATGCTTTGACTGGGGCTACGGGATGTTATCTGAACTTCATTAGCTTATGGTTTGATATGTTATTGGAAGACCTTTGTATGCCTTGTGGATGTGCCGTTAAAAACATGGAAGCCGCCTACTGGCGGCGTCCATGCGCTCGTAGTGCGGCTTTTTGGCGTTGATGCTCCTCAGGCCCGGGATCGTTGCTTGGCCCTAATGGCGAATACGACGGCGGTGCAAACAAGGGCCCATCCGAGAAGTGTTGGGTGATCGGCAGCGTTGGCAGGGACGTTTTTTGGTGTGGCGGGGTAGCGTTGCTGCGGCGGTGATGATGATGCGGGTTCATAGAAGAGCGTTTTGGCTACGCACGCCGCTGTCAACGCATACACTACGCTGAAGCCCATCATGATTCTTGAAAAGAGTTCGGGATGATCTTTGGGATTGGAATTCGATATTTGAATGTTTCCCGCTTCCCAGAGGATGAACGTAAACATCGTCATCAAACCGATGAAGAATACTGAGCGCCCGATCAGGCTGCCGCGCAGCGTGCACACGAAAAAAAGGACGAGAGAGCCGAGTGCCGAGATGATCATGAAGCAAAGTAGTTCATGATTGGTGAACCGTACGTTATGCTTAGCGCCCATGTCGGCGAAGTAGAACCAGCCGGAAAGATTATATATGGCCAGCATCACCGAGAGCGCCATGACGGCACCAATAGCGCCGGCAGTGTTACGCCTATGTGATCGTGTCATAACCACCTCATTTTTAGCTCTTGCGCGGATACTCCAAGTGCTTGGCGCTCAGATTGTAGCATACGAGTTATCCCCTTGTCTGCCGGACAGTTTGATGGACGAGCATGGAGCTTGTGCTCATTATGGCTTTAGCAATGCTGGGTAGGCCGGTCTAAAACTTAATGCCTGAAGAGATGATTGTCTTTAACGAAACTTGAATGGGTGCTGCGGGAAAAAGTTACTTAAATGAGTTCGTCATAGCCGATGCATTGGCGTCATTGGTTGTAAGTGGGGTTAACCCCCAGTTGTTTTCTATGGTGCGCAGTAGTAATGAATAGTTGTCACTGCGCATATTGGGTACTCTCGGATGGTCACGGAATCCGGTTTTTCGAATGCATGCTTACCTTGGCTGAGTGCGCCGGTCTGGAACCTCGGTTCGAACCCCGCCCACTTTCCGCCGATATTTTAGGTTCGCCTTACTTAAGTTTACAGATTGGAGCGCGTCAAATTATTACTCATTTAGGGCTCGGAAACCAGTATTTGAGCATGCTTGGATGGGCAATCTGAGTCTCTTCGTATGCTTTGAGTGCCAGCAGGTCCTTGTCAAACGTGATAATGAGTTCGGCGTGAGCTTCAGCTGCGCATTCCAGAATCATGTTGTCCTTAGGATCGCGGACGGCACTGATTTCGAGGTGGGGTCGGATTTTGGTAAGTACTCGATCCAGGTCGGTTAGAAAATTTGCTATTGTAGCGCGATCAAAGTGGAATTTAGTGGCCAGTTTTCCGCTTACTTCAGTTAGTATGTCTTCGGATGTGTAGAGCTCGTAGGTGGCGCGCGGCTCGCCAGCGCCAAATAGCCAATCATACGAATAGCTTTTGTTAAGGGCGGTGGCGATGAAGACATTTGTGTCGGGCACGACCTTAGTTTTGGGAGGCATATTCGGCAATTTGGTCGTCAGTTTCTAGGCCCAATCGTCTCAGCAGCGGCGTGGCCTGTTGTTGCATGGCATCAACTGTAAGTTTCAGTTCATACCAAGCCACCATATCGCGTACAACATCGCTGCGAGAGCGCTTGGTCTTTGCCGCGATCTGATCTAACTGTTTCTTGGACTGGTCATCAAGTGAAATGCTAATCGTTGTCATGGATGTATTGTATTGATATTTTTATTATTTTTCAATATCTTCTTAATTTAGTTTAGACCAGCGTAGAGAATGGTGGAGTTCGAACTGGCTAACAGATATGTAGGTTTGTGACGGGCACGGAACTCGGTTCTAAAAATGCTTGCTGACCCGCCATGGGGTGGGCCAGTTAGGAGTCTCTTTGGGGCCTTATCTTCAGATATCTATGTGTACGGAAAAGGTCGGTCACGAAACCCGGTCTCTCGACTAAGTGCTTGCTCTGGCTGGAGAGATAGGTTTGAACATTTTAGTAAAGTTGGCTATGAGTACCGAACCCGGTCTTTAAGGTTAGTGTTCGACTCCTATTCTTTTTGAGTATGTTCAGATCTGATGCTATAGTAGCGCCGTGCACGACCTCCACCCAGTCGCACCTTGAGAGAGGCTTAGTCGTGAATACAACGTTTGACCCCGCCAACGTGACTGTTCTCGTTGCAGTGGGTGGGCGCGCAACGCGTGCTCTCTACGTAACAGCGGATGCCATCCCCAAGCACCTAATAGTGCTCGACAATGGCCCTACTATCTTGGAAGTTGTATGCCGACAACTTCAGCTCGTCGGGTTCCGTCGGTTCGTTTTTTGCACCGGCTACCACCACGCGCAAATCTCGAGCTTCGTTCGAAGTGAACGATGGATCAGTCACGATCAAGTGCACTATGAGATCTCGAGTGAAACCGAGCCAGCCGGGCTAGAGGGCGCGTTTCTGGCCGGCATCAATAAGCTCGGTATTACAGGCCAGGCAATGTTCATCGTAGGCGACGCTTTCATCCCATGGAACGAGCTCGTCAACATGAATGAGGAACATGCTCGTCGTCAGACGCCGATTACGTGGGGTCTGACGAGTCACATTACGGAGCGTACAGCGGATCCCGGTAAGGTTATTGTTGACCCTACCGACGGGCGGCGGGTGGTTCGTAATTATTATGGACGAGCTGAAGACCCAGTAGTCGGCAAACGTGAACTAGCTCTCACAAGTGCCGGGGTATGGGTAGTGTCACCCGACGCCTACCGCGAAATGTGCCGGGAATACAAAGCGTCGCGTGGCATGGACAACGAGCAGCCCATAGGGCCACAAGACAGTGTAATACTGTGGGCGGCTAGCCCCGGTAGGCATGATGTGTATGGGTATGATCTTCGAGGTGAAGTCCTCGATCTCGGCGAGCGTAATATTCGCTACGGGCAAATGTACTGGAGGCAGTATGTCTCCGGCTAGTCGATGACAAGTACGACTCCGCCTCTCGAATTAAAGGGGCGGAGTCGAGATTTAGCACCTCAAGTTGCTAGGGACCTTCCCGATGCATTGAACTTTCTACTACGGCGAAAGTGAGATGGTAATGCCCGACTTCGTTGTTCTCGCCGATGCAGAGCAGCTCTATCTGCGACTTGCAGACGAAAGACAAAAGCAGGGGCACATAGCGATGGCCGAGTTTCTCCGAATGTACGCGTCCGTGGCCTCGGACAATGTGGCACATCTCGGACTAGCCGGTTCGCAGACACGAACGGCTGCGCCAAGCCTGTATCTGCCGACTGAGTCTCGCCCTTTCACGGCCGGTGCTATCGACAAGGGCGTGCGGGCGGTTCTTTTCGATATGTATATGACGCTGGTCGATCTACGGCTGCCTAGGTTGCTACACGTCGTGCTTGCCGATGCTTTGAATGTCCATCCGGATCAGACTGCTGCTGCGTACAAGCATTTTGCGCATCAGTTCCTGGTCGGAGCTGTCACTCCTTTCGACCGCATGAGAGGGATTGCGGAGTTGGCGGGCCGGCCATCGATCAGTGACAACGATATTCATCGCCTTATGGTGATGGAGCTCGAGACCAATATCGCAGCTACGCGCCTATTCCCAGGCGTAAAGGCAACAATCGCATCATATCGACGCCAGGGCTATCTCGTAGGTATCGTTAGTAACGCGAATCCATGGGGGATAGAGGTGGCGCGACATCATGGTCTTATAGACATGGTGGACGTTGCTGGGTTCTCGGCTGACCCAGCTATCGCAACTCAAAAACCGTTTCCGGCGATTTACGAGAGTGTATGTGCTGGGCTTGGTGTTTCTCCGTCCGTCTGTTTGTTTGTGGATGACGGGGGGAGGGATTTTGCCATTGAAGGCGCACAGATGCTCGGCATGACAACGCTTCGGGTGGATAACCCCGGCGTTGAAAGGTATCGTCCGCTCGTGCCACTGAGCCACTTCCATACGTCCAGAATCGCCGATCTCAAACTGTAAGTTAGAGGTCGTCCAGGGGTCCTTTCGGGCAGCCAAGTAGCTGACCGAAAGGACCCCTTATTTCATGTCAGAAGTGGCGTTTGTCCGAGCTGGTAAACGTAGCCCACCCAAGAGGGATCCAGGGCATAGATGACAACGTAGTGCTCATATGGGAAAACCGTGCGAGAATATATTTGTCCATATAGTCGGACAGATTTTACATATTTCTAAAGAGGGCTTGAAGCGTGAGTAACGAAGCGTTATTAAACTTGGTTAGTGATATCGAACAGGACACAAAAGAGATAGTATCGCATATTGCAAATAGATATATGAATATGCCCCATCAGGGCTTAAAGGAACACGGAGCGAAGTATCTTTGCCAGAAGCTTGTCCCTTCGTCTGACCTGGTCATTTTATCGGGAAGAGGTGGGGTACTTGAGTCGACAAGTGGCAAGTTTTACGACTTCGGAGCTATGTCGCTCAATTGTCTACTCGGGCAGAACGATCCGTGGGTTAATGCAAACCTCGTCTCATACATATTGAGTGGCAGCCCGTCCTATGCGAGCACCAGTGCGGGAACTGCATTGTATTATGAAATCGCCGAAAAGATATCGAAGCTTAGCGGAATTAAAGACGCTGTAGTTAACCATCGCCAATGTAACGGATCGGATGTAGTGGAGCTCGCAATAGTAGCGGCGTACAAGCACAAGAAAAGCCATCAACGTTACGTTGTGTCATTTAAAGGTTCTTACCACGGACAAAACCTTACCTCCTATACTGTGTCCGATCTGCAGCAAGAAAACCATTTTTTCGTAGGCGATGAATCGGCTACCGTCTTCTTGGATACCCCGACCCACACTCAGCCAACGGTCAACCAGACGGAGCTATCGGAAAACGACAAGGGTATTTTGGAGAACCTTAAAAAAGTCGGACGAGAAGCGTTTGCGGTAATTATTGAGCCTATTCAAGTCAACAATCGCGTAAATATTTGCTCAAAGCTCTTCCTCTCGTCTCTAAAACAATTATGCGAGCAGCTTGAGATGCCTTTAATTTTTGATGATATACAGACGGGATACGGTTGGCTCGGTACATTCTCCAGTACACAATTTTTTGACGTTACCCCTAATATGATGGCCGTAAGTAAGGCCCTCACATCCGGCTATGGGCCGCTAGCGGCACTAGTAATGGAGCCCAAATATGGCGACTTGCCGGACAGTACAGTCAGAAAAACTAATGGCGCAGATATGAGGTCTTTAGTTGCGGCCAAGTCTGTAATTGAGCGATTGAGCGGTATAGAGGAAGAACTGATCCCGGAAGAACTCGATGAAACCCTTAAGCAAGAGCTGCGAGTTGGATTATTAGCTACATCCCCCAAAAAGCAAGCGGCTATTAGGTCACATTTGGTTGCGCTTAAAGCAAAATATCCGAGATTGTTTGGTGATCTACGAGGAACCGGCCTTATTTGGAGTATCGATATTGTCAATAAGGATGGTGAGCTAGACTTTGCCACGTGCTCAGCGATTCAAAAGGCGCTGCTGAGGAATGGGGTTTTTGTGCGCGACGTGAGAGGCGCACTTCTGTTTAAGATTCCAATCGTGTTTAACGAGCGTGAGCTGCAACAAGGGTTCGACGTGATCGACACATACCTCCAAACACAGTAGCCGTAAATGCCAATAATGATGCGTTAATAAAGGAGGGATTAGTGGAGGTAGTTGACCGAATTATTCGAAATAGGTTCCTGGGAAGCGAGATTGAGCTAAGCAGTAGTTATAGGCAACTAGTCGAATACGTTAACCATAGGACACCAACGGCATACGGCAAGGTCCGTTTTGTCGAAAGTGACGATTCGTGCGACATAGAGCTAGATAACCCTCAGACAAGAGATGCTGTTCTTGCGCTTATTTCAGATATTCAATGTACCAACAACTACAACATCACTCTTCAGGGAAAGCTCGAGGATTTTATCAAGGACGGGGAAAGTCTGGTAAAGATTCTGTACGGAGGGTCGGCCGGCCAAATCCTACTAATTAAAGATGATGCAAGTGATGAATACTTCGTACGTAAAGTCGCAGCAAGATTTGGCGTAGAGGGCAATGGCACACCAAAACTAGAAGCCGAGATTAGATTTCTACTCGAGATTAATAGATCACCGGAATGTAAAGTGCTGAAAGGGTTATTTCCGCATGTTATCGACCACTCCTATACTGAGCGATTCATTACGCTTGACCAAGAATATGTTGGTGAAGGGAAGAATGTCCTAACTCTTCTTTCGCAAAATATTATTACTCCCGCAGAGCACGTTGCGTACGTTGATACGCTGTTATCATCATTGATCCCTCACGGTTACGCTTTGAGGTCTCGTCTTGTACCTAAAACAGAGTCGCTCGATCATCTGGAAGACTACTATCTTCGACGTGCTGAGGGAAGAATTCGGTTTTTTCAAAACTGCGAAGATTTCTCAATGGATTTTCCGGCAAACAAACTACTATCACTTCCGGAATTGGTGGAAAGACGTGTTTTCCGGATTAATGGAATCGAGTACAGGAGCCCTCTTGAGACCATATCAAAGATTAAAGCAGATGATTCTATCTCTGACATATTACGTCCACGAACGGAGAGCTTTTGTGCTCATGGCGACTTAACATTTCTTAATATGGTCTTTGACGACCGTTCAAAGGCCCACAAGTTGATTGATAATCGCGGACACATTGGTAACTGGGATGCCCTATATGACTTTGGCAAGCTAAAATTTACTTTGAGCGGATTCGGCCAGGTTATGCTTAGAGATTTTGATCTATCGGAGGATTCTCACGGAGATTTCCAACTGACCATGACGGGCAATGCCAGAGGCAAGAAAGCTTTAACCGAGCTAAATAATTCGTTTTTCGATGATATCTCGAAAAACGAAGCTTTCGCGAAACTCGTTAAGGACGAACTGCACTGGCAGGAAAGAATTCTTTTTGCAGAAGCAATACACTATCTGTCCGATATCCCTCACAGACTTCTCTTAGACCAATCGCCAAGAAACGCTGTGGCTGTCTTTCTTCTTGGTACCGCGTACTTGAATGACCTGTACGACGCTCTTCGAAAATGAGCATATACCATGAGCAAGAATTTGGCCTTGCGAGCCTCATAGCAAAAGAGAGACTAACCTTGGAAAGAGAGACCCACGATTTTGACCATGTTATTGAGGCTGTCCTTCCCGCGAACCTGGCAACCCCGCTAATTATAGGTATCGACGGATCGGTGACTGCCGGTAAATCTTTCTTGTCTTCTAGAATGGACGCCTTCTTGAGGCGCCAAGGTATTGACTGTGTTGTTATTCACGGCGACTGGTATATGAGCTCCCGAAAAAGAAGGACGCAAGAGGTTGAAGCAGCTACGAGGGGTCGATACGACATGGCTACATTTGATATGGCTGTCTGTAATTACGAAGAAATAGCGGCGACCCAGGCGCAAGTTTTTGATTTTCTACAATCAGGCAACGATTCTCTTAATTTCAAATTATCTGGAGCATATAGTAGAGATTCAGGGGAACTAGATGCGACTATCGACTTATCGATAACTAATAAGTCGATAGTTATATTTGAAGGAACCGGCGTGATTAATTCCATTATGAAGCCTAAATTTGATTTATCGATACGTTTGGATGTTGGCACCTACGATGAAACCGTTAAGCGTTTGTGCCGACGTGAGTCGGAAAAAGAAGTATCGCTTCGTATCCCGGAGGAGCAGGTCAAGAAACGTTACGATCTTATTGATTACCGATATGACGGGTATCTACGGTCAAGAGATAGCGGCTATTTTGATGTATTGTTAGACACCTCTAACGAAGCTTTGACGGCAATATATAAACGGAATTAGGCATCTTAGCGTGAGCGCTTAATGATTTTCCATGTCTGGGATAAACGATTGCTCCCGATATGCAGAAAGCTCTCTCTCGACCAGGGTCCTATGCGCGGTATGCCAATTGTCAATTTCCGTAGCATCCTGTATCCATTTGAAGTCCGTGTGCTCGTGGCTTAAGGCAACCTCTTTGGCGGACGAAGTCGGCTTTACTGCGACGCAGATATTAACTTGGCTTACCCAGCCGGGATGTGAAAGAGGCGTCTTCGCGGCTATCCCGATATAGCCAATAGACCAAACGTCGAGGCTCAAGAGGATTGAAGTCTTCCATTGCTTGTTCAACAAGGGTGTTGCGGTCAGCCAGAAACAGCACGCGAGGACGCAGATCGTTATGGCGTCTGTTCCATCTGGGGCGTTAGGTTTCGAACTATCCCGTTGCGCTTATGATTTTAGCGCCATAATCGCTAAGACATGTGTCGCTAGTTAGCAATGAAGTATCGTGTACCAGAGATTGTGCTACGAGCATCCGGTCAAACGGGTCTTTGTGGATTAAAGGTAAGCTTTCGTAGTGTTTAAGCGCGAGATCTGAAATGTTAAGACGGCGAAAGTGGAGGTCTCTTAACGTTTCTAGTAACTCAGGGATTGGTTTTAGTTTGCCAATGGTAATCTTGATCGAGATCTCACAAAGCGAAACCTCTGATATGGCGATCTGAGATGTGTTCTCGAGTTGAGTTCGAGCAAGGGCGGATAGACGCGGGTCATCTGCTAACGGCCCACAGTAAGGCATCTGTATCTAAAAGGATGGTCACAGGGGTTTGTTTAAGCTTTCTCCGAATAACGCTTGAACTTCCTTATCGGCTTGGTCGTAGTCGACCGAAAATGTTATTTTGCCTTTGAGGGCACCGAAAAGAGGTGGTTTCTCCCTGATTCGATGGGTACCAGCTTAAATTGAGTAATCTTGCCTCCGCGGCGGGTTATGACGACGTCATCCCCTTCGGCGGCTGCGTTTAGGAGTTTACTGAGATTGGACTTCGCTTCGTAGACGTTTGCTGTCTTCATAGTAAAATACTTAGCTATATTAGCTAGTATCGTCAATTCATTGATTATTCTGACTGGGCGGTAGTGCTTATTATAAGCTAATGAGTTATTGTTACGGCTTGAGATTGCAGGGAAGCCTGAGTGCCGGAAGTTAGGGCGTTTAAGAAATGCTCGACATTGGTGCGAGCGGCGGCGATGTGCTTATCCCCTCCCCCGTAGTAAACGATGAGGTTGTCACCGATAATGACGGCTCCACAAGTATAGACTACGCCGGGTTTGCCATCGTTTTCATACCACTCTTCGGGTGCGAGGATCGGCTGGTTTGTGCGGTACAGGACTTTGGTGGGGTCGTCCAGGTCCAGCAACATGGCGCCGATCTTGTACTTGCCAGGATCGGATTTGTCGAGCGCGTGGTAGAGCTGGAGCCAGCCCAATTTGGTCTTGATGGGCGGGGCACCGGCACCGCGCACTACGTTGTCCCAGTGGTGCTGGCGCTTGGGGTCATGAAAGCCGCGGCCGCCAACTTGTGGCAGGCTCTTTAGGAACTTGGTGCCGTCGAAGTGCTTTAGGTCGTCGATGTATTCGATGTGGACTTTGGGAGAGAGTCCGTGCAAAATAGCGTATTTGCCGTTAATTTTTTCTGGGAACAATACCCAGTTCTTCTGGATTTCGCCGGGTTTTGATAGCAGCATGGGCTTAGCCCAGTTCCAGTGATGCTTGTGGACGTTGTCGAGTGAAATGGTGGTCATGGCCTGGCGGACGAACGACCAGCCATCGAAAGCTACGAACGATAGGTGGACCTGGCCGTCGATAATGACGGCGCGGGGATCTTCGCAGCCGGCCCAGCCGCCGCCGGAGGGGTTGGCGATGATGTCGTATTTCTCGGGTCCGTGAACCGCGCCTTTGGTGGGCTGGCCGAAGCCTTTTTGTGGTACATAGACGGGATAATCGAGGCGCTCGTCGAAGTTGATGCCGTCGGCGGACGAGGCGTAGCCCAGGCGCGAGATGCCGTCGGGGCCCATGGCGCGGTACAACAGGTGTACCCGCTCCTGGTCGACGAAGGCCGCGGGGTTTAATACCGCGTGTGACTCCCACTCGTAAAAGGTTGGTGACAGGATGGGGTTGCGGGCGTATTTGTGGAGGCGGGCGGCGCCGCGGTTGAGTGGTTGGCGCTGGTAAGGGTTGGGCAGCTGGATGAGCAGTAGTTTTTCTTTGGTGGTGGAAAAATACAGTTCGATTGTGCCGGGTTCGACGACGCCGCCGAGTACGCGAGGTGCGTCGTTAAGATCGGCGCTAAACTCGTACAGCGGCGTCTCGGTGCGCCATAACAGGTGGGCAGGGTCGTAGGCCGCACACAGCGCCGCGCCGATTTTAATGGCCACCTGGCCGCGCTTGGTTTCGCGGGTGGCATACAGCACCAGGATACCTTGCTCAATGTAGGTGGCGCTGATGAGCTCGAGCGCATGGGTGTCGAATTCGTGGCTGCGTGGCTGCATTAGCGGCTTCCCGGCGTCGTGCCAGGCAGCTAAGTTTTTTGAGAACGCCACGTGCAGGTCGCGACCGCCATAATACAAGACGTATTGGCCTTCGTGCTGATACTCGGGGACGACCTGCCCGGTGCCGGTGAGTTGATGTGATACGGCCAGTACGTCCCAGACTTCGATATCGTCGTCGTGGTCGTGGACGGCGATGCGGACTTCGCGGGCGCCGTCTTGCTCGGTGGTGTAGGTCATAATATTGCGGTCCAGCACCCGGCTAATGCGGACATCGGTAACGTGAGCAAGGTTTTGTTTGCGCCCGAGCGGCAAGACGATTTCAGGACTATCGGATTGTAAGTGGAAGGTGCGGTCGTGGCCGTGGCCGTAGACCAGTTTGTAGGTTGTGGAATATTTATCGCGGCCGATGAGGGCGACGGAGTCGTGATCGCGAAAAACACCAAGAGGATAAGTTCTTCGTAAACCGAATTGGTTCAACGTTACAGCGGGTTCCTTGTGCCTAATCTTTACGTTCACTTTAGCACAAGCATTTTGCAAATGCGAGTGATTTAGATCACACTATCTGTTGTACTTAATACATCGGCTTGTGGACGTAAGATGGCTTGCGGTAGCGGCCCGCCCAGATGTTTAAGCGGATCTTGAAGGGGTCCATGAAGCCTTTTATGACAATCTTAAGCTGGGAATCCCCTACCAGGCCTTGGCCGGCGGCTTTGGGGTCTTTCCAGTCCGGGGCTTCGAAGTAGTCAATTTTGTAACCAAGTTGCCGGGCGATGCCGAGGACTTCGAGGTCGAAGCTCCAGGATAGGAGTGTGATGCGGGAGAAAATGGCTTCGGCGGCCTTGGCTTCGAAAACTTTGAAGCCGCATTGGGTGTCTTTGATGCCGGGAACGACCAGAATTTGGGCGGCGACGTTGGCGGTTTTACTCATGAGCTTACGAGCCAGGCCTTTGTGGATTGAAAACAGGTTGCGCACAGCGATGCCGACTTGGCCATTGCGATCCATGAAAGCTTTGACATCGTCTAAGTGGCGCAGTGGTGTAGCGAGGTCGGCATCCATGAACAAGCGGTAGCGGCCGCGGGCTTCAAACATGCCAAGCCGGCAGTCGCGGCCTTTGCCGACGCGGGGGCCGGCGTTGATGAGCCGGAAATGTTCGAACAAACTGGCCTGCGACTGGGCGATTTTGCCGGTGCCATCGGTGCTTTCGGCTGTAACGACCAGGACTTCGACGGTGCCGTAATCGTGGCTTTTGAGCCAGCTGGCAAGTTGCTGTAGGCTGTCGGCAATAATGCCAGCTTCCATGTAAGCCAGTACGATGATGCTTATATCGATGGTGGGTTCGTTCATTGGGTGGTGTCGTAGAGGTAGTAAATTTCGGCTTGGTTAAACGTAGAATACTGAGGTCGCAGTACGCCGCCGGGGAATTTAGTTTTGAGCGCCCGGACGGCAGCATCACGGGAGGCGGCGGCGATCAGGAACTGGCGTGGGCCGGGGGTGGCTGGCAGGCCGGCGATGCCGTTGGGTTGAACCGGCTGATAGGCGGCATTGCCGTGGCTCAAGTAGGCTACAACCGGCAACTGATCGGGTGGGGCAACCACAAAGCGCGGGCCCGAGAATTTGGCGGTGGTGAGCGTGTCCGCAATGCCAACGGCACCTTCATCGAAGGCCGAGTAGACTTCGCCGGCGCCGGCCCAGGCGCGGAAATATTGGGTGTACCCCTGGAACAAGGTGAGTCCGAGCAGGACGATGATGGCCGATTGGCCGGTTAGACGGGCCGCTGAATTGATCGGAAACGTAGCATACCACAATTCCAGCATGTAGGAGATGCCGATGGCGGCCAGGAGCAGAATAAACGGCAGCAGGGCAACTGCGTGGACGGCGTTGGGGACGTCAGTGGTGCTGGCAACGGCCGGGATGAGCGTGATCAGGCTGAACCAGAAGACGAGTCGGTAGCGTCGTTGCAGGAGGCGCGAAATACCCACCAGTACGCCGGCAACCAGCATGAGCCCAACGAAAGCGTTTAGCATTGGAACGGTGGCGAGGTTGTGGCGGTAATTTTCGTCGCCGTAAACGTTGAACATCAGCAAGGTTTTGATGAGATTGGTGAATAAGGCGGGGATGCTAGTGGTGATGCTAAAGAACGACGGCAAGTGCTTGAATTGATCGAGGGCAGTGCCGATGAAGTAGGCCAGCGTGGCCAGGCCGACGGCGGTGATCGTAACCGCGATGATCAGGTTGCGGCTCAGTTTGGCTACTTTGTGTTCGCGGATGACGATGTATAGGCTGGTGGTGAGCACCAGAGCGGCAGTAAGCCAGCCAAACGGGCCGGCGAACAAGTTAATGACCATGACAACAGCGAAGCTCAGGCAATTAGCGAGATTGGCTTTGCGGTACACCAGGGTGGCCAGCCAGAGCGTGAGCGTAATGAGTAGTGGATACAGACCGGCGGCAGTGCCGT
>Ga0265324_10001421_pt1 | contig 13753 bp, 7 predicted proteins | sample 41419metaG_FD_198634 | JGI IMG/M metagenome (GOLD analysis project Ga0265324, IMG submission 198634) | Rhizosphere microbial communities from Carex aquatilis grown in University of Washington, Seatle, WA, United States - 4-14-19 metaG | ecosystem: Host-associated > Plants > Roots > Rhizosphere >...
GAAATAACCGCGCTCGCGCTTCTCCCTAGGTACGTAGGGCTCAAACAGGTGCCGGTAGCCGAACATCCGCAGCACCCGCTTCCTGTCCCAGATCAGCGAGTCGAACGGGGAAAGCAGCGCCGTGCGGTGCGTGCCGCGGCCGCCCGCGGCCAGCCAGGCGAGCGCCGCCGGGTCGGCCCAGGCCCGGGCCGGCTGCTTCCCGCCGTGCACCGTCACCGGCACGAGCCCGGCCGCCGCCGCGGCGCCGTCGAGCCGCGTGGCATCCCGCAGTTGGAGCCCGTACCCGTTCAGCCGCTGGTACTCCATGAAGTCCGCGTGCGTGGCGACCCCGAGCGCCCGGGAGACCGTGCCCACCAGGTGAATGAGGCACTCGTCGTCAGTAGGCTCGAGCCCGAGCAGGTCCGCGGGTATGACCCGCTCAGGCAGGTCGTAGATCCGCCGCCAGCCGGTGCGCCGCACGCAGACCGCGCGCCCGGTGTCGATCAGCCACTCCGCGGCGATCTTCACCTCCGACCAGTCCCACCACGGGCCGCCCGCCTTCGCGCCGCCGAGTTGCGTCGCGGTCAGCGGTCCCTCGTCACGCAGCCGGCCGAGAACTTGCTCGCAGGCCTCCTCAGAGACCTTGTGCCAGCGCTGACCACGCGCGGCGATCGCGCGCCGCCGCCAGGCGTAATACGGCCAGTCCGCGATGGGCAGGATGCACGCCGCGTGTGCCCAGTACTCGAACGCCGTCGGCTTCGTCGCCGGCCAGTAGGCCTCCTCGACCGCCGCCCGGCCGACCGGCCCGAGCCTGGCGTACGCGACGAGCTCATGCGACCGCGCGAGCACGGAGATGGTGTCAAGCTGCACGGCGCTGACCCGGCGCAGTACCCCGGCCACCCCGCCCCGCTTCGCCCCCGCCCCGATGAATCCCTGTGCGTAGAGGGTGGCCCGCCGCACCTCGTCCGCGCTCAGCTGAAGGCTATCCCCGGCCGGCGTCCGCGGCTCACGCAGAACGGTAGCGGCTGTCTGTCCCACGCCAATGACTCTAGCGGGCGGATCCGACATTCAAGGCGCCGTGCGGTCAGGCCCCGGCAGCCGGCTTCAACGCGGCCGGACCTAATACCAGTCGGTGTTCATCGCCTTGGAGAACAGCAGGATGAGGCAGCCGAAGATCGCAACGGCGGCACCGATCCAGAAGACCAGCCAGTGCGGGGTGGGAACGAACGCGGCACCGCCGACGATGAAACCGACGATGACAACCGAGGTCCCGACCCAGGAGATGGTCCGGCCGCGGTTGTGCTCCATGTGCCCGGCTCCGTGGACCAGCGCGGCGCTGCTTCCCCCCGTGCCCTCCACGGTGCCCGATGCCTGCTCGGCCACGACTCCTCCTTCAGACCCCACGCTGCCTATGCTGAGGTTGTCACGAAAATACCTCAACGTGCGGCGGGACGCGGTAGCCGGCCCCCCAATCTCGCCTACGATGGCATGGTGAGGCGTGTTCAGCCCACGCGCAGATCCGCGCACGTCCGACAAGTACCGAGTCCTGCCGCAAGGAGCACGACGAAAAGTGCCTTCGATCCTAGACAGCATCCTTCGCGCCGGCGAAGGCAAGATCCTGCGCCAACTCAAGCGGATCAGCGAGCAGATCAACTCCGTTGAGGATGACTTCGTCGCGATGAGCGACGCCGAACTGCGCGGGATGACCGACGAGTTCAAGCGGCGGCTCGCCGAAGAGGGCGAGACGCTCGACGACATCCTGCCCGAGGCGTTCGCCGCAGTCCGCGAGGCGGCTCGCCGCACGCTCGGCCAGCGCGCCTTCGACGTGCAGCTGATGGGCGCGGCGAACCTGCACATGGGCAACATCTCCGAGATGCGCACTGGTGAGGGCAAGACGCTCACCGGCGTGTTCCCGGCCTACCTGAACGCGTTGGCGGGCAAGGGCGTGCACGTCGTCACGACCAACGACTACCTGGCCAAGCGCGACTCGGAGTGGATGGGGCGGGTGCACCGCTTCCTCGGCCTCGAGGTCGGGGTGATCCTGGCCGAGATGACGCCGGCCGACCGGCACAAGGCTTACGCCGCCGACGTCACCTACGGCACGAACAACGAGTTCGGCTTCGATTACCTGCGCGACAACATGGCGTGGTCACTTGAGGAGACCGTGCAGCGCGGCCACAACTTCGCCATCGTCGACGAGGTGGACTCGATCCTGGTCGACGAGGCGCGGACGCCGCTGATCATCTCCGGTCCGGCCGAGCAGAACTCCCGCTGGTACACAGAGTTCGCCAAGATCGCCCCGCGGCTACGGCGCGGCGAGGACGGCGAGGGCGACTACGAGGTTGACGAGAAGAAGAAGACCGTCGGCATCCTCGAGTCGGGCGTGGAGAAGGTCGAGGACTGGCTCGGCATCGACAACCTGTACGACCCGGTCAACACCCCGCTCGTGTCGTTCCTGCAGAACTCGCTCAAGGCCAAGGAACTGTTCAAGAAGGACAAGGACTACGTCGTGATGAACGGCGAGGTCCTCATCGTGGACGAGTTCACCGGCCGCATGCTGCACGGCCGCCGGTATAACGAGGGCATGCACCAGGCCATCGAGGCCAAGGAAGGCGTGCAGATCAAGGACGAGAACCAGACGTTCGCCACGATCACGCTGCAGAACTACTTCCGGCTCTACGACAAGCTCGCGGGAATGACCGGCACGGCGATGACCGAGGCCAACGAGTTCATGCAGATCTACAAGCTCGGCGTGGTCCCGATCCCGACCAACAAGCCGATGATCCGCGCGGACGAGACCGACGTGATCTACCAGACCGCGCAGGCGAAGTTCGACTCGGTGGTTGAGGACATCGCGGAACGGCACCAGGCCGGGCAGCCCGTCCTCGTCGGCACCGTGAGCGTCGAGAAGTCCGAGCTGCTGTCGGTGATGCTCAAGCGGCGCGGCATTCAGCACCACGTGCTCAACGCCAAGTACCACGAGCAGGAGGCGATGATCGTCGCCCAGTCCGGCCGGCTCGGCGCGGTCACCGTGGCGACGAACATGGCCGGCCGCGGCACCGACATCATGCTCGGCGGTAACCCCGAGTTCATCGCCGACCTCGAACTGCACCAGCGCGGCCTGTCGCCGGTTGACACGCCAGAGGACTACGAGGCGGCGTGGCCGGAGGCGGTGGCCAAGGCGAAGGCGGCGGTCGCCGCCGAGCACGAGCAGGTCGTCGAGGCGGGCGGGCTGTACGTGCTCGGCACCGAGCGGCACGAGTCGCGCCGCATCGACAACCAGCTGCGCGGCCGGTCGGGCCGGCAGGGCGACCCGGGCCTGTCCCGGTTCTACCTGTCGCTCGAAGACGACCTGATGCGGATGTTCAACTCCGACCGGGTCGCGGCGATCATGGACCGGCTGCACATCCCGGCGGACGTCCCGGTCGAGAACTCGGTGGTCTCCAGGTCGATCAGGTCCGCGCAGACCCAGGTGGAGTCGCAGAACTTCGAGATCCGCAAGGACGTGCTCAAGTACGACGACGTGCTCAACCGGCAGCGCCAGGTCATCTACGGCGAGCGGCGGCAGGTGCTCGAGGGCGCGGACCTGCACGTGCAGGTGCGGTCCATGATCGACGAGGTGACCGCCTCCTACGTCACCGCCGCGACGGCCGACGGGTACCCGGAGGAGTGGGACCTGGAGAAGCTGTGGCGGGCGTTCAAGCAGCTCTTCCCGATCACGCTGCCGATCGACACGGTGATCGAGGAGGCGGGCGGTGACAAGTCAGGGCTGACCGCCGACATGATCACCGCCCTGGTGCAGGAGAACGCGCAGCAGGCATACGACCGCCGCGAGGCCAACCTCACGCCCGACAGCATGCGCGAGATCGAGCGCCGCGTCGTGCTGTCCGTCCTCGACCGCAAGTGGCGCGAGCACCTGTACGAGATGGACTACCTTCGCGAGGGCATCGGCCTGCGCGCCATGGCGCAGCGCGACCCGCTGGTCGAGTACCAGCGGGAGGGCTACGACATGTTCAACTCGATGATGGACGGCATCAAGGAAGAGTCGGTCGGCAACCTGTTCAACCTCCAGATCGAGTTCCAGGAGAACCCCATCGTCGAGGAGGTGGGAGCCGGGGCACAGCTCGCGTTCGGCGGCAGCCTTCCCGGCGTCGCCACGGGCGGCGCCCAGCAGGCGCAGGCCGCGGCCGCCCCGGCTGCGCAGGCACCCGCCGCGCCGGCGGTGCCCGCCCGCGCACCGCGGCCCGTACCCCCGCCGCAGCCGGCGCCGGCCCCCCCGCCGGCCCCCTTCAGCAAGTCCCGCGGGCGGCACGCCGCCAACGGGCGGGGTCACGCCACCGCGGCGGGCCGCGGCCAGGCCGCGACCCGCAGCAGCACTGACCGTGCGACTGAGGCCGCCGCTGCCCACGAGGAGGCCGACACGACCCCGGAGGTCCAGGCCAGCGGGTCGCAGCCGGTCCTTCCCGCGCGGCTGCAGCCGCAGCGGCCGCGCAACCTTCAGTACTCGGCGCCGTCAGAGGCCGGCGGGGTGGAGCGGCACGGCGACGCCGCGGCCGACCCGTACGCCACCGTGGGCCGTAACGACCTGTGCCCGTGCGGTTCCGGCCGCAAGTACAAGCGCTGCCACGGCGGCCGGAGCTAAGCGGCCTCGACATCGGTGCAGAGCCACGGCGCGCCTGGCTTGCTCCGCCACGCCTGCGGCCCGGCCGGCGTAGCGCGCTCCAGCCGGACAGCCAGCGCCCGGGTGCGCGGCCCCGCCGTGACAACGAGCGTCATCTCGATCACGTCAGCGGCCGGCATGGTCGTCAGCACACGCTGGATCCTCGGCCGGTAATCGCCGCAGAAGACGGGCAGCAGCCTGCGTAGCTGGACGCTGCCGTGCCCGGACATGCAGGGCAGCACCTGCTGCAGCGGTCGCACGCCGGCGAGCGCCTCGGTAAGCAGCACCGCGAACTGGCGGGCCCACGGGGTTCCCTGATTCCCCTGGTCGGCTCGCCTGGCGGCGGCCGGGCCATCACCGAGACCGAGAAGTACCTCCGCGGCCGGCGGCCCGTCAAGTGGCGGCCAGACCTCGGGCACTGAGGTGACGCACATCGTCGCCAGGTCGAGGTCGGGCAGCATGGGCGCCGCTTGAACTTGCTCTGCGGTCATGGCACCACTTCTACCGGCCACCCCCGACATTCCGGCCCGGCCAGCCCCGCGGCCGGCCATGCCAAGGACCCGTGCCACCGACCCGCGACCGCCCGGACCCTGCTCTTCCCCGGCGGCCGGCTCCGCCGGTCGCTAGGCTTTGCCCGTGGCGCGCGTAGACCCGCAACTTGATGCCAGCGCCGGGGCACAACCGGTTGCCACCGCCGTTGGAGCCAGGCGAGGCAAGCCACGACCGCGGAAGGCCACGCGCCCGCCCGCGGCGGAGGCGGGGGAGAGCAGGTCGGCGACGGAGGCGGCGGCGAAGGGCAAGTCGTACCCGTTCACCGCCGACCCGGGCCGCGCGGCGAACATGCGAGGCAACCGGCGCGCCGACACCAAGCCGGAACTGGCGCTGCGCGCGGCGCTTTTCGCCATGGGCTACCGCTACCGCAAGGACCTCAGGCTAGACCTGCCCGCCCGCCGGGTGCGGCCGGACATCGCGTTCACCAGCCGGCGGGTTGCCGTATTCGTCGACGGCTGCTTCTGGCATGCCTGCCCGGAGCACGGGGGCAAGCCCAAGAGCAATGAGTGGTACTGGTCACCGAAGCTAACCAGGAACGTGGAACGGGACCGCGCCGCCGACGCGGCGCTCGCCCAGGCCGGCTGGACGGTGCTCAGGCTCTGGGAGCACGTCCCGCTCCCCGACGCGGTGGCCGCCGTAGTCGCCGCCGTCGGCACCCCAAAGGCACTGCCGCCCCGCTAGCATTTCCGCCATGCGGGTCTACCTGGCGTCTACGCTGCCGGAGCTGGCCGACATCCTCGCCAAGGGCGAGATCGGCCCGCCGCCGCTGCGGGCGTTCGCGGTCACGCCGGCGCTGCGCGAGGGATACGCGAGCGGTGATGACGAGGAGCTCGAGTACGTCGCGATGCTGGCGGCGGCCCGGCGGTCGCTGCGCCTGCTCGATTCCGATCAGGCCGCGCCGCGCCGCCGCGTGGTGCTCGCCGCCGATGTCCCCGATGGCGAGGTCAGCTGGCAGGCGTACGACGACGACGCCGCGGCGGTACTTGTCGGCGCCAGCGTCCCGGTCACGGCGGTCGCCTCGGGTCACGTCGACGAGCTTGACGCGGTGCCCGACGTGGCCGCCGCCGCCGACGCGGTCATCGCGGCCGACGCGGGCGACGACGACGCCTCCTTCACCGTCGACTCCGCCGAGGCCCACGAGCTTGCCTGGTACGCCACCCAGGAGCTCCAGTACCTCTAGAGCCGTTAAGGTTGGGGTTGGCCCCGGGCGGGGAAGGTGCCCGGTATGGACGCTGTGACGCGGGTTCCCTTGCCGTACAACGAGCCGGTAAGGCAGTACCAGCCTGGCAGCGCGGATCGCGCGGTGCTCGCGGACAAGATCAAGGAGATGGCCGGCCAGCGGGCCGAGCTGACCATGAGCATCGGCGGCCGGGCCGTCATGGGCTCGGGCGAGCGGGTACCGGTGGTCAAGCCGCATGACTTCCGGCACGTTCTCGGCGATTTCGGGAACGCGACCGACGAGGACGTGGCGGCCGCGATCGCCGCCGCGGGCCGCGCGGCGAAGGCATGGCGGGCGCTGCCCTTCGACGAGCGTGCCGCCGTTTTCCTTCGCGCGGCCGACCTGCTCGCCGGGCCGTGGCGCGCGACGCTGAACGCCGCAACGATCCTCGGCCAGTCGAAATCGGTGTTCCAGGCCGAGATCGACGCCGCCTGCGAGCTGATCGACTTCTGGCGGTACAACGTCGCCTTTGGGAGGCAGCTGCTCGCCGAGCAGCCGGTGTCCGCACCCGGCGCGTGGAACCGCATGGAATACCGGCCGCTCGAGGGGTTCGTGCTTGCGATCACGCCGTTCAACTTCACCGCGATCGCCGGGAACCTGCCGTCGGCGCCCGCGCTGCTCGGCAACGTGGTGGTGTGGAAGCCGTCGCCGACGCAGCAGCTGTCGGCGCACTACCTCATGGCGCTGCTGCACGCGGCCGGGTTGCCGCCCGGCGTGATCAACCTGGTCACGGGCGACGGCCAGGCGGTCTCCCGGGTGGCGCTGTCCCATCCCGACCTCGCCGGGATCCACTTCACTGGTTCAACCGGCACCTTCCAGCACCTGTGGCGCGCTGTAGGGCAGAACATCGAGCGGTTCCGCGACTACCCGCGGCTGGTCGGCGAGACCGGCGGCAAGGACTTCGTGATCGTGCACCCCTCGGCCGACCCCGCGTCCATCGCGGCCACGCTGGTCCGGGGTGCCTTTGAGTACCAGGGCCAGAAGTGCTCGGCCGCCTCGCGCGCCTACCTTCCCGCGTCCCTGTGGGCGGTCGTCAAGGACCAGCTCATCGCGGACACCCAGTCGATCACCTACGGTGACGTGTCCGAGGACCTGTCCCTGTTCGGCGGGGCGGTGATCGACGCCCGCGCGGCGGACAAGCATCGCGGCGCGTTCGACCGGGCGCGGTCGCGCCCGTCGGTCTCCTTCCTGACCGGCGGCCAGGTCCACGACGAGACGGGCTACTTCGTCGCGCCAACCATCCTTGAGTGCGCCGACCCGGGCGACGAGGTGTTCACCACTGAGTACTTTGGCCCCATCCTCGCGGTCCACGTCTACCAGGATGCGGACTACTCCGGGATGCTCGCGCAGGCCGCCGGCGCGGCACCGTACGCCCTGACCGGCTCGATCCTCGCCACGGACCGTACCGCGATCGCGGAGGCGTCGGAGGTGCTGAGGTACAGCGCCGGCAACTTCTACGTCAACGACAAGCCGACCGGCGCGGTGGTTGGCCAGCAGCCGTTCGGCGGCGCGCGGGCCAGCGGCACGGATGACAAGGCGGGCTCGGTCTTCAACCTCATCCGCTGGGTGTCCGCCCGCGCGATCAAGGAGACGTTCGTCCCGCCGACCGACTACCGTTATCCCCACATGGGCTGACGGTGCCCGAAATTCACAAGACCATCGTCCGCGCCCAGACGAGACGGAGATACCCCGCGCCTTGGTCCGTGCTGGCGGACCCGATACGATCGCGGTTTTTGCGATCGGGTCCGCCAGCATGGACACCGGGGGGTACGGGGGGTCGCCCCCCCGGGAGATAACATGCTTCACCGGCTGGTGCTGTGGAACATCGACCTGACGCTGCTTGACGTGGCGAAGGTCACCAGGGCGGCGTACGCAGAGGCGTTCGCCGAGGTGGTCGGCCGCCCGCTGGTCCAGCTGCCGCAGATGCCCGGCATGACCGAGCCGGAGATCTTCTTCGACGCGCTTGGCCGCAACGGCGTCAGCCTGCGCGCGGACGGCGAGTCCGAACGGCTGCTCGCGCCGTTCGGCGCGGAGTACGCGACGCGGCTTGCCACGCGCAGGGACCAGCTGACGACGCAGGGCACCCTGCTTCCCGGGGCCGCCGAGGCGCTGCAGGCCCTGGCCGGGATCGGCGGCGTGGTCCAGTCGGTGCTCACCGGGTCGAGCCGTCCCAACGCGGCGCTCAAGCTGCGTGCCTTCGGCCTCGACCGGTACCTGGACCTGGGCATCGGCGGGTTCGCCGGCTCCGAGCCTTACCCCAAGGGCGCGCTCCTGCGCGCCACCCGCCTGCGGGCGGAGGAGAAATACCAGGTGAGCTTTGCCGAGAAGCTGACGGTCTACATCGCGGACGCCCCGCGCGACGTGGAAGCGTCCAAGGTCGGCGGCGCCACGTCCGTGGGGGTGGCCAGCGGCCGGGCGTCCAGTGGCGAGCTCCGCGAGGCCGGCGCCGACCTGGTGCTGCCCAGCCTGGCCAGGCAGCGGGAGCTCATCGATTTCATCACCGCACTTGGGTGATCCTTATCACCACCCTTGGGCGGCGATGACCGGCGCGTTCCGTTCTTGGCCTGATACAGAAGTTTCTCCTGGGGTCACCGGTAGAAAGGCTGCTGACCCGAGTGCCCTGACGAGTCCGGAAGTGCTCGCTTCGCGCGCTCCGGGTTCTAGTCTGTAAAGAGGGAGGCATCCGGGCGCATCCGTCGCGCCCGTGCTTACGATGCGACTGTGATGCGATTTCGTGGCTGCCCCTGGGAGCTATCCGCTTCCGGGGCCCGCTCGCATGCCCGGTGCGGTGGCAACCTGTTGCCGCAGGGCGTGCTTCAGGAGGGTACAAGGGTCGCCCTCCCAGCAAGGCAACAGTCGCATTCCCCGTGCATGGCCGGCACAATGAGGTGACGGTCAGCCATCACGAAGGAGTGAACAGGCAATGCCGGAACGCGCGGCCGAGGCCAGGCAGGCCCCGGACGACATCAGGGATGAACTGATCGCCAAGGCGGCGGAGCTGTGGACCTACGTCCCCAGCGGCACCGTTGCGGAGGTCGCCGGGGCCGGGGGCGTCAACCCGCCAGGCGACCCGGGCCAGGTGGTGGGTGACCTGCCTGGCTTCCTCAGCGCGTACTACCGGCTCGTCGCCGTGGAGGACCTGATCGCCGCCGGACCAGTACGGCTTGCGGCGACCGCGGCGCAGCACGCCGCGCTCGGCGCCCACCGCCCGCAGGGCCGCCCCGCCGTTACCGTCCGACCCGAGCGGGACGCCTCGCTGACCTGGGCGGGAACCGTCATCGACATCGTCACCGACGACATGCCGTACCTGGTCGACTCGGTGACGATGGAACTCAACCGGCAGCACGCCGACATCAGGCTCATTGTCCACCCGCTCTTCACGGTCCACCGGGACGTGACCGGAGCGGCCCAGGGCACGGGCGCAGCCGTCGCCGACGCCGACGCGGTCCCTGAGTCCTGGATGCACGTCGAACTTGGCGCCGTTGACGATCCCGCGGCGCTCGCCGCCGACCTGCGCCGTGTCCTTGACGACCTGCGCGTCGCTATGGAGGACCAGCGGCGCATGCGGTCCGCCGCCCGCGACCTGGTCGAGCTGCTTTCTAATATCGACGACCCGGCGGAGACCGAGGCAAGCGAACTGCTCGCCTGGCTGTCGGCCGGCCACTTCACGTTCCTCGGCTACCGTGCCTACGCGCAGGCGGGGGAGCCGCGAGAGCTCAAGCCCGTCCCCGGCACCGGACTTGGCATCCTCCGCCATGACGGGGCCGATGAGTCCTTCGCCGTCAGCCCGGCCGACGGCGGTCAGGGTAAGCACCGGCCGCGGCTGCTCGTGCTGGCCAAGTCGTCCACGAAGTCCACCGTCTACCGGCCCAGCTACCTGGACTACGTGGCGGTGCGCCGGTTCAGCCCGGACACCGGCGAGGTCATCGGGGAGTACCGGTTCATCGGCCTCTACACTCAGGCCGCCTACACCGAGTCGGTCACCCGCATCCCGGTGCTGCGCCGCAAGCTCGACCGGATGCTGCACATCGCCGGCGTGCCCGTGGACAGCCACGACGGCCAGGCGCTCCTGGAGATCCTCGAGGGCTTCCCGCGGGAAGAGCTGTTCGAGATCAGCGCGGAGCGGCTCGCGCCGATCGCCCTGGCCGTGCTCGGCCTCGGCGAGCGCAAGCAGGTGCGGCTCTTCGTACGCCCCGACTCCTACGGCCGCTACGTTTCCTGCCTGGTCTACCTGCCGCGCGACCGGTACACCACGCAGGTCCGGCTCCGCGCCCAGGAGATCTTGCGCAGCGCGTTCGGCGGCGCCTCGGTGGACTACAGCGCGATGGTGGGCAACTCGGCCCTCGCCCGGCTGCACATCGTGGTGCACGCCGAGCCGGGCCATCAGCTCGGCCCGGTCGACCAGGCGGCCCTCCAGGTGCGCATCGCCGCCGCGGTCCGCTCCTGGGACGAGGACCTGGCCGAGGAGGCGGAGCGCCAGCTCGGTCCAGAGATCGCTATCGAAGCCATCGGGACCTGCGCCGACGGCATTCCAGAGACCTACAAGGCGGCAACCGCCCCGGCCGCGGCGGTTGGCGACCTGGCCGTGGTGCGGCGGCTGCGGGATGAGTCAGCCGGCTTCGCGATCCGTCTTTCCCTGAGCCCGGCGGCTGACGCGGTACCGCCAGGCCACCAGCCGCCCGGTCAGCTGCCGACGACGGTCCCGCCGGGCAGCGACGTCTGGCGGCTGCGCGTTTACCAGCTGTCGCCGCTCACGCTCTCTGACGTGCTACCGCAGTTGCAGCACATGGGGCTCGAAGTGCTTGACGAGCACCCCTACGAGTTCCGTGGCACCACGCAACCGTTCTGGATCTACGACTTCGGCATCCGCGGCCGGCGGCGGGCGGTGACGCAGGCCCACGCCGACGCGCTGCGCGCCGGGTTCGAGGAAGCGCTGACCGCCCTTTGGCAGGACCGCATTGAGGACGACGAGTTCAACGGCCTGGTGCTCGACGCGGACCTCAACTGGCGGCAGGTCGCCATGCTGCGCGCGTACGCGCGCTACCTGCGGCAGGCGGGGTTCCAGTTCAGCCAGAGCTACCTGCAGCGGGTGCTGCGCGCCAACCCGGCGATCACCAGGCTGCTGGTGCGGTTGTTTGAGTCCCGGTTCGACCCGGCCCGTGCGACCGGCGCTGAGGAGCGCTGCACGGCGATCACCGAGGAGTTGCGCGGAGCGCTCGATGAGGTGGTCAGCCTGGACCATGACCGCATCCTGCGCGCTTACCTGACGCTGATCGACGCCACCCGGCGGACCAATTACTACCAGCGCGCCGGCAACGGCGACCACGCGCCGTACCTGGTGTTCAAGCTCGCGTCCGAGCGGGTCCCCGTGCTGCCCGCGCCGCGGCCGAAGTACGAGATCTGGGTCTACTCGCCGCGGTTCGAGGCGGTGCACCTGCGGTTCGGACCGGTCGCGCGCGGCGGCCTGCGCTGGTCGGAGCGGCCTGAGGACTTCCGCACCGAGGTGCTCGGCCTGGTGAAGGCGCAGGAGGTGAAGAACTCCGTCATCGTGCCGTCCGGCGCGAAAGGCGGGTTCGTCTGCAAGCGGCTGCCCGACCCGGCCGACCGGGACGCCTACCAGGCGGAAGTGCTCGCCTGCTACCGGACGTTCATCAGCGCGATGCTCGACGTCACCGACAACATCGCCGGCGACGCCGTGGTCCCGCCGCCCGGCGTGGTCCGGCTTGACGGCGACGACCCCTACCTGGTCGTCGCCGCGGACAAAGGCACCGCGACGTTCTCCGACGTGGCCAACGAGATCGCGGGGCGGTACGGGTACTGGCTCGGCGACGCGTTCGCCTCGGGCGGCTCCGAAGGCTACGACCACAAGAAAATGGGCATCACCGCCCGCGGTGCCTGGGAGTCGGTGCGCTGGCACTTCGCGGCGCTGCGACTGAACCCCGACACCGACGACTTCACCGCCGTCGGCATCGGTGACATGTCCGGTGACGTATTCGGCAACGGGATGCTGCTGTCGCGGCACATCAAGCTGGTCGCGGCCTTCGACCACCGGCACGTGTTCCTGGACCCGGACCCGGACCCGGCGGTCAGCTTCGCCGAGCGGCAGCGGCTGTTCGACGTGCCCCGCTCGTCGTGGGCGGACTACGACAGGGCGCTGATCTCCGCGGGCGGCGGCGTGTGGCCACGGTCGGCGAAGTCGGTGCCGGTCTCCGCGCCGGCTCGCGCGGCGCTCGGCCTTGACGACGGGGTCACGGCGCTCTCGCCGGACGAGGTGATCTCCGCGATCCTGCGTGCGCCGGTCGACCTGCTGTGGAACGGCGGCATCGGCACCTGGGTGAAGGCATCGCACGAGACGCACGCCGACGCGGGCGACCGGTCAAGCGACGCGGTCCGGGTCAACGCGACCGAGCTGCGGGCGCGGGTGATCGGCGAGGGCGGCAACCTCGGCCTCACCCAGGCCGCGCGGATCGAGTACGCGCTGGCCGGCGGCCTGATGAACACCGACTTCATCGACAACTCGGCCGGCGTGGACACCTCGGACCACGAGGTCAACATCAAGATCCTGCTGGCCGGGGCGATCGCGGCCGGCGCGCTGCCGCCGCAGGAGCGGGGCACGCTGCTGCACGCGCTGACCGACGAGGTGGCCGCGCACGTGCTGCGGCACAACGACGGGCAGAACATGGCGCTCGCCGCGGCCCGCTTCCAGGCGCCCAGGCTGCTCCACGTGCATGCCAGGTACCTGCGCCAGCTGCTGCGGGAGAACCGGGTGTCGCTGCAGACAGACGGGCTGCCGGACGAGAAGGAGATCGCGGCGCGGCGGTCGGCGGGCACCGGCCTGACCACGCCCGAGCTGGCGGTGGTGCTCGCGCATACCAAGATCGCGGCTGGCCAGCAGGTGCTCGCCTCCGACCTGCCCGACGACCCGTCGCTACAGTCCACGCTGGCCGGTTACTTCCCGGTACCGCTGCGGGACCGGTTCGCCGACCAGCTAGGCGCGCACCGGCTGCGCCGCGAGATCATCACCACCGAAGTGATCAACGAGATGGTGGACACCGGCGGGACGACGTTCTTGTTCCGGCTTGGCGAGGAGACCGGGCTGCCGGTGGTCGACATCACCAGGGCCTGGCTCGTCGCCAGGGAGGTCTTCGGCATGCGGGCCTTCTGGCAGCAGGTCGAGGCCATGGCGGGCACCGTGGACGTAGGCGCGCGGATCGCGGTCGTCCTTGAGGCACGCAAGCTGATGGAACGGGCGACGCGCTGGCTGCTCGTAAACCGGCGGCTGTCGTTCGGCATCGCCGAGACGGTGAACTTCTTCAGCGCGGGAGTCTCCACCGTTCGTTCGT
>Ga0265324_10001423_pt1 | contig 13746 bp, 10 predicted proteins | sample 41419metaG_FD_198634 | JGI IMG/M metagenome (GOLD analysis project Ga0265324, IMG submission 198634) | Rhizosphere microbial communities from Carex aquatilis grown in University of Washington, Seatle, WA, United States - 4-14-19 metaG | ecosystem: Host-associated > Plants > Roots > Rhizosphere...
TGGAATCTTGCAACTGTAGCACTTGCCGGTGACTAGCTCGCCGCGCAGCTTGCGAACCTCGGTAAAAAGAAAGCCGACGAACCAACTGCGCCGCCTCTCGCGGTCATCGCACAACCGGTCAAACTCATCCTGCGACTCTGCGACTGGCTTAAACTCACCAGCCATCAAATCCAGAAAGTGAACTCGTCCCGCCTTGTCGCGAAGGAACAAATCGCCGAAAGCTGTCATCAATACCGGCGTGAAATCAGGAGATACAAGCCAACGCCAATCAGAAAGCATCTCGTCAAACGGCAATCCGTCAGTCTTGATGGTAAGATGTGCTGGAACTGCCATGCGCGTCTTGTGGGCTAACTATTGATTCGGCCGCAAATTTGCGGTCTATCGTTTGTTTGGTTTGGGACGGTATTCCGGGCTTTCATGGTTGGCAAGAATATTTCAGGTCTGGCGCTGGCCCCGGGCGGCGGCAAAAAGGCGGGGAAGAAGACGGCTACTGACTCATTTGTCGCACTACAAATTTGAAACTAAACCACGTCGTCATCGTTTCTCAATCTTCATATCGCCTGTGTTCAGAAATATCGCAGCCAAAATAAAAACTGACAAGTGAGTGATCCACATGCTGACGGTGTGGTAATAACTATAAGTCCAAACTGCTCTGCTGACCTCGGTGTATCTGCCGTGACTGCCCAAATAATAGTGGCCATCTGTCACATGTCCGTTGATGGCATCGCCACCGATGCAAATGTTGATAATGATAAAAGCGGCAAAATTGACGATGGCAATAGCAACGGCAGGAATGAATATAAACTTGGCTCTTCGCGAAAAGTGCCAGCGTGTATTGCGGTATTCTGAAAGTGCGCGTGGCATAAGTGGCCTAACTATTGATTCGGCCGCAATTTTGCGGTCTATCGTTTGTTTGGTTTGGGACGGTATTCCGGGCTTTCATGGTTGGCAAGAATATTTAAGGTCTGGCGCTGGCCCCAGGCTGGTGCCGGCAAAAATGCGCAGGGCAACGCGAAACCATGTCACCTTTTCACCGGGACATTTTTAGGCCATACTTTCCCAAACGTTTTGGCTAGTTGTTGCATTCGCTTATTTGTCACCGAATACCATTCGTCATTGATAACTTCATAATTCACCGTCACGCGATTGGACAACCCAAAACGACTATCCAAGGCAACCAAAGATGCAGGAACAGGAACGAGGGCCAGATTTCGACCTCCAACATCAATTTGCTGGATATTTAATCTGGTGATTGTTGCCGGGTATGTGTCCGCTGAAGATTTACCGTTAGGTAACGGGACATATTGGTAAAGCATCGCTGTTCGCGGAAAAGTGATCCCATGAGAATTTGTCGTCTCAAGCACCTTGTATGAAAATTCAATAAAACCATGGTTGAATGGTTCTGGGTAATCCATAGTGTTGCCATCTGATAAAAATGCTACCCCGCTGTTAGTAATAACAAGTTCTGACAAGAATTGGTGATCAGGCTCAATATAATTTACTTTGAATCTACTTCTGTCTTCGGGATTGCCAAAAAGTTTTGGCTGAAAATTTAGATGTATCAGGTCGGAATTAAACAGTGGCAATTCAGGGTTCGGACAAAGACTCAACCAAGGCAAAAACAAATTCTTTTCTCCCACGTCTGGGAATGTATTGGTTTGCACGCTCGCGGATGGCCGAGTGAGTATGGTTCCGGGTTTAGCCAAGTTTGTGACGCTCGGGATAGTAATGATTTTCCGAATGCCGTCTGGAATACGCTTTTCATCTACCATCGTGGCCAACTGCCCATGAGGAGTCGTCGGCAATCCAGAATCAGATTGATGTTCGTAGGTAAACTGAATCCGCCAAACACCATTGCTATACGCAAATAAAACTCTGCCATCGGTTTTGATAAAAGTATTTGTATAAGGTGGCAATTGATGAAATTCGCTCGAAATTAATCCCTCGGCAATAAAAATGGGGGTCTTATTTGCCTGTGTCTTAATTCTCGAAATGGCGGCAATCGTTGTTCCAGTCGCAAGCAAAATACCCAAGCTGACAATGGTTGCTGTTTTTACTTTCGTCCACGTCATGGTTTTCAAAGTCCCTTTGACGATGGTTGCTATTGTAGTCGTCGCCGCACCTTTGGCGGCAATCAGGGAAACTTTCAGCAATAGGCCCGCCGGTGCCACCTGCACAGCATGGGCGGACACGGTGCCGGCAATGGCCTGGGCGGTTTGCGTCACGCCCTGCTGGGCAAAGCGGGCGCGCAGTTTCTCCAGCGCGCGCAGCACCCGCCGCTGCACCGCGCCCTCGGCCAGCCCCAGCGCGGCCGCCGTCTCGGCATTTGTCCGGCCTTCAAAAAAACGCAGCACCAGCACGGTGCGGTCGGTGGCGCCCAGCCGGCCCATGGCGTCGTCCAGCAGCGGCGCAATCTCCCGCCACACGGCGGCGTCGGCTTCGTTCGCTTGGGTTTGCATATAGGCCTCCTGTTCGCGGAGTTGGCGGCGGGTCTCGGCTTTCAGCGCGTTGGCCGCCGTGAGCCGCGCCGTCTGGTAAAGCCAGCCGGCCAGGGCGACGCTTTTAGACAAGCTGCCGGCCTTGCGGGCGAGGATGAGAAAGACGGCCTGCGTGATCTCCTCGGCCTGCGCCTCATTGCCGGTGTAACGCCGCGCCGCCGAGTGGACGAGGTTGATGTGCCGCGCGACGATTTGGGCAAACGCCGCCTCGCTCCCGGTGCGGGCGAAGTCGGCGAGAAGTTCGTGGTCGGTCGGCTCGGTCATCTACCGGTATAATGTTCACGGAACACCCGCCGCAGACAATTATATTGAAAAAGATTTTGGGGGGCGGACGGCCACCAAGAGGACGGGATTGGTGGTGGGTTGAGGTCGAGGTGTGAAATGATCGGATTATTGATTGGCGAAGCAAAGCGGCGGAGGGCCGCCGCAGTCCAAGACGCTGGCGCGTTGACCGAAAGTTCCCGAATCGCGCGCAGCGTCTGGGAGTGCGCCAGTCCCCTGGCGCTTTGGGAAGGGCGGACGGCGGAAATAAGGGGCGGGGCGGGACGTAGCGGCGACTCGGCAGAGCGCCGCACTTGGAAAGCGGGGATTAGATGGCGGCTTTCTTCCGAAAGCCGCTACGCCTGCATCTGGCGCTGGCTCCGGGCGGCGGCAAAAAGGCGGGGAAGAAGACGGCTACTGACTCATTTGTCGCACTACAAATGTGAAACTAAACCACATGGTAATCTTCATATCAAGCTGGTGCCAACATTGGTATAACTATGAATCCAATAAATATCGCCACGAATCCAAATGCAAATGTTGAAGTGGTGGCTTGGCTCTTGAACAGAAACTTCTGGATCAATCCAGCAATAATCAAGATCACTCCAACCAGCAAATAACCAGCAAAAATCAAATCCACCACATCACCCATCTTGCCAAAACTGAAGAGCAACAAGTGTCGGTCGAAAATCAGCAAGCAAGGGAACGCAATAACTGTGTAAGCCTTGAATGGAAAAAGACCCAAGCGACTCCATTCTTGTCTGTTTGTCGGCATTATGTGCATGGTGCGAATGTGGCCTAACTATTGATTCGGCCGCAAATTTGTGGTCTGTCGTTTGTTTGGTTTGGGACGGTATTTCGGGTTTTCATGGTTGGCAAGAATATTTCAGGTCTGGCGCTGACCCCGGGCGGGGCGGCGGCAAACCGAATAAAGTTTTTGAAAAAGTTTAAGACACAGATGAACGCAGATGTAACAGAGATTTAATCCGACTCGCGCATAATAATTTTTTGAACCATCTCAATTTGTTCAGGTGTGGTAGCAAAAGGCAAAAGCACAGATGGGTCACAGACCCGCGCTCCGCAGCCGGACGCTGCGCCCTGACCGCCCTGCCCCCAACCCCAACTTCGGAATTCGGGTTAAAACCCTCCGGCGCGATCCGCTCAGAGCCGGTCTGAAAATGAAGTTTGGACACTCCTCCTCGTCGTCGTTCTCGTCCTCGTCCTCGGTTTTTTCAGGGATTTCGCGGACGAGGACGAGGAGGAGAACGAGGACGATTTGATGATCACGCCATATTCAAACAACCGCTCAGGATTGGGTCGCCGGCAGCCCGAGGTAATCCATGCCCACGAGGCAGACGTCGTCGTCAAATTCGCCGTTGAGCGCGAAGCTGCGGACGACTTCCACCAATTCATCAAACATTTCGCGGGGCGGGCGGGCGAGGAGGTTTTTCACGTCATGCAGCAGGCGTTCCTGCGAATACAGTTCCTCGTTCCGCCCCAGCACCTCAAAGATGCCGTCGGTGAAGAGCATCACGAAATCGCCGGGCTGGATGGGAATCTCCGTGGTGGTATAGACCGGGTCCGCAAACAGGCCGAGCGCGGGCTGGCTCTTGCCGGCGGCGTTGGCCAGCGGCTTCACGGAGCTGTCGGCGCGGCGCACGAGCAGCGGCTTGGGATGGCCGGCATTGGCGAAGCGCAGCGTGCCGGCGGCGCAGTCGGCCACCAGGTAAAAGGCGGTGGTGAGCATCGGTGAACCGGTGTTCTTGAGGATGCTGCACAGGTCGAAGTTCAGTTTGCGGAGGAAGGTCGCCGGGTCGAGCGCGAAGGGTTTCAGTTCCTCGGCCAGCGCCCGGATCATGGCGGTGACCAGCGCGGCGCGGACGCCGTGGCCGGTGACGTCGCAGATGAGCACGCCGGCTTCCGTGGGGGAAAGCTGCGAGACGGAGAAGAAATCGCCGCTGACGGATTCCGCCGGCTCGTAGCGGTGGAGGAATTGCAGCGCGCTCTGTTCCGGGCCGGCATCCGGCGGGAACAGCGGATATTGCTGCGGCAGCGTGGCGAGCTGGACTTCGCGCGCGGTGCGGAGGTTCTCCTCCATGAGGGAATTTTTCTGGCGCAGATCCTCGCGGCTGCGGGCGAGCTCGGCGGTGGTGCGGCGGATCTGTTCCTCGATGCGGATTTTCTCCGTGATGTCCCAGAACATGCCCTGCAGGCCGATGACTTTGCCGGTCTCGTCGCGCAGCGGGGTCTTGATGACGTGGTGGTAAAGTTTTTCGTCGGTGCTGATGAGCCGGGTTTCCTCGGTGATCTCCATCGTCTCGCCTTTTTCCATGATGGCGAGGTCGTCGCGCCAGTATTTTTCCGCCAGCGAGCGCGGGAACAGGTCGAAGTCCGTCTTGCCCAGCAGATCTTCGATCTTCCGATTGATATATTTGCAGTAGGTCTGGTTGGCGAAGGTGAATTTCCCGCTGATGTCCCGGCGGAACACGCCCTGCGGCATCGTCTCCACCAGCGAATGATAGAGCGACTCGGAATGTTTCAACGCCTCCGCCATCATTTGCTGCCGCGTGATGTCCTCGACGGTGCCCTCGTAGTAGAGCAGCCGCCCCTGCCCGTCGCGCACGGCGCGGCAGTTCTCCTCGATCCAGATGATGCTGCCGTCCTTGCGGAAAATCTGCGACTCGAAGCCGTTCAACGTGTCGTGCTCCTGCATGAGCCGGATAAATTCCTCGCGGCGGCCAGGCTCCACATACAGGCTGCGGCTGATGTCCTTGATGTTCGCCATCAATTCCAGCGGTGTCTCGTAGCCGTAAATTTTTGCCAGCGCGACGTTCGCCAGCAGGTAATGGCCATCCACCGTCGTGCGGAACAGCCCCTCGACAAGGTGGTCGAAAATGCCGTAGTAATTATCCTTCTCCTCGATGAGCGCGAGGTGTTCCTGCTGGCGGGCGACGGAGCAATGCAGCGCGTGGCGGAGCGTGGCGGCGGCCAACTTGTCGCGGTCGAGATAATCCTGCGCACCGCTGAACACCGCCTCGGCCAGGAACGATCCGTCCCCGCCCGGCCCAATGACGATGACCGGCAACTGCGGCGACTGGGTGGTGAGCGAGGTGATCTGGAAGAGCGCGGCGGCGTTCGCCTGGGGAATCTCAAACAGCAGGGCATTGAACCGGTTGGTGGCCACCATCGCGAGGCCGGCGTCGGCGGTCGGCTCCACCGTCACATCGGTGTCCGGGTCGGCACCAAGCAGCAACCCGCCGATGCGCCGCGCCATTTCCGCGTCGCCGCTGATGAGCAGGATTTTCAGTGGACTGTTTTCCATGCCGTTGACCATCGGCAAAATACCGTTTCCACGCCCGCCCGCAAGTGTGTTGCGCGCGAACCGTTTTGAGTTTGCGCTTGCCAAACACAGGCGGTTGGGTTTGAAATGCCTTACAGTCATAAAGCCCGTTGGGAAACCATTCATCACATGTGAACCCTCCTTATGAAAAATCCCGCTGAAATCCGCAACTTCGCCATCGTCGGCCACGCCTCGTGCGGCAAAACCCTGTTGAGCGAGGCGATGCTTCGCTGCGCCGGGGTCATCTCGCGCCTGGGAAGCATCGCCGACGGCACGACCGTATCCGATTATCACGTCAGTGAGAAACAACGGCAGATTTCCGTCTCCGCCACGCTGATGCACGCCGACTGGGCGGGCAAGAAGTTCAACCTGATTGACACGCCCGGCTACCTCGACTTCATCAGCGAAGGACTCGGCGCACTGCGCGTCGGCGATTTCGCGCTCGTCGTCATCCACGCGCAGCACGGCCTGGGCGTGGGCACGGATCGCGTATGGAATTACGCCACCGGCTACGGCATTCCGAAAATGATCGTCGTCAACGCGCTCGACCGCGAGAACGTGGATTTCGACGCCATGCTGAAAGCCACGCAGGAACATTTCGGCCGGCACGTCTTTCCGTTGAGCGTGCCGGTGAACGCCGGTCCCGGCTTCAACCAGGTTCTGGACGTGCTGCGCAACGAGATTGTGACTTACGCCACCGACGGCTCAGGCAAATACACCGAGACACCCGCCACTGGCGAACTCGGCGAACGCGTGAAGCAACTGCACAACGAACTCATCGAGCACATCGCCGAATCGGACGACACGCTGATGAGCAAATATTTTGAGCAAGGCGGCTTGTCCGAAGAGGAATTCCGCGCCGGCATCCATGCGGCGGTGCAGAAGGAATTGTTCATCCCGCTCTTCGCCGCTTCGGCGGGGAAAAATATCGGCGTCGCGCGGCTGATGGATTTCATCGCCAAATACGGCTCGTCGCCCGTGGACCGTAAAAATGTCCCGGCCATTGACGCCAACGGCAAAGAAACCGAGGTCGTTCTCGACAACGCCGAAACCGTGGCCTACGTCTTCAAGCACATGACCGAGGCGCAATTTGGCGAGCTGTCGTTCTTCCGCGTCTATTCCGGCAGCGTGACGACCGGCACGGATTTGTTCAACAGCGACCGCAAGATCACCGAACGCGTCGGCCAGATTTTTCTGCTCAACGGCCAAATGCGCGAAGCCGTCCACTCGCTCGGCGCGGGCGACATCGGCGCAGTGGTGAAGCTCAAAGATACGCACACCGGAAACACGCTTTGCACGCCAAAACATCCCGTCATGCTGCCAAAGGTGGTTTATCCCAAGCCGAACATCCACGCCGCGCTCGTCGCCAAGGTGAAGGGCGAGGAAGACAAGGTCGCGACCGGCCTCGCCGCGTTGCACGAGGAAGACCCGACGTTCCTTTACGTCGTGGACGGCGAGCTACACCAGACGATTCTTTCCGCGCAAGGCGAATTGCACCTCGAAGTCATCGCCGACCGTTTACGCCGCCGGCACAACGTCCACGTCGAACTTGCCGAACCGCGCGTAAAATACCGTGAGACGATCAAGGGCAAAGGCGAATCCAAATATCGTCACAAGAAACAGACTGGCGGCGCGGGCCAGTTCGCCGAGGTCTGGATGCGCATTGAGCCCAAGCCGCGCGACAGCGGCGTGGAATTCACCCAGTCGCTCGTTGGGCAGAACGTGGACCGCAGTTTTGTGCCGTCCGTCGAGAAAGGCGTGGCGCAGGTTTGCACCGAGGGCGTCCTCGCCGGCTGCCGCGTGACCGATGTGAAGGTTGATTTTTACGACGGCAAGATGCACCCGGTGGACTCGAAGGACATCGCGTTCCAGATCGCCGGTTACTTCGCGTTCAAGGAGGCCTTCGCCGCCGCCAAGCCGCTGTTGCTTGAGCCGATTGAAACCGTCGAAATCCAAGTGCCGGAAACCTTCATGGGCAAGGTCATGGGCGACCTGTCCTCGCGGCGCGGAAAAATTCTCGGCATCGAGGCCGAGGGCGCGTTCCAAATCATCAAGGCCAGCGTGCCGACGGCGGAGCTTTATCACTACTCCAGCACGCTGCGTTCGCTGACCGGCGGAGCCGGCGTCCACACCGAGACCTTCAGCCATTACGAAGAAATGCCACACGACGCGGCGGAAAAAGTCATTGCCGAAGCCGCAAAACGGAAGGCGAACCACGACAACCACAACTCGCACTAAACACCTAAATCAATTCACCCGGTCAACGACCTCGTCGCTGCCAGGTGAATCCCCATAAAAGATAAAAGTATTTCTGGCGATAAAACATCGCCTTCGTCCAACTTCGTCGTGGCGATCTGCGCCACTAAAAATCAGTGAACCACCGCCGCCTCGTGATTTTTCACGGCGGCGTAAAGTGCATCTTTCAGCTTCGCGCGCTTGAATTTCAATTCGTCAATCTGCTGGTCGCTGGCGTATTCCACATCTTCCTCGATGCGGCAGATTTCGTCGTCCAGCGTGTGATACTCCTCGAACGCCGTGCGGAACTTGCCGTCCGCCAGCTTGAGCGAGCGGATGGTTTCGCGATGCGCGGGGAACTCTTTTACGAACGGGTGATGCAGGTTCATGGGACGTCCTCCAGGTTGAAGGTTGACCGGCAACACCGGAAGGCGGCGTGGCCGGGTGGTCGTTGCGCTGTCGGTTCGATGCTCATGACCAAGGGCAATTAAGCGCAGGCCCGCTAAAATTGCCAGTTCTTTTTTTATAATCTCTTATCCGCGTTCGCCCCACTGCCGCCTTTCCAAGCCCGCACGGATACATTAGATTCCCGGACTCTCGAACCATGCCGAGCGTTTTTATCAAAACTTACGGTTGCCAAATGAACGAGCGCGACAGCGAAGCCGTCGCCGCCCAACTCGTGGCCAAGGGCTATTCGCTCGCCAAGTCCGAGGCGACGGCGGATGTGGTTTTGCTGAACACCTGCAGCGTGCGCGATTTCGCCGAGCAGAAGGCGATGAACAAGATGAAGAACCTCGCCGGCACCGCGCGCAAAAGCCGGCCCGACCAGATTCTCGGCTATCTCGGTTGCATGGCGCAGAGCCGGGGCAAGGAACTCATCGAGAAATTGCCAGATGTGGATCTGGTGCTCGGCACGCAGAAATTTCATCGCGCGGCGGAATACATAGACGAACTCCTCGCCGGCACCCGGAAAAAAATCGTGGACACCGACGCCGAGGCGAAGAGCGAGGCCGCCATCCGCGAACATCTGCTCAACGGCAGCGCCAAGACTTCCGTGTCCGCGTTCGTCAGCATCATGCAGGGCTGCAACCAGCATTGCACCTTTTGCATCGTCCCGGCCACGCGCGGCGAGGAACGCAGCCGCACCATTCCCGACATCGTCGCCGAATGCCGCGAACTTGTATCGCGTGGCGTGCGGGAAATCACTTTACTCGGACAGATTGTCACAAGTTTTGCCAAGCGCGATGTGCCGGTGTGCGATGGCAAGTCTGGTTTCGTCCAACTGCTCGACGCCGTCCACGAGATTGAAGGCTTGGAACGCATCCGCTTCACCTCACCGCATCCGAAAGGCTACGGCGACGATTTGGTCGAGGCTTACGCGCGGCTGCCGAAGCTGTGCGAGAGCGCGCACATCCCGCTGCAAAGCGGCAGCGACCGCATCCTGAAACTGATGCACCGCGGCTACACGCGGGAGAAATTCCTCGGCATCATCCAAAAATTGCGCCGCGCCAAGCAGGGCATAGGTATCACCACGGACATCATCGTCGGCTTTCCCGGCGAGACCGAAGAAGACTTCGAGTTGACGCTCTCGCTCTGCCGGGAAGTGCAGTTCGACAACGCCTATATTTTCAAATACTCCGAACGCCGCGACACGCCCGCCGCGACCATGCCCGACCAATTGCCGCAATCCGTCCGCGAGGAACGCAACGAGCGCCTGCTGAATCTCGTCAACGAAATCGCCGCGAAGAAATACGACGCCTTTATCGGCCGGCAGGTGCAGATTCTCGTCGAAGGGCCGAGCAAGAAAAACGCGGCGCGCTACACCGGCCGCACCCGCTGCAACCGCATCGTGCTGTTCGACGGCAGCGCCCGCCATCAGGGCCAGCTCATGGACGTGAAGATCGAGCGCACCGGCTCCTTCACGCTCTACGGCGACCCGGCAGTGGTGAATTTGTAAAAGCGTTGCCATTCTTTCCGGCGCGGGCAAAATGGCGGCATGAATTTCCGCGACAAACTCATCGCGTGGGACCAGTTGCCGGCCTGGCGGAATAAAATTCGCGCCAGCGGTAAAAAACTCGTCGTCACTAACGGCTGCTTCGACCTCCTACACCTCGGCCATGTCACCTATCTGGAGAACGCCCGCAATTTCGGCGACGCCCTGCTCCTCGGCGTGAACAGTGATGCTGCCGTGCGCGGCTTGAAAGGCCCCAGCCGCCCCGTAAATTCCGAATCCGACCGCGCCGCCGTGCTGGCCGCGCTGCAAAGCGTGGACGGCGTCTGCATCTTCACCGACACAACGGCCACGAAATTCCTCGCCGCCGCCCAGCCGGACATCTACGTCAAGGGCGGCGACTACACGCTGGAAACCTTGAACCAGGACGAGCGCCGCGCCGTGGAGTCGGCGGGCGGAAAAATTGTTCTCGTTCCATTCGTTCCCGGCAAATCCACGACCGGCCTACTGGAAAAAATTTCACGGCTGTGAAAATTCTCGTCATCTCCCTCGCCGGCATTGGCGATACGCTGATCGCCACGCCGCTCATCCGCGAGCTGCGTGAAAATTTCCCCACCGCGGCGATTGATGTGCTGACGAAGGAAGCCGGCGGGCGGGACTTGCTGGAGAGCAATCCGCACGTCAACCGCGTCTTCTACAAAAATTTGATGAAGTGCGGCAAGTTAGAAGCGCTGCAATTTTTTTGGTCGTTGCGGCGCGAGGGTTATCAGCTTTCCATCAACACGCACCCGCAAAGCCGCACCATCTATCGCATGGTGGCGTGGCTGGTCGGCGCTCAGGTGCGCCTCAGCCATGAATATGACCACTTCAACTGGCTCGACCGCTGGCTGGTGACTGGCTCGCTGCCGCAGGATTACACGCGGCATTCCATCGAAAACAATTTTGATTTTCTGCCGCTCATCGGCGCACAGAAGAAGCTGGCGGCGCATGAAATGGAATTTTTCCTATCGGCTTCCGAGGAACGTTTTGCCGACGATTTCTTGGTGAAAAATAAATTATTCGGCCAGAAAATCCTCGGCCTTCATGTCGGTTCCGGTGGCACGAAGAATCTGCCGTTGAAACGCTGGCCGGTGAAAAATTATGCCGGGTTGGTGCGGCAGTTGAACAAAGAACGCCCGGACATCCGGGTTTTGCTTTTCGGCGGACCGGAGGAGGCGAAGGATCACGAAATCGTGCTGGCGCAGGCGAACCGCGAATTGACGCGCGAGGCGAAGACGAAAAACCTGCGCGAGACGGCGGCGCTGATGAAGCGCTGCGGCGCGTTTTTGAGCGTGGACACGGCGTTGATGCACATCGCGGCGGCGCTGAAGGTGCCGAACCAGATCGTCATCGAGGCACCGACGCTGAACGTGACGAACTGGCCTTACGGAAACCAGTTCACGCTCGTGAAAAATCCAACCGTGAATGGGCGCGGTCTGGATTTTTACCGCTACGACGGCGGCGACATCAAAGGCACGCGCGATGAACTCATCGCGGCGATGGAGTCGGTGAAGGTCGCGGACGTGTTCGCGACGGTGACCAAGCTGATTTGATCAGAGTTTGAAGCCCGCCGCCTGCGCGTCGTTGGCGAACATCTTGACAGTGTCCAGCGAGAGCGCCGACAGATCCATGCCAGCCATCTTCTGCGCCTTCGCCAGGATGTCGTGCGGCACGGTGACAATGTGGGAGCCGCAGTCATTCGCCTGGAAGATGTTCAGCACTTCGCGCACGCTCGCCCAAAGCAATTCCGCCGCCGGCAGGTCTTTCAAGACCGTTTTGCTTTGGGACATGATGGCCACCGGATCAACGCCCGTGTCCGCAATGCGTCCGGCAAAAACGGAAACGATGGAGGGCAGCTTGGGATTCAATGCCTGCGAAACCCCTTCCACCTGCGCCAACGTCAGAATCGCCGTCACATTCAGCTTCACGCCCTCGGCCGCCAGTTCCTTGACGAGTGGCAGCGAGGATTCGTCGCGCGTGTTGGTGATGGGAATCTTGACGTAAACATTTTTGCCCCAGCCGTTGATCTTCAACGCCTGGCGTTTCATCTCGGAAAACTCATCGGAGAAAACTTCCAGCGACAGCGGCTTGACGGTGATGGTCTGCAAAATGTCGCGCGCGAACGCCTCAAAATCCGAGATGCCGGCCTTGCGCATGAGCGTCGGGTTCGTCGTCAATCCTTGAATGAGCGGATTGGCGTTTAGTTCCAACATCCCCTTTTTGTCAGCGCCATCGGCGTAGAGTTTCACTTTCAGATCTTTGAGCGTGCGTTTCATAAATTTATTTACTGTTTTGGGTTAGAATGATGTCAGCAGCCTCGCCCAGATGGCGAGCGGAAAAATCTGGTTTCTGCCTCAATTCTTCCGCATACCCTCGGTCAATAAAGATGGTTTTGCAACCGGCGGCATGGCCGCAGTCCACGTCGCGCCAGCGGTCGCCCACCATCCAGCTCTGCGACAGATCAATGTTCAATGCCTCTGCCGCGTGCAACAACATTCCCGGTTTTGGCTTGCGGCAATCGCAATCGGACAAGCCTTTGCCGGGATGAAAACAGACTTCCACGCGGTCAACCGGCAGTTGCGCCGCCATGTGCGCGTGAATTTTTTCGACAACTTCCTGCCGCAAGGTGCCACGACCAACGTCCGGCTGATTGGTGGTGACGATGAGCAGAAAACCGGCGGCCTTCAATTTCGTCAACGCGGCAGGAACTTCGGGCAGGATTTCAAACTCGGCCAAAGTGGTCGGCGGATACGGCTTGCCGTCGCGCTCCAGCGCGCGGTTAATGACTCCATCACGATCAAGAAATACTGCGCGCCAAACTTCTGACTTCTGGCTTCTGACTTCTGACTTCACTTGGTGGATTCCCATTTCGTCTGCGCCACTTTCAATTTGGGATGCGACACGAACAAATGCCAGATGACCGCTTGAAACGCCTCGCTGTGCGGCGTGACATGCGTGGGATTCACCGTCGGCACAATGACGCAGGCGTTCGCCTGTTGCGCCGTGTAACCGCCGTCGCGACCGACAATGCCGATGACCGACGCGCCGACGGATTTGGCAACTTGAATCGCACTGACGAGATTCGGACTAACGTTCTTTTCCAAATTGCCGCCACCGACGGAAAAAATCAGCAGACCGTCCTTCGCATTGATACGACTGCCTTTCAGCCACTCGGAGAAAACCGTCGCCCAGCCTTCGTCATTGGTGCGTGCGGTAAGTTCGGACACATTGTCAGTCGGCGCGTAGGCCTCGAAACCGCAAATCTTGCGAAAATCATTCACCGCATGGCCGGCGTTGCCCGCGCTGCCGCCGACGCCGAGGATAAAGAGGCGTCCGCCGCGCGCACGGATGGCGGCGAGTTCATCGGCAGCCTTTTCAATGGCGGCTTCGTTGAGTTGCGCCGTGACCTGCTGGACTTCGGC
>Ga0265324_10001430_pt1 | contig 13681 bp, 18 predicted proteins | sample 41419metaG_FD_198634 | JGI IMG/M metagenome (GOLD analysis project Ga0265324, IMG submission 198634) | Rhizosphere microbial communities from Carex aquatilis grown in University of Washington, Seatle, WA, United States - 4-14-19 metaG | ecosystem: Host-associated > Plants > Roots > Rhizosphere...
AGCCCTACGAGGCCGAGGAAATGGCCGGGCCGGACGGGCGCCTGGCCGGCGTGCGCAAGCGGTTCAAGTCCGGCCGCGTGGTCGAAACCCCGTACCGCCGCGCGCAGCGGCAGGCGGCAGAGTAGGGAGAACGGCGAATGGCCGACATCACCAACCCCCAGGCGATCAAGTTCTCGAACGAGAAAGCCCGCGTGATCGCCGACCTGCTGGAGAAGACCTTCCGCACCTGCGATCAGTTCATGCTCGACATCGTCGGCGAGTTCGAGGGCAACACCGGTGGCAACGCGAACGATGACGTGCTGATCGACGGCGCTGCGAGCGACGGGCGCGGTGTGCTGACCAAGCTCGACATTGGCGCGCTGAAGTTTGTCGTCGAGAAGATCCAGGAGGCGGCGAATGTCAGCGACCGCCGCGCCGTGGTGGCGAAGGTATCCGTCAACGGGCAGCCGGCGTTTTGAGATAGCCGATGGCGCTTCCGGTCATCCTGATCAACGCGACGGGCGGTAGCGACACGCAAGCGTCGGGCGCTGGTCCGAGCACTGCGTTATTCGGCTCGACCGGGGTGACCAACGGCACGGGACTTGACGTTGACCTGAGCGCCGATGCGCCGGATTTGAGCGGCGTGGCCACCGACGGATCGGCCGTGCTGTTCATGTCCGACACCAATTCCGGCAGCCGTAATTTCAGCAAGATCACGGCCGTCGATAACGGCACCAAGATTGTGACCGTCTCGGATGCGTTCCAGGCCAGCAACACCGACGCCTGGGCCATTGGCGGCAAGCGCGCAAGCATCGGCTCGACTACGTCGCGGAAGCTGGCGGAAAAGGGTGGCTCTACCGCCGGCGACGCCATGCCGGGGTGGACCATTCGCTTTGAGAGCGGCCATACAGAAAGCCTGACCTCGCAATTGCTCTGGCGCCGCGCGGGTAACACAACGGATGGCCCAATCGTCGTGGAGGGCGTCGCCGGCGCGGCCACTATGCCGGTGTTCAGCTACAATCAAAACAGCGCAATGTTCTTGGTGGCTTCCAATTACGTCCATATGAAGAATTTTGCCGGCAAGAACACCAACGGCACCAAGAGCGCATCGTACCTTGTGTCCTTCCAGGCTGCTAACCACGGCGTCATTTCCAACCTGAAGGTTGTGGACGCCACCGATGTGCCGTGGTCCGGGATTGGCATTACATCGACCTCGGTCGACAACGCCGTGATCGGCTGTGAGATTCGCAACTGCTCCGGCCATGGCATCAACATGCCGGGCGGTCACGTCGTCATACGCAACACTTACATCAGGGACTGCGGCGTCGGTATCACCAAGAGCGGGAGTACGCCTCTCGTCATCACGGATACGATTATCTATAGCTGCACGAGTCATGGGATCGTGCTCGGAGCTGGCCCGACCAATCTGGCCGTCACCTTTATTGATCGAACCGCGATCTACGAGAACGGCGGGGATGGCATCAACGTCGCGATAGCCAACCTGGGCAACTACCAAAACCTGCACATCAGCAACAACATCATTGCCAAGAACGGCGGCTACGGGGTCAACTTCAACGGCCAGACGGCGCCGGCCCTCAACGCCGCCTCCACGCTCGTTTACAACAACTGCACAGGAACCGGAGGCACCGCGAATACTTCCGGCGCCTATGACGTGGATGTGTCTGTCGACAATCAGGCGGTCGATCCGCAGTTCACCGATCCGGCGAGTGACAATTTCACCATAGGCGCCAATCTCGCGAACCTGGGCTTCCCGACGGCAAACATCGGGAATGTGGCCAGCGGCACGCGCAGCTATGTCGACATCGGCGCGGCGCAGCGGCAGGCGACGGGTGGCGGTGGTGGCGGCATTCGCTTGGCCGGGCATGGAGGATTGGCAGCCTAAATGCGCGACTACGCCCTCGGCACCACCTTCGATGTGAAGTTCACCACGCGCCAGTTCACCACTGGCGTCCCGTTCCTGCTTGCGGGCACGCCCGTCATATCCGCCTACCCGGACAACAGCACAACGGAGATCACCGCCGGCATCACGCTCAGCACCAACTTCGACAGCCGCGCGGGGCTGAACAACATCCGCGTGGTGGCCACTTCCGGCAACGGCTACGCCGCGGGCAGCAATTACTCTCTCGTGATCACCACCGGCACCGTGGATGGCGTCTCCGTGGTGGGCGAGGTGGTGGGCGAGTTCAGCCTGGAGGCGCAATCCCCGCTGCGGCCGACCGTGGCGGCGCGCACACTCGACGTCACCGCGACGGGCGCCGCCGGCATCGACTGGGGCAATGTCGAAAATCCGACCACCGCGCTCAACATCTCTGGCACGAACATCGACCCGGACCAGGTGGTGGCGAGCGTCACGGGCGCGGTCGGCTCGGTGACCGGGGCCGTGGGCAGCGTCACCGGGAACGTCGGCGGCAATGTCGCGGGATCTGTCGGCAGCGTGACCGCCGGCGTCACCGTCACCACGAACAACGACAAGACCGGCTACACGCTGAGCAACGGTGGGATCGACGCGCTCTGGGTGCGCGCGATCACCGAGGCCTATTCGACGGTCGGCGGCACGCTCACTATGGCGAATTTCGTCTATGAGACGACGCAGTTCCTGCAAACCTTCGGCATCGCGAGTACCAGCTACACCACGCTGAAGCGCGACGGCGTCACGCCGGCCATGGTCGGCACGCTGGACAGCGACACCGCGCCGACCTCGAATACCCGGACGGCCTGATGACGATCGCCTCGGTCGTCTGCCGAGGATATGGCCCGGACGCCTCGATAGCGTTCGTCTCGACGCGCGGCTATTCGATCAACGACACGCCGCCGGCGCCTGCGATCCCCCTCGGCAACCTCGGCCCCTCCGGCGCGGGGCGTCGGCGCAGGCGCGCGCGGGCGGACACGCCGGAGTTCTGGCGCGAGATCGACCGTGATAGGATCGAGCTGCGGCAGGCGATCGAGGCGGTTGGAGGGGCGGATGTCGATCTACCGGGGGATTCTCGCGCCGACCAAGTATTGGACGATAAGCGTGCACCTGGACCAGCCCACGTTGCTGGTTTCCGCGATGCCGGCGTTGACCTATCTGGCGCCCGCGCCATCCTCGCCGCCCTCACCGAAGCCATCGAAGTCCACGCCGTCGCGCAAGCGGCCGAAGCGGCGCGGCAAGCCGAGCTGATCGCCGCGGAACTGACCCGCCTTGCGCGCCAGGCCGAAGCGGAGGATGATGACGGCATAGCCTTGATGCTGATCGCTGGCTGAGGGACGCCATGTCGCAAACCGAATTTCCCTTCACGCCATACGTCAACGGCGCGCTGCTGCTGACGGCCGGAAGCGGTACCAGCACCAGCACCGCCCTTCCCGGCTTTTCCACGGCCGCGCCGTCGACCTGTCGCGTGGCCAACCTGCACAACGGCTACATCATCGTGAACTTCGGCCCATCGACGGTGCAGGCGTCCGGCACGAACGGCGCGGCGATTCCGCCGAACGAGTCCGACGTGTTCGGGATCAGCGATGCCACGCCTTTCATCGCCGTGATCAGCGGCAGCGGCACGGCTACGGGGCTTATTCAGGTTTGTGTCGGCATGGGGGTTTGAGTACGCACGATGCCGCGTGAATCCTACGTCTGGGACCGCAAGCGCGGCGAGCTGGTGCCGAAGGCCGAGTACTACGCCGGCCCGCGCCGCAGCGACGGCATCCAGGTGATCAAGGACATCGAGCCGTACCGCTCGACCATCGACGGCCACATGGTGCAGTCGCGCTCGTATCACCGCGCGCATCTGCGGCAGAACGGCTGCGTTGAGGTGGGCAACGAGTTCCGCACGAACAGCGGGAAGGCGCGGCACACGCTCGGCAGCCCGGGCGCGGACATCAGGGCGGCGATGGATCGGGGGCGATGATGCTAACCTTCAGAGTAACGACGCGCAGCGGCCTGCAATTCACGTTCGAAGTGCCAGAGGATCAGCGGGACATCGTCATGCGGAATTTTCTCGAAGGCATAACCAGCGGCCGAGTGCTGGAGCTGCCGGACGGAATAATTGCGGGCGGCGCGATTGATGCCGTGATGGTTGACAGACCCGCAACCTCGCCTATAGCGTAGCGGCCCATGGCAGACCCCACCGATAGCGGCGCGGACGAGTCCCTTCGGGACACGATCTCTGCCGCGCTGTCGGCGGATACGGGGTCGCAGGGCGCCGCGCCGGCCGTTGCGGATACCGCGCCCGCAGCCACGTCCGATCCGTCTCCGGCGACCCCCGCGCCCAAGGCGGACACCACCGGCGGACCGGCGCGCGATCCAGCAACAGGCAAGTTCGCCCCCAAGCCCCCCGACGCGGCGGCCCCCTCCGGTCCATCCGCCGCTACGGCGCCGGAGGCGGCAGCATCCCCGCCTCCGGCTGCCGACCCCCTCGCCGCGCCGCAGCACTGGAAGGCCGAGGACAGGGCGATCTACGACAAGATCGCCGACCCCGAGGCCAAGCGCCTGGCGCTGGAAATGTCCAAGCGCATGGAGGCCGCGCACACCCGCCGCACCGCCGAGCTGGGCGACGTGGCGAAGATCGGCGCGGTGTTCGAGCCCCTGCGCGGCGAGATGCAGGCCAGCGGCCACACCGCCGAGAGCCTGACCCGGTTCCTGGTTGGCGAGCTGCAAGGCATGCGGACCAACCCGGCCGCCAAGATCAAGGAATTGGCGCAGGCCTACAACGTCGACCTCGCGCAGCTGGCCGGTTCGCCCCCGTCAGCCCCGCCGGGCGCCGGGGACGCTGAGTCGCACCAGCCGTCCCCGGCTGCCCTGCCGCCCGAAGTGGCCGGCACCATCAAGACGCTGGAAAGCAAGCTCGACGCGATCGAGCGGCAGAGCCAGCAGCAGCGCGTGAGCGAAACCCGCTCCGCCATCGACCAGTTTGCCTCCGAGACGACGGGCGCCGGCGACAAGGCGCACCCGTATCTTGACGAGGTGCTCGCCGACATGATGGACCTCGCGCGTCTCGAGCTGTCCAAGGGTCGGCAACCCGCCCTCAAAGAGCTTTACGATCGGGCCGTCTGGATCAATCCCTCGACACGCGAAAAGCTGCAGGCCGCCACCGGCGCCGCCTCGCAAGCCGCAGTCGAGCGGGAGCGCCAGGAAAAGGCCGCCGCGTCGACCCGTGCCGCCGTCTCCGTCCGTGGAGCGCCTGGCGCAACCGCAGCGGCCATGCCCGAGCGATCGCTCCGAGAGACCATCGCCGCGCAGCTGTAGAGGCTGAACGGCTCAATCTCTTGAGCAGGAGGCACGCCGATGGCGTCGCCCAATCTCTCGGAAATCGTCACCACGACGATCCAGTCCCGCAGCCGCAAGCTCGCGGACAACGTGACGAAGAACAACGCGATCCTGTATCGCCTGAACGAGCGCGGCAAGGTCAAGACGGTCTCCGGCGGCGATGTGATCCTGCAGGAGCTGGAATACGCCGAGAACGCGACCTATACGCGCTACAGCGGCTACGATGTGCTGAACATCAGCCCGAGCGAAGTGTTCACCGCGGCGCAGTACAACTGGAAGCAGGCGGCCGTGGCCGTCAGCATTTCCGGCCTGGAAGGCGACATCCAGAACACCGGCCGCGAGCGCATGATCGACCTGCTGGAGAGCCGCATCGGCAACGCCGAGCGCTCCATGGCGAACAACCTGTCGCTGGATCTCTATTCCGACGGCACCGCCAGCGGCGGCAAGCAGGTCGGCGGGCTGCAGCTGCTCGTGGCCGACGCGCCGACCGCCGGCACGGTCGGCGGCATCAGCCGCGCCACCTGGACGTTCTGGCAGAACCAACTGTTCGACTTCTCCGTCGCCGGCCTGGCGCCGGGCGCGACCACGATCCAGACGGCGATGAACCGCACCTGGCTCAGCACCAAGCGCGGGCGCGACGTCACCGACCTGATCATCGCCGACAACACCTACTTCCGCTACTACTGGGAGTCGCTGCAGGCGATCCAGCGCATCACCAACGAGAAGATGGCGGCCGCGGGCTTCGAGAACCTGAAGTTCATGAACGCCGACGTGGTGCCAGACGGCGGCATCGGCGGCGGCTGCCCGGCCAACCACATGTACTTCCTCAACACGGAGTACATCTTCTGGCGCCCGCATGTGGACCGCAACATGGTGCCGCTCAACCCCGATCGGTTCGCGGTCAACCAGGACGCGCTGGTGAAGCTGATTGCGTTCGCCGGCAACATGACGCTCAGCAATGCGTCGCTGCAGGGCGTCATCATCGCCTGATTGGCGCCTGAGGGAGACGAACATGGCCTACTTCAACGCTGATCCGATCCTGGGCGTGCAGCCCATCGATCAGTCTTCGACGGTCCAGAACCACCCGCTCGGCATGATCGTGCGGGGCAAGGACCCGGTGGACGGCAACGGCGAGTTCATCTACCTGCTCGGCGTCACCGGCACCGCGGTCGGCAACCTCGTCAACTGGAGCGGCAGCGCCACCGGTACCGCCTCGTGGCAGACGGCGATCTCCGGCTCGGCCGCCTCGCAGGGCGTGTCGCTGGCGGTCGCCATGTCGGCCAACACCGGTTCGGCCTATGGCTGGTATGCCATCGGCGGCGCCGTGATGGTGACGACGAACGGCACCTTCGCCGCCACCGGGCGCATCTACCTCGCCAGCTCGGGCAACGTCACCACGACCAGCGCGGCCGGCACGGAGATCCTGAACATCAACCAGGTCACCGCCACCGGCACGCCGGCGGCGAACCAGGCGAAGGTGTATATCAACCGGCCGTTCGCCCAGGGCCAGATCATCTAGGAGGCGTCGATGAGCTTCAACCAGGCGGGCATGCAGATGGACAACCCGCGCATGCCCGGCGGGATCAGCGGCGTGAAGTTCGGCGGCGACGATGTGCTGCTGGTGCGCTTCCAGAAGGCGCCGCGCCTGCTGGAGGACGCGAGCAAGAAGGCCGGCCGCGCGGTCTATGACAGCGTGGTCACCATCGCCATCGACGTTCCGGCCGACCGCACCATGTCGCTCACCCGGCGCGCGAAGCTCGACCCGACCGACCCTGAGAACGACATGGCGCGCTTCCCCAAGCAGTGGGCGGCGTTTCAGGCGGACGAGGATCAGGACCAGGTAGGCACGCCGCTGGAGGAATTGCGCTTCCTCAACGTCGAGCTGCGCGCCGAGTATCGCGCGGCGAAGGTGCGCACGGCCGAGCATCTGGCGGCGATCAACGACTCGGTGCTGTCCAAGCTGCCGATGGGCGCGCGCGAGCACCGGGCGCAGGCCAAGGCCTTCATCGAGGCGGCCCGCGGCGAGGCGCCGATGATGGCGCTGGCGGCGGAGACGCAGAGCCTGCGCGAGGCGGCCAGGCTGAAGGACGAGATGCTGGCCGACATGGCGAACCGCTTGGCCGCCATGGAGGAGAAGATGAACGCGCCGAAGGCGAAGGCCGAGAAGGCCGCCTGAAGGAGGGCCGATCATGCCGTTCGCCAATCCCGACAACCTGCTGCACACCGGCATGCCGTGGGGCCAGGTGGTGGAGCTGGGCAACCAGATCAACGCCATCGCGGCCGGCATCGGGAGCGCGAGCTTCGCGCCGACCGGCAACATCTCGGTCAACCTCACGCCGATCGCCAACTCGGCCACGGCGAACTCGGCCGTGATGATGTCCTACAGCCTGCCGGCCAACAGCTTCAACGCGACCGGCCAGCAGGTCTACATTGAGGCTTGGGGCACCTTCGCGGCGAACGCGCAGAACAAGCAGCTGTGGATCACCGTCGGCGGCATGACGTTTGCCTCCGGCAGCAGCACCGGCAACGGCTCGACATGGGTCATGCGCGGCCGCGTGTATCGCAGCGGAGCCAGCGCGCAGGTGGCGCAGTTCGAGGGCCAGATCGGCGCCTCGGCGGTGGCAATGGCGTCATCCACCGACACCAGCGTGGAAACCTCGGCGATCACCATTTCGCTGAAGGCGCTCAGCGGCTCGGCCTCCGGTACCGACATCACCCAGAACGGCCTGAAGATCCAGTATTTCGGCTAGTTGCCGCCCCGCGGCGATGCTGGCACACTGCCGGCATCAACGGGGTGGAGGGTCGATGCTGGGTACCGCCGAGACGCCGAGGGCTTGGGAAGTCGCGGGCAAGCCCCGGCCGACCACCTACGTGATCCGGGAATTGAGCGCCCAAGGCAAGACAGATCGCGAGATCGCCGAAGCGCTGGGCATCGAAGTCAAGCATGCGCGCGTGCGGCGCATCGCGCTCGGGCTGCCCTGCAACCGGATTAAGACCCGGCCGCAACAGGTGGCCGAACTGGTCGCCCAAGGCAAGACGGTGTCGCAGATGATGCGGGCTCTCGGCATGACTCAGGCGGCGGTCTATACCGCGCTTTCCCGCGCCAAGCTGAAGGCCAGGCTGCCGCGGAAGAAAGCAGACACGATGCGCCTGCGCGTTTGGCGCCTCGCCCGCGCCGGCAAGAGCGGCGTCGAGATTCAGCAAGCGATCGGCCGAGACAAGGGGTATGTCGGCGCCGTGATCTACCAGCTTCGCCAGGCTGGCCGCCTTGGCCTCACCCCTGAGGGCCGCCGCGCCAAGCGTCGCGAGCAAAATCACGCGAGCATCGAGCGGATGCGCAACTCCGCGCTGGGAGATGAGATCCGCCGTCTGCATGCCATGGGCCGCACGGACCGCGAGATTGCAGAAGCCACCGGACTTGGCAATGAGACGGCCAAGATCTATCGCCTGAAACTCCACCTGAAGCCGAACCGCAAATTGCACCCCAAGCACCTGCGTGTGCTCTGTCTGCTGTCAGCCGGCAATTCGAACGAGGACGTAGCCGAGCGGCTTGGCGTTACGCCGAACTATGTCGCGGTGATCAAGCACAATCTCCGGCGGAAGGGTCTGCTCGCATGCTCCTGATGGCATCCCGTGGCCGGCCGGCCAACCTGCGGCGCTTCTTCGACGCCTACCGCGCCACCGAAGCCAGCATGCCGCTGACGATCCGCGTCGACACCGACGACCCGGCGTTGCCCGAGTACATGGCGCTGATGGCGGAAACCACCGACATCTCGGTCCGGGTGATCGACGGCCCGCGCATCGGCTCCGGCCCGTCGCTGAACGAGCTCTTCGCCAGTGAGCCGGACCTGCCGGTCTACGGCATCCTCGCCGATGACGTGGTGCCGATGACCAAGGGCTGGGACCGCATCCTCGCCGAGGCCTGCAAGGGCGGCATCGCCTATCCCGACGACGGTTTCCAGCGCGCGAACCTGCCGACGCATCCCTTCATCGACGGCGACTTCGCCCGCGCCTGCGGCTGGCTGACGCTGCCGGCCTGCCGGCACTGGTACGTCGACAACGGCTGGAAGGCGCTGGGCGACGCGCTCGGCCGGCTGGTCTATGTACCGGATGTGGTGCTCGATCACCGGCACCCGCTGGCGCAAAAGGCGCCCGACGATCAGATCTACGCCGATTCCATCGCCCGGTCGGAGGAGGACGCCGACGCCTTCAAGCGCTGGCACGCCGAGGACTTCCCGATGGTCGCCGCTGATGTGGCGGGAAAGCTGGGCATCAAGATCCACGCTTTCCGCCCGTCGGACGTGCGCCTGGCGATCTGCACGCCGACGCACGACTTCAAGCCCGACGCGCTGTTCAATCAGTCGATGTTCGAGACGAAGAAGCTGCTGCAGGGCTGGGGCCTGCCGTTCGTCGAGTTCTACAGCCATGGCGGCTCGCACATCGGCAAGGCGCGGGAGCGGGTGACGTGGGACGCCATGCACTCGCGCGCATGGGGCGGTCAGGGCTGCACGCACATCCTGATGATCGACGCCGACATGGAATGGCCGCCCGAGCTCGTGATGCGGCTGCTGGCGGCCGATCTCGACTACTGCGCGGCGGTCGGCTTCCGCAAGCAGGACACGCCGTCGCCCTGCTGCAATTTCCTGCCCGGCCCGCAGGAGTTCCACCCGGTGACCGAGTTCCTGAAGGTGCAGGCGGCGGGCACGGCGTTTGTGCTGCTGAAGCGCTCGGTGATCGATCGGATGTGCGCGGCCTATCCGCGGCTGAAGTACAATACCGGCCCGAACGGCCCCGACGAATATGCGCTGTTCCTCGACCTCTACCCGGACGAGGCGGACGGCGAACGGCTGTCGGAGGACTTCGCTTTCTCCGCGCGCTGGCGCAAGATGGGCGGGGATGTGTGGGTCGATCCGAAGGCCGAGCTCGGCCATGTCGGCCGCAAGGTCTATCGTGGCCGGGTGGCGGACTTCTTCGAGCGCGCGCCGCGGCAGGAGGATGTGACCATGGCGCCGAAGCTGGCGGAGGCCGCGGAATGACCCTGCTCGCGATATGCCAGAACGCCGCGCGCCAGATCCCCATTCCGATCCCGACGGTGATCGTCGGCTCGACCGATTCGAACGCCGCGCTGCTCTACGGCATGGCCACCCGCTCCGCGCAGGACGTGTATCGCAAGTGCATGTGGACCTGCATGCAGCGCGAGCATACGTTCACCACGGTTGCGAGCCAGGCGGATTACGCGCTGCCGGGCGACTTCGGCCGCTTCATCGACGAAACGGCATGGGACCGCACGAACTATTGGGCGATGCGCGGCCCGAAGTCGCCGCAGGAGTGGCAGTTTTTCAAGTCCTCGATCCTCGGCGGATCGCTGCCGATCATGCGGCGCTATCGCATCAAGCCGGATGCCGGCGTGAACAGCTTCTTCATCGACCCGACGCCGCCGGAGACCGGCAACACCCTGGTGTTCGAGTACGTCTCGCGCAACTGGTGCCAGAGCGCGATCGGTGTCGGCCAAGCCACATGGGCGGCCGACACCGACGTGCTGCAGCCCGACGCCAACGATCAGTTCAACGAATACCTCGTGGAGCTGGGCGTGGTGTGGCGCATGCTCGAGCGGCTGGGCTTGGCCTATTCCGAGGCGAAGGACGAGTTCGAGCGCGAGCTGAGCATGGCCAAGAGCCGCGACGGCGGCGCGCCGACGCTGTCTATCGTGCCGCAGCCGTATCTACATTTCATCGACGGCAGCAATGTGCAGGACGGGAATTTTCCCGGACCATAGAAGGGAGCGTGTCGTGACGGCAACCGACAACGCCGCGGCCAAGCGGCGATACCTATACAAGCAGCAACGCGGGCGCTGCCACTGGTGCAAGTGCTCGCTGCGATCGCTGGAGGATGCGGGCATGGATACTGCCGCTGCGCCGACCTTGGACCACCTGATCCCGAAGTCGAAGGGCGGCGGCGGCGGCATCAAGAACCTCGTAGTGGCGTGCCGCGAGTGCAACGAGATGCGCGGCAACCTCTCCATCATGGAGTTCTTGGCCGTGGTGAAGTGGAAGGCGCCACGGGCGACACCGGAACCGAAGGAGCGCGCGCGCATGGCGCCGCAACTTAAGGCGCGGTGGAACTGGGAAGCCGGAAGGTGGTCTGTGCCATGATGCGAATCCCAAACCCCGGCCTACCCGCCCCGCAGATCGCCGACCCGCGCGGCAACTTCTGGGCCGAGCTGCCCGGCGTGACCGACAAGTACGGTCTGCACCAGGGCCAGCCGGCGGCCGACATGGCCAATCCGCGCATTGCGCTGCCGCCACCGCCGACGCCAGATCGGATGGAGATCGACCCGCGCGCCGCGCTGGCGCAGCTTCTGGCGCGTGGCGTGTGATGCCGGATCGGCTGCCGCCCGCGCCGCCTTCCTGGCAGCTGCTCAGCTGTTATGCATTCCTTTCGCCGTTTGCTCGCGGGGCTCAGGGTCTGACGCCGTTCGAATGGTGGAAGCCGCTGGAGCGTCTGGAGTTTGACCGTGCTAGGCGGGAGCGCAGAAACCGCGATAGCGGCTATCGGGAGCAGCAATAGCCGTGGCCCTGCCGGCCAGTCAGCGCGCGCGGCGCCCGATGCGGCAGACGGTTAAATCCGTCGTCGCGCCGGTCGGCGGCCTCAACACCCGCGACGCGCTCGACGCCATGCCGCCGTCCGATGCCGTGGTGCTGGAGAACTGGTATCCCGACACCGGCAAGGTGATCGGCCGGCGCGGCATGCAGCTGTTCGCCACGCTCGGCGGATCGATCGACACGCTGGCCGAGCTGAATGCCGGCGCGGTGCGGCAGCTGGTGGCGGCCGGCAACGGCAAGCTCTACAACGCCGCCGCCGGCACGACGCTGGCGACCGGCTTCGGCTCGAACCAGTGGCAGGCGGTCAACTTCCGCGCTAACCTGTTCCTGGTCAACGGTGTCGATGCGGAGCAAGTCTACGACGGCACCACCGTGTCCGCCGCCGGCTGGACCGGCATGGCGGCGCCCGCGGTGGGGATCCACATCTTCGCCGGCCGGGTGTGGCTGTGGGAGCCGAGTTCGCAGACGCCGTACTATGCCGGGCTCGGCAACATCACCGGCGCGGTGACGGCGTTCCCGCTGAACCGGGTGGCGCGCTTCGGCGGCAACCTGATCGCCATGGGCACGCTCAGCCGCGACTCGAACGAGGGGCCGCAGAACTACTGCGCCTTCGTCATGGATACCGGTGAGGTGATCGTGTATTTCGGCACCGACCCGGCGACATGGGCGCTTGTCGGCTCCTATCTGATTTCGCCGCCGCTCTCGGTGCGCTCGGTGGTCGGCGTCGCCGGCGACCTGGCGCTGATCACGCAGACGGACTACGCCTTCCTCTCCGACATCATGAACAAGGGGCTGGTGCAGGGCGACAACACGAAGATGGTCGGCGCGCTGGTTGCCGCGGTGCAGGCCGGCGCCAACCTGTTCGGCTGGCAGATCATCCACTACCCGGCAGGCAAGTTCCTGATGGCCAATGTGCCGAACAGCGACGGCACCTACAGCCAGCATGTGCTGAACACCGTGACCAACGCCTGGACCATCTTCAAGGGCTGGAACGCGCGCTCGTGGTCGCTGTTCAACGATCGGCTCTACTTCGGCGCGGCGGACGGCAACGTCTATCTGGCCGACAGCGGCACCACCGACGCCGGCGCGGCGATCACGCTCGACGGGCGGCAGGCATGGAACGACTTCCGCGAGCCGTTCCGCAAGCGCGTGATGATCTGGCGCCCGGTGCTGCAGATCACCGGCAATGTCAGCTACGCCGCCGGCATCGGCTATGACTTCGTGGATGCGACGCTGCCGACGCCGACCGCGATTCAGTCCGGCGGCACGCAATGGGACGTCGGCCAGTGGGATTCCTTCCAGTGGTTCGGCGGCGCGCAGGTGCAATTGGGCTGGGGCGTCTCCGGAGGCACCGGGCAGGCGATCAGCCCGCGCATCTACATCCAGAACGAGAGCACGGTAAGTTGGCTGCGATCGGATTTCCGCATGGAGTCCGGCATCAACCTGTGAGCGGCCCCTACCTGGTCACCACCCGCCCCGTAGCCGTCGCCGAATGGGTGCGCCGGCGCATCCCAGGGGTGACCGGCTGGGGCGATTGCGCCGCGCTCGGCGTCGCCCGCGGCTCCGACCTGATCGCCGGCGTGGTCTACAACCAGTTCGACGGCAACAGCATTCAGATGAGCGTCGCGGCGGAGGGGCGCCTGTGGTGCACGCGGCCGATCCTGCGCGACCTGTTCGCCTATCCCTTCCTGCAGCTCGGCTGCCGGCGCGTAACGGCGCTCACGGACGAATCGGCAACATCGACGCGGCGGTTCTTGGAACATCTCGGGTTCAAACACGAGGGAACACTTGAGGATGGGTTTGCAAGCGGCGACTGCGCCATATACGGTATGCTCCGTCG
>Ga0265324_10001433_pt1 | contig 13672 bp, 16 predicted proteins | sample 41419metaG_FD_198634 | JGI IMG/M metagenome (GOLD analysis project Ga0265324, IMG submission 198634) | Rhizosphere microbial communities from Carex aquatilis grown in University of Washington, Seatle, WA, United States - 4-14-19 metaG | ecosystem: Host-associated > Plants > Roots > Rhizosphere...
CGCTGTCGACGAGCAGCGGCACCTTGGTCCCGTTGATGTCGACGGTGGCGATCGCCCGATGGCCCACCATCCGCACAGGCAGCTCCAGCGTCTTCACATGGCACCCTGCCTGGCTGACGGCGGGCAGCTGCAGTCCCAGCGCGACTAGCGCGCCCGTCGCGATCCGAAGCGCGATGGCACATCGTGCGTTGTTCCTACAAGTGTTCACGAGGCCTCCCAGCTCCGTCGGTCTCCGATGCCGGAGGCGAGTCCGGCTCGGGGTGTCCCGAGCCGACTGTATGACATTTGCGCGGAGACGATCGCGCGGCCGTGCCGTAGACCGGTAGTGGCCTGAGCCTCCCGGCACGTGACCGTTGCGCCCCCCCGAAGCCGACCACTCTAGTCGTCGGCTTGTGGCCGCCACCGGCGATCACGGCCACCACATGGATGCCAGGTCGCGACCGCCTCGCCTATGGCTGGCTGATAGCATCATTGGAACAAAGCATGAAGGGAATCTGGTGATGGAGCGTCGGTGGCTGGGTCAGCGGGACTTGTCGGTGCCGGTATTGACGTTGGGGACGGCCAGTTTCGCGCCCGGCCCATGGTCGGGCACGGATGCCGCGCAGGCACGCCGGCTGGTCGACCTTTGGCTCGAGCTGGGCGTGAACATGTTCGACACCGCCAACGTCTACGCCAACGGCAACGCGGAGGTCACGCTGGGCTGTGCGATCCAGGGACGGCGCGACAAAGTGCTGATCTCGACGACGGACGGCTTGCGCAGTGGGCCCGGCGAGCACGACGTCGGATGCTCGCGCCGGCATCTGCTCGAAGCGGTGGATGGGAGCCTCCGTCGTCTACCAGACCTGCTTCCGGGGTGCCTGCGAGTGGCAGAGCGGTACAGTTGCGTCGAGCAACTTGCTACGGGCGGAGGAGCCGCGCGGGACATCGAGGCGTGACAGGCAGTTGCCGCCATCAGCGGTCAGTCGTGACGGGCAGCTGCGAGGCGGTTGGCCAGCGCTACCATTGGGCCTATGGCTGCTCTCCATGAAAGCGACGAATTCTCCGACGAGTCCTCACTCGGCTACGCGGAACGCGAAGACGTGTTCCGTTATTGCAACTTCGATGGCCTCGACGTCGACGGACAGGGCTTTGAAGGCGTTGCCGTTGGCTGCACGTTCACGAACTCGTCCTGGTACTGGAGCTTGTTCAACACTGCGCGGTTTGTAGAGGTCGAATTTCGAGGGTGTGTCTTTCGGGGCTGTGGCTTCGCCGGGTGCATCTTCACTCTCTGCCGCTTCGTGGGCTGCACATTCACCAAAGGCAACATGGGTGGCGACTGCACTTTCGACGACTGCGCTTGGTACGACTGCGCCCAGACAGGGTGCGAAGGGTTGCCCGAGAAGTTTGTTCCTCGCGGCAAGCGAGAGGACGCGAGCCAGCGGCCGTAGCCGGCCAGTACCGGTCCTTCGCCAACGACCGGCATCGGACAGGCCAGCTCGAACCGAGACGAGAGGTCCCGTCAGAGCACTGAGGGCACGGCTTCGCCCGCTTCGACCGGCTTCGCGAAAGGCGACTCCGGCGACGTCACCACGGCATCCGCCGTCGCATGCACCCCCAGGTGGGTGCGCACGACGAACGTCGCCGCAACACGGCGGGAAATGAGGAAGTACCAGCTCCAGAGCGCGCCGCTGACCATGTCGCGGATCAGTGTGACCCAGTCGGCGCGGGCGACGCTGCCCGCGTCCACGGTCATCATCGACGCGAGGCTCAGGTCCAGCGCGCGCACAACGAGCGACACCGCGAAGAAGCCGATGTAGGCCCTCGGCAGGCTGCTGCGGCGGCCAAAGAACAGCCGGGCCAAGAGCAGCGAGAACGCGACCAGCAAGATGTTGACGGCCAACGAGCCCAGCAGGTACGGTGCCCACAACGCGCTGTAGCGGGCGCCGCCGCTGACCGTCAATTCCGCCCAATTGCTCGCGCTATAGGACGGCAGGGTGTCGAAGATGTCCTTGGCCATGCGCAGCGGCGACAAGACGACGGCGATCATCGGCAGGATCAGCCAGCCGCGCAGGCCGTGCGGCGAGCCGGCCGGGGCGGGTCGCGGTGCGGGATCCCAGCGCCACGCGCGCCGCACTAGCCAGACCGCGCCGCCGGCGATGAACACGGCCAGCATCGCAATGGGCCAGTTCACGCCGCCGCCGGCCGACGGCGACGGCGCGGCGTCGGGCATATACAGGCTCAGGCCGAGCGAGTCGCGCACGTTGCGAACGTGCTCCACGTAGCCCGCGACGCGATCGGCGGGCACCTCGTCGGCCAGCATGTCCAGGCGCTCAGTCGTCTTCACGACCGGGCCTACGGCGCTACTGTCGAAGCTGTACTTGAATGCCGGATCCTCGACCAAAACAGGTTTGATGTCGAGCGTCCAGTCCTTGTGCAGCCTGATTTCGGTGACGCTCGTGACCGCGAGCGGATAGTGCAGCGCGAGTGGCCCGGTGCGCACCTTGCGTCCCGGCGTGTGCAGGTGCGAGTCGATCTCGGGGCTGTCGACCAAGAACGTCCAGCGCTTCTTGTTCTCGTCCCGCTTCCAGTGGTCGCCGACGACGTAGAACTCGCTGATCGTCAGCCGGTTGGCCGCGTCGTCGTCGCTGACGATGAACGGCTTCTGGATGGTGACTTCCGGGTAGTAGCCGGCGTAGAAGTTCTGGTAGCGGCGCTGCAAATCGTCGCGACTCTGGCCGGCGAGCTCGTTGCGCATCGCGTCCGCGCTCTCGCCCTCGTAGATGGTGGTCACCTGCATGCCCACCGGTTTGCCGCGGCCTGCCGTGGCGTCGAACACCGTGTGGACGTCGTGCCGATGCACGCTAGCGGAAGGGGCTGGCATCGACGCCAGGCCGGCGGTAGCAGCGTCAACCACCAGGGCGCGGCCGAAGCTCGCCTGCGACGCGTTGGCGAGCGTGCCCTTCTGTTCGCTGCGGGTCGGATCCAACCAGTACTCGTGGCCGTCGACGCGCGCATGCACCACGACATGGTCGAACAGGCCCGAGCCGGGCTCGTATTGGTCGAGGCCGCGCGTCAGTCGCGTGTTCACGAGCGCCGGTTGCGCCTCGATACCAAGAGCTCGCAGCATCCATACTGTCAACAGCGCCTTGTCCTTGCAGTCGCCAAAGCGATGGTCCATCACCTGGCGCGGCGGGCGTGGCGCGAACGAGCCGACACCCACCTCGATGCCGAGATAGCGCACCTCGCGCTGAACGAAGCGCAGCGTCGCGATCAGGCGTTCGCCGGGGTTGGCGCTGGCGCGCGCGATGGACTGGACCTGCGCCCGCAGCTCAGGGCCCTGGTCGGCGTCGACGCGGTACAAGGGCAGCGCCCAGGCGGCGACGGACGCCCAGTTCGGGAACTCGCTCCACTGCACGATGGCCAACGGGTCGTACCACCCAGGCTCGTCGTCGTCTTGCGGAAATGCAGGCACGCCCTGTGCGCGCCAGACGTAGTCGACCCAGCCGCCGCGGTGCTGCACCTCGGGCTGCAGCGTCGTGTTGCGCGGAACGATGCGCAGGTCGCGCCCTTCGGCCACCAAGAGCCGCGCGTACATCGATTGCAGCGGCACGCGCCATTGCAGGTCGTAGCTGCCGGCGTGCCTGTCGCTCAGCGCCGGGTTCACGCCGCGGACTGTGTAGTCGTATTCGACGACATCACCGATGCGTACATCCTCCACCATGACGTCGGCCGTCTTGCGGCCGTCGTAGATGCGCGCCTCGAGGTCCTTCTCGCGCTGCAGCAACTTGACCCGCGCCGCGCCGAGGCGCGAGAAGACCTGACGGCCGCGGTGCACTTTTATCGAGTGCAGCGTGAGCGTCTCGTAAGTCGGATCGAACGAGACCTGTACGTGCGCCGCGTCCTCCACGCCGTCGCCGGTGATGGCGCGCATCGCGTAGTGGTTGTAAGCGATGCGGTCATGCGCCTCGAGGCGCGTCTGGCGATCTGACAACAGGTACTCGACGCCGCCGCTGCTGGTGCCCGGCGCGGCCATCGCGTCCAACGGCACGGCGATCGCGTTGACCCAGGCAGGCGGCGGCTCGACCGGCACCTCGCGTCCCGTCGCCGGCATTGCCGCCGCGACCGCCAACGCCATCGCCGCCGCCATCCGATGCCATGCCGCCGCCCAGCGGCCGCTTGCGACGGCGCGCGCGATGCTCCCCATTCAGCCTCCCTCGTTTTTCCGGTTCGCCGCCTTGGTGACAGCCTTGTCGATGCCCCGAGTGTAGCGATCCGACCAGGTAGAAACGCCGCAGACAGGTCCGGGAGAGTGCGGATCGGGTGCTCTGGCGAATTTCGGGCACCATCGCCAGAGCGTCCGCCGCCAGCATGCCGCGCGCCAGCAGTCGGCGCGGGCGGAGAATACCGCGACGCGTGCGATGCGCGGCGCGCCCTGGTCTTGCGCTGGCGAATCCCGGGATTCGTGCCTCACCGTTGGGTCGATCGCGTTACGATTGGTCTGGCCGCAATGCGGCAACACCCGCCAATTGCTGCCGGTCGTGAACGGCAGCTTCGGAGCAGCCTAGCAACACGCAATGGCCCCGGTGCGGGCACAGAATTGAGCCATGACGAAGCGTTCTCCTCGACTCGTGAAGAAGCTGCATAGGCGCTCGCTGCCCGACTGCGGCATCGACGCAACCCAAGCGTCGTACTGGCGGGGGCGCCTGCTGGATTCAACACCCGGCGAGATGTTTGAACTGTCGCGGGATGACTTGTCAGGGCTTTCGCGAGGTGCTGCGCTCGCAGTTACAAAGTTCGGCTTGCGCATCTCCGCTACTGTCGTTGATGCGAGAGATGCAGAGCCGTGGCTGAGCGAGAACGGTTCCGTCGTGTTCAAGTTCTGGGCGACCGACTTCCCGACGGTCAGCTTCTTCACCGGGAACAACCCGGCAATCCGGTAGCATCGAACTGGACTGACGCGGAAGTCGCTGACCGGCCAGGTGCGGTCGTTCGCCAACGGCCGGTTTCGGGGAGGCTAGTTCAGCGCCCTGGAGGCCGCCAGCGGCGCATTCGGTGAGAATTCCTACATGCCCAAACGCGCCGTCTACATCGACTCATATTTCTTCATCCCGACCGACCTGGCGGCAGAGATGCGCTCGTGGGAAGAGTTCGTGACGGGACGCGAATACAACGTCAGCCTCGTTGCTGCTCGCGCAGCATCGGACCCGTCGGGACGCGCGTAAGAGGCGATCGTTTGATGCCAGGTCGGGCGCCCGCTGGACGTGCGCACGCTCGTCGCAGAAACGACTTCTGGACGCGTCTGGAGGTCATCGGGAAGCCTCAGGCTCCAAACCAAGCCGAGACGACGTAGGCCTGAAAGCGCCCACCAGCCCGGATCCCATTCGCCGGGCAGCAGTCCAAGGCGCGCCGATCCCGGAAAGGCGTGATGATTGTTGTGCCAGCACTCGCCCATCGTCAGGAGCGAGGCGAATCGTACATTCCGCCCCTGGACGGCGGCGCCGCACACCGTGTGGTTCATGGAGCCGTGGTTGTGGGCAAGATAGCCAATCATCCAGTGACCAAACACCCCTGCGGTAACCCGCGCGCAGACGCCCCAGAATACGAATCCCCAACCACCGTATAGAAAGAGCAGCGCCGCCGGGAGAAGTTGCTGTGCCATCCAGGTTCGCTCCAGGAAGCGGTAGAACGGATCATCGGCAATGCGCGACTCCAGCGCCAGGCTCGGCGGCTGCCGCAATTCCAGGGAGCAGTGGAGTTGCCACCACGCGTCTCGCCAGAAGGAGCGTCCGTGGCGCAGGTAGTCGTGACAGTTCGGGAGGCGCTGTGCATAGTCTCGCAGCTCGTGCTGCCGCAGCAGACCGATGGGTCCAGCCAGGCCGACTTGAACGCCGAGGTAGACCAGCACGTATTCGAGCCACCTCGGGCACTGAAAGCTGTCGTGTATGAGCTTGCGGTGGCTTCCCAACGAATGGCCAAACAACAGTACGACAGCCGTGGCACCCAAGAAGACAGCGAACGCCATCCACGTGAATGTCGCCGCCCCGCCAACCGCGGCCCCAGCGGCCATGGCAACGAGCCAGGCCGATTTGACAGGGTCGTAGCGAACCTCGCCGTCGCACACACATTCGGTATGTCCTGCTGCCATCCTATGCGTCAGCAGGCTGTCGGGCAGGACGGGCAGGCTGGTTCGCATTGACGGCAATCAGGCCGACTTACGCTTCTTGGCGATGGCGCTCGACTCGCGCTTGAGCGGGCGGCCGACGGGACAGAGCTCAAGGGCATAGCCCGTCAGACTGTTGACCAGACTCTCCCGAACTAGTTTGTAGAGAACGAACTGCCCGCGTCGCTCCCTGCTGACCAGACCAGCGTTCTCCAGCACCGACAGATGCCGGGAAATCGCCGGCGCACTCATCGAGAAGCGCTCAACAAGCTCGGTCGTGCTGAGCTCAGCTTCGGAGAGGTAGGCCAGGATCTGTCGGCGCGGCGCCGAGGCCAAGGCTTCAAAAATCTTGTCGAGAGACGTTGCCATTAGCCGCTTAACTTATTTGTTAATACTCTATGCCGTACAGGCGATGGAGTCAAGCGGCGATGGAACCGCATCGCGAGCGCGCACCTCGATCTCAGACGCAGTTTTCCGCTCGCGCGTGTGACGCACGACTCTGCGCAGGCGCTCGCGCCGAGGGTGGCGGTGGAGGCGATGTTGAAGTCGTCAGCGTTGCTGGACTGACACACGGCTTGCGCGCTTGGCGCGACCTCACTAGACTCCGCAACCTTCCCAATCCTCTTGCCACCACGGAGCTTCAAGTGTCCTGCCGCATCGCCGCCCTCTAAGCCGTCGACCGCTCTCCCGCTCATGCCTGCCATGAGCCGGGCCGCTGCAGCCACTCTCCGTGCCATCCCCGCCCACGCCATGCCGGCGGGACGCACCTAGCCCGCCAAGCACCGCGCACGCCACGTCGTCGGTTCGTTCACTCGAACCAGGAAACGACTATGTCTGCGCACAACGGGTCGACGAGTTCCGTCGCCCAAACCACCCAATCCCTCGCGATCCTGAAGTACCCCAGGACGCCGCATCTCGAAGGCTCGCGCCTGCAACCCGGCGACGAAGGGCACGAGCACGTGCCACTCGCGTCGCTGCGGGGTCAGCACGCCGTCGTCGAGGAGAAGCTCGACGGCGCCAACGTCGGCATCTCGTTCACCGAGGGCGGTGAGCTGCTGCTGCAGTCGCGCGGCCACTACCTTGGGGGCGGCCGCGAGCGTCACTTCGCAGTGTTCAAGCAATGGGCCTCGGCGCACGAGACTCGCTTGCTGGAGCGGCTGGAGGATCGCTACGTCATGTACGGCGAGTGGCTGCACGCGAAGCACTCGGTCAGCTACGACGTGCTGCCGCATTGGTTCTGCGAGTTCGACGTCTACGACCGGCGCGACGGCGTCTTCCTGAGCACGCCGAGGCGCCAATCGCTGCTGGCCGGCTCGCCGGTGCTCAGCGTTCCCGTCGTGCACGAGGGCGAGCTGCCAGCCAGTGTGAAGGCTCTGCGCGCGCTGGTGCGGCCATCGCTGGCCAAGAGCGTGCGCTGGAGGCAGGCGTTCGAGGAGAGCGTCGAGCGCCAGGGCCTCGACCTCGCGCTGGCATGGAAGCAGACCGACAAGTCGGTGCTTTCCGAGGGGTTGTACGTCAAGGTAGAGAACGAGGGCGAGGTGCTGGGCCGCTTCAAGTGGGTGCGTCCGGACTTCGTCCAGACCATCCTCGACTCGGGGTCACACCACAGCACCAGACCACTGATCCCCAACGGGTTAGCCGCGGGCGCCGACATCTACGCGCCGCTGCCAACTGCCCACTGGGGCGCGAATGACGCGGGCGCCTGAGCGCGCCCGCCAAGGAGAAGAACATGGACTATCAAGACATCCGCGCGCTTTGCCCCACCGGGCCCGGCGGCGGCTACGACTGGGCCGACTGCTGCGAGGTCTTCCCGCGCCTGCGAGCGCTGGAGACCACGCCGCAGAGCCCGCGCTACCACGCCGAGGGTAACGTTGGCATCCACACGCGGATGGTGTTGGACGCGCTGCTGGCGTCGTCCGAGTTCCAGGCGGCCAACGGCGAGCGCCGCGAGCTGCTATTCCTCGCGGCGCTGCTGCACGACCTGTGCAAGCCCGAGACGACCGTCGTCGACCCGGTGACCGGCGAAATCGGCCAGCCGGGCCATTCGCGCCGCGGCGCGGTGGACGTGCGCGCGCTGTTGTGGCGCGCTGGCGTGCCCTTCGCGCTGCGCGAGTCGGTATGCCGCATCGTCGCGGCTCACCAGGTGCCGTTCTTCGCGTTCGACTCGCGGCGCGCCGAGACGCCCGAGTTCATCGCCCGCCGGCTGTCGTGGGGTGGGGACGTACGCGACCTGGTCTGTGTGGCGCGCGCCGACATGGAGGGTCGCATCTGCGTCGACCAGCAGGCCCGGCTTGACGACATCGCGCTGTTCGAGCAGCTCGCGCGCGAGGACGGCTGCTGGGATCGCCCGCGCGCGTCCGCATCCCCTCACACCCGCCTGGCCTATGCGCGCGGAGCCGCAGTGCACCTGGACACGCCGCTGTTCCAGCCGCCCGGCTCCGCTGTGACGGTGCTCAGTGGCCTGCCGGCCTCGGGTAAGGACACTTGGGTGGCGCGTCACGCGCCCAGCCTGCCGGTAGTGTCGTTCGACGACGCGAAGACCGAGCTGGGCCTGCGGCACGGCGAGAACGACGGCATGGCCGCGCATCACGCGGTCGACAAGGCCAAGGCCCTGCTTCGCCGCCTCGAGCCCTTCGTCTGGAACGCGACGCATCTCAGCGACCAGATGCGCAGCAAGACGCTGGACCTGCTGTTCGCCTACGACGCGCACGTGACGCTGGTCTACCTGGAGGTGCCGGCGACGCAGCTCTTCCAGCGCAATGCCAAGCGCGACACCACGCTGCGGCAGAAAGACCTAGAGCGAATGCTGCACCGCTGGGGGGCACCACTGCCGTGGGAGGCGCATCAGGTGCACTACGATATGGTGGCAGGCTAGCCCGCTGTCGGCCTGGAGCCGACAGTCGACTGAGCCGGCCCCCTGAATGACCAGACACGGTCTATCGCTTATCTTTGAGGATAGGAGTAGGACTGTGAATATGGCTAGACGTACAGAGACTGTAGAGGTCATCACGACCGACCAGCGCCGCCGGCGGTGGTCGGTGCAGGAGAAGGCCGCACTGGTTCGGCGCACCTACGAGCCGGGCATGTCGGTGTCGCTGGTGGCCCGGCAGGAAGGCGTTGCGGCGAGCCTGCTGTTCCAGTGGCGCCGGCTCGAACGCGAAGGCGCCTTGGTCGCGGTTTCAGCCGGCGAGAGCGTGGTTCCGGCCTCAGAGCTGGCCGCTGCGCGGGCCGAGATCGCCAAACTCCAACGCATCCTGGGCAAGAAGACGCTGGAGAACGAGATCCTCAAGGAAGCGGTGGAGATCGCCGCCGAAAAAAAGTGGATTGCGCGCTCGCCCTTGTTGCCAAAGGAAGAGCAATGAAGGCCGTTTGCGACACGCTGGGCGTCGCGCGCTCTCACGTCCACGCCAGACTTCACCGCGGCGAGGATTGGCGCGATGCGCGCATGAATCGCACGCCGGCGCCGGACGATGAACTGCTGGCCGAGATTCGTCTCCAGATCGCCGACCTTCCGAGCTATGGCTACCGCCGTGCGTGCGCGCTGGTCAATCGCGAACGACGCGTGCAGTGCCGACCGCTGGTCAATCCGAAGCGCGCCTACCGCGTGATGGCCGAGGCGAAGCTGCTGCTGCCGAAGGCCCCGCGCCGACCGCATTCCAGTCGGCCTCACGAAGGCAAGGTGGCCGTTGGCGCGAGCAATGTCCGCTGGTGCTCCGACGGCTTCGAGATCAAGTGCGAGTCGGGCGAGACCGTCACCGCGACCTTCGCCAAGGATTGCTGTGACCGCGAGATCATGGCCTGGCGCGCATGGCCCGGCAAAGGCCTGCCAGGCGAGCCGGTACGCGAGATGCTCATCGAGGCCGTGGAGAAGCGTTTTGGCGCCGTGGAGGCCCTTCCCGAGGGCCGCACGCTGGAGCTCCTCACCGACAACGGCGGTGCGTACATCGCTGACGACACGCGCCGGGTCGCGCGCGAGTTGGGCCTCAAGCCTGTGAACACGCCGGTATGCAGCCCGCAGAGCAACGGCATGGCCGAGAGCTTCGTCAACACCTTCAAGCGTGACTACGTGAGCCGGATGGACCTGGCCGACGCAGCCACCGTGATGGAGCAGCTACCGGCGGCCTTCGAGCACTTCAACACCGTGCACCCGCATTCGAGTTTGAAGATGCGCTCGCCGAGGGAATTCAGGCAGCATCAACTGCGTGTCGCTCAGGTCGGGCACACGCTACATTGCGAATAGTTCGTGTCCGGTCATGCGGGGGCAAGATCACGACGAGGTCGCCTTTCGGGCGACCTGATCGAACGGCGGGACCTCAGGTAGATCCTTCCTGGTGATGTCAATCCCTTTGGGTGTTCGCGCCTGATCGATAGACTCACCCGACGCACGCTCAATGGGTGCGAATCGGGAGAGCAATGTACATACAGATTGAACGCGAGAACATCTGGCAGGTCTACACGACAGAGATCGCCAAAGACGGGCTACTGAGAGGTGGCGGGAATACGTCTTCTGCGAAGATGTTCAAGTCCAACAACGGAGAGGAGTCGGTGCGCCCCGCGGACTTCAAGATCGTCTTCGACGCTCCCTCCGGTGAACATTTCGTCTATCCGGACCTCACGAAGGGGTTGTCGTTCTCGAACAATCTGCAGCGCCTGCGCGACATTCCCATTCCGGGTCGCGTCTGGTTGCTGCCCCGTGACCGAAAGTTGCCCGAGGGCCTGGTCATCAACTACAAGACTATCGATCATCCCTTGCTGAATGTGTCCCGCAAGATGAAGATGAGCGAACTCATCGGAAAGCTGAAGGAAGTCGAGGCGATGATGACGGATACGGGAGTCAAGATATGAGCCAAACGATCGCCTTTCCGGACAGCGTCAAGGCTGATCTTCTCAAGATCGCCACTGTTGGGAACTTCGTGCGAGCGAAGGAGGTCCTTTCCCGCGGGAAGCCCGATGAACTGGTTCTCGAGTCGGACGACGAGGCCCAGGTCGTCGTCAACGTCGCTCGCGTGGAGATGATGAAGACGATGCTCCAATGTCCGTTTTGGGACGAGGACGATCCTCGGCACGACGCAGCCCACGAGGAGCGCTTCCACGACGTCGTCAACGGCCTGTTCGAAAAGACCGTGTCATACATCGGGCAAGATTTTGAGGTGGTTACCAGAATCTGAGCGAGATGCCGCTGTGCGAAGCCGCCCGGGGCGTGCTTTCGGCCAGGTGCTGACGGTTACAGTTGTCTGCTTTGGAGGAGGCCACCGCGGGATCATGGCGGGTGGTATCCGGTAGCCCACTATGGCGGCAAGAACCCAACCTGCTCATCTCCCCGCGTCTACCCCCGTCGTCGAGTGCGGCGAACCGCTGGTTGACCTGCGCCGCGTTGGCGGGATTGCTTTCGGCCCGCCCCCCGAGTGCCCCGAGACAGAACCGTACTACACCCTAGTGCGCCGCACGGTGTACGAGAAGCTACTGCGTGTGCAGGATCGACTTCCCAATGGGTGGTGCCTGCGCCTTTACGAAGGCTTGCGCAGCTTGCAAGTACAGCAGGCCATGTTCGATCAAGAACAGCAACGCGTGCGCGCCCGCCAGCCCGACCTCTCGCCCGAGGACACGCACGCCAGCGCCTGCCGCCTGGTCTCGCCAGTCACTCACTGGGACGGCAACCCCAACGTGCCGTTTCATGCTACCGGCGGCGCGGTGGACGTCGAATTGCTCGATGCAAACGGGGTGCTTGTCGAAATGGGTATGGCCATCCGTGACTGGGCCACCGTGCTTCCTGACTGGTGTCTGCCCCGTTGCCCCGGTTTGCCTAAGGTCGTCCAGGGCCATCGCGATCTGTTGGCGGTGAGCATGGCTCAAGAGGGGTTCATGCCCTACGCCCACGAGTGGTGGCACTTCTCATACGGAGACACCTACTGGGCCTGCTACAGCGGCCGGCAGGCGGCGATCTACGGGCCATGCACAAGTGAAATGGTGGCGCAAGCATCTGGCGGGAGCTGATTCAAGGAGTTCTAGCAGGCCAGGTTGGGAGTCCATGCATCGATCCGACCGTCGGCTCAGGGTCGAAGGCTTAGATCCAGCGGCCGGCGGCTCGACCGGCAGGTTGCGAGCAATGAACTTTGACCCAGCGACCGGCTGCTTGGTGTCGGGCCCGGCCGCCTGGCAATCGCGCTCGAACGGCAGGTATCCTGGGCATAGCAGACAGCCGCGCGGCCGTGGTGCACGTTCGACCTGGCCGCCAGCGCCGAGGACGCATGGCGGCCAGAAGCGGCTCTCCACGAACGGCCGGTTTGGGGTAGCCTTCCGATCAAGCACACGGTGACGTCATCATGTGCTGTGTCTGGTCGAAGGCCGACTATGTTGCCAGCTTTCTCAAGCCGCTGGCGCAAAAGCATGGATTGGCGCTCTACGACCCGCAGGCCGGGGTGGTTCACTATCCTGTCGGCGAGTCGGCACAGTCCAAGCCGTGGTGGAAGCTCTGGTGACGGCCATCTGCAGACGTTCACCGACGACAGCTTTGGGGAAGTCCGACGAGACTGCGGCAGCACAGCCATTCGCGGCTCGCGATACGATGCGCAAGGAACAGCGGACGATACGGCCGCTCTCGCGCCGTGGCAGGACGAGAAGCGGTTGGCCGTGCAACTCCTACGCGATGTCACCGTCAGCCGTAATTGACCAGTTCGTCGTATGGAGGCAGATCCAGCTCGACCTCGCAGACCTTTGCGTATGCGTCCTCGAGCCGCCGAGCAGCTCTTCGATAGTCCATCAAAGCAACCTGATCGTTGGGATCTGCACTGTCTTCGTCCGCCGTCGCCTCGGTGAGACGGCCGATCACTTCGTCAACAGCCTGAATGGCCATCATGAGGGTTGCACCATCGACTTCAGCCATGTGCATTCCGATCACGCGTTGTGCGCCAGTTCGACGTTGCGAGCAATCGCAGCTCGCAGGAAGGTGTCCAACGAACCCTCGAACGCGTCCGGCATCATCGGCACCTTGACCTCGATCTGGTAGTGGTGGCCCGTGCGCGATCCACTTGCGTTGGTCTGTTCTTCACCTGGCCCCTCGAGATGCAGATTGGGCGGTATTGGCGTTCCCTTCGGAATCTGGAAGTAATGCCACTTCGAGAAGCCAAACCAACCGTCGCAGTCGAACAGGGAGGTGCCGCCGCCGGTCTAGACCTTGCCATCATTTTGGTAGCGTACGTCCGCCTTCGACACACGCTGCTCTTCGATCCAGACGCCACCGCGTTTGACGCGAGCCGTGTAGTTCTTGTTTTGCCAGCGCGGATAGAGAAAACCGTCTGGAATGGCCGGGTCTGTTGACGCGAATGCGTCCGGGTAGTCGTCGAAATTGAGGCCCCTGTAGGGATGACACGGTGTCGTTACCACGGACTGCTCCAATACTTCCAGAAATTGAGAATTGCTCGAATAGATGCTATGTAGGACTGCTCCGGAATACACCCTGAGCTACAACCAGACTTCCACATCTCTGTTTCTCAAGGAGTACGGAAATGGCCAAGTCCCAAACAGTCCTACAGC
>Ga0265324_10001435_pt1 | contig 13660 bp, 9 predicted proteins | sample 41419metaG_FD_198634 | JGI IMG/M metagenome (GOLD analysis project Ga0265324, IMG submission 198634) | Rhizosphere microbial communities from Carex aquatilis grown in University of Washington, Seatle, WA, United States - 4-14-19 metaG | ecosystem: Host-associated > Plants > Roots > Rhizosphere >...
CTTGGTGGTGAGTGCTGCTGACGGCCCCATGCCCCAGACCCGTGAGCACATCCTGCTCGCCCGTCAGGTCGGTGTGCCGAGCATCATTGTGTGCTTGAACAAGGTTGACTTGGCTGATGCCGACTTGCTCGAATTGATCGAAATGGAAATCCGTGAGTTGCTCACGAAGTATGGTTTCCCGGGCGACAAGACCCCGATCGTTCGCGCTTCCGCCACCGCCGCTCTGGCTGCCAAGCCCGAAGGCGAAAAGGCGATCGCTGACCTGCTTGAAGCTTTGGACAGTTTCATTCCTGACCCGACCCGCGAAGTGGACAAACCCTTCCTTATGTGTGTGGAAGACGTGTTCACGATTGAAGGTCGTGGTACCGTGGTGACTGGCCGTGTGGAACGCGGTATTTTGAAGAAGATGGAAGAAGTTGAAATCGTCGGCTTGGGTGAAACCCGCAAGACGGTGGCGACTGACATCGAAATGTTCCGCAAGTTGCTGGACAGCGCGAGCGCTGGTGACAACGTCGGCGTGCTCCTGCGTGGTGTTACGAAGACGGACGTGGAACGCGGCATGGTGCTTGCCAAGCCGGGTTCGATCAAGCCCCACACCAAGTTCAAGGGCGAAGTTTACGTCTTGACCAAGGATGAAGGTGGCCGTCATACGCCGTTCTTCACCAACTACCGTCCGCAATTCTATTTCCGTACCTCCGACGTCACGGGCACGCTCTCCCTGCCGGAAGGTGTCGAAATGGTGATGCCTGGCGACAACGTCTCGGTGACGGTTGAGCTCCAGAAGCCCATCGCGATGGAAAAAGGTCTGAAGTTCGCCATCCGTGAAGGTGGCCGCACGATCGGCTCCGGTATCGTTGCCGAAGTTGTTGCTTAATTGATAGTTTGACTTGGGAGCGCGGAGGTTCATACTCCGTGCTCCCATTTTTGTCCGTAGAAACGGTGATTTTACGGCTACGGCGTTAGCTCAATTGGTAGAGTAGCGGTCTCCAAAACCGTTGGTTGGGGGTTCAAGTCCCTCACGCCGTGCCAGTCTGCGAAACTTGGAGAGGTGGCAGAGTGGTCTATCGCGGCGGTCTTGAAAACCGCTTTGGGTTAACGCCCAACGGGGGTTCGAATCCCTCCCTCTCCGCCATATAATTTTGTGAATAACAACTGGATACATATTGCGGTTTGGGCGGTGTTGATCGCTGGTCTTTTCGGCTACCTTTGGTGGCAGGGGCAGATTCAGCGCCTGTCTGCCTATGTGGCGGAGACCCGCGAAGAATTGAAGAAGTGCGCTTGGCCTACGTGGGAAGAGCTTAAGGGGCATACGCTTCTGGTTATTGTCAGTGTGGGGGCGTTGGGGTTATTCATCTTTGTGGTGGATACCGTGCTGTTCACAATTTTGATTAAAAAATAAATTCATGCGTAGCCAGTGGTTCATTATCCAGACGCTTTCCGGCCAGGAACATAAGGTCAAGGACAGCATTGAAAAGCGGATCAAAGCCGACGAAATGCAGGACTACGTTAAGGAAGTCCTGGTTCCCATGGAAAAAGTCGTCGAGGTGCGCAACCAGAAAAAAACCGTTTCCAACCGGAAGTTGTGGCCAGGTTACGTATTTGTAGATATGGTATTGTTGGATGAAGAACGCCGCGTGATTGAAAAACCGTGGTACTTTATCCGGGAAACCCAGGGTGTGATCGGATTTTTGAGCGATCCGCCGCAGCCGACGCCCACCGAAGAGGTGGATGCGATCAAACAGCAAATTTCTGCTTCCGAAGAAACCGAGAAGCCGAAGGTTAATTTTTCAGTGGGCGAGACCATCAAGATTAACAATGGTCCGTTCTTGAACTTCAGTGGTGTGATTGAAGAAATCGACCCTGAACGCGGTAAGTTGAAAGTAACCGTGAACATTTTCGGTCGTAATACGCCGGTGGAACTCGAATACTGGCAGGTCGAAAAAACCTAATATCATTTTATGGCAAAGAAAGTTACAGGACAGATCAAATTGCAGATTCCGGCCGGACAGGCCAATCCGGCGCCGCCCGTTGGTCCCGCGCTCGGTCAGCATGGTGTGAACATCATGGCATTCTGCAAAGAATTTAACGCCGTGACGAAAGGTGACGCTGGTCTGGTGATTCCCGTGGTGATCACGGTGTATCAAGACAAGTCGTTTACCTTCATCACCAAGTCGCCGCCCGCCTCGGTATTGCTCAAGAAAGCCGCCGGTATCACGGCTGGCAGCAAGACCCCGAACAAGGACAAAGTCGGCAAGGTGACGCGCAAGCAAGTTTTGGACATCGTCAAGATGAAGTCCAAAGACATCAACGTGAATTCCGAAGATGCCGCGGTGAAGCTGATTGCCGGTACCGCGCGCAGCATGGGAATCGAAGTTGTCGGTTAATAACAATAAACGCGGGAGAATCGGAAGATTCGTTTGGACCGCACCCTGATAAATGCCCAGCAAAAGATATAAAAAGGCACTTGAAGTGGTGGATGGCAAGAAAGCCTACTCCCTCAAGGAAGCCGTTGGCGTGCTCGCCAAATTCCCGAAAGCCAAATTTAACGAAACCATTGACTTGGCGTTCCGCCTCGGGGTTGACCCGAAGCAGTCCGACCAGATGGTCCGCGGCACGGTTCCGCTTCCGCACGGTAGCGGCAAGCTGGTCCGCGTGTTGGTGTTTGCCAAAGGTTCAGCGGCGGAAGCGGCCAAAGCCGCCGGCGCTGAAGACGTTGGTTTCGAAGACATGATCGCCAAGTGCCAGGCCGGCTGGTCTGATTTCGATGTCGCGATTGCCACGCCCGAGGCGATGGTGGAAGTCCGCAAACTCGGTAAGGTACTGGGACCGCGGGGTCTCATGCCCAATCCCAAGACCGGTACGGTGACGGACGACACTGCCAAGGCGGTGAAGGAAGTCAAGGCCGGGCGCGTGGAATTCAAGGTGGACAAAGCAGCCAACGTGCATGTCATCGTGGGCAAAGCTTCGTTCAAGCCGGAACAAATCGAGGAAAACGCCCGCGCGGTGATCGAAGCCGTGGCCAAGGCGCGTCCTAATAGCATCAAAGGCACCTACATCAATTCCTGCACGCTTTCGGCGACGATGAGTCCGCCCGTGCGCGTGGATGTTCGTGAATTCACAGCCAACTAAGGAGATATAGACCATGCGTGCTGAAAAGAAATTTTTGACGTCGGAATACGTGGCCCGGTTGAACGCTTCGCCGTTCTTCATTGTTTTGGGCTACCAAGGTTTGAAGGTGACCCACCTGACTGAGCTGCGCAAGCGGCTGCGTCTGGCCGGTGCGGAAGTTCACGTGGTGAAGAACACCGTGTTCCGCGTGGCGGCCAAGGAAGCGGGTGTGGCGGATCTGGAAGGCGCTTTGACCGGCCAGGTTGCCATTGTCACCGGACAAAAAGACATTTCTGCTGCCGCCAAGGCAGTGAAGAACTTCGCGGCCGAGTTTGACAAGCTGAAGCTGAAGTTCGGTTATCTGAACAGCCAACGGTTGGACGAAGCGTCCATCATTGCGCTGGCGGATTTGCCGAGCATCGACGTGCTCCGCGCCAAACTCTTGGGTCTCTTTAATGCTCCGGCCACCAAGCTGGCAACCTTGATCAACACCCCGGCCACCCAGTTGGCCCAGGTCATCAAGGCCAAGGCCGAAAAAGCCGAGTAATCACACTTTCCATCCCGCCTTACCGGCGGGGTGGATTTAACACAAACAAAAACGTAAATCGTCGGTTCATAAGAACTTAAACCTGTCACGGCTTGGGCGCCAAAAAACTCGAGTAACGGCGGACCGGGACAGACGACGAGACGAAGAAAGGCAAAAGTAATATTATGGCAGATATCGCAAACCTCGTTGAGGAATTGAGCAAACTGACGGTTTTGGAAGCCGCTGAGCTCGTGAAACAATTGGAAACCAAGTGGGGCGTTTCCGCCGCGGCTCCTGTGGCTGTGGCTGCTGCCGCCGCTCCTGGCGCTGCTGCGGCTCCGGCTGCTGCTGCGAAAGACACCTTTGACGTGATCTTGGCCTCCGTTCCGGCGGACAAGAAGATCGCGGTCATCAAAGTTGTTCGCGAAGTCAAGGCCGGTTTGGGCCTCGCCGAAGCCAAGGCTTTGGTTGAAGGTGCTCCGAAGCCCTTGCTCGAAGGTGCGAACAAGGCTGATTCCGACGCCGCCAAGAAGAAGCTTGAAGAAGCTGGCGCGAAGGTTGAAATCAAGTAATTCGCTTGTTTTAGGGGCGACGACCACGTGTCGTCGCCCCATTTGCTCCCCACGAAAGGCGGGGAATTTTTTGAGAGTATTGAATTGGTAGCACAGTCAGAAGCAAGTTTGGCAAGCTGGCCGTTGAACGCGGCGGGCTTGCCTTGTGTCGTTGTTAAGTGAAATCGGTGCGGCGTGTGCCGCACCCAACAGAAAGTTTAAAATGCCATCGCGAGCCACAGAACGTATCAACTTCGGCAAAATTAAGGAAATCGTCACGCCTCCGAACATGATCGAGTTGCAGACGAATTCCTATGCGGAATTTCTGCAAGCCGATCTGACCCCTTCCAAGCGGCAGAAGCATGTCGGGCTGGAATCGGTGTTTCGGGAAGTGTTTCCAATTGAGAGCTATGACGGCAAGGTCACGCTCGATTATGATTCTTATGAGATTGGTGAACCGAAGGTGGACTGGCTGGAATGCCTGCGCGAAGGCACCACCTATGGCGCCCCGCTGTATGTAACCTTCAAGCTCCGCGAAGAAGGCAAGGGCGCGAAGGAAGAAAAAGTTTTCATGGGCGAACTCCCCCTGATGACGCCGCAAGGCACGTTTGTCATCAATGGTGCGGAGCGCGTGGTCGTTTCCCAGTTGCACCGTTCGCCGGGTATCGCGTTTGAAGCGACCCAGCATCCGAACGGCAAGCTGTTGCACAGCTTCCGGGTGATTCCGGATCGTGGTTCCTGGTACGAAGCGATGTTTGACACCAGCGATTTGCTGTATGTGTATCTCGACCGCAAAAAACGCCGTCGCAAGTTCTTGACGACGACGTTCTTCCGGGCACTCTCCTTCCTCGATCATGAGGACAAGGAAAAGGGTGCCAAGGGCAAGGATGCGGGCGGTCTGACCCGGGGTACGGACGAAGAAATCTTGAAGCTGTTCTATACCGTCGAGGAACTCTCGATGAAGGAAGCGGAAAAGATTGAAGATTTGCAGAACTGCGTGCTCGTGCAGGACGCGGTGGATGAAGAAAAGGGCCTGGTGGTGGCGCGCGCGTTCGAGCCGCTTTCCAAGGCGGTCGTGAAGCAGATCGCCGAATTGGGCATCAGCAAGATCAAAGTCGTGGACACCTCGGTGGACGACGGCAACATGATCAAGTGCCTGAAGAAAGATCCGGCCAAGAACGAAGAAGAAGCGCTGAAGGACATCTACCGTCGTTTGCGCCCTGGCGATCCGCCGACGGCGGCGAACTCCCGGGCTTTGATCAAGCGCTTGTTCTTTGACGAGAAGCGTTATGATCTCGGTCGCGTGGGCCGCTACAAGATCAACCAGAAGCTGGGGATCAAGGGCGATACGCGCATCCTGACCAAGGACGACTTGGTTGTGGCCACGAAGTATTTGCTCAAGCTGAAAAAGGGCGAAGGCTCTTTGGACGATATTGACCATCTGGGCAGCCGCCGTATCCGTACGGTTGGCGAATTGCTGGCCAACCAGTGCCGCGTGGGCCTGTCCCGCACGGAACGCTTGGTGAAGGAACGCATGACGTTGTTCGATCAAACGGTCGAACAGATGACGCCCCAGAAGCTCATCAATCCGAAGGCGCTCTCCGCCGTGATCCGCGACTTCTTTGGCCGTAGCCAATTGTCGCAGTTCATGGATCAGATTAACCCGTTGGCGGAACTCACCCACAAGCGCCGTCTATCGGCTCTCGGGCCGGGTGGTCTGAGCCGTGATCGTGCCGGGTTTGAAGTCCGCGACGTGCATCCGTCGCACTACGGTCGTATTTGTCCGATCGAAACGCCTGAAGGTCCAAACATTGGTTTGATCGCCTCGCTGGCGACCTTCGCGCGGATCAATGAATTCGGTTTCCTGGAAACGCCTTACCGCAAGGTCAAGGACGGCCGGGTCACCGTTGAAATTGAATATCTGACCGCCGACCGGGAAGAACAATTCACCGTCGCCCAGGCGAATTCGCCGATGGACGAGAAGGGTAATTTCACGACCGACCGCGTGGTCTGCCGTCAACGTGGCGAATTTATCGACGTGGAACCGCCGAAGGTGGATTTCATGGACGTGTCGCCGAAGCAGTTGGTCTCCATCGCCGCCTCGCTCATTCCGTTCTTGGAACACGATGATGCGAACCGCGCCTTGATGGGTTCCAACATGCAACGCCAAGCGGTGCCGCTGCTCGTCACGGACGCGCCCCTCGTGGCTACGGGTCTCGAAGACCGCGTGGCGCGCGATTCACGGGCGGTGCTCGTGGCGGAAGAAGCCGGCAAAGTGGCTTCCGTCAACGGCAGTCAGATCATCATCACGGAAAACGGCCAGATGCCCGAAGGCAAGAAGAAGATCAAGCATGATCCGGCCAACGGCATCAGCGTTTATCCGGTGCGCAAATTCATGCGCTCCAATGCCGCCACCTGCATCAACCAGAAGATTCTGGTGCAGAAGGGCGAGCATGTGAAAAAAGGCCAGGTGCTGGCCGACGGTCCCTGTACGCAGGGCGGCGAACTGGCCCTCGGCCGGAACGTGCTCGTGGCGTTCATGCCGTGGAATGGTTACAACTTCGAGGACGCCATCCTCATCAGCGAAAAGATCGTGAAAGATGACATCTTCACCTCGATCCATATCGATGAATTTGAAGTGGCGGCCCGCGACACGAAGCTCGGACCGGAAGAAATCACGCGCGACATTCCGAACCTCGGCGATGAAGCCCTGAAGAACCTCGGTTCCGACGGCGTCATCCGCATTGGTGCGGAAGTGAAGCCCGGCGACATTCTCGTCGGCAAAATCACGCCGAAGTCGGAAACCGAACTCGCGCCGGAAGAACGTTTGCTGCGCGCCATTTTCGGTGAAAAGGCGGCGGACGTGAAGGACACCTCCTTGAAGGTGCCCTCCGGTACGTACGGCATTGTGATGGACGTGAAGGTCTCCTCCAAAAAGGATGCCGAACGCGTCAGTAAGTCGGTCTCCAGCGAGGAAAAACGCCACGCGAAGCAGATCGAAGACGATCACAAGAAGAAAACCAATGAATTGCAGGACCAGTTGACCGAAGCGCTGAGCAATATACTGCTCGGCGAAAAGATTCCGCTGGACGTGGTCAATAGCGAAACCGGGGAAATCATCATTCCCGCGAACCGCAAGATCACCAAGACCCTGCTGCGCAAGCTGGCGATGGTCTATGATCGCATTGAGATCGACCCGTCGCCCATTCGCAACAAGATTAACGAAATCATCGGCCAGTTCCGCAAGAAGTTCGATGATTTGCAGATGCAATACGACGAGGAAATGGAACGCGCCGAGGCTGGGGAAGGCGTGGAAGCCGGCATCGTGAAATCGGTGAAGGTGTACATCGCCTCGAAGCGCAAACTGTCGGTCGGTGACAAGATGGCCGGTCGTCACGGTAACAAGGGTGTTGTCGCGCGCATCGTGAAGGAAGAAGACATGCCGTTCCTCGCGGACGGTACGCCGGTGGAAATCGTTTTGAATCCGCTGGGTGTGCCGAGCCGTATGAACGTCGGACAGGTGTTGGAAACGCACTTGGGTTGGGCGGCGAAGCTGCTCGGTCTGAAGTTCGCGACCCCCGTGTTTGACGGCATGAAGGAAAAGGACATTCGCGGCTACCTCAAGCAGGCCGGTTTGCCCGAGCATGCCAAGACGCACCTGTATGACGGCCGCACGGGCGAGCAGTTTGACCAGGAAATCGTGGTCGGCTACATCTACATGATGAAGCTGGGTCACTTGGTGGCGGACAAGATTCACGCCCGCGCCGTGGGACCGTACTCGCTCGTTACCCAGCAGCCGCTGGGTGGCAAGGCGCAATACGGCGGCCAACGGTTCGGCGAAATGGAAGTGTGGGCGATGGAAGCGTACGGTGCGGCTTACACGTTGCAGGAACTCCTGACCGTGAAGTCGGACGACGTCCAAGGCCGTACCCGCATTTACGAGAGCATTGTGAAGGGCGACAACGCCCTCGAAGCCGGCATCCCGGAATCGTTCAACGTGCTCGTCAAGGAAATGCAGTCGCTCGGCCTCGATGTGAAGGTCGGCTACTCAAACCCGGTTGACCAAGCCGCCAACGACGCCGCCAATGCCCCCGCAGTGGCCGCCGCAGCTCTGGCGTCGACCGAACCCACCATTAACTGAAATTTGCTGAAATAAAACTAGTATGATCAGCGCCAAAGAAAACGCCCGCGAACTCCTCGGTCTCGAAAAGGTCAATCAGGTTGACTATGTCGGGATCACGGTGGCCTCTCCCGATGCCATCCGCTCCTGGAGCAAAGGCGAAGTCAAGAATCCTGAAACGATCAATTACCGCACGTTCAAGCCGGAAAAGGGTGGCCTTTTCTGCGAACGCATTTTCGGTCCGGTGAAGGACTGGGAATGTTCTTGCGGGAAGTATAAACGCATCAAGCATCGCGGCATTGTCTGCGATCGTTGCGGTGTGGAAGTGACGCTGTCGCGCGTGCGCCGTGAGCGCATGGGCCACATCGAGCTCGCCGTGCCCACGTGCCATATCTGGTTCTTCAAGTGCATGCCCAGCCGTATCGGCCTGGCCTTGGACATGACGGCCCGGCACTTGGAACGCGTGATTTACTACGAGGATTACCTCGTCGTTGATCCCGGCACCACGCCCTTGAAGCAAAACCAGCTCCTCACCGAGCAGGAATATCGCGAAGCCCGTGAAACCTACGGTGCCGAAGCCTTCATCGCCAAGATGGGTGCCGAAGCCGTGCGTGATTCACTCGCCCGCGTGGACCTCATCAAGCAGGCCGATGAACTGGCCATCGCGATGACGGAAACCAAGAGCAAGCAGATCCGCAAAAAGCTCGCCAAGCGCATCAAGCTGCTCCAAGGCATGAACCTCTCCAAGAGTCGTCCGGAATGGATGATTCTCACGGTGTTGCCGGTGATTCCGCCGGACCTCCGCCCGCTGGTGCCCCTCGAAGGCGGCCGGTTTGCGACGTCCGACTTGAATGACCTCTACCGCCGCGTCATCAACCGCAACAACCGTCTCCGCACGCTGTTGCAGCTCAAGACGCCGGAAGTCATCATCCGCAATGAAAAGCGCATGTTGCAGGAAGCCGTGGACGCGTTGTTTGACAACGGCCGCCATGGTCGTCCGGTGACCGGCGCGGGCAACCGCTCCCTGAAGTCGTTGAGCGACATGCTCAAGGGCAAAGGTGGCCGTTTCCGTCAGAACTTGCTCGGTAAGCGTGTCGATTACTCCGGTCGTTCCGTCATCGTGATCGGTCCGGAACTGAAGCTGAACCAATGCGGGTTGCCGAAGAAGATGGCGCTCGTGTTGTTTGAGCCCTTCATCATCCGCCGCTTGAAAGAACTTGGCTATGTGCACACCGTGCGCAGCGCCAAGAAATTGATCGAGCGTCAGACGAAGGAAGTGTGGGACGTGCTGGAAGAAGTGACCAAGGGTCACCCGGTGCTCCTGAACCGCGCTCCTACCTTGCACCGTTTGTCCGTGCAGGCGTTTGAACCGCAGCTCATTGAAGGCGAAGCAATCCGGATTCACCCGCTCGTTTGTACCGCTTACAACGCGGACTTCGACGGTGACCAGATGGCCGTGCACGTGCCCCTCTCGGTGGAAGCCCAGATGGAAGCGCGCATGCTGATGATGGCGACGAATAACATTTTCTCGCCCTCCTCCGGCAAGCCGATCATCACGCCCACGCAAGACATTACGCTGGGTTCCTACTACGTCACCGCCGAGCCGCGCAAAGCCATGCCGGCCAACGTGCGCGACCTGCCGTTGTTTGGTTCCAAGGAAGAAGTCATCTTCGCTTACAGCGATCAGGCCGTGAAAACGCACGACCGCATCCGCCTCGCCAACCCCGACTTCGGCAAGAAGACGGTGCTCGGCAATACGGAACGCAAGGTTATCGAAACCACCGTCGGTCGCGTGTTGTTCAGCGAAATCTGGCCGCCAGAACTCGGTTTCCACAACAAGCCGGTGAAGAAGTCCGACTTGGGCGACCTCATCTGGAAGTGCTACAAGAACGCGGGTCATGACCAGACCGTGGTGATGCTGGACAAGCTCAAGGAAATCGGTTTCCGCGAAGCGACCAAGTCCGGCGTGTCCATCGGTATCGATGACATGATTGTGCCCAAGGAGCGTGACGAGCAGATCGAAAACGCCCACAAGCAGATTCGCGAAGTCGAGAAGCAATATCGCAAGGGTGTTATCACCTCCGGCGAACGTTACAACAAGATCGTTGACATCTGGACTCATTGTACGGATCAGATTTCCGGCGTTATGTTCAAGACCTTGGAACAAAACCAGGGTAAGAAAGAATATAACCCGGTTTACCTGATGGTGGACTCCGGCGCGCGCGGTAACAAGCAGCAGGTTCGTCAGCTCGCCGGTTTGCGCGGGTTGATGGCCAAGCCCAGCGGCGAAATCATTGAAAAGCCGATTTTGGCGAACTTCCGCGAAGGTCTGTCCGTGTTGGAATATTTCATCTCCACGCACGGTGCCCGTAAGGGTCTGGCTGACACGGCGCTCAAGACGGCTGACTCCGGTTACATGACGCGTAAGCTGGTGGACGTTTCCCAGGATGTCATCATCCAGGAAGGCGACTGCGGCACGACGAATGGCATCTGGGTCTCGGCGGTGTTCGAAGGCGAAGACGAAGTCGTCAAGATTTCCGACCGCCTCGTGGGCCGCTTTGCTTGCGACGACATCGTCAACCCGACGAGCCCGAAGGAATACCTCATTCGTGCGAACGAAGAGATCGACGAAGTCAAGGCCAAGGGTGTCGATAGCGCCGGCATTGACCGCGTGCGTATCCGCTCGGTGCTTACTTGCGAAAGCAAGCACGGTATCTGTCAGCACTGCTATGGCCGCAACCTCGCGACCGGCAACCTGGTCAAGCTCGGCGAAGCGGTCGGCATCATCGCCGCCCAATCGATCGGCGAACCTGGTACCCAGCTCACGATGCGTACGTTCCACACCGGTGGTGTGGCGGCGGGCGTGTTCAAGCAGCCGCAGATCAAGTCCAAGCACGACGGTGTCATCCGCTTCAACGAAATCCGTTGCGTGGAACTCGAAGACGGCAACAACATCGTGCTCAACAAGAATGGTTCCATCACGATCCATTCCGACGACGGACACGAATTGGAAAGCCATACCATCGTCATCGGCGCCGTGATTTCCGTCAAGGACGGGGCGAAGGTGAAGAAGGGCGACACGTTCGTCCAATGGGATCCGCACAACGTCCCGATTCTCTCCGAGAAGGCCGGCAAGGTGAAGTTCCACGATATCATCGAGGGCGTCACCATGAAGCAGGAAGTGGACGAAGCCACCGGTGAAGAATCCATGGTCGTGATCGATCACAAGGAAGATTTGCATCCGCAGATCATCATCAGTGACGACAGCGGTGAAGTCGTGGCCAACTACCCGATTCCGTCCGGTGCGCACATCGTGGTGAACGAAGCCGACAAGATCGTTCCCGGTACGCTGCTCGCCAAGACGCCTCGTAAGCAAGCCAAGACCCGCGACATCACGGGCGGTCTCCCGCGCGTGGCCGAGTTGTTCGAAGCCCGCCGTCCGAAGGACGCTGCGGAAATCTCGAAGATCGACGGTATCGCGGACTTCGGTCCGAGCGTCCGCGGCAAGCGCTGCGTGCTCATCACCGATACGCAGACCCAGTTGCAGGAAGAGCATCTCATCCCGATCGGCAAACACGTCATCGTATTCAAGGGCGACTTGGTCAAGAAAGGCCAGCAGCTCACCGAAGGCCCGATGGATCCGCACGAGATCCTCGAGGTTTGCGGACCGCAAGAGTTGCAGGAACACTTGGTCAGCGAAGTGCAGGAAGTTTATCGTCTCCAAGGTGTGACGATTAACGACAAGCACATCGAAATCATCGTCCGGCAGATGCTCCGCAAGGTCCGCATCACCGAGACGGGCGATACCCAGTTCCTCTGGGGCGAACAGGTGGACAAGCTGGAATTCGAAGCCGAAAACGAAACCGTCGAGAAGAAGGGTGGCAAACCCGCCGAAGCTTCTCCCGTGTTGCTCGGCATCACGAAGGCCTCGCTGGAAACGGACAGTTTCCTCAGCGCGGCGAGCTTCCAGGACACCACCCGCGTGCTCACCGAAGCGGCGACGCGTTCCAAGATTGACAGCCTCCGTGGCTTCAAGGAAAACGTCATCATGGGGCATATCATCCCCGCCGGCACGGGCTTCGATTATCACCGCAAGGTGACGATCAAGGCGCTGGTGGAACTGCCCGAAGAACCGCCGATCGAAGAGCCGCTGGTCGAAGAGCCGGAAAATCCGCTCCTCGCCTAAGCCGGAGCTTATTAATTGAATCAACGCGGACGCCTGATGCGAGTCAGGCGTCCGTTTTTGTTTGTCTGGACCGGAAGGCGGCGGTTCTCATTGACAGCCGGGCGGGTGTTTTGGGATTTTCTAGGGGTATCTTTTCAATCGCCACGTTGCACCCGTATGGACCCTCAACCCGATGACCTGACCCGCCTGGCCGGTGCCCTGACGGGCGACGCGCAGCGGGCGGCGGAAGAATTGTTGCCGCTGGTCTATGAGGAACTCCGCCGGCTGGCGGCGGCGCGCATGGCCCATGAAGCTTCCGGCCACACCCTCCAGGCCACGGCTCTGGTGCATGAAGCTTGGGTGCGCCTGATGGGTTCAGGCGAAAAAAAGTGGGAAAATCGCGCCCATTTCTTTGCCGCCGCCTCGGAGGCCATGCGGCGGATTTTGATCGAGAACGCCCGCCGCAAGGCCCGGCTCAAGCACGGCGGCGATCTGGTGCGGACCAAGGTTGAATCGTTGGATTTCGCGGCGGTGGCCGCGACCCCGGACGAGGTGGTTTTGCTGGTGGACGAGTCGTTGGAACGTTTTCAGCGCGAAGATCCGGAGAAAGCCCGGATCGTGGTGATGAAGTTTTTCGGCGGTCTGACCAACCAGCAGGTGGCTGAAACCTTGAGCGTGACCGAGCGCACGGTGGAGCGGCAATGGGCGTATGCCAAGGCCTGGCTGTTCCGTGACATCCGCAAGGAGGTGTAAAACGGCCGGACCGGGTGCCTTGGGGGCCCGTGGAAAACTAAAACGACGCATGAGGAGGACTGAAGTTCTGCTCGACGATTCCGTCATTCGAGGCTAGTTTTTTCCCATGTCTAAGGAACCATCTGCGAACCCCGGCAAGATCAACCTCCGTCGTCCCGACATCATGGAGGCGGTGTCTGCCCAGGTGTTGTCGCATTACCGCAGCGAACTGGTCGAAAGTGTCCGGGCCAATGGCGGCGTTTTGTCCGCCGAGGGCATCACGGTGAAGCTCGCGAAGGAGTTCGGCTTTTGCTACGGCGTCGAACGCGCCATTGATCTGGCCTATGCCGCCCGGAAATATTTTTCCGAGCACGCCCCGCATACGCCCATTTATTTGCTGGGCGAAATCATCCACAACCCGGAGGTCAACGACCAGATCCGGAACATGGGCATTAAGA
>Ga0265324_10001437_pt1 | contig 13653 bp, 13 predicted proteins | sample 41419metaG_FD_198634 | JGI IMG/M metagenome (GOLD analysis project Ga0265324, IMG submission 198634) | Rhizosphere microbial communities from Carex aquatilis grown in University of Washington, Seatle, WA, United States - 4-14-19 metaG | ecosystem: Host-associated > Plants > Roots > Rhizosphere...
TGCAATTCTCGCCGGAAAGCATTCGCGCCCACGCGCACCGCATCCATGTGCTCGGCATCGTCACCTCCTGCCAGCCGGGCTCGTTCGTTTGGATTCGGGACGGGACTTCGGGCTTGCGCATCCAGAGCGACCAACGCGAAACCTTGCTGCCGGGGGATGAAATTGATGTGCTGGGTTTTCCAACCTATGGCTCCTACATTTCCGTGCTTGAAAACTCCATTTTTCGCAAGACCGGATCAACTCAATCTCCCGCTCCGCTGACATTCACCAATTACAGCGATGCCTTCGATCACGAAGACGATCTGGTGGCCACGGAGGCAAGGCTCACCCAAATTCAACCCGTTTTGGACGGGGTGGCTTTGACCTTGGACATGGGGGGAAAGATTTTTAAAGCGGTTTTGAAGCAACCATCAAACCAGCCGCTGCATCCAGACTGGCTGACCGGCAGCAAAGTTCGGATCACGGGCATCTGTTCGCTGGTTCACGATGAAACCAGGCCCATGGCGGGGATCTGGCAGCCGCAGTCGTTTCAAATCTTCCTCCGCTCGCCCGCCGATTTGGCCATCCTCACCCCGCCGCCCTGGTGGACCTCCGGACACATCGCCTTGCTGCTGGGGATTGTTTCCGGGACGTTACTGCTCGTGACCGGCGTCGTGACCCTGCTTGCGCGGCGGCGGCTGAACGAACAGAGTCACCAGCGCGCCATGGCCGAGGCGGAATTTGCCGCCATCCTTTCCGAACGCAACCGCATGGCGCGGGAGATTCACGACACGTTGGCGCAAGGGCTCGTGGCCACCTCGGTCCAATTGCGCCTCGCCAAAAAACAGACCACCGGCGCCCCGGAAGTCCTGAATCAATACCTCGACACCGCGCAACAACTCGTCAGCGGCAGTTTGGAAGAGGCGCGCAATTCCATCTGGAACATGCGCTCGCAGGTGTTGGAAAATGGCGATCTGGTCAGCGCCTTGAAAGGCATCTTGAAACAAATGGCGGAGGGCACGGAAGTGGAAACCCGGTTTGAAGTCGCCGGCCAATCGCGGCGCCTCGCGCCGGTGATTGAAAGCAATCTGTTGCGCGTCTGCCAGGAGGCCATCACCAACGCCACCAAACATGCTCAGGCCAGACACATCAGCGTCCAACTGGAATATGGCGAGAAACAGTTCCTCCTCGTGGTGACCGACGATGGCCGGGGCTTCGATCCGTCCGTCCCGCTGCCGGGTGCTGGCGGGTTTGGCCTGGTGGGAATGCGCGAGCGAGCCACCCAGTTGAACGGCAAATTAAACATCCGCAGCGCGCCCGGCCAGGGCGCGGAAATCAGTTTAAGCATCCCACTTTCAAGCGAATGAAAGTTGTCCTCTGTTTGCAGCAAGCGGGCCTGGTAAATTACCCTAACGGGTAAATGACAGGATGAGCGTTGAAAGGATAATATGGCCGTGAAAAAGTTGAAAAAACAAAACGCCATCCGAATCATGCTGGTGGACGATCACCCGGCCTTCCGCAAGGGCATGGCCGCGCTCATCGACAGCGAGCCGGACTTGCAGGTCGTCGCCGAAACCGGCGACGGTCGCGAGGCGCTGGAAGTCTATCGCCAGAAAAAGCCCGACGTGGTGTTGATGGATTTGCGCCTGCCGGGCATGGGCGGCGTGGAAGCCACCCTCGCCATCCGCAAGGAATTTCCCGACGCCCGCGTGATCGTGCTCACCACTTTCGACACGGACGAGGATATTTTCCGCGCCATCCAGTCCGGGGCGAAATCCTATCTGCTCAAGGATACGCCCGACGACGAACTGGCCACGGCCATCCGCAGCGTCCATGCCGGCCGGCAAATTCTCTCCGAAAAACTGGCCAAACGGCTCGCCGAGCGCCAGCAACGGCCGGAATTGTCCCAGCGCGAAATGGAAGTGCTCCAACTGCTCATCAAAGGCCGCAGCAACAAGGAAATCGGAGCCGCGTTGTTTCTGTGTGAAGACACGGTCAAGGCTCATTTCAAAACCTTGTTTTCAAAACTGAAAGTTCAGGACCGCACCGAGGCCGCCATCAGCGCCATCCGCCTTGGCATCGTTCATTTTGACTAAGATTGCCCGATTGGAGCAAAATACGACTCCGGTCCGCCGGCCAAGCAGGACAATGACAGCGTCGAAGCCGTCGGTCATGGCGGGAATTGCTGGCAGACACGGAACGGCGGATGACGCAGTGGGGGCAGGCCAGCCAATCACGCCGGCCCTGACGCGTGGGCGAACGGGCGTTTGCATTTGCGCGTTCCTCAAAGCCTCGGCGGGAGAAGATCAGAGACTCCCCGCGTCGTCCCCGACGTTTCCCGGATGCGGTTCCAGCCAGCGCGATTGGAGCAGCACGTTCGCCGCCGTGATGAAGCCGCCGCCGAGGAGCAGCCGCGCGGTGACGGTTTCATTCGGATAATGGATGCCCGCCCAGATGGAAAAAATCCCCGGCAGGAACAGCGCCAGCAAGCTCGCGAACACCGGCTCCGCGCAATAAATCAAGCCCGCCTCGGTCGCCGTGACGTGACGCTGCCAGATGTTCATCAGCAGATAAGCCGCCAGCGTGCAGAACAAAACAATGACCAATTGGAAACCGCACGCCGCCGGCGACGCGTAGGCGCGCAGGCACGCCGCCGCGTCCGGCGCGGTCGCGATCACGAACGGCGCGGCCACCAGCGCGATGCCCAGCAGCATCACGGCGGTGAAACACAGCGGCCGGTTCGCCGCGTAGCGCGGATGCTCGAGGTTCAGGATCTGCCCGGTGAACAGCAGCGAGGCCAGCAAGGTCTCAATTTCGCCGCGACCGAGCCGAAATGAATGAATATTTACCCCCGCCAGCACCGCCACGCCCGCCACGACGAGCGCGCTGCACAACAAAGCTTTCCGCGTCGGCCATTGCCGATGCACCAGCGCGAGCCAGACGGGAATGAAGATGCAATAGCCTTGCGTGAGGAACGCGGACGTGGATGCCGACGTGTAGGCGAGTCCGTCCATCTGGAACAAAATCCCCACGCCACCGAACAGTGCGAGCACAATCCCCTGCTCCACTTCGCGCCGGCGCAAGGTGCGAATCTCCCGACAACCCAGCAGCAGCACCAGGATGCCCGCGAGGCCGAAGCGATACGCCACGCTCAGCGAGGTAAAAAACCAGCTGCCGGACTGCGGCAGCTGGTTTTGCTGCGTGAGCGCGAGCGCCTTCATCACGGGAAAAGTTAGCGCCCAGAATGCCGTGCAGAGAACGAGCCGATGCAGCGCGCGACGACGCAGGGCACCGGAGTTGTCGGAAGCGGGATTCAACAAAAGAGGTTCAGCGCTGGATGTGCTTGCGGGCGGTTTCGAGGATTTCGCGTTCGCGCGGCGTGAGGCTTTGGAGGCCGTGCGCGGAAATCTTGTCGAGGATGGGATCCACCTCGCTGGCGACAAAATCAGCGGGGGACTTTTCCTCCAACGGTTCCGGCGAGGGACGGCGCAGTGAAGATTTTTCTTTTTCTGCCGGACGCAGCGCACCCGTAAGCCGCGACCAGTCGCCCTGCAAGATTTTCCGCACGAAGAACCAGCCCATCGCCATGCCGCCGAGGTGCGCGGCGTGCGCCACGCCCGGCATGATGATATTCGGAAAAGCAAATCCCGTCACCGCCAGCACCGCCAACCCGATAAGCAGCGATTTGGCCCGCAAATGGATGGGGATGATGAAAAAAAGCAGTAGGGTCAGCTCGCGCTCGGGAAACATCGTCGCATACGCGGCCACGAGGCCGAAGGCGCACGCCGATGCGCCCACCACCGCGCCGCCGAAGTATTGCGGCCACAGCAAAGCAACGAGGACTTGAAAAACGCCGCCGACAATGCCACTGGAGAATACCAGCGCCAGATATTTTTTACCGCCGAGCATGGCTTCCATCTCCCGCCCAAACATGAATATCACCCAGCTGTTTCCCAAGATGTGCAGCCACCCGGCGTGCATGAACTGATACGTCACCAACTGCCAGACGTAGCCGTGTTCGATACCCTCCGTGCTCAAGGCAAAATATTCATTGCAGAATGCATTGCCAGGAATGAACAGCCGGGGCACGGGCGACACGAGAATTTCCGCCACAAATACCACCACATAAACCAGCAGCAGCCCAACCGTCCACGACCAGCGGAAGCGAAAAGCCGGACGCCAGCCGGAGTCGTGATACTCCGGCTGTCTCATATAGTCGCGATCTTCGATCATGGTAAAATAATAATTGTCTAACCGTTTTTAGCAATCGTGTCCGTCCGCAAGGACCACCAGAACATCCGTTCCTTGCCGGTGCGGCTCTCATACGAGCGCGGCAACCATTCGGCCAGCAGTTCAAAGTGCGGCGCAAACCGTTCCATCAGTTCCTCGCGCGTCGTCGGCCACGGCGGGCCGGGCGGTTCACAGAGGAAATAATTCACCGCCAGAAAATGCCCGCCCGGCTTGAGCCAGCGCCGCACGGCGCGGACGTATTCCTCACGCTCCGAGGGTTGGATGGCGCAGAACAAAGTATGTTCAAACACCCAGTCGAATTTCTGCGGCGGCTCGTCGTGCAGAAAATCAGCCAGCGTGAAGCGGGCGAACATTCCGGCGATCTGCGTCTTCTCCTCCGCCAAGGCAATCGCGCTGGGCGCGATGTCGAATCCAAAGCCTTCAAAACCCGCCTTCACCAGCGCGCGCACGTCGTGGCCGGTGCCGCAGCCGGGCACGGCGACCGAGCCGCGCGGCAGGTCGGGATGCGTCGCCAGAAAATCCACGAGACCGGGCGACGGCTCGCCTTTCTCCCAGCGCATATCCTGGGTCTGGTAGCGGTGTTCCCAATAATCGCGGCTCATCAGATTTACGATTGCCGATTTACGATTTTCGATTTACCGGCCCGTTGGCGCGTCAATCGTGCATCGTAAATCGTAAGTTAAGTTTGTATCCGTCCGTCCACCAGTTCAATCACGCGCGGCGCAAGGGCGGCGACCTTGGCGTCGTGCGTGGCAATGACGAGCGTGGTTTGTTTTTCCGTCCGCAACGACTGGAGCAACTGCATGATTTCGCCGCCGGTGTGGGAATCCAGATTGCCGGTCGGCTCGTCGGCCAGCAGCAAAACCGGTTCGTTGATGAGCGCGCGGGCGATGGCGACACGCTGCTGTTCGCCGCCGGAAAGCTCGGACGGCTTGTGGTCGAGACGATCCTTCAAACCGACGCGCGCCAGCACTTCCGTCGCGCGCGACCGGGCGACCGCGCTGGGAATCCTGGCGATGCGCGCGGTCAGACAGACGTTTTCCAGCGCCGTCAGTTCCGGCAACAGGTGATACGCCTGAAAGACGAAGCCGACGCTGCGGTTGCGAAAGTGGGTCAGCTTGCCTTCGGAAAAACCGGAAAGTTTCTGGCCATTGAAAATGATTTCCCCCGCGTTCGGCGTATCGAGTCCGCCGATGAGATGGAGCAGCGTGCTTTTGCCCGCGCCCGATGCGCCGCGCAGCGCGAGAAAATCGCCGCGCGCGATGTCCACGTCCACGCCGCGCAGGACTTCCAGCGAGCGCCGGCCCATGACGTAGGTTTTGGTGAGTCCGCGCGCGGAAAGGAGAACTTCGCTCATGGCCGACCTCCAGTTGTTTTAGGAAAAACACCCAACATCCAACATCCAACATCCAACATCCAAAGACTCGCACACTGACAGTCCATTGGCTGTCCGGTGTTGGATGTTCGATGTTCGATGTTCCCTGATTTATTCATAGCGCAGCGCCTCCACGGGTTTCAGCCGCCCGGCCCGCACCGCCGGCAGCAGGCCGCCGAGGATGCAGATGATAAACGAACTGATGCAGATAACGGCCACGTCGCCCGGCGTGACCAGCGCGGGCAGTTCGCTGAAATTATAAATGGACTCGGGAAACAGCTCCATGCCCGTCGCCCACCGCATGAAATGCAGAAATTCATTCCGATACGTCACCGCCAGCATTCCCAGCCCGAAACCGGACGCCACGCCGATGACGCCGATGATGGCGCTCTGGCCGAGAAAGATGCCGGAGATTTGGAGGTTCGAGGCACCGAGGGCCTTGAGCATCCCGATTTCGCGCGTCTTCTGGATGACAAAGGTGATTTGCGCGCTCAAAATGCACAGTGCGGCGACCAGGACGATGAAGAACAGCAGGTAAAACATCATGTTTTTTTCCACCACCAGCGCGGAAAATATGGCGTCATTTTCCATCCACGTTGAAATCCGCCAGCCCGGCCCGAATTGCCTCTTCAACTGCGCGCGCACCAGAGCGGCCTGATTGGGATCGTTGAGCGTGACAAAAAGGCCATGCGCCGCGTCGTCCAGGCCATACAAATCCTGCGCGTTGTCCAGCGACACCAGCACGACGTGTGCGTCAAATTCATAATAGCCGGTCGAGAAAATGCCGCGCACCTCGTAATCGTCCGGCGAAATGGCAAACTCCTCCTTGCGCTTGTAGGCTTCGCGCATCTTTTTAACAGCGGTTTCCGACAGCACGGAAAGATGGTCGCCCACTTTTAACTTCAAATTGTTCGCGAAGTCCGCGCCGACGATCATGCCGTGACCGCGCAAATCGAAATCGCCGGCGATGATTTCGCGCGGCAGCCGGCTGATTTTGCCCTCGTTGGCAGCCTCCACCCCGCGCAGCATCGGCGCGTCCTGCAGGGCGGCGCGGTTCGTGGTGCCCTCGGTTTCCACCAGCACCGGCCCGAAGACGAACGGCGCGACGCCGCGCACGTTTATGTTTTGCGCGATGGCGTTGGCGACGGAATCGTAATTTTTCACCAGCTCCGCGCACTGATTGGCTTCGTCCCATTGCACGACGGTGAGGTGCGGCTTGAAACCGAGAATCTTGTCGCGCAACTCGTGGTCGAACCCGCTCATCACGCTGATGACGATGATGAGGACGGCCACGCCGAGCGCGACGCCGAGGATGGAGATGAGCGTGATGACCGAGACAAACGTCCGTTTGGGCCGCAGATAACGCAGCGCCAGGAAAAGTTCAAACGGCAGTCGAGACATCGGCCAAGGCTAAAGACGCGGGGCGGCGCTGTCAATTTTCCACGCAACGATTAAGACGTTTTCCCGAACGGATTCTTCTGCTCCGCCGGCAGCGCGCGATTGAGGAACAGCGGCGCGACGAAGAGATACACCCAGCCGATGACGAGGTGCATTCCGAACGCGAAGCACAGTTGCACGAGGTCAAACCCGCCCATTTCAAACAGCACCAGCGAGAGGGACAGCAGCGCCGCGCCCGGCATCAGCGCCGCGCCCGCCAGCCGCCAGCTCGCGAGCAGGCCCAGATCGCGGTTCGCAAAAAAACAGAGCAGCCACACCACCGGGCAATACACCGTGGCCAGCACCGCCCACGTGAGCAGCAGCCCGAAAAACGTGCCGATGGCCGCCAGCCCCAAAATATCCGGCGACCACGCGCCCCACGCGGGACGGACTTCCGGACGGTTCGCGCCGGCGTAGTAGCCGTTGGGATAATCCACATACGCCTCGCCGAACAGCGAGAAGATGCGGACGGAGGTGCGGCCAAATTCAAACTGGAAATCCGCCGGCGAACGCAGCACGCCGCCGTGCTCCAAGTCCACGCTGAGGGCGAGGATTTTTCCCTCCGCCAGCATCAGCGGCGAATCGTCGCGCCAGTCCAGCTTGCCGCCGTGCAGCGCGCCGGCGTCCGGCAGTTCCTCGATGGCGTCGCCGATGACCGGAAAAATGCCGTCCGACAAAACCCACACCACGGCGGCGGCGGCGAGCAGCGCGAAGAGCCCCTGCACCACGAACAGCCGCTCGCACGAGGCACGCGCGAACGCCGCCACGCCGCGCGGCGTGAGGGGTTCCCAGGCAAAGGATGATTCTCCGAGTGCGCTCACCGCCGGGAGCATAGCAGAAAGCAGCGGGAAAAATCAGCCTTTGTTTTACGGCGGCGGCGCAGCTGCGAGGCCGGCTTCGGAGAAAACCAGAACGGCGGCTTACCGGGTAATCCACCCGCCACCGACGACCAAGTCGTCCTGATAAAACACCGCCGCCTGGCCGGGCGTGATGGCGCGGGCGGGCGAATGGAGTTTTACCTTCACGCGGTTGCCGTCCAGCGGCGTGACCGTGGCCGGCGCGCCAGGATGGTTGTAGCGGATCTTCGCCGTCACTTCGATGGGTGCGGTGAGTTTTTCGAACGGATGCCAGTTGCAGCGGTCGGCGATGAATTCATCGTGTTCCAGCGCGGCTTCGTCGCCCACGACGACGCGGTTGTTTTCCACGTCGAGTTCCACCACATAGACCGGCTTGGGCGTGGTGATGCCGAGACCTTTGCGCTGGCCGATGGTGTAAAATTCAATGCCGTCGTGGTGGCCAAGCACCTGGCCGCGCACATCCACAATCTCGCCGCGGTGCTTTTGCACGAGGTTGGCTTGCTGGAGAAAACCGCCGTAGTTGTTGTCCGGCACGAAACAGATTTCCATGCTCTCCTCCTTGTCGGCGGTCTTGAGCTGGCACTGCCGCGCCACTTCGCGCGTGTCGCTCTTGGTCTTTTCGCCGAGCGGAAACAGCGTGCGCGCGAGCTGATCCTGCCGCAGCGAGAAAAGAAAATAACTCTGGTCCTTGCGCAAGTCCCGTCCGCGCTTGAGGAGATAACGTCCGGGAGCGCCGGCATCCTGCCGGCGAGAATTTGTGCTGTGGGTTGCGTCTGGCCGGCTGGAAGCCGACGCTCCGAGAAATTCCACGCGCGCAAAATGGCCGGTGGCGATAAAATCCGCGCCCAGTTGATCCGCGCGGTCAATGAGCCGGCCAAACTTCAAGTTCTGGTTGCACATCACGCAGGGATTCGGGGTGCGGCCGGCCTTGTATTCATCCGCGAAATACTGGATGACGTGCTTCTGGAAATCCGCCGATTCGTCCACGAGGTAATACGGCACGTCGAGCTTGTGGCAGACGGAGCGCGCGTCGGTGACGGCCTGCGGGCCGCAGCATTTGTCCTCCGCTCGGTTCACGCAGTCCTGTGGCCAGAGCTTGAGCGTGATGCCAATGACGTCATAGCCCTGCTCGATGAGCAAGGCTGCCGTGGCGGAGGAATCCACTCCCCCGCTCATGCCGCAGACGACGCGCTGACGCTTTTGTGCAATCACAAGGCGGACAATATATCAGCAATGGGCGAAGTGTAAAATGCGTTTGGTGCCGTGTTGAGACCACCAGCCCCATTTATCCTGAACAGGCGATGCGCCCAGCTGGCGTCAATTAATGACCGGCGCCGGCCAGCCGTTGCCGCCGGTGGGAAGCGAACCATGCTGCATGAGCCAGATGCCATCCGGATTTAAGTCCGTGTCCGTGACCGGGCTGGCGTGCCATTTATGGGAACTGACGTGTCCGTCCACAAACGAAGTGTTTCCTGACCCACCGTGATAGGTGGCGGGTTTGTCCGCAACGGCGGTGGTGTAAGTCGTGTCGAAACCGATCAGGAAATGCGCGTTGTCAATGGTCTCACTGGATTCATCAATGAACACGAAATACTGCGATGGCGACGGAACGGATATTGTCTTATGGAATAAAACAAAATTGGTCCAACAGGTGTCGGTTTTGTCATTATTCATCGCGCAGTTTTCGGAATAGCTGCGCACGTTGTCCGTGGTGTCGCCGGGACATTTGTAGATGCCGGTGCTGCCGGCGAGCGGCCCGAGCAGACTGTTTTTGAGCAGCGACAGATCGGTGCTGTCGTCTGGGTTGTCTTTGAAATGGCCGGCGCACCAGGACTGGTTTGGGGCCGGCGACCCACCGGCGCTGGGCGGGATGATATCGCCGTTTTCATCCGCATACAACTGCCAGGCGAGCTGGAGCTGTTTCGTATTGTTCAGGCACTTGATGCCTTGCGCCCTGACCTTGGCCTTGGACAACGCCGGCAGCAGCATCGCCGCCAGAATGGCGATGATGGCGATGACCACCAACAATTCAATCAAGGTGAACGCCCGCCGCAAACTTGTGTTCATAAGGATAATAGACACCAGAAAACCGGATTCGTTTCAAACTATTATATGCCGGTGTCCAATCATATATGTCCGCCGGAAGGCAAACACGGACAATTATTTATCACCGAGCCGGCCGCGGACGACGCGCTCACGCTTGGGGGAATTCACAGGAGGACAACCTATCAGCCATGGGCGACGCGTAAAATAGGTTTGCGATGCAGGCGAAGGATCGGTTTCGATTCCCATGGTTTCATGCGTTCGTCACCTGCGACGATTGCAGAATAAGAGTGCCGGCTACCGGCTGGTCATTTTTTCCGCCCTGGCGGTGGCGGATCGGAACTGCGGATCGTCCAACAGCGCGAGGGCTTGGTCGCGGATTCTTTCAGCTTCGACTTTGTGTCCGGAGCCAGCCAAAATCTCAATCAATTCGCAGCCCTGCTGGACAAACCGATCGGCCGCCATTTTTGACATCCATTCGCTGGAGTTTGGGAAAAACAACATATGAGGCTGAACCGGTTTCTGATGCATATTCGCCAACTGGCCAGCCATCCGCAAATCATTGGTGGTGGCCAAATACGACGGTTGAGGCCGGATATTTTTCGGGTTTGTTGCCGCCCAATGCTCCGCCATCCGCTGGCTTCGCCGAGCCTGGAGAGCAGCCAATGTTCGCTGCGAATCGTAAGCATCGCGGCAGGCCAGGAAGCTCCCATCGAAGTCGCCAAGATATTTCCAGCAAAGAACATACTCGCAACGCTGCACGAGAATCGCTTGCACCATCCCATAACAGCCTCGCGCCAGAGCCGGATCACTTTGATCAAGGCTTTTGAACAAATCGACGGTCGCGGCTTCGTCTGGCAAGGCGCTGTTGAGGTAAACCACTTCCTGAAAAAGTTCAGAGCTGCCGCGCCCGGCCGTAAAGTCATTCATATCACGATTCCGCATCCCCAAAAGCGCTTCGCGGGCTGGCGGGTATTTCCCGCCAAGCGCAACCCAGCCAGGCAAAATCAGATTGAACGATGAAAGATTACGGGACGAGCGGCCCTGTTTGTAAACTCCCCGATACAATTCCAGCGCCTCGGCGTATTGGCCTTTTTCGGACAAGTCCCCCGCCTGTTGGAGCGTGTGAAAATCATCAACTTGACTTGATTGGCCTTCGGCAGCCGAACGGAGCCGGACCCTTTGGCGCTCATCCTCGTTGCGGCGGAGTTCTTCCGGCGGCAACCCGCTTTCCACGGCCGGAGGGAAACCGGTTCCAACTGGCAGGCCGGTGACGGGATTAATTGCGACAGACGAAACATCCCGTTCGTCATGCGCGAATTGATTTAATCTGGCCACGTTGTTGGTGGCCGAAACCGCATACGGGGCCAGATAGTTGAGCGCAAGGATGGCCGCACCGATGCCGGCCGCTGATTGGAGTTTGATATGTGTCATATTCAACCATTCTCTCACCGGGTTAAAACAGCCTCTCAGTTCCCTGGCGACGTCATCCCCGGCGGCAGGATGGCAACCCTCGCTGGCGATGGCCGCGGTGCTGAGAATGGAATAGTCACGGGTTGCGGCAGCACCGGGACAAAATCTGCCGCCGCGAAAGTTTCGTTCACCCGGATGTTTTCGTGCGTTTCAAGGCTCACGGTCGGATGCTGTTTTTCATCCTCCGCATCCATCCGCACGGCGTCGGCATTCTGTTTCCGGGCTGCAGCCACAGCTTCGTCGTTAGTTGGACGGCCAGAACGCATTAAAATCTCGCGGATGTCCTTGTCCGTGTGATCGGGCAGACCATGCACAAAATCAGCCAGCCGGGACCGTTCCCGCTGAATCCGGCGAATCAGAAAATCCTTTTTTCCAATCCAAACGGTCAGGTTGATGGCGCCCGCCGACCTGGCTTTGATGACATAACAGTCCGTTGTGCCGACCGGCTCATCCTGCTGCCGCTCGATATCGTGGTTTTCCCGAAATTTCGCCAGCAAACTATTCGGATCATCCAGTTGGAAAAACAGCGGCGGGATGGCCGTGGCGGATCTCGCATCCACTGAAATACCAGAGACAAATTTCAGCGGAGGCGCAGGCAAAAGAGGGGCGTCATCGGCCAGTTTGAAATCGCCGTCACCGGCAGACCAAGTCGTTTCCTTCCGGCTGGATTGCGAATCTGAAATAGTGAACTCCATCCGGTAAAGATTGGGGCGAGCCAGGTTGACGGTAAACGCATTAGTGGCCAACCCCTGGAAACCATTGCCAACGAGCGTTCCCGTGTCGCGATAGCTGGAAAGCGACGCATAGGCCGTGCGGACTTTTTTCAATATCTCAGACGTCGGAAGTTGAACCGGCGGCTGACGGCTGACGTGCGGGGCCATAACGGTGGCGACAACGCCCGCCAGTAAAATCGCCGTGCCAAGGCCGAGCGCGGACTTGATATTCGCCCACCCCATGATTTGAAGCGCGCCCTTGACCAACGCCAACGTGGAAACTGCCACCGCCGAACCTTTGACCGCGGCAACGGTAGATATCGTCAAGCCGACCGGTGCCGCGTGAACGGAATTGGCGGAAATTGCGCCATCAAGAAGGGCGGCAGTCGAAACCACACCGCGCTTCGTAAAAAATTTCCGGAGCTTCTCCAACGCGCGGTTCACCCGCATTTTCGCCGAGTCCTCGGTGGCACCCAGCGCCGCGCCCACTTCCGCAAAGTTTTTTTTCTCAAAAAACCGCAACACCAATGCGTCGTGGTCTTTCTGCCCCAGCTTTTCCATCGCGCCATCCAGCAGCGGCGCAATTTGATCCCAGGTTTCTTCGCGCATCGGCTCAGCTTCGTTCAGAATGGATTGCATATGCGCCTCCTGTTCGCGGTCTTGCCGCCGCCGTTGAATGGTCAGCGCATTGGCGCTCGTATAACGCGCGGTGCGACAAAGCCAGCCGGGTAGAATGGTCTGGTCGCCGAGCGAATCCGCCTTGCGTGCCAGAATGATGAACACCGCCTGCGTGATTTCCTCCGCCAGATGCGGGTCGCCCACCTGCCGCCGCGCCACGGAATAGACCAGATTGACGTAGCGCGAAACGAGCGAGGCAAACGCCGGCTCGGAATGATTCCGGGCGTAATCCCGCAGCAGGGCGATGTCGTCATTTTGCATTTCACTCATATCATTTACGCCGACGATGAAAGGTAACAGATTTTTCAAAAAAAAATTCCCCGGAAAGGCGGCGGCTCACGAGGACACCCGCCCCACCAAAACCAAAACCGCCGGACGAAATGATTTTCATCCGGCGGTTTGGTGGAATTGATATTTAGTTTCAGCGCTTGTAGTAGCAGAGATAGGCCACATCGCCGGCGGCCTCGACCTCAAACTTCACGCCTTTGGGAACGATGAAGAATTGGCCTTTGCCGTAGCTCTGCCATTCGCCGTCGGGGAGCTTGGCCTTGAGCGTGCCGGCCACGATGTGCATGTGCTCGATGCAATCCGTGCCGAAACTGTATTTGCCGGGCTCGATCACGCCGACGGTTGCGGGCCCGTCGGTGGTGCCGAGGGCGAGACTCTGGACTTTGCCTTCAAAATAGGAATTGTGTTTCATGCGCGCGCTTTAATGCCGTTTTTTCCGGCAATAATCAATCCAAACCGCACGCGCCGCCGCCGTTTAGGTGCGGGGGATTTTTTAAGATGGAGACAGGCGCGACGCCTGTCCTACGTTGCTGAACGCGCCGCCCAGCCGACCTGGATT
>Ga0265324_10001442_pt1 | contig 13614 bp, 10 predicted proteins | sample 41419metaG_FD_198634 | JGI IMG/M metagenome (GOLD analysis project Ga0265324, IMG submission 198634) | Rhizosphere microbial communities from Carex aquatilis grown in University of Washington, Seatle, WA, United States - 4-14-19 metaG | ecosystem: Host-associated > Plants > Roots > Rhizosphere...
ATGATATTGGATACTATTAGTTTTATCAGGCAAGGCGTACAAACGTAGATGGAATGGTTGTTAGAAGGAAAAGATGCTCGATGATACGCAAAAGTTCTTTCACCCGAAGTTTCTATATATTATTAAATTAAGGCGTGCGTGGAAAGAGCGAAGGTAGTTAGCCTTTCAAATACTAGTTTGAACTGGAAAAGATTCTCTATTACAGCTGCATATTCTCCTTCTTAGTTAGAAAAAAGAAAAAAACGGAGTTTATGCTACACACTCTTCACTATAAAGAAAGCTTTTGAAGAGGAAGGTGCCGTCCATCAAACTGCTTGCTTCATTGAGTAGATAGAGTTTGAAGTAGAGTATGACACATCGGCGGTAGAATCATTCTTGCATATATATTATTTCATCTCAACTATTAAGATAAGAAAGAAGAAATGCCTATTTAAAGCACTGGTATAGAGCTAGCAAGATAAGGGAAAGACAAAGCAAGAAGGTTCGTAAGTAGGATTCTTTTCGATGCAAGAGATTGCACTATTTAGGTACTTCACTAGCAGGAGCTATTCTTTTGCAAAGAGCTTATTGAACTCCAAACATTATCTTCTTTTTCTATTGTTAGAATAACCCGCTAATTAGATAGGGCCTAGCCAATAAGAGAGCGCCAGTATGCATGCTTATGGACGGACCCAGAGAGCTGCAGAAGTAGCAGTGAGGGCGCGTCGCATGAGATTGTGTTCGCAAGATGATGGAGATGAAGAATAGGACAAAGTTCGGCCTATGGACTGCTCAAGTCTTACTACCTTCCCAAGGAGAGCTGGTAATTCTATTGACTTGGCACGGCACTAATAAGCGAAAGAAAAACGTAAGGTAAGGTTTGAAGAGCGAGACTACAAGGAGAGGAGAACAAAGAGATAGGAAGGAGTGAACTTCAAACGTTGAAAAGGAGAAAGCTAGCAATAACTTGAATAAGCAAGAAGCAAGCGAAAAGGAAGAGTTTAGTAGCATAGCAGTTGATATAGAAAGTAGTTGTTAGGTGGTATGTAGTTTTCCTGCCTTGGAGTTCTTAATATGAAAGAAAGAGTATTTCAAATACTGGACTCTCGTCGTCAGCCGTCTCCGCGCGCTCTTTATGCAACTTGGACTTCAATTTGGGTATGTTACTTTGCTATTCCATAATTTGGGAATTACTCAATTTGGAAAGTACAAGAAAAAAGTTGGTGTAAGAAAAAAGGAAAAAGAAGAAGATTCACTTCCCCTACTACTTATTACGTCAAGCGACGAGTTTTTTAAGAAATAGAAGCACAGGGAGGAGAGCATTGGAAGGAAGCTCAAAAAGATGAGGAGGCATCAAAAAGGTTTATTTCGGACGTGCTTGCTGCCTGTCCCTACTACTTACTACTCGACGATTCGACCATTCATGGTTGGTGTGGCTCCTATTCCTCGATATGCCGGACCTTCTTCTACACTACCACAAGTTCGTAGCTTGCAAACTCCCGATTTGCCCATTATTTAATTCAACGCATTCCTTTGCTTTGAAAAAAGGTGCTTTCACCACAGACATCCCAGTAACTGACGAATTGGATGCTCCAGCAGTAGTTCCAGTTCCGAAGGAAAACGAAAAGGGAAAGTGCCGCTTGTCAACCATGCCTGAGCCCAAAGGAAAAGTGGACGATTAGTCTGATTTGACATTGAGAAGTTTCAAAAAAGGCTTTCCCGGGCGGAGAAGTTTTCTTTCCTCCTTGCTCACTTTATGAATTGAAAAAGGCTCTTTCAAAAGCGCTTTCTAAAGTACTTCTTTGAGAACTCTCTTCTCATCTATAACAAGCGGATAGATTGCTGCATTTCTCTTTGACCTATACTTTGATCCTAATCACTATCTCACTGGATCTCCAACCGCATGCAATGGAACGGGATGGAATAAAATGGAAAAGGGCTTCAGAAGCAAGATAAGCGCGGAGAGGTTTATGAAAATTTGCTTCCAATGACTGCCAGGGAAAAAGACGAGCATGGGGCACTGAGATAGACGGGAAATACTCCATTTTTGGTAGGGCTTCCTCACTAGTTGAAACCTCTAATTGTTGCTATCAAGAAAAGCCTGCCGCGGGCCAAAAGATCAAATCTTACTAGAATCGCCGCTAAGTCGCTAATATTTTATTTATAGGAGTACTGAGGATATTACCCAGGCCATCAGTGTAAGGTCAAGGTTCATATGCTGCTAGGTGAAGAAGAGGAGGACAGTGAAGAAAATGAGGAGGAAATCGTGTCACCCAATCAGGGGGGAAGTACTGAGGAGGCTATGGTAAGCATGCATGCAACTTCTAGTAACCCCAAGTTGAAAACGATGAAGTTGAAAGGGCCTGGAGGGGGAGAGTATAAAGCAGTAAAAAGCATCGAAGACAACATGTCTGGATATATACAAGAGGAATAAAAAAAAACTCAAGGAAGAGATTAGGTTAGGACTCCCTTCTTCCTATAGATCATCGTTTAGAAATGCAATTTTTACATCAAGAAGCTGATGGAGTTCCCTTTTATTAGTTGATAACGGCAGACCCCTCCTGCGTGTCTCATTTGATCTATATAGGATTTTCTGCAACAAAGAAAACGAATAGGAAAAAAGCACTTTCTCTTGGAGTCCCCTCGGTAAGTGAAGAGTGGTCAGCTCTCCTTGCATGAGAAGGCTTGCTCATACGGGCTCCCTCTAAAGAGTTCCGCCCCGAGCTAACTTGATAGCTTCAAAGGCCTAGCTGATCGATTGTTTTCTTTTCTTTCGACCGGAATCGTGAAGCCGAAAAGGCTTTTGAAAAAATCGTATTTTATGTTAATCTGGGTTTGCGACTGCCCTTATTCGTTAATTCATCTCGCGATGACCTACCAGACAAGATCTAATTCCTAGAGGGCGCTCTATCTTAAAGTATCTGTTAACCATAGATACACAATCTATTCAAAGGTTCAACTATTGACGTTAGGGTTCGTGTCGTCTGTCATCTGGTACCAGGTTTTCGTTTATCAGTCAACAATCCTTGCTTACTCGTTCTCGAGCGTGACGTTATAACTCGAGGCTAGATGGGTTTTTTGGTCTTGTGTGAAGTTTCAATGTAATCAGTTATACAGATGACATAGACGGGTATCCTCTTATTTGCCAGGCGGACGTTATAGCTGCCCGTTATAGGATCTGAGATCCTATATATAAGGGTACTTTTTATCGTGGGGTGCTCCACATTATCATCTATGTAGGTGACACAGATGAATATCTCCTAACTTTTAAGGTAGATATTTTGGCTACCCTTCATGAGAGATTGATCCTATTCGTTTCGTCTTACAGATTTTACTTAGCCAGCCGCCTGACAGGCTTGTCCTTTGATCCTGTTTCGACGATCTTGTTTCTAATTATCCTCCCTTTTTACCGGATGAATTGAATAAGTCTATTAGACATTTGATTGGAAATTTTGCCTTTGTTTACTCTAGTAGACTTAGCTCTCTTTTTTTAGTCTTAATCTGTTTTATACAGAGTGAAGTGCGCCTCGTATGGTCTACAGGGATGGACTCAGAAACTAAGGGGTTTTTTTGATCCTATTAGACTCCTATGGTTTCGTCCAACGGGTTTATCTATTGTCCCGTCGATGTCGTTCAATTTTCGTGTTTCTATCTTAACTCCACTCACGAGTGTATTGAAGTCGTCTGGCGATCAGACGGCTTAGTTCGTAGGATTTAATCCTAATTCGTTAGACCTAAATCCTAAGTCGTTAATCTATCAGCTAAGGTTAGGGTTTTCCCCCTTACCTGTGGAACGTAACTATTCCCTACAATATCGTTTGAAAGGTGCACCTCAATTTGATCACAGGCTAACATTTCCTAATTTTTCATCAACTCAGTTTAATATCAATCATTAATCATGTAAAGGATCCTGTTCGTATCAAGACCATATGTTTCATCTCATAGGCTGTGTCAGAGCCTGGCTGCAACAGAGCCTCCTGGATTTGAGACAGCAAATCCTTACGTGGAAATCAGCCATGAGCGAGGATGTAGACATGTTATCCAGGGGCGTCTCCCTTCATCTACGTAACCCACCACAGGGTTTATTGCCCATGAAAGCGATCGGGCTTAACCTAAAACAGGGTTGGCTTTGTAACTAAGCCTTGAAAGAAACAATCCTTGTTTAGGATTTCACAAAACAATCATCATCCAATCAGGCGCTAGCTAGTTTTCTGCAAAGATGTCTTCAACCAAGACACAATCAGAAGATCATTATCGATCAACATAGTCCATATCACATCATGCAAACTTTATTATAACCAAATCAATCAGGTATCATCAATCAAGATGTCATCACGCAGGATATCATCAAACAAGATAAACCAAAGAAGATGCAATCAATCATCAAACATGACATCAACAAACAATCAGTCAATCAAACAACCAAGCAATCAAGCAATCAAATATGTTGCCTAGACCTAAAAAAAGAACACCTGGCCCATTTTTGATCATCGTGAAACATCTCATGTGCCATGAAATTAGTCATCTAGACGCAAGATATAAAAATCTGTCCTAGTTAAATTAAACCATTGGGGACATTATGCAAATCTGGTTTCATCAATTGGTCATACCAGACTATTTACCCAAATGACTCTATGGGTTTTGGTAACATCTAACCAAGGGTCTCAAACCAAACAATCATTATCCATAATCGCAAGTTTTAATCCGAATCTCAGTCTGAAAGACTTCCCTTTGTCTTCCTTGTCAAGATGGCCCCGCATCAGGGACTCCTATCAGACGAAGTCATGCATCAGCTCCTCACATTATAGTACAGCTCCTCATAGTGCTGCTTTCCTTTTCTCTCCACTTTAGGCATTCCTGGTTTCATAGGGCCTTCCTAAAGCACATTTCTCAAAACCACTCAAATCCTATTAGTGAACCAGGTATCCCACTTAGACTGTCTAAGTTACACCAAAAAGTCTCTTTGGTATAAGCATAGAATTAACGCCCAAAATAGAAGTTCCTTAGTTTAAGAACATTCGGGTCTAACAAAGCATTACTCTCTTTCAACATGAAAGCCAGTTTATCTTTCAACTTGCAATTGGTATTCTAGGAAATGTTTCAGGTATAAGGGATCTTGCATTAGGTAACCAACCCATGGGGCTAATGGTACAGCCGTATATTTCATAATTAAGTAAAACCAGGACGAGCTAGACAGCGCTCATGTGTGTTGCCAATTAATCAAAATAGAAACTTTGGTTATATGAAAATCTTTAGGGCCATAACTCCAAAGCCTAATGTCGAAAGATAAGTTTTTAACAGCTCTATTACTCAGAGTGTTAACGTCCGCTATTCAAACTAGCCTCAGGGTCGAACGAGTTATTCCTAAACAAGGTTCTTTTTTGAAAGGTAATTCTTTTAGGTTCTACCAGACATCCTATTTTAACCATCTGAATGCTATGTTTCATCAGGTAACGGGGGGAAAGAGCGGGTACTTAACCTTAACCCAACCACCTATAATGGTTGCTGTAGATAGAGTCTGTTACTTTTTGCTTCTAGCACAGTTTACTAGAGTGAGCTTGGCCGTAAGGCATTATCCAAAGGCTCTCTAAGAGTTGCTGGCGAGTGTATTTTTCCCGGAAAATAGTTGGGAGACTTCCCGTCTGGGAGAGTTCCGAGTATGATATATTGGTTGAATAGCCATACTCTAATTAGTTTCAAGAAGATTATTTAAACAACCGATCGTATGCGAACCAATCGAACAAAGGCGCGAAGCGAAGGAGAATCTTTTTATGGCGTAAATGCTTTTGACTTCACCCGCATTCTCTACGCCTTGAATTCCAGTTTTGATTTAGCACTTCCCTTTTGGTACTGCGAAGCAATAGCATCTCCTTTCAGTTGAGTACCTTCGCTTCCTTTCTTTTCTTCTTCTCTTCTTGGCGAATTTCTCCAGAAGAGTTTAGCTCTGTGGTGACTTGAAAACAAAGAAGTGGTGATAGATGCGAACTCTGACAGTGAAGAAAGAGAGGATGCGAGTTAGATGCGAGTCAGGAAAATAAATATGGTAAATCTTTCACTTAATTCTGAAGGTGAACCTTGTTCCACAACGAATGTTCCCCGATCGCAATCTGGTACCTACTATTTAGTTAACTCTGACAGCAGCCCGCAAGAGAGTAGGAACTTTTAATAAGGTTATCCCTTCTAGTCAGAGCCCCATAAAGGAATTTCTTCGATAATAACGAGCAACCCGAATGAACAAGCTGACCAACATCAACCTCTAGGGATGAGCTGGAGAGAGGCCTCACCTGAGCAAGAAAAAAGCCTTTCTTTGGAAGCAGAGTAATCAATCAGTCTTTGCGGAATCGCCCACTTTCTATTGACTTCGACGTTCCGGTGAATCAAGCCATTAGAGCTTCTGCGTGCGACAAGAGCACATCTGGTCTTCACCAAAAGAGCCTTCGTCGTCCTCAGATCTTAGTTTCCTTTGGGACGGACTTAAATAAGAGAAATTTGGCAGTCAGTCAAATACTAAAAGTCTAGATACAACTCAATTTATACAGAAAAAAGGTGATGATAGGATCAGGTCAGTTATAGTAGGGTGGCAGTAACCTGAGAAGGCACAGAGGCACCAAACTTAGGAAACAGGTCAAACTCTTCCGCTCTTTCGGAGTGTTGTGTGTTGTAGTCTTTCGGTGTGTAGAAGGTCATAATTGCTCTTGACGTCTTCCTTGGTTGGCTCAGGTGATAAGCACTCGTCAAACCTACCTTTTTTTTCTTTTAGTTGTCATTTTGAACTTTTTGCTATTTTCCGTTTCTTTGGATGATATGATGGGTCAAATACTTGAGCTTTCCTCTTTTTAGCCACGAGTTTTGTCGTATTTAACAAACAACATTTTAGATATATTTATGTTCTAACAACGAAGTTAGTGCAATTGGTTCAAAAAAAAGAATTGACAAGTGAGTCTGACACTAGGAATGGACTTTATAAATATTGAAAAGAAAGAGCTGGATCGGAATCTCGAGAAGAAGTTGAGAAAGATCGAACACTTCGGTTCCTGCTCGTTTTCTAGATGCCGCGGATAAGAGGAGGGCTTACTTATACAGAAACCTCACACTTACTTCGAAGTTAGTTAGCTAGCATCTGCATACATTTATGCTTTATCATTATATAGAAGACAATCAACATCTAAAGCTGACCTAGGATCTATAAGCTAGCTATTCACTTAGACTCATCCATTTTCAATGTTGATCATGATTCCAATGTTCAACCCGGTCAGGATTTTACTCAATCTGGGAAATTCTATATAAGGGATCCGGTACAGATAGCAAGAGCCATGCATACCTCAGTCTTTTAGGAGCTAGCAGTCCTTATTTGCAACAACATTACGTAGGAAACTGTCACGGAATTGAACGCGATACAGATAAAGACGAAAATTCAGCGAATGAACTTCATGGACTCTAGGAAGACACCGACACTTAGTCAGCACTTTTCCGGACACAATATTTTGCAAAAGATTTTATCTTCTAGAAGATATTCCTCCTGCCTAACTAGAATGAGATAGCGGAATGAATATTGAGGTGATCGCAGACGATATCACCTCAATTTCACCCGCGAAAGGCTAGAATTAAATTCCCACTTCTTTTCGGGCCCCTCGAACGGACAATGAGTCAGGACTCAGGTGGACACGAGGAGGGAATGGGCCGAGAATCTAGCCTTACTATATATGTGGTTATTTGGCACTTCTGCTAACTAGAGATAAAGAAAGCTAAAATTAAGGATAAGGACTGATTCTTTTCATACTCCTTGATTGAACCGGAAATGGATTCATAGTTAGTTGGAAGCCAATGTTGAGGTGGAGGAAATGCTGAACACAGCATTCCACTTCCAAAGAAAAAGCAGCCGCCCACTTTCCACTACCGGCATCTTTCTATCTATGAAAGATGAACATCCATGAAAGAAAACGAGGACCCGCCAGACTCGATAGCTAGCTACGAACGGAAAGACATCATTAGATGAGATAATGATGCATGGTGAAAAACCAATAGAAATCCCTAGCTTTTTCCATTCTTCCTAATTTCGTGAATTGGATAGCCTGCCACCGGAATGAAAATCCCTCACCCCGAAAGAAAGACGAAATGCTAGAAAGAGACGATGCTAGGAAGAAGCGATGAACTTTCACAACTGAAACTATATATATGATATTGTACCGAGCGAATGGATCAGTCCAGTTGAATCCGAGAGGGTCTCATAGTTGTAGATAGTCATCGAATGCTGAAGTAGAGTGGTACCAAGGTGCTAGAAGACTATTCAGAAGAGTGGTAATGTTGTTTGGTAAAGTGTTGGTTGGGATTTATTCAAAACCTGATAGAAAGCGATGTTTGGCTATTGTTATGCTCTTGGTTGAACTATCCTAGACACTGATCGAAAACTCACTTTCCCGGTATCGGTAGAATTTCTTCTTGGAGATCTCAGTCTCATTAGACTCCAGGAGGTGGGTAAACACTAACTTACCTTAACATTCGTCTCAAGCATAGCAACTAAGCAAGAAGACATCTAACATAAATTAACATCAAGCTTCTTTCTCGCTCGTTTTGAGAAGCGCTTTATTTCCTAACGATTAGCTACAGCATGAACAAGGTTGCAACGCAACTGGAGAAGTAACGATTTGTGATTTGAACCAAATCCAATGAAGGCGTTTCTAGATAAAGACTTGAAAAAGAACCTTCCTTTATTTCCTTTGGAGCTCTGGTGAAGAAATCCTTACGCAACCAAAGGATTTCGAAATATTGGAGTTCTTAAAGTACAAAGACTTCAAACGCGGACAGCTTGAAACCAACTTTCAGTATCAGACTCTGAGATGATGCATTTGTTTTGCGCAAGAAGAAAGCATTTTGTTTGGAGGGAGTGAGCCCCTCTCTTTAAAAAATAACTTGATCTAGTTTGAGAAAGAAATAGTAGAAAGAGATGCTCGCATTCTCCCATTCAACTGCCAAGCAGTTATGAAAGGGGTGGATTGCTTCTTGGTTTCTTCACTGAAGATCTAACCCCATTCATGTGCTCGTGCACTCTCATTATGAGCAATAACTGGAACAGGGAAAAAAGAGAATATAAGAACCAAACAAACTAAACAGATTTAGGATTTAATTCTCATATATTAACTTTCATGAACTTGTCAAGGTAAGCATAGAGCAGGTCATGCATGCGAGGCATTGGGTATAATGAAGTTGAAACACTACCTTATTTTTGGTTTAGGATTTCTTGTGGGAAAGAAGCAGATTCAGTCTTGAAAGCAGAATCAAGTAAAACATAACTAAATGCTTGTACTAAACATCTTTTTTTCTTGTCCTTGCTAGCTACTTTTCTTCTTTCAGTATACATTTCTTGCCTTGCCGGCGCATTCTTCTATACCTACCTTTATGTGCAATTAGTAGGAATCTGCCCTAGGACTTTAGTCTTCCCTTACACTACTTTGACTTGTATGGTCCTCTTCAAATATCATATTATAGACCTTTCGATCGAAATAAATAAAACTTGCTTCAAGGAACTGACACTTTAGGATGTGGTGGAGCAAGTGCTTAATACCTTCGCAGCCTTCTAACAAGCAAAACCTAGCTATCACTCCGTTGCTTGTTACTAGTGAGCCAGAAAACTCCTGTGCCTCTCTCCTTCGCTTCCTACAGGTCTTTTGCTCTTATTCTTTCTTCTTTCTTTCTGCAAAAGAGCCTCAAAAGTCTAATTCAAATAAGTTCCGGCCGCCCTTGCTTATTCTGAATGGAGAAGGGCTATGGTTGAAGAGAAGGAGGCACTAAAAAAGAATGGAAGGAACTTGTTATATTGCTGGAAGGGCCAACTTGACTTAACTTATTAAAGTAAGGTTTAGACTCTTAAATAGTTTGATGCTGGATCGATTGATCGATATAAAGCTCGGCTTCTTAAAAAGGGATTAAGCCATAGATGGGTATCTCTTATTTATAGACCTTTGCTTGCTCCTGTTGCCAAACTTCACTCTATCCGCCCTGTCCTTTCCATTGCAGTCAACAAAGACTGGCCTATTCACCAATGTAAAGAATGCTTTCTGCAGAGATTAGATTCTGGAATTATCTGACACCTGGATTCATAGCAAAGAGGGAGTTAAAGTATGTCGATTGAAGAAGGATTCAATCTACAAAAGTATCTTTTCAAGGGGGCGTAGCGTAGCCAACGCTTTTGAAGTAGTGCTTTCAGAAATTAGAGTCGTCCCAACGTTCAAGACAATGGCCTCCGTTGAATGAGCCATCACCTCTCCAAAAGAAGCGTCGCTCGATGCGCTAAGATACCAAATCCAGGTTTGCAAACGTCAATTGTTTAGTTTGTGTGTGAAAGGTGGTCCTTTTCCATGGTGAAATGGGTTTTGGTAAAGAAGAACATAAAATTTGAGGTGGAAATAATATTTCCTTACCTGCTAGTTTATTTCCAGAGCTATGTCTGGAGAGTTCTGATCTCGGGCAAGGGAACTTTTGTTCTATCACAGTCATAGGAGATGTATAAACTAGAAAGAGATCAGCTTGCCACATGTTCCTTTCCTCTTTTCCTTTTTCTTTTTGGTTTGGGAGTTTATGTAGGTGTTAGGTCAGAGGCGAGAAAACCATATAAAGAGAGCACTTGTAAACGGGAAAAGCATGACCATGAAAATGTAGAATGCTACTTCCTTCTTATTAGCAATTTATATTTAAAAAACATTTCCATTTTCTAAACTCAATAAATTTCCTTTCACAATTTCATTGCCTTTTTTTCCATTTATCCTTCTTCTTCTTTCTTTGCCTCAAACCAAGTCAAAGAGCAAAAGTACACTTCTTTTCATATTTCATCACCTGCCAACTCTGTTCCCATTTCCATTCTCCAACTGTGAACCCGCCGGTCTATTCCTAGCTCAGGCCCCGAAACGCCCACCAATCTCTGGGCTCCACATATGAAAAAATCAATGTCGAACCTCTTCTTACTTATTAGTAGAACTGGTATACCTCATTTTTTTCTTCTCTTTCATTTTTCCTGAGGCCACGTCACCTCTCTCTTCACATTGCCAAACCAGAGCTCTTAAGCCATAAAACATATATAAAGAAAATGAACTATACTATGTTAATGGTGAACTATACAAAAGAAAAAGGCATATTGAGACGGAAGAAGTTACCCTGGATTTCTTTTCCCATGCCTTGGTATTTTGGCTTTTTGCAATTAGATCATATCCTACATTCTTTTACATACAGCTCTTTCCTTATATGCTCTAGTTATTCCCATTCTTTGTCATCTCCCAATAAGCCTAAGGCAGTGCAAGCAGATCTTCAAGTTTGGTGTAGCCGTTTACTTTTCTTATATCTTCTTAACTTGTTGCTCCTTTCACAACATTAAGAAGCATACTTAGATAGTACCGTTCACCAGCCGAGGGATGGACATACATAATCCTACCTATTCGCTTGCCACGTTTCCTCTTTCTTACTTAGCCTGACACCTCTAAGTTGAGTGCAAAAAAAAAAATGGGATGGAATTAGAGCATAAGTGAGCGACCTGGACTCATTATTGTGCTTATTTAGTTAGCTCGAACCATTCTGTTAACATGGTCAGCTTAGCATGGTAACTATAAATTACCTCTTGAAGAGGTTGGTTCTCCTTGTATAAGCTCTGTGCTATCATGTCTATAAAAAAATGATATCGCATCTGAATGTGTTTGGTTTTTCCATGATACTCGGGGTCTTTTGAGTATGCTAAAGCAGCCATACTATCAAAAGAAATTATCAAAGGACTCTTTGGAATTGTGAAAACCTCCTAGAAATCACACACATAAAAGCTAATAAGGCTGAGGAACTAGCTAGCTCCTTCAACTGTAGCGTTTTTACTTCTTCTATAGGGGAAAACACCTCCCCACAGGTGTATATTCGCTGGGCGATTCGATTGGGACATCAAGAAAAAAACCCATCTCATGTCCCTTCTCTTTATTTCCCTGCCTTAGGCTAGTCATATAGCAATGTCTTTCCCCTTGTGGATCCCCCCACCAAATGGAAAGTCAAAACATTCCCATGAGGTGTTGGTATTTTCGTGGCCAAAAGAGCAGTAGAAACAACTGCACCAAGCTTGTTTATAGGGGGTTTGGCAAGTATCGCATTGTAGGCTGACGGCAGATACACCACCTGGTTAACATCAAAAATTATTTAAGAGTGAGTTCTCCTTTCCAAATTACATGGGCAATGTAGCGTATCCCAAAGGTCTGAGATAATTACCAGTTAATCCGGTTAATGGACTGTGAGAAGGGCGAATGCGCATTCTATCGTAACCCATTCTATTGTAAGTCTGAGATACAACACATCTGCTGAACTACCCGTATCGACTAAGAAAGATCCTGGCGGGTTCAACCCAATCCATGCGGCAACTATCAAACAAAGCATCATCATGTGGCCTCTGGATGCCTTTGCTGTCGTCTTTAGTGAAAAGAATTGAAACTTCTTCAATGATTATTTTCTTCCCTCTCGTAAGAAATTTGCCTTTTCCCTGTCTTGGGATCATGATCTCGAACACCGGTTATCATTGAAAAACGTTTTTTTTCTTTCTGACTGAAAAGCCCTACACACTTTATCACACATTTATGGTTATAGTTTGATACAGGTATCACACACTTCTGACTTATGCCATATGGAAAAAAGAGAATTTCAAGGCGGAAATCCATGTCCGTGCTAGACAGAGGACGGCATAGATGGTCTATAAATCTTAACCTTGATTTAGAATATAATGAACTTTGCTTTTTTTTAGTTGTGGGAGGTTTAGAATATGTTTTTGGATAGAAGAAGTGAGTCTATGGAGTGCTTTCTTTTGGTGCCTCCCCTTCAAATGAGCCTAACTCGCCAGATAAAAGGGAGTGGGCTGGGCGTGCAGATAGTTTTTTCGCTAACGAGACATAAGAAGTTTAAAGAAAGTAAGTCCGTCAACGCAGTGCTTCCAAATGATAAGCCACGCCCATCAAAAGTATAAGTAGCGGTCGGTACAAGGGTGAGCTCCGACCCTACACTAATCTTATGTATGGCAAACCCAGTCTCAGTCTAGGCCGGAAAGAGAGAGTTTCTATCGTTCAAACTGTGATTCCCAAATCAATTCTATCTTACCGAGCCAAGATCACATCAAGTGCCCGTTGGGCCCCTGAAGAAGGGGTGCGCGTGCCTTCACAATTTCAGTCCATTCCCAAGCCTCACTTACGACCTTGCAGCATATCGAGTCATTCTATTCAAAGCATGCTCCTCCTCAAACTTAATGAATTAATTCTCATAAATAGTCTTTTCTATCGGATCTCTCGAATACTTAAATGTTTATGTTTAATTAATACGACGGACGATATTTTTGATTAGGTTTTCCGATCAACGTTGTTAATAGAATACGACCTCTCTCTATACTCTAATCTTTCCTAGCTTTTATTCTAGCCGGAGATAGTATGAAGTTCCGCGAGCAGCCTTTCTCTTTCGTTAGTTAGAACTGGGGAAGTGACAAGCCTTCCCAGGGTTTCCAACGATTGGTGCCGCATCGAAGATTTTCGTAGATAGAAAGATCTTGCTTTTCTTTTGGAAGAAAGTAGCGGTACCAAGGTGATCCAATGGCGCTATATGCTGAAATAAGGTAGTTTTGTTCAGGTAGCTCAG
>Ga0265324_10001448_pt1 | contig 13525 bp, 10 predicted proteins | sample 41419metaG_FD_198634 | JGI IMG/M metagenome (GOLD analysis project Ga0265324, IMG submission 198634) | Rhizosphere microbial communities from Carex aquatilis grown in University of Washington, Seatle, WA, United States - 4-14-19 metaG | ecosystem: Host-associated > Plants > Roots > Rhizosphere...
CCGGGCACCGCGACCGGAAACATTCCGGGTTCCCGCCGATTCAATGTGCCAGCAAACGCGGACGCAGCGACCGCACAGGACACAGCGGTTGTGATCCATGCCGAACAGCCGGTGGGTGTTGTCCACCTCCCATTTCGGGAATAGATATTCATAGCGGACGTGATCCATGCCTTGCGAATACGCGAGCGTCTGCAATTCGCAACGGCCGTTGGCCACGCACACGGCGCAGACGTGATTGCGCTCGGCGAACAAAAGTTCCAGCGTCATGCGGCGGTATTTGCGCAGGCGCTCGGAATCGGTGGTGACTTCCATGCCTTCAGCGACTTTCAGCGTGCAGGCCGGCAGCAGTTTCGGCGTGCCCTTCACCTCGACGAGGCAAAGGCGGCAGGCGCCGACGTCATAAACGCCCTCGAGATGGCAGAGCGTGGGAATCTTGATGCCGGCCTCGGTCGCGGCCTGCAAAATCGTCGCGCTTTCCTCGGCGCTGATCTGTTTTCCGTCAATGGTAAGTGTCTTGGCAGCCATATGAATTATTTGGTTGCGGTTTCAGTTTTGCCCGGCGCGCAATGTTGCTCCGGCTGGAGCAGCGCCTCGTATTCGCCACGGAAAAACCGCAGCGTGCTCATCGTCGGATTCGGCGCGGTCTGGCCGAGGCCGCAGAGGCTGGTGTTGCGGACCATGTCACAGAGTTCCTCCAGCGTGGCGAGGTCGCGCGCGGTGGCCTTGCGCTTGAGGATCTTGTCCAGGATATTATGCATCTGCACCGTGCCCGCGCGGCAGGGAATGCATTTGCCGCAGGATTCGTCCATGCAGAATTCCATGAAGAACCGCGCGACGTCCACCATGTTCGTGCCTTCGTCCATCACGATCATGCCGCCGGATCCCATGATGGAACCGAGCTTGCCGAGCGATTCATAATCCACCGGCGTGTCGAGATGCTGCGACGGAATGCAGCCACCGGAGGGACCGCCGGTCTGCACGGCCTTGATCTTGCCGCCGTCGGGTGCGCCGCCGCCCATTTCCTCGACGATGGTGCGGAGCGGCGTGCCCATCGGCACTTCGATGAGGCCGGTGTTTTTGATCTTGCCGGCGAGCGCAAACACTTTCGTGCCCTTGCTCTTTTCCGTGCCGATGCCGGCGAACCATTCCGCGCCTTTGCGGTAAATGGCCGGGACATTGGCGAAAGTTTCGACGTTATTCAGCAGCGTCGGACAACCGAACAAACCGCTTTCCGCCGGGAACGGCGGGCGCGGACGGGGCGTGCCGCGCTTGCCTTCGACGGACATCATCAACGCCGTTTCCTCGCCGCAAACAAAGGCGCCGGCACCGATGCGGATTTCGATGTTGAAATTGAACGGCGATTCAAAAACACCCGAGCCGAGCAGGCCCATCGTCTTCGCCTGCTTGATGGCGAGTTGAAGGCGCGCTATCGCCAGCGGATATTCCGCGCGGACGTAAATATATCCCTGATCCGCACCCACCGCGTAGGCCGCGATGGCCATGCCTTCGAGGACGCTGTGCGGATCGCTTTCCAGCACGCTGCGGTCCATGAACGCGCCGGGGTCGCCTTCGTCGGCATTGCAAATCACATATTTTTTCGCGCCGGCCGATTTGGCCACCGTGCCCCACTTGAGGCCGGTCGGGAAACCCGCGCCGCCGCGTCCGCGCAGTCCGGATTTCACCATCGCCTCGACGACGTCCTTCGGCGTCATTTCGTTCAGCACCTCGTGCAACGCCTGATAGCCGTCGGCCGCGATGTAGCTTTCGATGCGTTCCGGATCCACCACGCCGCTGTTGGCCAGCACGATGGAAAGCTGCTTGGTGAAAAACGCGGCGTTGGCATCGGTCTTTTCCGCATTCGCCTTGCCGCCCTTGAGCGCGGAAATGATGGATGGCGCATTCTCCGCCGTGACCTTGACATAAAGTTCGTTCTTCGGGTCAACGGCCACGAGCGGGCCTTCGCAGCACAGCTTCATGCAGCCGACGCCACGCACTTCGACTTCGTTTTGGAGGCCGGCCTCGGCGACGGCTTTTTCAAGCTGTTCCTTCACGCCCGACGAATTGGAGGACATGCAGCCGGCCGCCAGGCAACACCGCAAAACAATTTTCTTCTGCGCGGCCAGTTCTTTTTCTTTTACCGAGATAAGATCGTTGAGAATCATGCTTTCACCCATTTGTTGATTTGTTCCACGGTGGATTCCGGCGTCTGGCGCGGCGTGACCGTGCCGTCATAAACCACCGCCGGGGCGATGCCGCAGGCGCCGATGCACCGCGCGGTGAGGAGTGAAACCTTGTTGTCCGCCGTGGTCTCGCCGGGCTTGATCTTGAGCTGGTTCTGGACGGCCTCGACGACCTTGTCCGCGCCTTTGACATAGCACGCCGTGCCCATGCAAACGACACAGGTGTGTTCGCCTTTGGGCTTGAGCGTGAAGAAATGATAAAACGTCGCCACGCCGTAAACCCGGCTCGGCGGCAGTTTCAATTTGTGCGAGATGAACAGCAGCAGATCATCTTCCAGATAGCCGAACAGTTCCTGCGCCTTGTGCAACACCTCAATGAGGGCGTCATGGCGGAACTGGTGTTTCTTCATGTGCACCTCAAGGATCTTGAAGCGCTTGTCGCCGCTGGCGTGGCCGGCCGGAGGCGTGGCCGGCTGCGGCTTGGTGGGGGCGGGAATCTCGCTCATGCTATGTTTAGGTTATCTGAATTCGGATATCATTCAGTTAAGTCATTTTTAATCTCCATTGTTTTTCAAGCAATGGCTTTACTTGAATTGCCAAATGGAGACCCATTCTTGCCATCACCCACCAACCTCGCCCCCCGGCGGGCTCAATTTCACCCAGATCCCTTCCTTCAACCGCCTGCCTTTTTGGCCTCGGGCAATGCCACGGGGGAAATTCCACAGCTATGTTTCCGCCATGATTCCGTCCGTCATCAAAATCGGAGAAGTGAATGTCAATATATGGAAAGCCGTTTGGCGGCGGTTATATCAGATTCATACTGCGGAAAGCGTTAGTCATTTAGAAACAATTATGATTTTCAGCCCAGTCCAGGATTGCAGCCACGCCGAAACCGGCGGGGCTTCGCCCGGTTTGGCCGCACCTCTGAATTCACACTGTTTTGCCGACCAGAACCACCGCAAACACGCCCAGCCCACTGAATCCACATCACATAAAATGCAAACACGCAAATCACCCGTCATCGCAACCATATTACTTGGCCTCCTCGCCAGTACCGCCCACGCCGGCGAGGCCGACTTGAAAATCCCGCCACTGGACAAGGTGAGCTTCGACGGGCTGGGCGGTATCAGCGGCACAACGCTGATGTATCTCGGCATCGTGATGTGCGCCATCGGCGCGATCTTCGGCCTCGTGCAATATTGGCAGACCAAGTCGCTGCCGGTGCATAAATCCATGGCCGCCGTTTCGCAGACGATCTGGGAGACGTGCAAGACCTACCTGTTTCAACAGGGGAAATTTCTCGCCATCCTCTGGCTGCTCATCGGCGGCTGCATTTTCTTTTATTTCAAAATTCTCGAAGGCAAGACTTTTGGCGATGTGTTTGTCATCCTGATCGCCTCCATCTTCGGTATCCTGGGCAGCTACGGCGTGGCGTGGTTCGGCATCCGCATCAACACCACCGCCAACAGCCGCACCTCCTTCGCCGCGTTGCGGGGCGTGCCGGTGAACGTGGTCGGCATCCCGCTGCGCTCCGGCATGAGCGTCGGCCTGCTGCTCGTCTCGGTGGAGCTGTTCTTCATGATCTGCATTTTGATTTTCCTGCCGAACAAGCTCGTCGGCCCGTGCTTCATCGGCTTTGCGATTGGCGAATCGCTCGGCGCCAGCGTGCTGCGCATCTGTGGCGGCATCTTTACCAAGATCGCCGACATCGGTTCCGACCTGATGAAAATCGTCTTCAAGCTGCCGGAAGATGATCCCAAAAATCCCGGCGTCATCGCCGACTGCACCGGCGACAACGCCGGCGACAGCGTCGGCCCGACGGCGGACGGCTTTGAAACCTACGGCGTGACCGGCGTGGCGCTCATCGCGTTCCTCGCGCTCGCGCTGGCGGGCAACGCGACAGTTTGCGCCACGCTCATCGTCTGGCTGTTCGTCATGCGCGCGCTGATGATCGTCACGTCACTGGTTTCGTATCTGCTGAACAACGGCATCACCAACGCGAAATTCGGCGGCAAGAAGGATTTTGATTTTGAGGAACCGCTCACGCACCTCGTCTGGATTACTTCCGCCGTTTCGATTGTCGTCACGTTCATCGCGAGCTATTTGTTGCTGGCAAAACAGACCGGCATTGACCCGAACCTGTGGTGGGTGCTCTCGGCCATCATCTCCTGCGGCACGGTCGCCGGCGCGGTGATTCCGGAATTCACCAAGGTGTTCACCAGCACCAATTCGCAGCATGTCAAGGAAGTCACCACCTGCTCCAAGCACGGCGGCGCGTCGCTGAACATTTTGTCGGGCTTCGTCGCCGGCAATTTCTCCGCGTTCTGGATGGGCTTCGTGATTCTCAGCCTGATGTTCTGCGCATGCCTGCTGGCGAACTTCACCGACTCGCCGATCCTGGCGCTGATGCCGGAGCAGTTCAAATTCGCCGCGCCGATCTTCGCGTTCGGTCTCGTCGCGTTCGGCTTCCTCGGCATGGGACCGGTGACGATCGCCGTGGACAGCTACGGCCCGGTGACGGACAACGCCCAATCGGTCTATGAATTGAGCCGCATCGAGGCGCTGCCGAACATCGCCAAGGAAATCGAAAAAGATTTCGGCTTCAAGCCGGACTTCGAGAACGCCAAGCACCTGCTTGAAAAAAATGACGGCGCGGGCAACACCTTCAAGGCCACGGCCAAGCCGGTGCTCATCGGCACCGCCGTCGTCGGCGCGACCACGATGGTGTTCGGCATCATCATTCTTCTGGAAAACATGTTTGGCAACGTCATCGCCCACTTGAGCCTCGTGCAGCCGGAAATCATCCTCGGCCTGCTCATGGGCGGGTCGGTGATCTATTGGTTCACCGGCGCGAGCACGCAGGCCGTCGTCACCGGCGCGTATCGCGCGGTGGTTTATATTCAGGACCACATGAAGCTCGACGCCACCACCGCGTCGGAAGCGGACAGTAAGGAAGTCGTCCGCATCTGCACGGTTTATGCGCAGAAGGGCATGTGGAACATCTTCATCGTCATCTTCTGCCTGGCGCTGGCGCTGGCGTTTTTCAATCCGTATTTCTTCATCGGCTACCTGGTTGGCATCGCGTTCTTTGGCCTGTTCCAGGCCATCTTCATGGCCAACGCCGGCGGCGCGTGGGACAACGCCAAGAAAATCGTCGAGGTGGATTTGCGCATGAAGGGCACCGACCTCCACGCCGCCACCGTCGTAGGCGACACCGTGGGCGACCCGTTCAAGGACACCTCGTCCGTGGCGCTGAATCCCGTCATCAAGTTCACCACGCTCTTCGGCCTGCTCGCGGTGGAAATCGCCGTGACGATTCCGCACCAGAGCGTGAAAACCATCATTGGCGGCTTTTTCCTCATCATCGCGCTGGTGTTCATCTACCGGTCATTCTACGCCATGCGGATTCCCGATGAAGACCTGGATGCCGACGACACCTCCAAGCAGCCGGCCCCGGCGGAAAAAAAAACGGCTAAACCCGTGAACACCCAGACCGGCACCACCACGTTCGTGAGCGGCTCCGGAGTGGAAGTTAAATAGTTTCCGGCCCCACAAAACCAAAAGCCGCGCGGGACATTTCCCGCGCGGCTTTTTTTGATAATTTTCTCCGTCAGAAAAACGCCTCACACATACAACGCGCTTTGCAGGTCGCGCAGCATCACGCCGGAGAACGGGTAGCGCCGGTCCGGGTCGCGTTCGAGGCAGCGCAAGACCACCAACTCCAGTGCCGGCGGAATGTCCGGGTTCAGCTCGCGGGGCGCCACCGGCCCTTCCGGCCGCATCTGCGCCGCGAGGATTTCGCCGGCCGAATCGCCGGGGAACGGCTTCTGGCGCGTCAGCAGTTCATACGCCGACACGCCGTAGGCGAAGATGTCCGCGCGCACGTCAATCGGCTCGCGCTTCAACTGTTCCGGCGCCATGTAGCCCGGCGTGCCGGGATTTTTGGAGAGCTTCACCGGCTTCTCCGGGATGGGCCGCGCCATGTCGAAATCAATCAGCCGCACCGCGCCGTTGCGCGACACCAGCACGTTTTCCGGCTTGAAGTCCAGGTGCATAAACCCGCCCTCGTGGACGGCGTGCAGGCCTTCCGCCATGTCAATGAGGATCTGCGCCACGTTCTCCGTCAGCACCGGGTCCTGCCGCGCGTAGAGCAGCTTCAGGTTTTCCGCCTCCACATAATCCATGATTAGATAATCGCTGCCGTGCTCGACATAGCCGATGATGTGTTCATGGCCATTGAGCTGCGCGAGGATTTCGTTACCCTGCTTGAAACGGCGGCGGGCGGTGAAGTTGAAGCGCAGCTCCTTCTTGAGCCGGCGCAACGCATAAATCTTGCCGCGCGAATCCGCCACGAGCCAGATGTCCGCCATACCGCCGCTATTGAGCAGTTCGCGCAGATAGAACCGCCCGAACTTCTCCGGGGCCAACACGTCCTTGGAATTCAACCCACGCGCCATGATAAAGCATTACCACAAAATGCCCCCGCCGGCGACAAAACATTTGCCGGGCCAAGCGCCGCCGGACGCCTGATTATTGTTGTTGCTATTCCAGGGAAACCTGCGAAACTCGACGCGTCTGATAGATAGATAATCTCTTTCAAGGCATGGTAAATCCTCAAGTGAACATAGTTTCAGTGATGATTTGAAATCCGATCAACGGAAACAGTCTCGCAAAGTCAATCCAGTCTAGGACAGTAAAACATCACATGAGCAACAAACTATTCGTAGGAAATCTTTCCTTCAATACCACTGAAAACGACCTGCAGGACGCGTTCGCCGCGTTCGGCTCCGTCACTGAAACCAACCTGATGATGGATCGCATGACCAACCGCCCCCGCGGTTTCGCGTTCGTCACCATGAGTTCCGCCGAAGAGGCCCAGAAGGCCATCGAAGGCATGAACGGCAAGGACATGGACGGCCGCGCCCTCACGGTCAATGTCGCCCGCCCGCGCGAAGAGCGCCCGGCTGGTGGCGGCGGCGGTCGCCGTGAATTCGGCGGTGGCGGCGGCAACCGTGGCGGTGGTCGCGATCGTTATTAATCCGCGTTAGCGGATAATGCACACGGCGGGGTTCGGGTGAACCGAATCCCGCCGTTTTCTCTTTTTCGTCATTCCTCAGCCATGTCTGCCAACATCAAAGAAGATCACATCGAAGTCGAAGGCCGCATCACCACGGTGCTGCCCGGCACCATGTTCCGCGTCGAGCTGGACAACAAGCACCTCGTCCTCGCCACGGTCTGCGGCAAGATGCGCAAACGCTGGGTGCGCCTCACCGCCGGCGACCGCGTGAAAATGGAGATGTCGCCCTACGATTTGAACAAGGCGCGCATCACCTGGCGGCTGCATTGAACTTGGAAATAGTTTCCGAAGGAGATTGACCTTGTCCCCAAGGTGGCGGATGCTTGCTAATAGTTAATAGTTCAATCAATAATGATTCCGCCGCCCACCCTGCACGCCCGCACCAAGGCCTTTGCCAAGGATACCCCTTGGAAAAGCTGGTGGTGCATCCTTTCCACCACGTTTTTAATGGTCGCGGTCATGGCGCTGACCCTGCCCGGCCAACCCCTCGCGTTCCGAATTTTTTGCAGCATACTTTCCGGCTTTTTGGTGGTGCGCCTCTTCGTCATTTATCACGACCAGCAACATCACGCCATCCTCCCCAAATCCAAAATCGCCGAACTATATATGCGCCTGTTCGGCATCTGGGTGCTTTGCCCCAGCAGCATCTGGCGCAGCTCGCACGATTATCACCACGCACACAACTCCAAGCTCCGCAGCGCCCACATCGGCTCGTATCCGGTGATGACGAAGGACAACTACCGCGCCACCCCGCGCGGCGAACGGTTCAAATACCTCCTAATGCGCCACCCGCTCACGATTTTGTTTGGCTACGTTTTTGTTTTCTTTTTGGGCATGGTCATTTATCCGATGTCCCGCGATCTGCGCAAACATTACGATTGCCTGCTGGCACTGCTGCTGCACCTCGCCCTGATTGTCACCCTGATCGCCGTGTTCGGCTGGCTGGCGCTGGCGCTCACGCTCATCCTCCCGCTATTCATCGCGTGCGCGCTGGGTTCGTATTTGTTTTACGCACAGCACAATTTCCCCGGCGTCACCTTCAAGGACAAGGGCGGCTGGACGCATGAAGGCGCGGCACTCGAATCCTCCAGCTACCTGCGGACGAACCCGCTGATGGCGTGGTTCACCGGCAACATCGGCTACCACCACATCCATCACCTGAACCACCGCATCCCGTTCTACCGGCTGCCGGAAATTTACCGCGCCATTCCCGAACTCCAGTCCGCCAAGACCACCACGCTCTCGCCGCTGGAAATTTTTCGCTGCCTTCGTCTCAAGGTCTGGTGCGTGGAAACGCAGCGGATGGTCGGCGTGCGCGGACTCTGACCGCGCTGGTGGCGCACGATTTTTTCAGTTTTTTCTTTTCGCCGGCGGGGGACGAAATAAATTTTCCCCATGCCCGGAGCGTTGTCCGCCAGCCTTGACCTACTTTATCCCCCGCTCTGCCAGCTTTGCCACACACACCGCGCGGAACCGCGCGCGGGATTTGTCTGCGGCCAATGCTGGACGCAGGTGCGCTTCATCCGCCCGCCGTTCTGCGCCCGCTGCGGCCGGCCGTTCGCCGGCGAATTCACCACCGAATTCACCTGCACGAATTGCCACGACTTGACGCTCCATTTTTCCTCGGCGCGCTCGGCGGTGGAGGCGCGAACAGTGGTGCTGGAGGCGATTCACCGGTTCAAATATTCCGGCGCACGGTGGTTTGAATATTTCCTCGCCGACCTGCTCGTGCGCGAAGCCGCGCCCAAGCTGCGCGAAGAAAAATGGGATTGGCTCGCGCCCGTGCCACTGCATCCGGTGAAATTACGCGAGCGGGAATTCAACCAGGCCGAACTCCTCGCGGCGCACTTGAGCCGCGCCGCGGAAATCCCCTTGAACAAAAAAATTCTCCGGCGCCGCCATGCGACGGCCACACAGACGCTGCTCACGCGCGAGGAGCGGGCCTCGAACATGAAAAACGCCTTCGCCGTGAAACCGGGCGCGCAGGTGGACGGAAAAAGAATCGTGGTGGTGGACGACGTTTTCACCACCGGCGCGACAACGAACGCCTGCGCGGCGGCGCTGCGGGCGGCGGGCGCGGCAGAGGTGGGTGTCTGGACAGTTGCGCGCGGGCTGTGAGTTTCGTAATATCAGCCGTTCATGGATACCACTTCGTTTCTGAAGAAGACGATTGACGGCGTGACGACGGTTGAGCCGGCCTTGACGCCGCCATCGGCGGACTCGCCGTTGAATACCTTTGCCAAAAAGCCGAAGCTGGGCGCGAGCAAGACCAAAAAGAAGGAGATTCCCGAAGGTTTGTGGACGAAATGTCCATCGTGTGCCTCGATGATTTTCGACAAGGAGCTGGACGAAAACCTCCAGGTCTGCCCCAAGTGCGACCATCATTTCCCCATCGGCTCGCGCGAACGCATCCATTCGCTCGTCGAAACCTGCTCGTTCGAGGAGATGGACGCGGACATGACGAGCGTGGACGTGCTGAAATTTGCCAGTTACAAGAGCAAGCTCGACCGCGACCGCAAGGCGACGATGCTCAAGGACGCCGTGGTGACGGGCATCGGCAAGATTGGCGCGCACAAGGTGGCACTCGGCGTGATGGATTTCCGTTTCATGGGCGGCTCGATGGGTTCGGTGGTGGGCGAGAAACTCACGCGGCTCATCGAACGCGGCACGGAAGGCCATTGGCCGGTCATCATCATCTCCACCAGCGGCGGCGCGCGGATGCAGGAAGGCGTTTTCAGCCTGATGCAGATGGCCAAAACCTCCGCCGCGCTCGCCGTGCATGGCCAGCAGCGGCTGCCCTACATCAGCTATCTGACGAACAACAGCTACGGCGGCGTGATGGCGAGCTTTGCGGCGCTGGGCGATATGAACGTGGCCGAGCCGTGCGCGATGATTGGCTTCGCCGGCCCGCGCGTCATCAAGGACACGACCCACTCGGATTTGCCGCCCGGCTTCCAGACGGCGGAATTTTTGCTGGAACACGGCATGATTGACGCCATCGTGCCGCGCAAACAGGCCAAGGAAAAGCTCATCGGTTTTCTGGATTACTTTGCCGCCGGTAAAAAATATCTGCCGGCGTGACCGGATAGTTTTTCCACGAGCCGCTGTCTTGACATTGACAGCGGCTTTTTATTTTCGGAAATTCTGTGATTCACTTTTACTGATGACCACATGAGCCAGACCATTTCGACCGAATCCCTCTCGCACGAAAGCCGCACGTTCCCGCCGTCGCCCGAAGTCGTGCAGCACGCGCTGCTGAACCGGCAGCAGTTCGACGCGCTCTACGAACGCTCTGTCCGCGAGCCGAACAAGTTCTGGCTGGAACAGGCGCAGGCGCTCGAATGGTTCAAGCAACCCACCGTCGCCGGCAAATATATCTGGGATACGGCGGCGCGGAAGATCGAGCACACCTATTTCGAGGACGGCCAACTCAATCTCACCGTCAACTGCCTCGACCGCCACCTCGCGAAACACGGCAATCAGACGGCGATTATCTGGCAGGGCGAACCGGAAGAGGACGTGCGCCGCATCACTTACGCAGAGCTGCACGCGGACGTGTGCAAGTTCGCCAACGTCCTGAAATCTCTCGGCATCAAAAAAGGCGACCGCGTGGCGATTTATATGCCGATGATTCCCGAAGCCGCTGTGGCAATGTTGGGCTGCGCGCGCATCGGCGCGATCCATTCGGTGGTGTTCGGCGGATTCAGTTCCGATTCGCTCGCCGGCCGCATCAACGATTCCGAATGTAAATTGCTCATCACCGCCAATGTTTCTTTGCGCGCCGGCAAACACATTCCGCTCAAGGAACTCGCCGACGCCGCCCTCAAACACACGCCGAGCATCGAACACGTGATCGTCATCAAGCGCAACGAGGAGCCGGGCAACTTTGTCCCCGTCCGCGATGTCTGGTATCACGAGCTGATGGCGAAGGCTGCCAGCGAATGCGCGCCGGAAACGATGAACGCCGAGGATTATCTCTTCATCCTTTACACCAGCGGCTCCACCGGCAAGCCGAAGGGCGTCGTCCACAGCACGGCGGGCTATCTGCTCTGGTGCGCGCTGACGCACAAATACGTTTTCGACATCCACGAAGGCGACGTTTATTTCTGCACCGCCGACATCGGCTGGGTGACCGGCCACAGTTACGTTGTTTACGGCCCGCTGTGCAACGGCGGCACGACGCTCATGTTCGAGGGCGTGCCGACTTATCCCGACGCCGGCCGCTTCTGGCAAATTGTCGAGAAGTTCAAGGTGAATTCCTTTTACACCGCGCCGACCGCCATCCGCGCGCTCATCCGGCTCGGCGATGAATGGCCGGCAAAGCATGATCTTTCTTCACTCCGCGTCCTCGGCACCGTCGGCGAACCCATCAATCCCGAAGCGTGGATGTGGTATCACAAACACATCGGCGGCAGCCATTGTCCCATCGTGGATACTTGGTGGCAGACCGAGACGGGTGGTCATCTCATCACCGCCCTGCCCGGCGTGAATACCTTGAAACCCGGCAGCGCGAGCAAGCCTTTCTTCGGCGTGGAGCCGGTGGTCCTGCGCGACGACAGCAGCGAATGCCAGCCAAACGAGGGCGGAAAACTCTGCATCAAGAAACCGTGGCCCGGCATCATGCGCACGACGTGGGGCGACCATCATCGCTTCATCAACACCTACTTTTCCACGTTTGCGAACATGTATTTCACCGGTGACGGTTGCCGCGTGGATGCCGACGGCGATTATTGGCTGATGGGCCGCGTGGATGATGTCGTCAATGTTTCCGGTCATCGCATCGGCACCGCCGAAGTGGAAAGCGCGCTCGTCAGTCATCCGCTGGTGGCCGAGGCCGCGGTAGCGCCGATGCCGCATGACATCAAAGGCCAGGCGCTCTATGCGTTCGTGACGTTGAAAGACGGCGTGGCGGAAAGCGAGGAATTGAAAAAGGACATCGCTGCACACGTCCGCAAGGAAATTGGCGCGATTGCCATGCCGGACAAAATCCAGTTCGCGCCGGGTTTACCGAAGACGCGTTCGGGAAAAATCATGCGCCGGATCCTCCGCAAGATCGCCGAGAACCAGACCGAACAGATCGGCGACATCACCACCCTCGCCGACCCCGGTGTGGTGGACGCGCTGGTCAAGGGGAAACAGTAAGTTTTACGACAATTAAAGCCGCACCTGCGCGAGTGCGGCTTTATTTTTTGATTCTGAATAACCGGTGAAAAAAGAGTGGCAAGTTTCACTTGAAGGTTTGTTCATAACAGCGATGATTCTCGCTTCATGATTGATTCCGTTTCCGACCCGTTGCACGGCGGCGCTGACGCCGGCGCGGGAGCCGATTTCAAAAAGTCGCGCCGCCCGAAAGGCGACCGCCGCGCGACCGCCGCCCCCACACTCGACCGGTTGCCGCCGCATTCCACCGAGGCGGAAATGGGCGTGCTGGGCTGCGCGCTGCTGGAACCAAACCAGTGCATCGGCGAATGCATCGAAAAACTCAAGGACGACGGCAAATCGGCGTTCTACGACCTGCGCCACCAGACGATTTACGAGACGCTGTCGGAGATGTTCAACGCGCGGAGGGCGATTGACCTCATCACGGTCCAGCAAAATCTGAAAGACCGGCAGCTTTTGGAACAGGTCGGCGGCATCGCCTACCTGAGCCAGTTGCAGGACGCGGTGCCGAGCGCGGCGAACCTTTCCTACTACCTCGAAATCGTCCGCGAAAAATATCTTTTGCGCAAACTCATCGCGACCTGCTCCGGCGTGGTGGGCAAAGTCTATGATTATGAGGGCGAGGTCGAGGCGCTGCTGGACGAAGTGGAAAAAGAAATTCTCCACGTGAACGAGTCGCGCGTGCAGAACGGCGTGCAGCCGGTCGGCACGCTGGTGCATGAGGCGATCGCGACGATTGAAAATTATTTCGGACGCAACGGCCAGCTCGGCGGCCTGGCGACGGGCTTCGCAGATTTGGACAAGATGACGGACGGTTTGCACGGCGGCGAAATGATCATCGTCGCGGCGCGTCCCTCGATGGGCAAAACCTCGCTGGCAATGAACATCGCGGAACACGTCGCGATGGAATTGAAACTGCCGGTGGGCGTGTTCAGTTTGGAAATGAGCGCGGCGTCGCTGATTCTGCGCATGATGTGTTCGCTGGCGCGGGTGAACCTCCGGCAGATCCGCGAGGGTTTCATGAGCGAGGCGGATTTCCCGAAATTGACGAATGCGGCAGGACGGTTGTCGGCGTCAAAATTATTCATTGATGACACGGCGGGATTAT
>Ga0265324_10001451_pt1 | contig 13507 bp, 13 predicted proteins | sample 41419metaG_FD_198634 | JGI IMG/M metagenome (GOLD analysis project Ga0265324, IMG submission 198634) | Rhizosphere microbial communities from Carex aquatilis grown in University of Washington, Seatle, WA, United States - 4-14-19 metaG | ecosystem: Host-associated > Plants > Roots > Rhizosphere...
AGGTATATGGTGAGCGCACGATGATCGCCCCCTCGGGCAGGCAGTTCGAGATCACGAGCGGGGATCAGCGCGCGACGATCGTCGAGGTCGGCGGCGGGATCCGCGAGTACGCGGTCGGCGATCGGCAGGTGCTCGAGCCCTACCCGCTGGAGCGGATGTGCGACGGCGGGCACGGGGCGCCGCTGCTGCCGTGGCCAAACCGGCTGCGGGGCGGGCGCTACAGCTTCGACGGTGTCGACTACCGGGTGGAGTTGAGCGAGCCGGCGCGGGGCAACGCGATCCACGGCTTCATGCGCTGGCGCTCGTGGAGCGCGGCGGAGCACACGCCCGAGCGGGTGTCGATGGCCGCGACGCTCCACCCGATGCCCGGATACCCGTTCGCGCTCGAGCTGAGCGTGGCCTATGAGCTGGGCGAGGCAGGGTTGACGGTGTCCACGACGGCGACGAACGTGGGGGATGCGGCGTGCCCGTACGGGGCCGGCCAGCACCCCTACCTCTCCCCCGGCGAGGGAACGGTGGACGGGTGCGTGCTGGAGCTGCCCGCCCGCACGCGCATCCTCACCGACGAGGCGAGCGCGACCCGCTCGGGCAGCGAGCCGGTCGAGGGAACTCAGTTCGACTTCCGTCGTGCACGCACGATCGGCGCCGCGAGCGTGGACGCGGCGTTCACCGATCTGGAGCGCGAGGACTCGGGCAGGGCGGTGACGCGCCTGACCGGCACGGACGGCGGCTGCGTGGCGCTGTGGGTGGATGAGAGCCACGGCTTCCTGCAGCTCTTCACGGGGGACTCCCTCGCCCCGTCGCGCAGGCGCACGGGCCTCGCGGTGGAGCCGATGACGTGCGCGGCGAACGCGTTTCAGAGCGGTGACGGGTTGATCAGGCTCGAGCCGGGCGATTCACTCACGACGCGCTGGGGTGTGGAATTGTTGTGAAAGCGTCGTGACGGGAACGTGCACGCGACCCGCGTTCTGGTCACGAATCTGACACACCTGCGTCACATCCGCGCAACCCGCGAGCGTTAGACCCGAGAAAGGGTGAGTCCACACGGCGCCGGAGGCGGCTGCCTGTGACAAAACCCAATCAAGGAGAGCACGCATGCGACACAAGCGCGCTGTTCCAGCGCTGTTGGCTGCGCTGGCGATTTCAGGGGGGAGCGTGGTCGCTGCCCAGTCGGCTACCGCGGGGACACCGGCCCGCGCTTCCCGTGTTCAAGCGAAAAGCGGTGAACCGTCGAGCATGACTCCGATCAAGCACGTGGTGGTGATCTTCCAGGAGAACGTGTCGTTCGACCACTACTTCGGGACCTATCCGCACTCGGCCAACTCCGACGGGCAGTCGTTCAAGGCGGCGAAGAACACGCCGGCCGTCGACGGCCTGCTCCCCGCGACGAGCGAATCTCTTCCGCCGAGCCTGCGGCACATCGCGAACCTCCTCTACAGCAACCCCAACACGGCGCAGCCGCAGCGGCTGGACAGCAGCCCGACGGGGCTGCCCGGCAGCGCGGGCGGCCAGCTGACGTGCGACCAGGACCACAACTACAGCGACGAGCAGCAGTCGTTCGACAGCGCGAACATGGACCACTTCGTCCAGAGCGTCGGCCAGGGCAACGGCAACTCGCCGTTCGGCACGCCGTGCACGCCGGCGACGGTGATGGACTACTACGACGGCAACACGCTCCCCGCGCTGTGGAACTACGCGCAGCACTACGCGATGAGCGACAACTCCTACAACACCACGTTCGGACCGTCGGCGCCGGGCGCGATCAGCCTCGTGTCGGGCAACACCGGCAACGTGGACACCTCGCACGAGGCGAACAACCCGTCGATCGCGACGTCGACCTCGCCCAACGCGGACCTCACGGCGAACGGCCTCGGCGGCTACTCGCTGACGAGCGACGCGCAGCCCTACTGGGACGACTGCTCGACGCGCGACGCGGTGGCGCTGTCGGGCACGAACATCGGCGACGAGCTGAACGCCGCAGGCGTGTCGTGGGGCTGGTTCGAGGGCGGCATGCGCCCGAGCGCCAGCTACCAGGAAGCGCTCGCGGCGAACGCCAAAACGGGTCAGCCGACGAGCACGTTCATCCCGGACGAGTTCTCCTCCTACTTCGGGAACGCGGCGAACCGGCCGGCGCACTCGAGCAACCAGAACCTGTGCTCGACGGTTCACCCGGTGGGCGTGGCGCTCGGCGGCACGGGCCAGTGGGGCTACAAGGACGACTACATCCCGCACCACGAGCCGTTCCAGTACTACGCTTCGACCGCCAACCCGCACCACCTGACGATCCCCACGAGCTCGACCGGGCAGGACACCCTGGCGGGGCTTCAGGCGATCGGCCACGACACGCAGTCCTACGCGAACGGCGTGCCGCAGTTCAACACGCCTAACCACCAGTACGACACGAGCGACTTCAACCAGCTCGTGGAAGCGGTGAGCAGGCACGAACTGCCGGCGTCGGCGCTGCCGGCGGTGAGCTTCCTCAAGGCCCCCGGGTACGAGGACGGCCACGCGGCGTACTCCGAGCCGGAGGACGAGCAGCAGTTCATCGCGACCACGATCAACGAGCTGATGCGCTCGCCGGACTGGAAGAGCACGGCGGTGATCGTCAACTACGACGACTCCGACGGCTGGTACGACCACGTGTACAGCGGTGTGACCAACGCGTCGCTGTCGCCGGCGGACAACCTGACGAACACGTCGCTCAGCGTGCCGACGCTCGGCACGTCGGGTCAGTGCGGCGGCAACCCGCAGGGGACGCTCGAAACCCCGACGCCGCTGTCGGGCGAACAGGGCCGCTGCGGCTTCGGCCCGCGTCTGCCGATGATGGTGATCTCCCCGTTCGCCAAGAAGAACGCGGTCGACCACAACCTCAGCGATCAGTCCTCGATGATCAACTTCATCGAGTACAACTGGGGCGTTCCCGGCATCGCCGGCTCGGCCGATCAGCTGCTGGCTGGTACGAACGCGAGCGAGGGCGTTCCGTTCGACCTCGCGGGGATGTTCGAATTCGCCGGTAAGCGCAACGGAAGGCTGTACCTGAACCCGACGACGGGGCAGAAGGAGAAGTGAGCGACGGCGCGCTTCGTCGCGCGCGTCGGTGAATGGCGAGGCTCAGGCCCGCGGCTCGCTCAGAGTCGCGGGCCCTGGGCTTTGGCCCCTCGACAGCTTGGACTCGTAGAGGTTGCGGTCGGCGCGCGCGAACGTGGTGTCGAGATCCTCCCCGGGCAGCCACTCGCTTACGCCGGTCGACCAACCGATGGGATCCTCGCCGCCGCGCAGGCGTCCGAGCGCGGCCTGCGCCCCGGTGGGCGTGGTGCAGGGGAGCAGCAGCACGAACTCGTCGCCGCCGTAGCGGGCGAGGATGTCGCTGGGGCGGACGCACTCGCGCCAGCGGCGGCCGAGCGCCGCGAGCAGCCGATCGCCAGCGGCGTGTCCGGCGCGATCGTTGATCTGCTTGAAGTCGTCGAGGTCGATCACCGCGAGAGTGAGTGGAGATCTGGTGCGGGTCGCGAGCGCGCGCTCGCGCAGCGCCGCGGTCAGGAAGCCGCTGCGGTTGAGCAGACCCGTCAGATGGTCGGTGCCCGCCTGGCGCCGCAGGCTCTCGCTGAGGTTGCCGAGCAGGATGCAGATGGACCAGATGGTGATGGTGACGACGACCCAGTAGATCGCCACGTGTGGGAGCCTCCCGATCAGCAGCGCTACACCGAAGCCGACCGAGATCAACAGCCCCTGCAGGTTGACGGCGCGGCGGGGGAAGAAGTGCGCGGCGTAGATCACGATCCAGGGGTAGGCGAACGCGGCGATCATCATCCCGCCGTGGGTGGAGGCGTTTGCGATCAGGCTGCTGGTGACGATCGATCCGCCCGCCGCGAGCAGCTCGAAGCCGAAGAGCGATATGCGGTTGGCGAGCAGCCAGACGCAGCATGCGACGAGTACGCCCATCGTGCCGATGGCCGCGACGAGGCCGGTGGGCTCGGTGGCGCTGATCGGGAAGGCGACGGTGGCGAGGCAGATGAGGCCCTTGAAGAAGAAGAGCAGCGCGAGCGACCACGCGATCGGCGGGCGCCCGTCGGCGAGTCTCAGTGCGAGCGCGCGCAGTGGCGTGGGCGCGGCTGCTGTCCGCGGCGGCCCATCCACGGCGAGCCCCTCACCGGTGGCGCCTAGCGCCTGCCAAAGGGACTGAGATGATTCGGAGTACATCGGTTTGCCTATTCTTCGGAATAGGAGCGCTGGCGCTTGAGCCCAGGGCGCGTCCGCGGCCGGGAGTTTCGCGTGGCAGGTTGCGGCGTGTCAGCCGAGCGCTACCGGCAGCGGAAGGCTGTACGTGGTGAAGCCGTGCTTGGTGGCGTGCCTGTTGGCCGCGACCGTGCTCTTGAGCTGGAAGACCGCGGCCCTGGCGTCGGCGGGGACGCTCACCTGGATGTGGAACCGCCCGCTGGCCGGCGGTGTGAAGGTCTTGACGATCGCGACCTTGCCGCATTCGAGCTGCTCTTCGACTGCGATCGGAGCGATCGGCTTGGTGAGCGGAAGCTCGACGTGGCCGGCGAGGGTGACGGTCGTGCCGGAGGCGGTGGGCGGTTCCAGCTGCAGGCGCCTGGTGAGCTTCAGGTGCAGCGAGCGGAGCTTGCCGATCGCGGCGCTGTAGCGGGTGGTGAGGGCGTTGCGGATCCTGGCGGGCGGCAGCGGCGCGGTGGTGAGGAACTGGCCGCTGGCTTTGACGGTGGCGGTTGCGACCTGCTTGACCTTGTTGAAGAGGATCCTGACCTTCTCGCCGACGAGGCGCTTGGCGGCGCTGCCGCTGAGCAGCACGCGCGAGCCGCGGATGTAGGCGTCGTTGAGGGTCAGTTCGGCGGGCACGCACCCGAGGCGGAGCGCTTCGATCGCCTTGGGGGTCGAGGCGACGGTTGGGCCGGCGGCCGGTGGCGTGATGGGCGTGACGGGGACCGAGGAGAGTGGGCCGCCGCCGACAGCTGGTGCGACGCCGCCGAGCTCGAACGCGCCGCTGTCGCACTGTCCTGCGCGACCGTAGCCACGCTGGTCGGTAGCGGGGCAGCCGCTCACTCCGATGTCTATCGCGGGGCTGCCCGCGAGCAGGGGCACCGTCTGCGTGGGGCCGCCGTTGGAGCCGATTTCCCCGACGCCGAGCGCGACCCCCATCTGCCCGCCGGCCAGCGCGCAGGTTTCGTCGGTGGAGAGGTTGCCGCCGAGGTTCTTCCAGGTGAGGGCGACGCCGACCGAGGAGCCGGCGCATGCCTGGTCGAGACCGCCTTCGCCGGTGGGGCCGAGCAGGACGTTGGCGAGACTCACCTGAGCGCCTTCGCCGGCGTTGATGTCCGAGCCGCCGCCTTTGCTGCCGCCGGCGATGTCGCCATAGAAGGTGACGTTGAGGAACGACGCGGTGCCTTCTTCGAGATAGGCGGCGCCGCCCTCGTATGTGAGTCCCGGCGAGACCCAGCCATCGTCGGCGAACGTGACGTTGGAGAACGACGAGTGGGCGTTGATCGCGAAGACCGCGCCGCCGCTGCCCGTGCCGGAGGTGTCGCCGTAGAAGGTGGTGTCGGACACGCCGAGCGTTGTCCCGGCCTGCATGCTCACCGCACCTCCGCCGCCGTTGTTGCCGATGTCGTGGTCGAATTCGGAGTCGAGGATCTTGAGCGTGCCGTTGCCCTCGACGTCTATCCCGCCGCCGTAGCCGTTGTCGATGTCTTCGGTGAAGCGGACGTGGTCGATGGTCAGTTCGCCCCCGCTCTGGAGGACCCCGGCGCCGCGGTCGTCGAGTTGGGTGAACGCTTCGTCTTCGTGCTGGAAGCCCTTCTCGACGGTGAGGCCTTCGAGCACGTCGGAGCCACCGCCGGTGACGCTGATCGCGCGATCGTGGCTTGCGGCGTCGATGATCGTGACTCCCACTCCCGCGCCCTTGATCGTGAGCGTGGTGCCGGCTGTGTTGGTGAGTCGTAGCTCGCCGGTGATGGTCGGATGTCCCGAGTCGGCCGGACCGAATTCGTAGGTGCCGGCGGGCACGTCGATCGTGTTGCTGGCGTCGGCGGAGAGGCGGGCGGCTGCGATCGCGCCGCGCAGGGTGCAAGTGCTCGCGCATTCGCCACTGGTGCTGTCGGCGGTGCTGTTGACGGTGAACTCGGCGGCGAGTGCGGGGGCGCCTGCGACGGCGAGCAGCGTCACGACTGCACCGGCGAGCGCAAGGGCGGTCCAGCGTTTGCGGAAAATCACGGTTGTGAGCCTACAGGCTTGACAGCAGGCCGAGGCCTCGCGTCAGGTCGACTGAGGCAGCTTTGTCGAGCGCCGTTTGGCGCTGGGTGCCGACGGCGGCGGGACGACCGGTCCGATGTTCCCGTCCGGCGCCTCGTCGAGATCGACGATCACCGGTGCGTGGTCGCTTGGGCCCTTGCCCTTGCGGGCCTGACGGTCGACCCACGCCGCCTGCACCCTGGCGGCGACGGGAGCGCTGGCGAGCACGAGATCGATGCGCATTCCGAGGTCCTGGTGGAACATCCCGGCGCGGTAGTCCCAGTAGGTGAACACCCGCTCGGTGGGCCAGCGGTCGCGCACGACGTCGCGCAGGCCGAGCGCCTGCAGCTTGGCGAGCGCGGCGCGCTCGGGTGGGGTTACGTGGGTGTGGCCGGCGTAGGCGGCGGGGTCGAACACATCGGCGTCGGTGGGCGCGATGTTCACGTCCCCGCACACGACGGCGGCGTCGGGGCCGGAGCCGACCATCGCCTCGAGGGCGGCGAGCCAGGTGAGCTTGTACTGGTAGTGCTCGGAGTCGGGGGTCCGCCCGTTCGGCACGTACACCGAGCACACTCGTATCCCCCCGCACGTGGCGGACACCGCGCGAGCCTCCTGGTGCGGAAAGCCGGGTGCGCCGGGGATCCCGGGGACGACATCGTCGAGGCCGACGCGGGAGAGGATCGCGACCCCGTTCCACTGCGCTTCGCCGTGTAGGGCGAAGGCGTAGCCGCGGCTGGCGAGCTCCTCGCCGAGCAGCTGCTCGAAGGCGTCGTCGGCGAGCTTCGTCTCCTGCAGGCACACGACGTCCGGCTGTCGCTGCTCCAGCCACTCGAGTAGACGCGGGGCGCGCTGCTTGGCCGAGTTGACGTTCCAGGTGGCGATCCGCACGCGGCGTACGGTAGCGAGACGAGCCGCGCTGTCTCTCACCCGGCGGACCGAACCGGTGTGCAGGCGCTCGACCGCAGACAGACGTATGAATCGAACGGTTCGGGTTGGCGGATTTCCATATGTGGGTTACGCTTGGTCTCCAGCCAGGCTTTGGCTGTGGGAGCGGTCGGCCTGGAACGTCCTGACCTCGAGGAGGGTGAAGTGTCTGTTCTCTACCGTGTCCATGCACGCGCGCTCGTTTGCTGCGTGGCGGCGATCGCCGTGCTTGGAGCGCTCGTGTTCGCGTCAGCCGCGGGCGCCGCTCAGGTGGGCGGCACGTATCTGGCGCTGGGCGACTCGCTCGCGTACGGCTACCACGCAGCGCAGTTCAAGAGCGAGCTCGAAAGCAAAGGGTTCGTCGAACCGGCGACGTTCAACGACGGCTACGTCGACGACTTCGGCGCGGCGCTGAAGCTCGCGAACCCGAAACTGCAGATCGTCAACGACGGCTGCCCGGGAGAGACGACGGAAACATTGATCAACGGATCGGGCATCCCCGGATACTGCGCCGGCGGACCCACCGGGTCGCCGTTCCCGTACGCGTTCCTGCACCACTCCTATGGCGCTCACTCCTCACAGCTGGCGGACGCGCTTGCGGTGCTCAAAGCAACCCCGAACGTGAGCCCGATCACGCTCGACATCGGGGCGAACGACGTGCTCCAGTTCCTGGGAAGCAAATGCGGCTTCCCGGCGACGTTCACGTGCACGCCGGCGGAAGTGGAAGCGGAGTTCGGGCACATCGCGGCGAACGCGTACTCGATCCTGGCGCAGCTGCACGCTGCGGCGCCGAAAGCGCAGCTCGTGCTGATCGGCCTCTACAACCCCTATCCGACGGTGCTGCCGGCACCGGGCGGGGACGCGACGACCGCGGCGCTCAACTCGGCGCTATCGAAAGTCGCGGCGGCCGTGCCCGGGGCGAGCTTCGCCAACCCGGAGCCGCTGTTCAACACGTCGATCGTGACCCACGCGCCGGAAGCGACGGACCTGCCGACGATCTGCGCGTTCACGGCGATGTGCCCGGGTGGCACGTTCAACCCGGCGAGCCCGAACGCGGACATCCATCCGACGAAGCTCGGCTACGGCGTGATGGCGGGAGTCGTGGGAACGGACTTCCTGACGCACTGACCGCTCGAACACGGGAGACCCGCGCCCCGTCGGCTCAAGTGGCTGGCGGGACGTGCGGCCCCCTGCGGTCCTAGAGTGCGGCGGGTGTCGCGAGCAATCGAGGACCGAAACCGGCGAATGCTGCGGGCTCGGGACACGATGGACCGGGCGTTTGCGCAGAAGCTCGACGTGCCGGCGCTTGCGCGTGTGGCCCACGTGTCGCCCGCGCACTTCAGCCGCCAGTTCCAGGCGACCTTCAGCGAGACGCCGCACCGCTACCTGCAGCGTCGCCGGGTGGAGCGCGCGATGGAGCTGCTGCGCGAAACGGACCGCTCGGTGACGGAGATCTGCCTCGACGTGGGGTTCAACAGCCTCGGCACGTTCACGCGCACGTTCGGCGCGATCGTGGGCGAGCCGCCGTCGGCGTACCGCGCGCGCTTCGCCGCCGGTGGGGACGCCCTGCGGGTGCCGGCGTGCTGGGCGATGGCGTGGCTGCGACCGGCCGGATAGAGAGCAGTTTTGGAGAAGCGAGCCGTGGCGGCGCGGTCTAACGTGGCGGCCATGTTCAAACGAATCAGCCACACCTTCATTCATGTCCTCGACCAGGACGAGGCGCTCGACTTCTACGTCGGCAAGCTCGGGATGGTCGTCAACACCGACGCCGACCTGGGAGTGATGCGCTTCCTGACGGTCAACCTCCCCGACCAGCCCGACGTCGAGCTGGGCCTGATGCTCCCCGGCCCGCCCGCATACGACGACGCGACCACAGCGGAGATCCGCGAGCTCGTGGCGAAGGGGGCCGCGGGCGGCGGCCTGATCTTCGAGACCGACGACTGCCAGGCGACGTACGAGCGGCTGCTTGCGGCGGGCGTGGAGTTCACGCAGGAGCCGACGGAGCGCTTCTACGGGACCGACTGCGCGCTGCGCGACCCGTTCGGCAACTCGATCCGCTTCACCCAGCCGCCGGACGGGCCGATGGTGGTGCCCTCGGCTGAGGAGTTCGCGGCGCAGGGTTGATCAGGCGCCGAGCCTCTGGGGCCCAACCGAAATCGGCTTTGCAGGTCGTATAGTTGGGGCCCCAGGGGCCATAGCTCAGCTGGGAGAGCGCCTGCTTTGCAAGCAGGAGGTCACCGGTTCGATCCCGGTTGGCTCCATCGGAAGAAAGTCCTGCAAATCGGCTGGTTTTTAGTCGGGTGCGGTACTCGGTTAGGAGCGGCTTTGGGCAGAGAGTACCGCCGATGAGTACCACGCCGGGGGTTGCTTTGTCGCGGATCGTCGCGTGCTCCGGCTTGTAAGGCAGGGGGTTGGCGTGTGAGTCCACGATCGCCCGACCTCCTTGAAACCCTGTCCGGCTCAGACTGCCAGCGTGGAAATCATGTGCCCTGGGGACCTGTTGTTGGACCAGGAGACCGGTCGGTAGGCTGCCCCGCATGGCTTGGCTCAGTCGATTGCAGCGAGTGTCCGGATGCGGACCCTGATAGGCCACCGAGATATTGAGACGACGCAGCGCTATGTCGACTACGCGCCGGCCGCCCGTGACGCAGAGCTGGTCGCCATCGCGTTGCGCCGTGCCGAGCTCGACAGCGAGCCAGTGCCACATGAGTGGGACCGTGCGTGACGGACTGGCAACAGATGCGGCCTGCGTGGTTCGAGCCGAACCCTTGGATGAAGCGCGACCGTCCGATGGACGAGATAGAGCGGCGAGACTCGCGTCCGCCTTCAACCGAGACGATTGAATGGCATCTGACGTTCGCAGCGGAGGCATACCTACCTTCCCATTCTGCGTACCTGAGTAGCAGGCTAAGGGAGCTCGGATGGTCACAGCGCCGATGGTCGCCGGCTAGCAGCGAGGATCTCGTCCTGCGGATGCGGCAGGGGACGCTTGGTGGGAGCTGGGCGACGCTCAAGACGTTGCTGCCAGTGGTGCCTACTTTTGACGTGTTTCAAGATCGTCAAGCTGACACGTTGCCAGACGGGGCCTCGGCAGTTCAACTCTGGCTGTGGTCGGCGACCCCTTCGTTGACGCTGCTCGTCGCGGGCGTTGAATGGGACGAGACTCGAGGGGAGGCTTTGGACCGGATCGCGAAATCTGACTATCCATCAATCGCGGTCCCCTCAGGCAACGGATACAGCATGTATACGCCCGTGTACCACAAGAAACTCGAAGCCGAGAATTGTCGGCGACGAACACATCGAGAGGTGGCGTCATGGCTACGAGAACGGGTTCCGGGCGCGTTTGCTGACTTGAACGCTCCTGTGCCAATTCTCGACGTGATCACGGCGGCACTCAGTCGTCCCTACACCGAAGACGCCTCTGGTATCTCGGACTATCGAAAGGTGCTCGGGATTGAGCAGCCCTTTGAGGTGGGAACTAGCCCGTCATTCCCCGCGTGGACGCTCGCGCTGGCGGACCGGGACAGCCCCGGAGTCTTGTCGCTCGGGGCACGGACGATTGATGCCGTCGAGTCGGTCGAGCGAATAAACGGTCGCGTCGAGGAAACCCGTTGGCAGCTCATGCAGCACTTCGGCTCGGAGCTTCTAGGACTCCTTTCGGGGTGGACGACATTGTCGCTGCTCGACGCCTTCCAAGCGTATTTTTCGACTACACGCGACCGAGCAAGGGGCGGCAACGAGAGTCTCAGGGCGTTCGCCGGCCGGCTTTCCACCGACGAAATGGCAGTATTGAGGCGAGGCTCGGACGTATCAGCACTCTGCGTTGACGTGGAAACATGGCCGCCCGACTATGGCCCCGCTGTGCTATTCCGTAACCTGGACTTCACGATCAATGACCGGTTCGATCGTACTTATGACCTCCGCGAGAGCTGGCAAGCAAGACTCAAAGAAAACGCGGAGAACGTAGCTCGAAGCGAGCGTGACGAACGCCAGCGTCTCTCGACCAGTGCCGAGGTGTTGGGGCTCGCGCAGAACGTCCGGGTGCAATGGCAGATCCGTGCGTTGACGCTTGCCCTGCTTATCGCCGCTGTGCTGACGATCGCACTCACAGTCCTGTCATTACGCCATGGCGGCGACAGCACGCCGAGCCCTGCTCCCGTACCGACGACAACGCCGCAGTAGAGCCGGTGGCAACAGCGTTACGCGCGACACGCCTACCCAGCCTGGGAAGCAGGCGCCAAGAGTCCGAAGTGCGTCACACTCACGCCGTCAGGACCAATCTGGCCGACTAGCATCCCATCTCGATCGGCCAAGTGGACGACGTGGTGATTCATAAGCAGGATCAGTTCGCGCGTCACCCGATCGACGAGTTCCCGCGCATCGGATAGGGAGAGGTGCTCTTTGAAGGGATTACGCGCGTGTAGGAAAGCGCTCAGCTTTCCCCATTCTCGCTCCCAGCTCTCCTCGCTGAGGGCGCCCTCCACTGGGCGGAGGTCTATTGTCAGTTGTCCCGGTGCTTTGTAAGGCGTCGTCGCTTTGGGCCAGTAATCCGGGTTCGCGGCTCGCGCGATCTTCGCAGCTTCGCTCGCTGACTTCTTGCTCGACAGAGCGAGGTCGATGCTTTCGATTGCGTCCCGGTTCGTCACGAGCGAGCCCATGACAATCAGCTCGATGGCTATCCGGATCTGGAGGGCGCAGGACTCGATCTCTGGTCGCATGTGTGCACTTGGCAGGTGAGTGCGCGCGTGCTCGATTCGTTTGTAAATCTCGTCTAGGACTCGGCGGTATAGCTCGTCGTCCTCAGGCGAGATGACATGATCGCCCTCGTCAGCCATCGCGTCCGGAGATCTTACGTGACACCTACCTAAACGCATCTGTGGTCCCGCGGTGGTCCTTCGGCTTGGCTCATCGCCGGCCCGGCTCCGCTGGTACGCGCGTAGTCCGACCATTAGACTCGCGTAGGTGGAGCGCTTGAAACGCGACGGCTACGAGAGCGCTGAGGATCTCGCCCGCGATCTCCGTGTGAACGGACGGTCTTTGCGAGCGATACTCCGGGCGTACAAACTCGTCCCAGACCACGAGGTCGCCGACGGCTCCAGATACGAAATGAGTGCGCGTGTGGCTGCGGATATCGCTCAGGACCCGCGAGTCGCTGCGCTCCCCCGCCATGAAGCATAGGTGCGAGCCGAGTCGCTTTCTCAGATCGAATGAATGGGATCATGCTGGGTCTTGGGTTCTTTGTCGGGCGTGCCGATAACGAGCCGGGCGATATCCCACACCGAAAGGATCAACGTGCTAGCCAGCTCAAGCGGCGGCGGAGGAGCCGCTGTCTTCCTAGGCATCATCGTAATCGGCGCCTACTTCTTGCCGACAATCGTCGCCATCTCTCGGAAGGTCACCAACCAGGGCAGCGTGGCGGTGATCAACTTCTTCCTCGGATGGACGCTAATCGGCTGGGTCGCGGCACTGGCGATGGCCTGTCGGACAAGTCGCTTGGTGCGTGACAGCGTCAGCTCCGAGATCGACGGACGTCGGCGAGACACCTAGCGACCGGCCCACTGACCTGAGCCCTGTTTCTAGAGGTGTGCGCGACGTGAAGCTGAGGCTAGCCGCTGTCCCGGTGAGCGTCCGCTCGATCACGAGGCATCAAGAGGCCCACTCGTCCGGCGGCACTCCTGGCGTCCAAGCGTCGATTACGCTGCCGCCTTCCTGGCGGAGTGCGTGTCCGTAGTCGGCGAGATGGGCGTGGAACGCCAGCTCGTGGCGTGGGTCGTCCGCGGCCACGTCGATCCAGTCGCGCCAGACGACGAAAGCGCACAGTGTCTCGACGTGGGATGCGTCTTCCCACCAGCCGTCCTTGAGGTGCGCGAGCGCCTTCGGATAGCGGCCGTGTAGGGCGACGATCGACCCCCACATTCGTTGGCGCCATTCCGAGTCGCCCATGACGGGTTCGATCCACGGCGCGTGGCTGTCGAAGTCGAGGTCGTCGTCCTCGATCGCCGCTGGCGTGGCCGCAGCGCCACGATCGGCGATGGGGTTGTGCTCGGTGAGCTGGCTCACCATCTGGGCGGCGATTCGTGCGACGGGTTCGCCGGCGCGCTCGGCGCGTTGCTTCAGCTCGGCCATTGCTGTGTCGGAAAGCGTGATCTTCAGTCGCTGGCTCATTGGGTCATCTCCGTCTTGATCGGGTCGCGCGATATGCGCCTCTCTTGTTAATGACCGTGGGCCCACGAAAACGGCCATGTAATTTCTTTTGGGCCTGTTGGGGCCCTGGGTTTACGGGCTCGCCGCCGCGGAGCGAAGCCCGTAGGGCGTAGCGAAGCGGTGGCGATGCAGT
>Ga0265324_10001454_pt1 | contig 13500 bp, 6 predicted proteins | sample 41419metaG_FD_198634 | JGI IMG/M metagenome (GOLD analysis project Ga0265324, IMG submission 198634) | Rhizosphere microbial communities from Carex aquatilis grown in University of Washington, Seatle, WA, United States - 4-14-19 metaG | ecosystem: Host-associated > Plants > Roots > Rhizosphere >...
GGACGACTCCTGGCCGCGGATCTTCGCGTAGGTCTTCGCGAAGGCCGCGGTAGTCGTGTCGGCAGGAAAGTCGAAGGTCTCCTCGCCATCGTTGGCGTGTCCGCTGGCGTGCGCGCTGACCGTGGCGATGGTGGTGTTGGGCGTGACGTAGTTGTAGTCGCCCGTGGCGAAGGCGCCGGCCTGCACCTGGCTGCTCAGCTCGAACGCGGAAAGCGTGGTCTCGTCGCGACCGGTGCCCGAGAAGCTGATCGTGTCCAGTCCGGGCATCGCGTTGTGCTTGCCGGCATCGTCGACCAGCACGAGCGTGTGCGCGCCGTTGACGTGCTTGAAGTAGTAGTAGATGCCCGCGTGCTCGGCCAGCCGGCTGACGAAGTTGAAGTCGGTCTCGCGGTACTGCACGATGAAGTCGCGCTTCTCGGTGGCGCCGACCCCGTTGCTGACTTCCATCAGCCCGGATCCGCCCAGGAGCGTGTTGACCAGGTCGCCGATGGTCGTCTGGCTGTAGATGCGGGAGTTGGAGGCCCGCGTCATGAACCAGGTGCCGGGGTTGAGCGTCAGCAGGTAGAGGTAGCCCGCGTTGCCGCCGAAGGCCGACGTCGGCACCTGGCCGTACACCGAGAAGCGCGTGACGTAGCCGTTGAAATAGCGTTGCGAGGTGGCGTCGTTGAGCTCGAGCGAGACGGTGGCGTTGGTGCCGAGCAGCTGTTCGGCCGTGACGTCCGAACGCTCCGAGATGACCTCGAGGTTGTACTCGAACATGCGGCCGAGCTCCTCGCGCCCGACAATGCTTTGCACCACGAAGGCGGCGGGGCCCAGCGCGGTCGAGATATTGAGCATCCTGGTCATGTCGCTTGCTCCTGTGGATTCAGGGGGATGGCGGGACGGCGGCAGGCCGCCTGTGCGGGCATCGGGACGATCGTCATTTCGCCTCGCACGGATCGACGCCGCGCGGCGTGGGCGCGAGCGTGAACCCGGTCTTGCCGCCGCCCTTGCGCGCGGTGTACTCGAACGAGACCACCTCGTTGCCCAGCATGCTGAGCAGGTAGCGCCCGCCGACCTGGTCGCGGACGATCTCCAGCCACTCCTGGTCGACCTGGCTGCGACCGCTGTCGGCCATGGGCACCGACTTGCTGCGCGACAGCGTCAGCGGGATCCACGCCTTCGCGCCAGCGTAGTGCACGAAGGCGGCCTCGTTGCCGTCCTGCGTGGCGATCAGGCGCAGTTGCAGCAGCCTGGCCGGCTGGCTGGCGAACTGGAAGCAACGGGTCTGGACGTCGACGGTGGGTTCGGCCAGCGCGGGCCGCAGGGCCAGCAGGGAGAACGCCGCACACAGCGCGGCACGGGTCGTGCAGGTCATTTGATGCCTTCCTTGGCCTTGGCGATGGCGGCCTTGCGCTTGTAGCCGTACGCGATGTCGACGTTCGGGATGTCCGGATCGGGGGGCGGCGGCGCCGGCGCCACGGGGGCGGCAGGCGCCGGAGCGGCCGCCGAGGCCGCCGCGGCCCCCGGCTTGGCATGGTGCGCCTTCGCCGCCGCGGCCTTGGCGGCCTTGGCCGCCTTGGCGGCGGCCTCCTGCTTGAGCTTGGCCAGCACCTTCTGGTCGCTCACTTCCTGCAGTTCGAGGAAGCGCTGGTAGCCGGCCTTGCGGTCGGCGGGATCGGGCTTGGCGATGCCCTTCATCTTGCTGGTCGGGTCGTTCCACAGACCCCATGCGAACGAGTAGATGCGGTTCTCGTGGACCTCGCTCTTGTCGAACGGCAGGTAGACCTGGTCGCCGATGTTGGCGGTCTTGCAGGTGTGCACCAGCAGCCAGTCGAGCGCGATGGGCAGGCGCGCATGGCGTTCGTCGTAGCCGATGAACGCACCGTTGATCTTGCAGCAGATGTACATCAGGTCGTTCTTGTCCGCCCATTGGTTCAGGTCCTTGTACTTCTCCCAGAACCAGCCCGCGGAATCGGCGGCCCATTTCGGCTCTTCGATCTCCTTGGCATGCTCGCCCAGGAAGTCGTGGTTGACCGACTTGCCGTAGGCCTTGTAGCTCTCCTCGAAGGTGAGCTGCAGCAGCCCGCGGCCTTCGTAGCCGCCGTGGCTGGCGCCGAGCTCCTTCATCCACTTGAGGTCGCCCGTCTCGGGGCCGATCTGCGACAGGATGTGGGCCTTGCGCAGGCAGGTGTTGATCGAATGGGCCTTGAACGCGTCGTTGATCACCGGCAGGAACGCGACGCAGTTGGCTTCGGTCGCGTTCGGGAAGATGCTTACCAGTTCGTCGTGCGTCAGGTCGCGGTTGCAGGCACACACGAGCGACTTCACGGGCGGCGGAGGCACCACCTTCGCCGCGGCGTCGTTCTTGCCGACCGGCCCGGGCGTGGCGCCGGAGACGCTGGCCTGGTGCTTGCCCGCGGGCCCCGGCATCTTGGCCTGCGCGGGCGGATGCCCGCCGCCCGTGGGCCCCTGGTGGCGGAAGTCAGCCATGGCGGACGGCGGCGCGGCGCCCTCGTTGCGGCGAACGTCGGCGTAGCGGCGCCGCAGGATACAGGTACCGGGTATCGGACGCACGCCCCCCGGCCCGGACGGCGAACGTCCCGGGTGCGATGGCGGCGGAGGGTTCAGGCATGCGGGTCATGATGATCGTCGTTTCTTCCAGCGGGTCACCGGGTGAATCTAATCGGAAGCAGGCCGACTTGCCAGACGGGTGACTGCGGAGACGACCTGCACGCGACACCGGCCCGCGGCGCGCGGCATCGGCGGACGGGAGGCGTCGCACGCGCCCTCCCCTTTACGGATGGCCGCCGTCGGGCACGATTCTCGCCTCAAACCCGCGCCTTCGCGCACCGCCAATTGGGGGGTTGCGCCGCCTGCAATGCCGGGCCGCGACGCCCCGGCGCACGCGGTCTCAGCCACCCTGCAGCCGGCGCACCAGCCGCGCCGCCCACCCGGGCGACTGCGGCGTGCCCACCTGCACCAGCAGCGCCGAGACGTTGTCGCGGCCGCCGGCCTCGTTGGCCGCGTCGACCAGCACCGAGGCCGTCTCGCCCAGCGGCCTGCCGGCGGCGAAGTGCGCGGCGATCGCGGCGTCGTCCAGCATGTCGGTCAGGCCGTCGGAGCACAGCAGGAAGATGTCGCCGACCAGCGCCTCGTGGTCGTGCACCTCGAGGTCGATCTCGTCCTCGATGCCCAGCGCCCGCGTGACGATGTTGCGGTAGCGCGTGTCGAGGATCGCGTCCACAGACAGTGCGCCCATGGCGATCTGCTCGTCCACCCAGCAATGGTCGCGGGTGATCTGCTCGAGCACGCCGGCGCGCCAGCGATAGCAGCGCGAATCGCCGAGGTGGGCGACCGTCATGCGGTCGTGCATCAGCACGGCCACGACCAGCGTGGAGCCCATGCCCTCGTAGTCTGGTTCGCGCCGCGCCGCGGCGATGATGCTGGAATTGGCGCGTGCGGCCGCGAAGCGCATGTCCTCGTGCAGGCCCGCGCGATCCGGCGACACCGGCTCGGCGTGCAGGTGAGGCAGGGCCGAGGCCAGCTCGTCGAAGATCTCGTCGACCGCCATCCGGCTGGCGACCTCGCCGGCCGCGTAGCCGCCCATGCCGTCGGCCAGGATGGCCAGGCCGAGGTTGGCGTCGAAGCGGACCGCGTCCTCGTTGGCGGACCGCACGCGGCCCGGGTCGGTGCGCGAGGCGATCTCGCAGTGGGGTGCCGTGGTGCTCAGAGTGGCCATGTCAGCGCCGCCAGACGGGGTCGAACGACGCCCCTTGCTGCACGGCGCGCTCCTTGAAGAAAACAGCGACGCGATAGTCGCGGGCGACGCCGGGGGCGCCGTCGGCATAGAGTTCCATCAGGCGCTGCGAGGACGGCGCGTGACCGCGCTGGCTCGCCTCGCGGTACAGGCCGATCGCCGCGACCACCTGCAGCTGCAGCTCGAGTTCGCGGGCCCGCGCATAGAGCTCGTCGACCGGCATGTGGGATTCGGTCGTGCGCGACATCGGCGTGCGGACGGGGCCGGCGACGGTGGCAGCCGTGGTGGGCAGCACCAGCGGGGGCGGCGGCGCCTCGGTTGGGCGCGGCGGCAATGGCGTGGCGGCCGAGGCGACGTCGGGTTCCGGCGCGGGCGCGGGGGACGGCGGCACGTTCTGGCGGGTCGCCGCGGCCTGGCGGGCGGCGGCGGCCGAGGCCGCGCGCGCCTGCGCCTTCGTCAGGTGCACCGGCCGGCCGGGCGCCGAGGCGGCCGCCACGGGGGCCGGGGCCGGCGGCGCCACGGGCACCGGCGGGCGCAACGGCACGCTGGGCGGAGCCACGCCCGCCGGCGCCCCGGCCGGGATGACCGCCGTCGTGCCCGCCGCGACGACGGCCCGCGCGCGCTTCTCGCGCTGCTCGCGCAAGGTGCGCTCGAGCGCGGCGATCACGTCGTCGGAGGCCGGCTCGGACTGCCGCTGCAGCGCCTCCAGGCGCGCATTGAGATCGGCCGCCAGGGCCCGCTGGTCGGCCGGGTACGGCGCGCCGGCGTGCGTCGGCCCCGGATCGACCACGCATCCGGCCAGGCAAGCCAGCGCCAGCAGCGGCGCCGGCAGCCGGCCCCGGGTGGATGCGAATGCGAATGCGGATCGGGAGCGGATCGTCATGAGTCACCCTGCTGCGTTCCTGGCCAGCGACATCGACGCCTGCCGGCGAGGCCGGCCGGCGGCGAGACACGTGGCATCGACCGGACGCGACTCGCCCGCGGTCGGCTGCCTGCATGTCCGGCGAAGCCCGTCGCGTCGCCGGTGTATTCACTTCTTGCGCCGCAGCTTCTTGCCCTGCTCCGCGTAGGCGCGCGCGAACTCCTGGTTGAGCAGGCGATCGAAATGATCCTCGGCTTCCTTCTCGAGCTCGCCGTACATCGCCAGGAAGCTCTCCCACAACTTGGCCCGGTGCAGTGCCGGCATCACGCTGTCGAGCGCGCCCGACTTCTTGATGCGCTTTTCCACCGTCTCGGGCGAGAACATCTTCAGCGCCGCCAGCAGCGCGGCGCGCGTGCCGGCCATCACGGCCATCTCGTGGGCGCAGACGTCGTTGACGGCGTCGCCGATGGCCTTGGACGGCTGCAGGAACAGCTTGTTGCCGTGCTGGCGCACGTCGACCAGGTAGCGCAGGGCGTCGCGCGCCGAATCGGAGTGCTTGAGCGGATTGTTCTCGCGCGACGCGATCATCGTGCGGTCCTCGATGCGCAGCTCGTTCTTGAGCTGGGCGCGCATCTCGAGCATCTGGTAGAGCCCGTTGACGGTCAGGTGCAGCAGTTCGCCGACGATGCGGATCGTCTCCATCGGATGCGCCGTGTCCAGGTCGCCCGGATCGAGCTCCAATGCCTGCGCGAGCACCGCCAGCGCCTGCGCGCCATCGACGCTCTCCGCGGCGGCGGCGCGCGACGCCGCCGCGACCGGCGCGGGCGCGGCGGCCCGCGGCGGGGCGACGACGTGGGTGCGCGCGGGCACGGTCGGGTCGGCCATCAGGTCGATGTCGAGCGGATCGATCGCGGGCGCGGCCGCCGGGGCGCGCGGCGGCGCGACGGCCGCCGGCGGGGGCGCGGCGCGCACCGGGGCGAAGTCCTTGTCGAGCGCCGAGAAGATGTCGTCGTCGAACGGATCGGGCAGCGTGTTGTTGCCCTGCGCAGGCATGGCCAGGTTGACGTCCTGCTGGCGATAGAGGCCTTGCGCCTGGTCGCTCATCGGCGCACCGGCCGCGGGCTTGCCCAGCAGGCCGCCGTCGAGGCCGAGGAACGCGTCGAGCGCACTGGCGCCGTTGTCCTCGCGACCGAACGCGGGCGCCCGGCCGGCGGGCGCCGGCGCGCCGGCGGGACGCGTGCGCGACGCCGACGGCGCGGCATCGAGCATCTGGCCGAGCGCCGTCGCGCTGGGATCGGTCTCGATCTGGTGCGCCAGCGGCGCCACCGGCGCGGCGCGGCGGGCGGCGGGCACGACAGGCTGGGCCCAGTTGGGCGAGGTGTCGAACTGGGAGTCGCGCGCGCCGGTGGGGGGCGGCGCCGGCGCCAGCGACGCCATCATGTCGAGGCTGTCGGCGCGCGTGCTGGCCGAGTAGCCGAAGGCGGACAGCGGATCCTTGGCGCGCGATTCGGCCTGCAGTTCCGCCACGAGGAGGTAGTCCCCGAGCTGGATGCGGTCGCCGTTGGACAGCTCGACCGCCGCGCCGGGCGGCACCGCGTTGTCGTTGACGCTGCAGCCGTTGACCTTGGAGATCACCTTGAGCGAATAGCGGCCGTCACGGCAACGGATCTCGAGGTGCTCGCGCGAGATGTAGCGATCCGGGCTCGGCAGCGGCAGCGAGCACGTGTTGCTGCGACCGATGCGGCCGCCGTTCGCGCCGAAGCGCGCGTGGATGGCTTGCGGTTGGTCGGGCGGGGGGCAACGGAGTGCGCGGACGACGAGTTCCATGGCAGTTCGGTAAGAAGACGAATCGATTATCGCCGTCTGAATCCCGCGCGCACGCGCGCCACCCGAAATGGGGAGAAGGTGCACATCCTTGCGCACGCGCGCCGCGACGGGGCGAGGGTTATCCCGGAACCGCGCCGCGCACGGCGTGCCCGAATGCGCACGCGTCGCGAATGAATCCGTCGTGCACGCGAGCCACGCGGGGCGTCGCCCGCCCGTCGGCGGCGCAGCGGGTCAGTCGACGCCCTTGCACTTGTTGGCTTCCTTCAGGAAGTCCTTGCCCTCGGCCGCGGTCGGCTTGCGGTAGATCGCGCACAGCCGGGCGCGGGCGCCCGGCGCCCCCATCGCGTCGGCGCGCTCCATCTGGCGGATGCCTTCGGGGACGCGGCCGGCCAGGTAGGCCTCGTAGCCCTTGCGGAAGGTGTCGGCGGCGTCCTGCTTGCTGGTGTCGGTGGCCTTGGCCGGCTTGGCGGCCGCAGCGGCGTCCGCATCGGCCTTGGCCTTGGCGTCGGCATCCGCCTTGGCCTTCGCCTTGTCCGCGTCGGCCTGCGCCTTGGCATCGGCGTCCGCCTTGGCCTTCGCGTCGCCATCGGCCTTGTGCTGCTGGTCCTGGTCGGCCCGGGCCTTGGCGCGCGCGTCGGCATCGGCCTTCTTGCGGGCGTCTTCGTCGGCCTTGCGCTGGCGCGCGGCCGCGTCGTCGGCCGGCGGATTGGTCGGCTTGCCGGCGCCTTCGGGGCTGGGCGCCGGGGCCGGCGCGGGTTGGACCGCCGGCGCCTGCACGGCCTGCGCCGGCGCCGGCGCCGGCGCAGGCGCGGGCGTGGGCGCCACCGGCGCGGGCGCGGGAACGGCGGCGGCACTGGCGGCGGCCGGTGCGGACGGGGTCGCCTCGCCGGTGGGCGCCGGGGCCGGACGCAGCGCGAACCAGGCGCCTGCCGCCAACACGACGACCGCCGCGCCGGCGATCGGCAGCATCATGCTGCCCTTCTTCGCGGCCGACTCGGGCGCCGGCGGGGCCGCGTCCACGCGCGCCGACGGTTTGCGCGACTCGGCCGCCGGGGCGGGCGCGGGCGCCTTGTCCTTGCCCGGACGAACCATCGTCGAGTCGGCGTCCTCGTCGCGCGCAGTGGCGGCCTGGCCGACCATCGTCGCCTCAGGATCGGCTTCGCGCGGCAGTGCCGCAGCGGAGGCCTCGCGCGCGCGCCGGGCGTCGAGCTCGGCCTTGCGGGCGGCCTCCTCGTCGGCCCTGCGCCGCGCCTCGAAGGCGGCGCGCTCGCTCGCCGTGGCATCAGCCTGCGCCTTCGCCTCGACCTGGGCCTGGCGCTTCGCCTCGGCGTCGGCCTTCCTGCGCGCCTCCTCGTCGGACTTGCGCTGCGCCGCCTCGGCGGCCTTCTGCCGCGCCTGCTCGTCGGCCAGGCGTTTCGCCTCGGCCTGGGCCTGGCGCTTCGCCTCGGCCTCGGCCTTCTTGCGCGCCTCGTCCTCGGCCTTCAGGCGGGCGGCCTGCGCGGCCTGCGCGGCCTTGCGCTCGGCCTCGGCGCGGGCGGTGCGCGCCGCCTCTTCGTCGGCCAGCCGCCTGCTCTCGGCGGCGGCCTCCCGCTCGGCCTTCGTGCGCGCTGCCTCTTCGGCCTGGCGCTGTGCCTGGGCCGCCGCCTCGGCGGCCGCCTTCTCATCGGCCAGGCGCCTGGCCTGCGCGGCGGCGTCGGCCGCGGCCGTCGCCTGGGCCGCCGCCGCCGCCGCCTGGCGCGCCAGTTCCTCGGCCTGGCGACGCGCCTCGGCCTCCTGGCGCTTCTTCTCCTGCGCGGCGGCCTCGGCCGCCTGGCGCGCCGCCTCGGCGTCGCGTCGCGCCTGTTCTTCGGCGAGGCGCTTGCGTTCGGCGGCGGCCTCGGCCTGCGCCTTCGCACGGGCCTCTTCCTCGGCCTTCTTGCGCGCGGCCTCGGCCTGCGCGGCCGCGCGGGCGCGCTCGCGGGCGGCGTCGACCTCGGTGCGCAGGCGCGCGACGAAGCCGGCCTGGGCCTTGAGCTGCGCTTCGATCACGGCCAGCCGCTCGGCCTGCGGCAGCGGCACCTTCAGCGGCTGGGCCTGCACGGTGGCCAGGCCCTTGGCCACCTGGTCGACGCTGGTGGCCAGCTTGTCGAGCCGGGCCTGGATGGGTGCGATGGCCGGCTCGCCGGCGGCGGCGTCCAGCGCCTCCAGCGCGCGCGACTCGTTGCCCCAGGCCCCGTCCTGGCCGGCCAGCCGCTTCTCGAGCACCTCGAGCTTCTGCTCGAAGCTGGCGAGCGCCGCCTGGCCCTCGCGCTCGACACGCTCGACCAGCGCGTCCTGCGTGGTCGCCGCAGCGGCCAGTTCAGCCTGCCGCGCCTCGAGCTCGGCCTGGGCTGCGGGCGTCAGCGCGTACGACGACTCGACGAACGCACCGATGGCGGTGGCGGCCTCGTGCAGCTTCTGCGCGATGGCGCGCCCGGCCGCGGCGTGCCCGGGGCCGTCGACCAGCAGCGTGTCGCGGGCGAACACGCCCTGCCCGGCCGCCAGCAGCGGAGCGGCCTCGGCCAGCAGGGACCGCGCTTTCGCGAGCCATTCGTCGGCCTGGGCCTGCGCCTCGGCCTCGGCCGCCCGCTGCTCGGCCTCGGCCTGCTGCAGCTCGACTTCGGCACGCTTGAGGTCCTCCTCGTAGCGGCGCTTGGCCTCCTCGGCGCGGCGCTTGGCCTCCTCGATCGCGGCGCCACGGCCGCCGGCAGCGGAACGCCCGGTCGGACCGGTGGACCCCGTGGCGCCGGTGCCGGTGCCCGTACCGGTGTGGGTGCCGCCGGTGGCGGTGCTGCCGGTGCCGGTGCTGGTGCGATCGGCCGGCGGCACGCTGTCCTGCAGCGCCTTCAGCGTGGCCGCCGACATGATCATGGTCGACTCGGACTCGTCCTCGGAGTCGGCCAGGCCCACGGCGGCGGTCAGCTCGCGGCTGAACTCGGCGGCGCTGGCGAAGCGTTCGGCGGCCGACTTGGCGAGCGCCTTCAGCACCACGGCGTCGATCGCCTCGGGAATGGACGGGTTGTGGCTGGACGGCGGCCTGGGCGCCTCCATCAGCACCTTCTGCATCACCGCGACCATGCCGCCCGAGAACGGGCGCTCGCCGACCAGGAACTGGTACAGGATGACGCCGGCGGCATACAGGTCGGAGCGCGCGTCGGCCGTCTCGCCGCGGATCTGCTCCGGCGCCATGTAGCTGGGGGTGCCCAGCACGGTGCCGGCGTGCGTCTTGGAGGTGGAATCGATGCGGGCGATGCCGAAGTCGCCCAGCTTCACCGAGCCGTCGTCGGTGACGAAGATGTTGTCGGGCTTGACGTCGCGGTGGACGACGCCGCGGCTGTGCGAGTAGCCCAGCGCGTCGAGCAGCTCGCCCATCAGGCGCACGATCTGCGACATCGAGAACGGATGGCGGGCGGCGAAGAAGGACTTCAGCTCCTTGCCCTGCACGAACTCCATGACGATGAAGGACAGGCCCTTCTCCTCGCCGTAGTCGTAGATGCCGACGATGTTCTTGTGGTTCAGCCGCCCGGCCGCCTTGGCCTCGATCAGGAAGCGCCGCGAATGCTCCTCGGCTTCCTCGTGGTCGAGCTCGTCCTTCTTGATCGTCTTGATCGCCACGACCCGGTCGATGATCGGATCGAATCCCTCATAGACGATGCCCATCGCACCCTTGCCGATCGCTCGGCGGATCTGGTACTTCCCCAGTTGTTTGGGTACGTCGCTCAAAGGGCTTCAGGTAAACGACGATGCCCGGAAGATCCGGGCATCCGGGGCCGCCGACGCGAGGTGGAGCGGCGCCCGCAGTTGATGAGACGACGATCCGGGCAGGGCGCCAGCGCCCCGCCAGGATCATTTGCCTGCCTTGGCTCCCGCAGAACAGGACTTGTCGGCGGCAATGGCCGTGGGCGATGTTACCCGAGAGTCGCAGGCGCTCGCCCCGAGATCGCCCGCGATCTCGTCGATGCCGGGCGGAACGCGACCGATCGTCGTCACGTAGCCCTTGCGGATCGCGAAGTCGAGGTTCTCCGTGCCGAACGCCGCGTCGGCCGCGTCCTGGGAGGCCGCGCTCAGGATGTTGGCGATCACCGAGTCGGCGATCGCCGTCGTCTGGCCGAGCACGTTGACGCAGGTCAGGGTGTCGCAGAAGAAGGTCTGCGCCGCCAGCGAGTCGAGCTGGTGCGGCTTGAGCTGGTGGGTCTGCACCTGGGAGCCGACGCGGAACCAGGCGCTGCTGCCGGAGTTGAACGAGATGAACAGGCCGCTCTGCCCGGTGACACCCTGCAGGCCGATGATGGCGTCGGGATCGATCACGCCGGGCAGCGGCGTGACCTTGCCGATGTTGCCGCCGCCGGTGCCGGTGGTGTCCAGCGTGGCCGTGGCGCCGGCCCCCACGTCGAGCGCGCCGAGCTTGTTGACGCCCTGGATCGAGGCGCCCTTGAGCGTGACGTCGCCGGCCGACTTGAGCGTGCCCTTGAGCAGCACCACCCCGCCGGCGGCCACGGACGAGGCGCCGGCGGACGTCACGTAGCCCAGCGAGGTGTCGCCGCTGGAGGTGACGTCGAGCTTGCCGCCGACGGCCAGCGGCTGCGCCGCAGTGCCCTGCTCCAGCGTCACCTTGGCGCCGGTCACCTTCAGCCCGCCCTGGAACGTGCCCTGGGCGATGACGTCGGCGGCCGACTCCAGCACCACGTCGCCGCTGGCGGCCAGCGTGGCGTCGATGGCATGGGCGTCGGTGAGGCGGATCGTGTGGCCCGTGGCGTGGATCGCGCCCTGGAGGTTGGTGCCCGGCGCATCGAGCAGGATGTCGCCGCTGCCGGCGTTGAACGTCGACAGGCCGCTGACGGCCAGCGCGCCGGCCTGCGTGACACCGGTGGCGGCTACCGTCAACGCGCCGTTGACGGTGGTGCCGGCCGCGCCGAAGTCGACGGCGGTGCCGTTGAGGGTCAGCGCGTTGCTGCTGCCGTCCACCGTCAGGGCGCCGGCGGACGTCAGCGTGGCGCTGCCGTTGGCGGCAAGGTGGGCGGTCAGCGGCGCCGAGTCGACCAGCGTGACGCCGGCGCCCGCGGCCGTGACCGCGCCCGCGAGCGAGTTGGCGGCGTTGCCCAGGTTGACGTTGCCCGCGCCGGCCTGCAGCGCGCTGGTGCCGGTGACGGCCAGCGCGCCGGTCTGCGCGATGTCGCCGCCGCTGGCGGTGGCCGCCAGGTTGCCGCCGACCGCGGTGGCGCCGCTGCCGAAGGTCACCGAGGTGCCGCTGGCGGTCACGTTGCCGCTGCTGCTGCCGTCGACCGCCAGCGCCGCGCCCGAGGCGAGGACCGCGCTGCCGACGTTGTTCAGGTGGGCCGCCAGCGCGGCAGCCTGCTCGATGTCGGCCGTCGCCGCAGCGACGGTGACGCCGCCGGCCAGGTGGTTGCCCTGGCGCGCCAGCGTGACCGCCTGGCCCGCGGCGGCGATCGTCGCCGCGCCGGTGACGGCCAGGTCGCCCGACTGCGTCAGCGCGCCGGTGCTGGTGGCCGCGAGCGCGCCGCCGACAGTGGTGGCACCGAAGGCGATGCCGGCGCCGGTGGCGGTCAGGCCGCCCGAGGTGCTGCCGTCGACGGCCAGCGCGCCACCCGCGGCCAGCGTGGCGCTGGCCGCGTTCAGGTGCGCGGACAGCGCGTTTGCGTCGGCCAGGCCGACGGCGCCGCCGGTGGCCGTGACGGCACCGGTGAAGTCGTTGCCGGCGTTGGCCAGCGTGATCGCGTTGGTGCCGGCAGCGAGCGTGCTCGTGCCGGCCACCGCCAGCGCGCCGGTCTGGGTGATGGCGCCGCTGCCGCTGGATGCGGCGAGCGTGCCGCCGACGCTGGTCGCGCCGAACACGACGCCATTGCCGGTGGCCGCCAGGTTGCCGGCGCTGCTGCCGTCGACCGTCAACGGGCCGCCGGCGACCAGCGTCGCGCTGGACGCGCCGGCCAAGTGCACGGCCAGCGCGTTGGCATCGGCCAGGCTGACGGCGCCGCCGGTGACGCCGACCAGGCCGCCGAAGTCGTTGGCGCCGTTGGCCAGTGTGATGGCGGCGGTGCCCGCATTCAGGGTGGCCGCGCCGCCCACCGCAAGGCTGCCGGTCTGGGTGATCGTGCCGCTGCCGCTGTTGGCCGCCAGGGCGCCGGTGACGTGCGTGGCGCCACTGCCGAAGACGATGCCCGAGCCGCTGGCCGACAGCCCCGCGGCGCTGCTGCCGTCCAGGGTGAGCAGCCCCGCCGCCGCCAACGTCGCGTCGCCGGTGGTGGCCAGGTGGGCCGTCAGGGCGTTGGCGTCGGCCAGGCTCACCGTGCCGCCGCTCGCGGTGACCGCGCCGCCGAAGTCGTTGCCGGCCGTGGCCAGCGTGATCGCGCCGGTGCCCGCGGCCAGGGTGCTCGCGCCGGCGACGGCCAGGGTGCCGGCCTGGGTGATGCTGCCGTTGCCCGAATGGACCGTCAGCGCGCCGCCGACCGTGGTCGCGCCCGGCCCGAAGGCGACGCCGTTGCCGGTGGCCTGCAGGGCGCCGCTGGTGCCGCCGTCGACGGTCAGTGCGCCGCCGGCTGCCAGGGTGGCGCCGCTGGCGCCGCCCAGGTGCACGGCGAACGCGTTGGCGTCGGCCAGGCTGACGCCGGCGCCGGCACTGGCGGTGACGAGCCCGCCGAAGTCGTTGGCCGCGTTGGCCAGCGTGATCGCGCCCGCGCTCGCCGCGAGCGTGCTCGCGCCGGTGACCGCGACGCTGCCGGCCTGCGTGATGTCGCCGGTGGCGGCCGTGGCGGTCAGCGCGCCGCCGACCGTGGTGCCGGCGGCGCCCAGCGTGACGCTGGCGCCGGTGGCCGACAGGTTGCCGCTGGTCGCGCCGTCGACCGTCAGGCCGCCGGTCGCCGCCAGGTTCGCGCCGGTCGCGCCGGCCAGGTGCACCGCCAGCGCGGCGGCATCGGTCAGCGCGACCGTGCCGCCCGTCGCGGTGACGAGGCCGCCGAAGTGGTTGGCGGCCGTCGTCAGGGTGATGTCGTTGCCGCCGGCATCCAGCGTGCTGGCGCCGGTGACCGCCAGCGCGCCG
>Ga0265324_10001463_pt1 | contig 13441 bp, 21 predicted proteins | sample 41419metaG_FD_198634 | JGI IMG/M metagenome (GOLD analysis project Ga0265324, IMG submission 198634) | Rhizosphere microbial communities from Carex aquatilis grown in University of Washington, Seatle, WA, United States - 4-14-19 metaG | ecosystem: Host-associated > Plants > Roots > Rhizosphere...
GCCCTAACCGCTTCCTCCCCCGCCTCTGGAATGGAGAGGGCGGCACGGGCGTTAATCAATCGAACGGTTTGGCTCGACCGCGTCGGGATGGGTTGTTCGCGCAGACCGAGTGCCTTGCGCAGCGAATTCCATTCATCCCAAGTCATATGAACGATTGCACCGCCGCTATCGCGGTTCTTCCCCGGGTAGATGTGGTCAACCCATTCCAGAGCCGCGCGCAGATCCGCCTCCGCCGCGCGTTCTACAACGGCGGGATCAATCGCGTGGGTCATGGTCACTTCCTTCGCGGGCCGGCGTCGAGGTGGAACTCCGCGCCCGGCTTCCACTCGTCGCGGATATTTCCCTTCCCTGGCGGATCAAGCGGGCCGTCCCGGAGGCGGTTGTGGAAGTTCTCCATCGCCACGAGCTCGGCCGCAGTGAGCTTGTGGTGGCCGGCACCGCGGCTGACGTGGCCGTCCGGCTTCACCCAAAACTTAAAGCGCAGGAACTCAAGCGCGTCCCACTTCGGGCGCAGCAGAACCGCCTCACGCTTCTGGGCGAGCGTCAGGTCGGTGTAGTCGATGAAGGGCATGAGACCTCCTCGCAGATCGGCACGTTCGCCAGTTCGAGCAGCACGTCGGCGTGGCAGGCCGATCCGGATTTGCACCAGCACGCCAAGTTCTTACCGCCAAGATCGCGGCGCGCCCGCTCCCGCAGCGGTGCCTGCGGCTCGGCGTTGATCCAGACCCTGAATGCTTTTATGGCAAGATCGCGGGCCTCCGCCTCACTATCGCGAAACCAAAGCGCGGGGCCACTCCATGTGCCGATCTCCCAAACATCGGTCGTGACGCCCATGCTCGTCTGTTTCCCCTTGAATATCGGGAAGGGGTTGCCGAAGCCGCTGGCGCGATCGACTTTGACCGCCGGCAGGCCGTTGGTCGCCAACGACAAGGCTTGCAAGTCAAACCCCTTGCGGCGGGAGAGTTGAAGGCGGACGGGGCGGATCAAGCTCGCCCGCTCCGTTCATGCTCTGGCGCCGTCTGCGGGCCACCCCACGTCGGCCGAACGCCCATCTTATCCTCGATGATGTCGGCGACCACGGATCGCATCAAGTCCATGAACACCTGCTTTCGCTTCGCGTCCTGGACGGCGCCCATCGCGATCGAGCCGAGCCACAGTGCGCCTTCCATCGTGTTGGTCTGCGCGAAGTAGCCGACCCACTTGTCGCCTTCTTGCCGGAGCGCGAGGCGGCCGATCTGTTGAGTTTTCATTGGCTGGCTAACTCCTGAAGCGCGCCGAAGTAGAAGTCGTCCCAATTGCGGTGGCGTTCGCCGTCGGGATAGGCGACCTCCGGCAATTCATCATCCTTCAACACGGCGCGCAGCGCGTTGCGCACCTGCATGCCGACGCCCATGTGGAAAAAGGCGTCGTCGGAACCGATGCTGAAACCCGCCGCATACTGCGCGCGCCAGTTCGCCAGCATGTCGGCCGGCGTCTTCTCGCGCAGCACAGCGAGGCATGCCTCGCGTTTGTCGGCGGGGAGCTTCTGCCAGTTGCGCAAGCAGAACTCGTCCAACTCCCCGCGCGGCGACGGCTCGCGGTCAAACCCAATCTCACCCATAAGCGTTCCCCTGTGCTCAGCGGTGGCGTGCTAGGGCGCTCGCCGCTCCCGAAGGCCTCCTAGCGGCCGGTGTTCTTCATCTCACTCGTGCGCTCGACCATAGGCTTGCACCTCGGCCCTGGTGACATCGTCGCGCACTTTGTTGAGGGTTTTGACGAACTCGTCGCGGGCGAGGGCTCGCACCTCCCTCTCCGCCCACGCAGCGAACTCGACCTGCTTCTTCTCGAAGCGCATATCCAACCGTTCACTGAACGACTTGAGTGCAGCCTCAATCCGCGAATTGACTTCGCGCAGCAGGCGCTCTTTTTCCTGGTCCAGTTTCTCACTGGCGATCTGCTCGACAGCCTTCTTGGCTTCGGCCGGGAATCCCCAGCTCACGCGCAACGACTGCTCGGCCGTCTTGATGACGCGCTTGACCATTTCGTCGATCGCCTGATCGGAAATCGACTTAATCGCCTTGCGGTGGATTTCCTCGGCGATTTTCTCACTCGCCTTCGCAAACAGTTTTAGGCGCACGTCGGGTTCTTGGTCGAGTAGCCGGCGCAGGTTGTCGGTCGAGATCATCAGGTCCATCTGGCACCTCTCAGCTTTGGTCGGCGGCCTTCTCAGGCGCAGGCGTCGGCGCCCTCTTGGCGAGCGCGCGCTCAGCGTGGAGACGGCGCACCGCGGCGGCGCGTTCCTCGACCTCCTCAAGACGGGCGAACGCCGGGTCAGCGGCGGGCGCCTGTTGGCCTTGGCAGCCAAGCACGAGACTTAGGACGTCAAACGCGGCGCTCGCGTCCCTGGGGCTCCAAATTGCCGGGTCGCCGCCGGCGCGCACGCGGGCCCGGCTGATGATTGTCAGGACGTCGGCGCGCGCCTCATCGCGTATGCCCATCTGCTTCACCGTCAAGTCGGTTTCGTGGTCGATCGCTTCCTTCAAGCCACGCTCCAGGTCGGAGGGGTTCTCGGCATTGCCGAGCCGGCGGATGGCGCCGAGGGCGTCGTAGGGCTCGGCGGCAGGCTGTTCAGCCGCCGGCAGGCGAAATTGCGTGTCGGAAACAGGACGAAGTGAGTTGGCCATGTGGCGTTTCCTCTCGGTTTGGAGATCGTGGCTTTTATGCGCCACGTGCTCAAAGTTGTCAACGGCGCACAATTAACGCGCCGTAACGCTTCACATCGGGATTTCGTCGTCGAGCGGCGGCAGGCCGAGCGCTTCCCGGCTTTCGTCAAGCAGCGGCGGCGGTGGATCGGCGGCGTATTGCTCACGCAACGCCTTCAGACGATCAGTCTCCGCGTTGCGGATCACCGCGGCTGCCTCAGCCGCCCTGGCGTAGCGCGCGTCGGGGCGACCGTCGAACTCGCCCGGCCGGCGCCGACCACCCCCGCCAAGAGACGCCCCGAGCTTGGCAAACAAGCTCGCCATACGCTCGGGTGAAACGTAGGGCTGCACCCGCGGCGACGGCAGCACCGCCATTCTGTCGCACGCCAGCGCCCCAGCGTCGAACTCGTCAGGCCACGCCGCCGGCACGGTCATCACGCCCTCGCGGATGACGTACCGATTCGAAATCCCGAGGTCGGCCCGATACGCCAACCAGGCAATCCACTCCGCGTCGTCCGGCGCCTTCCCGCTGGCGATCGATCCGCTTGCCCCTTCCCGCGCCCGGATCACAACCCACGCTTTCAGCGGCGTCGTTTTCACGTAGGCCTTCGCCTTGGCGAGATAGGTCTCCGCCGTCACGTTGGTCTGCGGTTGCGGGCCGACGTGGACGGCCGCTTCGACGTCGTCGCTGAAGCTTGTTTTTTTCACCTGCGCCATTGGCGTTCCTCGTGCTCCGGCTCAATGTGACGGAACCCATCTTCCATCATTTTAACCATGAAACCTTCGCGCATCAGCTGGTCGAATTGCAGCGGTCTCCGCGGGGATCCTTTGACGAAAAAACTCTCCTCGCACTTCGACAACAGAACCCCGAAAGCTTCCTCGGGAGTTTCAGTTCCATTCGGCGACAAATCGGCGAGACGCCTTCTCGCCGCCACGGCGCGCTGGCCGGTTAGGTAGCGAACCTTGGGGCATCCATGCGGGACGGCCCACCGGTTCCATTGGTCGGTTATCCGATCAAGAATGACTTGGTCCGACATGCCCTTGGCCCTTTTGGCTGTTCGCATGTCAATTTCGCCGTCGATTGGGAACAACGTTCCATTGGGTTCGGCGGCGACCAGTTCGAGCGAGCGAAGCGAGGATTCTTTCTTCTGTGTCTGTGACTGTGATTGTGGAACGCCCGCGTGAGCATCGTTTTGCATATCCGATTGTTCTGCATTTGCATCAACTTTTGACCAGCGATAATTGGCGCTGGCCTTTCGCTTGGAAGACAATTCCTCTGATTTGGCAATCTCTTCGTCAATTCTTTTATGACGCCATCCATCCTTAAACAGAGAAGCGATGCGAGGCTTGATAGCCAACCACCGCTTAAGTGGAAGCCCAACGATAAACGCTAGATCGTCATCGCCGGTTGGTAATTTGCCGTGCTGCCAATATTCCATGATCAGCAAGAGGTACGCCCCGTGCTCAAGGGTCGACAAGCGCCTTGTGTCGGCAAGGTAGTCTTTGATGTAGAGAGGCATCCACGGCTTGCTCATCGTGCACGCCAGTCTATTTCGTCTGTGTTGCTCTTCCCGAGGTTGCAATCCTCGCAGAGAACTTGAAGGTTTTTGACATCAAGTTGGAGTTCCGGAAAACGTGATCGCGGCTTGATGTGGTCGACGTGGAGTGGGGAGTTTGGTCGCGGCCGAGCGCCGCAGCACTGGCATGCCCCGCCATTGATGCGCAGGGCTTCGTATCGAATGCGCCGCCATTCTGGCGAAACGTAGAACGGATCTACCAACTTAAATTTGAGTTTTCCGACGCTGGTTTTTTGGGTGGGGTTCGCCCTGGCGGCGTGGTTGGCGATGCGTGGGCCCTTGCGACTTTGACAGGGTTGGCCTGGCGGCGCGCCGCAAGCTGGGCATGTGTTTTGTCGATTTTTTAGGCGGACAGAATTACGCCGCGGCTTGCGCCGTCCGTCCTCGGTATATACAACTGCTGGTGCCATTGGACGCCGACCCCCTGTGGGCGATCCTCTCGGAAGAAGCCGGCCGGGTTCGCGCCCCGCCGGCTTCGCCGTTTCGGGAAGCTAGGCCGCGACCTGTTCGGCGTCAACGGCGTGAGCGCATCGCTCCCCACCGAATTTTGACGGCCGCACCACGTAGCGCACCATTCCCAACTTTTCGCACCTGCGCACCGCCGCCAGAATCGAGGTGTGGTCTTTGTTGAGAAATCGGCCGATCTTCGGCAAAGACCACAGCGTCTCGTTGTAGAGACGCCAGCAGGCTTCCCGCCGCGCTTTCATGAACTTGGCCTGTCTCCGGCGGCCAACGATATCCTCGATCAGAACGCCGTGCTTTTCGGCGACTTCGCGCAGAATCGTTCTGGCGAGGTGCATGGCGACGAGCGGCGGCGGCACCGATATGGCCGGCTCGATTGGGGCTTCGGTAGGCGAATCCGGCTCTGGCGGCGTCGGCAGCGCGGGCTTGACCAACGCCACGACGACCTCGACAGGCTTGACCGGCTCCGGCTTGACCGGCGGCAGCGCGAGGCGCGGCGCCGGCGGCGGTCCCCATAGGCGCGCGTGGCGCTCGCGGTAGGCGTTCTGCATCGCCTGTAATGGGTTTGTGCCCCAATCCTCATAAGAACAACGCATATCCATATCCCTGCCCTCTGTTACCGACACACCTCAACCCCGCGTCCTGGTCGTTGCCAGGTGAATGCGGGCGTGGAGCCCTATAAATTCTGCAAAAACAGGCGGAATCGCTTCTGAAATTTCGCCCATTGTCGGATGCCAGTCGTCGCCGTCGACGCCCATAGCCTGGCGGGCGATCGCCATCTTGTCGTAGCCGGGGAAGTCGGCGCCGCCCTCGCGCCAGTAGTCTTGCGCCCGACAGCGGACGTGGCCGCCGTAGACGCCGACGGTTGGAGAGTGGTGCCGGCAAATCGGTTGGGCGACGGGGAAGTTCGTCTCGAACAGGCGGTGGCGCTGCAACTGCCATTTCTGGAAGCCGAGTCCGAAGTGTGAGCCGCACAGCGTGATCGGGTCGACCATCTCCGACTTGGCGCCCTCGACGTTCTCAATCACGTACAGCACGCCGGCGGCGCGCAGCAGCTCGCGAGTGGGCGCGATCAGCTTGGGGTGGTCATTGCGCGCGCCCGGCGCGCTGCGCATGGTGGAGTAGCCCTGGCAGGGAGGACTTGCGTGCACGAGGTCGAATTGACGCAGGTAGTCCGGCGTGAGCGCCAGCGCGTCGCCCTGGTCGAACTCGAACGGGTAGCGCTTCATCGGCAGAATGTCGCGGCCGACGACCGTGAATCCGGCGCGGTGGTATCCAAGGGAGGCCATGCCGGCCCCGCAAAAAAGATCCAAACAGAAGAGCTCTGGCTTCATGCAGTGTTCCGCCACGACATGCGCCGCAATTCTATCGGGTCATCGCCGCCGCGGCCGCCGCTCTTGAACACGAACCACGCGAACGGCGCACCGCTGTTAGCTGTGCGCTTTCCCTCCCACCCTTCACGGTGCATCTGCGGCAGCCGCTCCTTGCCTGCCCAGACGCGAACGAGGTGGTTGTCGATGATGTCACTGCGGTTCGCTCCCTCCAGCGCCATGAGGCGCAGGAGCACGATGACGTCGCAGCCGAGGCGCAGGCCGTGCCTGATGAACTCGTCTGCATTTTTGAACGGCGGGTTCGTGCAAATGCAGCGAACGCCCCCTGGCGCGCGCTGCTCCATCAGGAAATCAATCCGCGCCTCTATGCCTTCGTCGGCGCCAGGATGAGCGACGAGGTCTTGCGCTACGACGCGCCGGCCGGAATCGATCAGAAATCGCGAGATTGCACCTCGCCCGGCGCATGGCTCCCAGATTGCGTCTGGCAGGCTCTCGACGCGGAGAAGGGTGCGGATCGCGCACTCTGGCGTCTCGTAGAGATCATCCTTACGATCGCGCAATGCCGCGCGATCTGCGCCTTGTCGCATTCACTGCCCCCCCAATACGCTAGAACTCCAAGGCGCTTAGGCGCTCTATTTGTTTTTGGAGCGCGGCAATTCGCCGCTCTCGTTTCTGGTTGGCGTAGGCGGCTGCGGCGTCCCGCGTCTCGTGCAGCTCGCTCATTGGCGCGTAGCGATCGTAGCGATCTCCAGGGCCTCGGAAGGAGAAAAAATTCCTGTGCATATCTACGTGGTCGACCGAGAAGAGCCCCTTCGTGAGACACATGGTCGTGATCCAGATCAATTCACTTCGCCTCACGACTCCGAATTTTCCACTCGCGCAGTGCGTCGGCCATATCATTCACGCTGCGCACGAGAGCCCAAGGATAGCGCTGCTTGTGGCAAAAGTCGCGGAAGGCGATCTGGTTCTCGCTGAGCTTGCCGTCGACGTCTTTGATTTCTGCAAAATAGGCGAGGCCGTGCTCGTCGATGATGACGAGATCGGTCATACCGCTGACGGCCCCCATCCACTTCAGGCGGGATAGGCTGCGGCCGGCGCCGCCGTTAGGCACGAAGAAAACGAAGACCTGCGGGGCAACAAGCGTGAGGTATTGGATGCAGGCCGCCTGCACCCGAGCCTCGCGATTGTTGTCCCGCTTTTGCCAGGCCGGAGCCTTAGTTGACCGTCTTGGCCGCTTCGGCATCGCCAGACTTCTCTTTCAGGAAACGCGGCCGCGGGTCGTCGCCGAGGTCGTCCTCGGGCTTCTGGCCAATACCCTTCTCCATCAGCACCTTCTGGCCTTCTTGCCAGCCCTCGGTGTAAACGGTCACCAGATTGCCAGGCAGGTTCGGCGGCGCCACGCACGGCTCGCCACGCAATCCGGAGCGCTTGCCGTCGTCGCGCACCTTGTCGTCGATCGGCGTGCGATCTTCGTCGAGCAAGGTGAACTGCGTCCCGATCGGCGCGCCCATCCACCGCGCCACGCGCGTCTCGCGCTCCAGGCGCTCGCGCATCTCGCGGTCGCCCTCGGGGCTCTGGAGCTTGATGGCGAGCTTGACCTCGGAGAGCTTCGTTCCCTCGGCCTTCATCAGCTTGCAGTGGTTTTTGAACGAGGCGTCGGCGGCCTGCTTGGCGGCGAGCGCGACCTCGTAGCCTTCCAGATGAGACAGGAACAACGCCTGCATCTGCTCGTCGGTCAGGGGCTCTTTGGCGACGCGCGGCTGCTTCTGCTCGTTGTCGTCGGCGGTTGTCGTCTTGCCGTCGCCGGTTGGCGCAGCATTCTTTCTCGGTCGGCCTCTAGGCATGCTCACTTCTCCATCCGCGGGGCGGTTGCTCGGCGGGTATGCTCAGCGCAGTAGGGCCCCGCGCCACTGCGTTGTTCGCCACAAAACCATCTTGGCTGCTCTGTCGGTAAAGTCCACATCGGCCATCTACAGTGCTGAAAGTGCAGGTCGATCAGCATCACGGCGGTGGGTGTGGGGGGAATAGGGGGCGTCGGCTCCGGCTCAACGAAGTCGATCTCTTCGAGAACGTCCTCGGCTAACGCTTCGTCGCCAATCGGCATCGCGAATCGCCCCCCCCCCCAACGCGGCGACCGTGGCACGGCAGTTATCCACCGGCAACGTTTTTTTGTTGCTCATGCACAAAAACTGTGTAGGGTGTCTGTAACGCGATTCGCGAGGGTAAGGCGGCTACATGCTGACGCCAAAGCAAACTGAACTCCTGACGTTCATCGTCCGCTACCAGGGCGGCCACGAAGGCGTCGCGCCGACATACCAAGAGATGGCGGACGCTGTGAACCTCAGCGGGAAGTCCGGTATTCTCCGCTTGCTTCTTGGCCTCGAAGAGCGCGGAGCCATCCGCCGCCTTCCGAACCGTAGCCGGGCCATCGAGGTGCTGAAAGACGGGGACGGCGCGCCAACCCCGAGGCGTGCGCTCCATTACGTGACGCTGGCGCGCGCCGATGTGACCGCGTTCACTGGGCCGTTCGCCTCAGCCGCCCTGAGCTTGCTGGACACGGCCGCGGCGCAGCTTAGGCTTTTGGTGAGGGCCGCGGCATGAAGATCACGAAATTTGATGGCAATCCCATCACCGCCGGCGGTGTTTTTGAATCGGTACCCATCGAGCTTTACCATAGCGGCCATCTCTGCGACGCGCCGTCGATCTCGTCCACGGGTCTTCGTAAAATCTTCAGTGAGAGCGAAGCCCATTACTTTGACGAAAGCCCATACAATCCGAACCGCGCCGAGCAAGGCGAGAGCGAGGCGCTGACGCTCGGCCGGGCGACACATCACCTGCTGCTGGGCGAGAGCGCTTTCGACAAGCTGTTCGTCGTGCGGCCCGACAAGGCGCCCGACGGCCGCGCTTGGCACGGCAGCAACGCCTCGTGCGTGAAGTGGAACAAGGATCAAAGGGACTCTGGCAAGACGATCCTGAAGGGCGACCTGCTGGAGCGCATCAAGGGCATGGCGTTGGCGCTCGGCCGTGAACCACTAGTGCGCGCCGGCGCCCTCAACGGCCTGATCGAATGCACGATGGCGGTGAAGGACAAGGAGACGGGCGTCTGGCTTCTGAGCCGGCCCGACGTGATCCCAACCGACAGCGGCGACTTCGTCGACCTGAAGACGACGGTCAGCGTAAAATACAACGATCTGGTGCGGACGCTTGGCGACACGGGCTACAATCAACAGGGCGCGCTTGTCGCCGAGTGCTACCGCGCACTGTTCGGCCGCAAGATCGCGAGCTTCAGCTTCTATTTCGTCGAGTCGAAACGCCCACACTGCGCACGCATGATGCAGTTGAAGGATGAAGACCTCGCGCTCGGAGAGCGCCAGAACCGCAACGCGCTGCACCGCTTCGTCCGTGCCCTCAACACCGGCTATTGGCCCGGCCCGGGTGGGAATCAGGAGAGCGTGCAGTTCATCGAGATGAGCGATCGAGCCCGCGAGCTCGTCGAGGATCGTTTGAAGTACGAGGGGATTGATTGATGGACAACCGCGTTGCGCTGATCGAAGGCAAGATCGACCGCGAAGAAGCTGGGGCGATCACAATCTCGTCCGAGAAGGGCGCGCTCGCCTTCACGCGCGTCGCTGAGATGATGGACTTCGCCAAGCTCATGGCGGTGGCGGACAAAGCTGTGCCCCCGTACCTTCGCGGCAACGCCGGTGCGTGTCTCGCTGTTGTGGTGCAGGCGAATGAATGGGGCCTGTCGCCGTTCTCCGTGGCGCGCCAGTCGTATCTCGTCAACGATCAGGTCGCTTATATGGGGCAGCTCATCCACGCCGTCGTGGAGCGCCGCGCGCCGCTCGAAGGGCGCCTGCGCTTCACCTATGAGGGCGAGGGGCCGGAGCTGCGCGTGCTTGTCACCGGCAAGTTCCGCGGCGAAGTCGACCCGCTGGTCTATGAGTCGCCGAAGTTCAAGGACATCAAAGTCAAAAATTCGCCGCTGTGGGCGAGTGACCCGCAACAGCAATTTTCATATTACGGCGCGCGCGCTTGGGCCCGCCGCTACGCCCCGGACATTCTGCTCGGCATCTATGCTGAGGATGAATTGCCGGCGGCGACCGGCGCTGAGAACGCCAAGGACGTCACCCCGGTTATCGAGGGCGAGACGATCGCGCATCGCCTGTCCGCCAAGGCGGCGGCGGCGACCGGCTTCAACGCGGCGGCGATCGCCGAGACGGTCGAGGCCGTGCGCGCCGAGCCGAAAGTCGAGGCCGAGCCGGCTTCGGCCACCTCGCAAAAAGAGCCGACAAATATTCCTGAAAATATTCCTGAGACGAAATCCCCAGACCCGACGCCCTCCCCTGTGGCGTCGAGTGAAGCCGCGGCCGTCGTCGAACCGCAGCCGGAGGCCACTCCGGTTGAAACGGCGGCCGCGGCTGATCAACCTGTTTCAGGATCGATCGTCGTAACCGCCAAGCCTCCAGAGCCGCCGGCCCGCGAGAGTGAAATCGCTCTGGTGCGTGGAGTTGGCTTTGCTGCCTCTTTGGCCGCCAATGACGGCTCGCCGTCCACGATTGAGCCGCCGACCGGCGCTGACCCCGAGCCCGCTCCCGCGTTGGTGAAGCCAGAGCCCGCGCCCGCGAAGTCCGAGCCTGATCTACCGACCGACGGCAGTCAGTATCGCGCATACGTCCAAGCGACGCTCATGCAGATGACCGATCCTGACGACCCGAAGAAATGGTGGGGCTTGCCGGCCCAGCGCAAGCTGCGCAACTCACTGCCGAACATCGACCAAGAAATCCTTAACGCCTGCATGGCGGACGTGAAGGCCATCGCCGAGCAACTGAAACCCAAGGAGTCCGCATGAGCAACAGCCCGAATCCGAACACTGTCATCTTCCTCGTCAACACCAAATGCCGCGCGCTCGCGCTTGCCTATGAGTGGTGCGACCAGCACGGCAAGGCGGCCGGCGGATCCACGGTGAAGACCGACATTTTCAAGACGTTCGACCAGGATCTCAAGAAGGGCGATCTTGTGCTCGGCGAGACGCAGAGCCGCCATCAGTTGTGCGTCTATCGCGTGGTCGAGGTCGACGTCGAAGTGAACATGGATCACGGCTCGTATATCCCGTGGATCGCCGGCCGGTGCGACGACTCGGCTCTCAAGGGGCTGAAGGCGCGCGAGGAAGAATTGCTCGCCGCGATCCGCCAGAAGGACAAAGAGCGCAAGCGCCTGGAGCTGGCCGAGACGATGACCAAGGACTACGGCGACGCGCTGGCGAACCTGGCGATCACGAAGGGCGACGTCCCGGCGCTGCCGGCAGAATAGACAAGAGCTTCCGGGTAGCCCCGATTACTTCAGGACCGGCAGGGCTGCCTCAAGGTCGTAGAACGCATCCGCGTTCTACGAGATCGCAAGATCAAGATGATCTCGCGATCACCCTAAGCGGAGGTAGGCCGCCGGTTGGAGAGTTCTCAGCCTGCCTCTGTTACGGGTTATTCTCATGGCCAGTTGCATGAAATGCGGGAAGCGCCGCGTCAGGAAAAATCGCTGGGGCTTCAGGCGTTGCCCGAAGTGCGGCGTGCTTCCTGGGCTTGATCGCTATGACCGCGGCGGTATTGCGGGGAGGGTCAACTATGAATGCGACGGAAGAACTGATGCGGGGCGCGGCTGCGGAGATCAGGCAGCTTCGGCGTGACAACGAGTTGCTGCGCGCCAAGGTTGACATGGTCGAGCTGTTCGCCACGGTGCTCTACACGAAGCCGGCGATGCCGTCGCATGGCGAGTCCGTGGACGTGGCATGGGCGCTCGACAAGGCCGCTGGCGAAGAGGCCGAGCGCGAGAAGGCCGGGAAAGCGCCATGACCATCGCGGAGATCAGCGGCATGCGCGACGCGCGGGTCGGCGGCGATGGCGGTAGACAGGAAGTCATTGTCGTCGATGGCGATAACGTCGTGTGGATTCGCCACAGCGAGCGCGGCTCACCAGGCCTGACGCCCGATGAAGCTGATTGGCTTGCCAAGAAGATTGTCGCCTCGGCGCGGCGCGTGCGCGCGAAGCTGGCGGCGAAGGGGGCTGCATGATCCGATCTCTGACGATGCTCAATGAGAATGGCGATACCACGATCAGTTGGTCGTCGGACCGGGACGATGAAGTCGAGGCGATCATTGCGAAGCGCATGGCTGAGGGCTGCGTATTCTTTGTCATTGAGGAAAGGGGACTCCGTCAGCCGCTCCGTGATGCTTCCGATGCGCGCAAGCATCGCGTCCTCGCCATCCCCGACGCCGACTTCGCCAAGTTCGTCGGCGAGGGGCACGGTGAGGCCATCCCAACGCCGGCCGGCAAGGTGAAGACTGTCCGCAAGGCGAAGGCCGCGAAGGAAGTCGCCAAGTCGCAATCGGTCGGCGTTCGCCCGATGCGGGGCGGCTGATGGAGACTCGCTCGGCGCCGCTGCCGCCCGATCTGCAATACTTCCTCGACGGGGCGATCGACAGTTTCGAGCTGAACGCCTTCGCCTATGACGTGCTGACCATCTTCGGTAGGACTCCCGTCATTGACGGGATTGTCGAGGCTCCGTCTGGCGAGAGATTTTCCCTCGCCGCGCGCCAGGGGCGCTGTGTCGCGCTCGACGCCTACGCGCACGAGCTGGCGCGCGAGCTTGGCGACGGATGGCAGCGCGCCTTTGTCGCGGCCACAATCCCCTTCGAGATGCACAGCCTGGGCGAGCTAGCCGATTGCTACGCCGCGTGGAATTTCGAGGACAGCACTCTCGGCGGCGCGCTCCAGCATTATCGGCGCGTCCCGCTGTGCGACCGCGACTACAACCCGACCAAGGGCGCGCGGCGCCGGCTCTACGCCAGGAGCGCGGTGCGGCGCTACAACAAGCAGACGGCTGACGACCAGGACCGCTTCCGCCGCGTCATGTCGCAGCGCGTTCGCGCTTGCCCTTGGCCGGCTGATACGTCCGCCGGCGAGCGGATTGTCATGGCGCGCCAGGAGATGATGGTGCGCCATCAGCGGCTCGTGCACGAAGGGATCGCGCGGATGATGCGCGCGGACAAGGAACCGAAGCTGCTGGCGAAGCCGGAACGCAAGAAGATCGTGCGCGCTGCGCGCCTGGCGGCCGACGTTGTCGGTGAGGAAAAGGTACGGCGGTTCGTCGCCGGCGAGTCGGTCGAGATCGAAGGCGACGGGATGATCATTGAGGCCGTCCGCTCGTCATCCCTCACGCAAGCCACTGGCCACGGGCAGTTGACCGTCACCCTCAAAGACAAAGACCGCCAGCAACTCGGCAACCTCTGCGTCTACTTCGAGCACACGCCGCCGCTAGATCAGCTCGCCGCGCTGGCGCTGCATGTGCAGGCCGGCGAAGGGGCGAAGATCATCGAGACCGGCAACCTCTACGC
>Ga0265324_10001471_pt1 | contig 13393 bp, 17 predicted proteins | sample 41419metaG_FD_198634 | JGI IMG/M metagenome (GOLD analysis project Ga0265324, IMG submission 198634) | Rhizosphere microbial communities from Carex aquatilis grown in University of Washington, Seatle, WA, United States - 4-14-19 metaG | ecosystem: Host-associated > Plants > Roots > Rhizosphere...
AACCGGGACGAGTAAGGCCCGCGGCGCCCCGGGCGGCGCCGCGGGCCTTCCCGGCCTGCTCTTTTGTGCTCCCTGTGCTTGACCGGCGCGGAATCAGGCCAGAGCCCGAGGCATGAGATAAGGCTGATACCCGAGGTACTGTCCGACGGTGCGGTACGACCCGACGATCTACGACGGCGCGGCCGTCCACTACCGCTACGGCAGGCCCGCCTATTCGCTGGAACTCGAGGAACTTCTCGCTGAGGAACTTGGCCTGGATGGCAGCGGAAGGCTCCTCGACGTTGGGTGCGGCCCCGGCATCCTTACCGTGCGTCTCGCCCACCTGTTCCAGGAAGCTGAATGACCGAAGGCGGCAGATCGGCAAACGCACCTGACCAGCCACCGCCACCACGGGCAGCGCGACCGTCCACGGGAAGATCCGGCTTTGCATAGCCGGCGACCACCGCGGATCAGGTTTGCATAGCTGGCGGCCAATATAAGGGGACGAATCGGACACGATAGTGGTCGCCAGCTATGCGAAGAGCGTTACCCATGGTCACCAGCTATGCAAGGAGGTCATCCAGGTGCGCCGAAGGAGGCAATGCTTCGGGGGTTGACCGTGCTTCAGCAGGATGACGGCCCGTCTGTGATGTCCGTGATGGCGGTGTTGCCCTCGCCCTCACAAGTGCTCCGACCGCCCGCAGCCGCTGCCTCTCTCCGTGGGCGGTCGAGCGCGCCATGCGAAAAGCCCGCAGCGAGGCCAAGGGCCTCCCTGCGGGCTTCCGCTAACACGACCAGAGAGCTAAGCCGTCACACGTCGAAGTACAGCTCGAACTCGTGCGGCGTCGGGCGCAGCCGCACCGCGTCGAGTTCCTTCTCCCGCTTGTAGGCGATCCAGGTCTCGATCAGGTCGTCGGTGAAGACACCGCCCTCGGTGAGGAAGGCGTGGTTCTCCTCGAGGTTGTCAAGCACGGCCTCGAGCGAGCCGGGGACCGTCGGGATGGCGGCCGCCTCGTCCGGCGGCAGCTCGTACAGGTCCTTGTCCACCGGCTCCGGCGGCTCGATCTTGTTCTTGATGCCGTCGAGGCCCGCCATCAGCAGCGCCGCGAAGGCGAGGTACGGGTTGGCGGACGGGTCGGGCACGCGGAACTCGATCCGCTTGGCCTTCGGGTTGGTGCCGGTGATCGGGATGCGGCAGCAGGCCGAACGGTTCCGGGCCGAGTACACCAGGTTGACCGGCGCCTCGAAGCCGGGCACCAGGCGGTGGTAGGAGTTGACCGTCGGGTTGGTGAACGCGAGCAGCGACGGGGCGTGCTTGAGCAGGCCGCCGACGTACCAGCGGCCGAGGTCGGACAGGCCGCCGTAGCCCATCTCGTCGTAGAAGAGCGGCGCGCCGTCCTTCCACAGCGACTGGTGGACGTGCATGCCCGAGCCGTTGTCGCCGAAGAGCGGCTTCGGCATGAACGTCGCGGTCTTGCCGGCCGCGCGGGCGACGGACTTGATGACGTACTTGAAGAGCAGCAGCTTGTCGGCCTGGGCCAGCAGCGTGTCGAAGCGGATGTCGATCTCGGCCTGGCCGGCAGTGCCCACCTCGTGGTGCTGCATCTCGGTCACGATGCCGCACTGGATCAGCATCTTGGCCATCTCGGAGCGCAGGTCGGTGTAGTGGTCCATCGGCGGCACCGGGAAGTAGCCGCCCTTGTACGGCGGCTTGGCGGCGAGGTTGCCGCCGACCTCCTCGCGGCCGGTGTTCCACGCGCCCTCGACCGAGTCCAGGTGGTAGAACGCCTCGTTCGGGCCGCTAAAGAACCGGGCGGAGTCGAAGATGTAGAACTCCGCCTCCGGGCCGAAGTACGCGGTGTCCGCGATGCCGGTGCCCTTGAGGTACGCCTCCGCCTTGGCGGCCACGTTGCGCGGGTCACGGGAGTAGGCCGCCCCGGTCAGCGGGTCGAACACCGAGAAGGTCAGGTTCAGCGTCTTGTGCTGACGGAACGGGTCGAGCACCGCGGTCGACGGGTCCGGGATCAGCAGCATGTCTGACTCGTGGATCGCCTGGAAGCCGCGGATCGACGACCCGTCGAACATCCGGCCCTCGGTGAAAACGTCCGCGTCGAACGTCTCGACGGGGACAGTGAAGTGCTGCACCGTCCCCGGCAGGTCACAGAACCTGACGTCGACGAATTCGACCTGCTCCTCGGCGATGAACGCGAGGACTTCCTCAGCACTGCTGAACGACATCAACCCTCCCAGTACAGCGCGTAGCTACGTATATCTCTATTTTTCCGCGCGGCGTTGCTTCGGAAGGTAGCCCTCCGCAATTTCCGAGCGGTATCCCCGATGTTTCGCGGGTGTTACGCGTGTTCCGGCGGTTTCTGCCGCAACACCTGTCCGATCAGCCACGATGCCACCGTCACCGGGGATCTGGTGCCGTGGCGCGCCGGAGTGCCGGATACCGTAGTGGCGTGTCCCACGATTCCCGGAGCCCGCGGGCCAGGAGCACGGCCACGAAGGCCGCGCCCGGTGGCGCTGTGGCTGATGATACGCCGGCCTACCCGGGCAAGCGGTTCGGCTTGCCCAAGGACGGTCCCATGTCGGTGGCGCCGCTGGGCAGGCGGCTGATCGCGCTGATCGTCGACTGGCTGCTCTGCTACCTGATCGCGTCGACCATCGTCGGGCACAACGTCGTGGCCGTCAGCGACGCGCACTACCAGGACGCCAACCTGCTCGCCCTGCTGATCTTCGCCGTCGAGGTCTACCTGCTCACCGCGATCAGCGGCCTCACCGTGGGCAAGCGGCTGCTCGGCATCCGCACCATCCGCACCGACGGCAGCGCCCCCGGCTTTCAGTGGGCCGCGCTGCGCACCGCGCTCTTGCTCTGCGTGATCCCGGCGTGCCTGGCCGACCGCGACCTGCGCGGCCTGCACGACCGCGCCGCGGACACGATCGTGGTACGGATCTAGCGCTGCTGCTTGGGCATCTTGGGCATGCGAGCGCCTTTGGGCAGCGGCCCCTTGGGCATCTGCATCGACGGCTGCAGCGCCTTGAGCCGGTAATTGAGGTCGGACACGGCCGTCGGCTTGAGCGCCGGGCGCAGCGTGGTGAGCTTGCGCTGCAGCTTGCTGACCGGGAGCTGCCCCTCGCCGTTGCCAACCTGGAACTCGTGGATCGGCACGCCGTGGGCCACCCGCTCGGTCTTCTTCCGCTCCGCCGCGATCAGCGGGGCCACCCGGGTCGGCACGCCCTCGCCGATCAGGACCACGCCGGGCCTGCCCACCGCGCGGTGCACCACGTCCATGGTCCGGTTGCCGTTGACGGCCGGGGTGACGGTCCAGTTGCCGCGGCGCATCGACTGCATCACCGCGACCGCCGCGCCGAGCTGCCCGTCGATCGCCGAGTACTGTGCCTGCTGCGCGAACCGCCCGAACAGGATCATCCCGGTCATCAGGCCGAGCAAGACGCCGAGCGGTATGAACAGCCCAATCGGCCCGACGAACAGCCCGAGCAGCACGAAGACGACGATGATGCCGACGGCCGAGCCGAACACGATCGGCAGCGCCCGCTTGTTCTGCTGGTTGACCAGCTTGGCGACCATCCGGATCTGCTTCAGCCGCCCGGCGTTCTGAACGTCCTCGGCGCTGTATTGGTCAACCACGGCTCAGCCTTTCCTCTTAACGCACTCCGCGTCCTGCACCAGTGAGCATACGGTTCCGCGCCCCCCTGGATGTAACCGGGGAAAGTCAAAGTCCAATCCTGATGCTCCAGAACGGAGGCAGCTGCCACCGTCCCCACCCGTTCCTCTCGCGGGCGCGAAGCACCGAACCACCGGGCTTGCGCCCGGGCCGCACCGTCGCTCTGTCCCGCGCGCCACGGGCCGGGTATGGCGGCTAGCCGAGCGCCGGGAACGCGGCCGCCCGCTCGCCCAGGAACTCGCGCTCGCCGTCGTCGAGCGGCAGCCGCCCGGCGCCCTTGAGCAGGTACCGCTCCGGCGTCCAGGCCGGCGGGCGGACCGGGCCGCCGGTGAGGTCGTCGAGGGTGCGCAGCGCGAGGGTGAGCGCGTCCCGCCGGGGTGCCAGCCGGTCGCCCGGCAGGTGCGCGGTCAGGTCAAGCTGGTGGATCACCCACTCGACGGTCCACATCGCCAGGATGTCCTCGGCGGCCATGACATGCCCCTGCAGCCGGAACGTCCCGGCCGGCGCCTGCCTGCTTATCCCCGCCGCCTGCCGCGCGGTGTCGGCGAAGTGCCGCCGCAGGCTGCCGGCGGTCGCGTAAGCGCTGCTCGTCGCCCAGTAGAACCGGGCCTGCCCGAAGGTGACCGGCTCGGCCGCCGGCGGCCAGTCCCGCCAGTAGCTCACGTAGTCCCGGTCGACGGCCTCCTGCGGCCCGGCGGGCTCAGCGAAGCTGGTCGCCTGCTCGGCCAGCCCGAGCCGCAAGTGCGTGAGCAGGTGCGCCGCCAGCCAGCCGGAGCACAGCGTCGGTGCCACCAGGTCAGCGTCGCTGAGCCCGGCCACCAGGTCGGCCAGCCGCTCGACCTGGCCGGCCGCGATCTCCCTGATGCCATCGGGTAGCTGTTCGCTCACAGTCGGCCAGCCTAATTCATCGAGTGGGCCCCTGCCCGCGAAGCCACGCCCCCGTTCTGGCTCACCGTGGGGCCGCTGGCCCGCCGCCCGCCTCATGAAACGGGCCTACTCGGCGACGAGCGCGTCGGTCAGCGGGTCGATGCCGGCCAGCTTCGCCGCCAGTTCGTCGCTCAGCCCGTAACGCGCGGCGATCGCCGCCGGCGAGTAGTAGGTGACGTTGGTCCGGTTGCCGTCCGCCCAGATCAGGACCTTGAGCGGCAGGTCGAGGGCGGACAGCGGCGCGGCGTCCATGACCGGCGTGCCCGCGGCCGGGTTACCGAAGATCACCAACGTGGTGTCCCGCAGCTTGAGCCCGGCCCCGCGCGCCTCCTCGCTCTGGTCGATCACCGCAAAGACCTTCATGCCCTTCGCGGACAAGATCCCGGTCAGCCGCGAGACCGTGGCGGCGACCGATCGCGGGCTTACCTTAGTGGTGACCTGAGTCTCGGCCCAGTCGGCCATGGCCGGCTCCCCTCGTGTCCGGGTGCGTCGGGTACGCGGTGTGGTCCAACGCTATCGGCCGCCCGCCGCCGCGCGAGCACAGCGCGGGAGATCACCAGCGCCCACAAGTCATCGCCGGGTTACCGGCCCGCTCAGCCCTTCAGGTCTCGGCGCACCTCGTTGGCGAGGTCGTGAATCTGCTGCTCGGTCCCCATCAGCTTGGCCTCGGCCCGCTGGGTCCGCTCCGCGGCCCGCCGCTCTGCCCAGCTCGGCTTCCGGCCCGCGTGCGTGCCCCGTGGTGTCCTGCGGAAGAGCCTCATGACCTCGTCCTCCTCGACCGTCCTGCGATGATGAACACAGCCTCCGGCTACCCGCCTCGGCGCATTCCATGTGTGTCTTAGCGCGCCGCGCCTGCCCGCTGCTCGATCGCCTGCGCGTACAGCTTGCCCGCCCGGTAGGAGGACCGGACGAGCGGCCCGGACATCACCCCGGCGAAGCCCATGGCCAGGGCCTCCTCGCGCAGCGCGACGAACTCATCCGGGTGCACCCAGCGGTCCACCGGATGGTGCCGCTTCGACGGCCGCAGGTACTGGGTGATCGTCAGCAGGTCAACGCCCGCCGACCGCAGGTCGGCCATGGCCGGCGCGATCTCATCGCGGGACTCGCCCATGCCGAGGATCAGGTTGGACTTGGTGACCATCCCGGCCTCGTGCGCCTGGCGGAGCACGTCGAGCGAGCGCTCGTAGCGGAAGCCCGGCCGGATCCGGCGGAAGATCCTCGGCACCGTTTCCAGGTTGTGCGCGAATACCTCGGGCCGCGCGGCGAACACCTCGGCCAGCTGGGCCGGGTCGGCGTTGAAATCGGGCACGAGCAGTTCCACGCCGCAGCCGGGTACGGCCGCGTGAATCTCGACCGCCGTCTGCGCGTAGAGCCAGGACCCGCCGTCTTCGAGGTCGTCGCGGGCAACCCCGGTGACGGTCGCGTACCGCAGCCCCATCGCGGCGACCGACTCGGCGACGCGCCGCGGCTCGTCACGGTCGAGCGGCAGCGGCTTGCCGGTGTCGATCTGGCAGAAGTCGCACCGCCGCGTGCACTGGTCCCCGCCGATCAGGAAGGTCGCCTCGCGGTCTTCCCAGCACTCGTAGATGTTCGGGCAGCCGGCCTCCTGGCAGACCGTGTGCAGTCCCTCGGACTTCACCAGGTGCTGCAGCGCCGTGTACTCGGGTCCGGTGCGCACCCGGGTCTTGATCCACGGCGGCTTCCGCTCGATCGGCGTCTGCGCGTTGCGCGCCTCAAGCCGTAGCATCCGCCGCCCGTCAGGTGCCAGTTCCGAGGTAGCCACGCTTCTAGCCTACGTTCCCGCCACCCGTGGCACATCCCGCACCGTGCCCATGCTGTCCCGCCGCGCCCCGCGGCATCCCGGCCTGGCACGTTCACCCGTCCCGCCCCGCCCCGCCCCGGCCTCGCCGGCGCCCCGCCCCGTCCCCGTCCCTGCCCCGTCCCCGTCCCCGCCCCGCCCGCGGCCCTCGCCCGCGCCCTCGGCCATCCGCCTCCGGCCTCGGTGAGATAACAGCAAGAAGCGTTGCTCCTTGCTCGGGAAGTCGAAGATGGTGGATAGTTCTGCACACTCTGGGGTGCAGAACTATCCACCATGTTGCGTCATGGTCATCGCCGCCGCCGTCAAGATCTGATAACAGCAAGAAGCGTGCAGCGCAACCGGCGCAGCCGACGAGACAACGCGCGCCGGAGTCGGCGCAAGCGCCGGTTACGCCGCGGACGCGAGCAGCGGCGCCACCGTGTGGATGCGCCGCCAGGTCCGGTAGCCGAGCGCCGCGGCCAGGTGCCGCTCAAGCAGCGGCGTCACGTCGGCGACCGACACGCGGATGCCGGTCTCCACGGTGAGCGAAGTCACCCCGGCGTCCCTGATCCCGCAGGGGACGATCCGGTCGAACCACGACAGGTCGCAGTCGCAGTTCAGCGCCAGCCCGTGCATGGTGACGCCGCGCGCGACCCGGGCGCCGATCGCGCCCACCTTCCGGTCGGGCAGCCCGCGCGACGCCGGGATCCACGCCCCGGTGCGGCCCTCAACCCGCACCGCCTGCAGGCCGAACTCAAGACAGACCCGGATCATCGCCTCCTCGAGCGCCCGCACGTAGGCGACCACGTCCAGCGGCTGGAGCAGCTTGATGATCGGGTAGGCGGTCAGCTGCCCGGGGCCGTGCCAGGTGATCTTGCCGCCCCGGTCCACGTCGATGACCGGTGCCCCCGGGTCGCCGGCCGGCCGGTCAGAGACCGCCGTGCGCTTCCCGGCTGTATAGACGGACGCATGCTCAAGGAGCAGGCAGCTATCGGGAACCTCGCCGCTGACTCGCCGCGCGTGGACGGCTCGCTGCAGCTCCCAGCCGCTGAGGTAATCCACGGCGGAAGAACCGAAGCCTGTGTGCGCGTAAACGAGTTCAGCATTCACACCATCGAGACTACGACGCGAGCGGGACCGCCGCGTCGGCCGGGAGCGAACCGAGACGCCCTGCCCCCGCAGTGGAAGATCTCGCTGTTCGGCCTGCGCCCCGCCGCCGCGGATTCAACGCCGCTGACTGGCGGAGACCACACCCGTTCCGGATAATCTCACACGGCCACGGTGGTAGACCCGCGCATGAGCGCGGACATAACCTCATCGCCATGGCTACCGATTTCACCGAGGAAACCGCGGCTGACGCAGTCATCGAGTCCTTCGGGCCGGACACGAACCCGAGGCTGCGCGAGGTCCTCGTCTCGCTCGTGAAGCACCTGCACGCGTTCGCACGCGACGTCGAGCTGACCATCCCCGAGTGGGAGCAGGCAATCGACTTCCTCACCCGCACCGGCCAGAAGTGCGACGCCGACCGGCAGGAGTTCATCCTGCTGTCGGACGTCCTCGGCCTGTCGATGCTGGTCGAGACGATCTCCAACCGCAAGTTCGGCGTCGCGACCGAGTCGACGGTGCTCGGCCCGTTCCATGTGGTGGAGTCGCCCGTCCTCGAGCTTGGCGCCAACATCGACCAGGTGGGCACCGGCACCCCGTGCGTGGTCACCGGCCGGGTCGTCTCGGTCGACGGCTCCCCGCTGCCCGGCGCCACCATCGACATATGGCAGGCCAACGACCAAGGTTTCTACGACGTGCAGCAGCCCGAGGTGCAGCCGCGCACCAACGGCCGCGGCCTCTTCACCGCCGATGAAAAGGGCGAGTTCTGGTTCCGCACGATCGTGCCGAGCTACTATCCGATCCCCACCGACGGCCCGGTCGGCGAGATGCTCATCGCGACCGGCAGGCACGCGTTTCGCCCGGCGCACATCCACTTCATCGTCGAGGCGGCCGGTCACCGCCCGCTGACCACGCACATCTTCGTGGCGGGCAGCGAGTACATCGAATCGGACACCGTATTCGCCGTGAAGAAGTCACTCGTCGTCGACTTCGAAGAGGTCACCGACGAGGCGCAGGCCGCGCAGTGGAACGTCGGCAAGACCCCGTTCCGCCACGCCGACTTCGAGATCATCATGCAGCCAGGGTCCTGATCGCGAAAAGTTTTAGTGCGGTCACGCCAAAACCCTTAACAACCATAAAAGCATTCGCGATCAATTCGCTATCAGGTAAGCCTTGGCGAAACCATCCGGCTCGCGCACTTCGCCGGTCTCGGCAGTATGCTTAGTGCGGGTCCACCGACAGGAGCCGTCGGCAGGAGCCGCCGGAGCGACGGGGGCCGGCAAGGGGCAGATATGTTCGGCGAGAACTGGGAACCCGCAGAAGGCGAGCTCATCGACATCCGCTATGGCGGTAAGCACGGCGACTGGAAAGGGAATGGCACCGAGGTGGCCAATTCCGTGCATTACCTTATGGAGGTGCGGCCCTTGTCCGGGGCCGAGCCGTTCCGGTGTGAATGCGAGCCTCCGAGTATGATGTTGTCCTTTAAATCACCTCCGTTTGGCGTGTTGGTAAAGATGGAGTGCATTCCGTCTAAGAAGAAGGCCAGATTCGACAGGAACGACCCGGCTATCAGCAAGAAGGCCGCTGGGAAGGAGCAGCGTGCGGCATACGAGGCTGAACTGCACGCTGACATTTCAGATCCGGGACGGCACCGCCCGGATTCCAGCTGAGTGCATCTGATGACGCAGGAAAGAAACGCCGTGCGCCAAGGACGCTAGAGATTGGGTGCGGTTAGTGACCGGATTTGGCCGGTCAACCGCACCCAATCCCTTGGGACCCCTTAGCCTCGATCCACCGGCTGATTTCGTGTAGCCGTTCTCGTCGGCGGGGGCTTTTGCGGGCGTGATTTTCCTGCCGCTGACGGTTGTGCGGCTTGTCCGGGGTCCTCGGGAGCGGGGCTGGGGGGCGGTGCCCGGGCGGGCGTGCTCCGCGAGCAGCTCCGGCAGCCCGGCGCGCTCTGCCAGGGCCATCACGGGCACCAGGCCGCCATGCGACACGAGATTCCGGTCATCGAACGACGCCCGGGTCAGGCCCGGGCTATGCGACAATCGCACTTGCGAGGTGTCCTCTCGGACCAGATGGCGGAAGCGTAGAGAACTCCCATCATCCCAGTTCAGAGGGCACCTTTCGCGTTGCCACGCCTGAAAGCAGACCTAATTCACCGGCGGATTGAGGCTAAGGCGCCCGCGGGCTAGGCCTGGGAGCAGCCGGCCCGGTGGCGGCCAGATCACCAGCGTCCACCACGCCGCCCACACCCTCCAGCCATGGCCCGGCTTCGGCGTGATGTGCCTGTTCACCGCCATCGTGTTCGCCATCGCCTGGACGCTCCTTGACCGCCGCGACGCATGATGGCGGTGAACGGCCTAATTAGTGATGTAGCGGCTGCCGTTCCCGGATATTGTCGCCGTCCCCGTCTCGGTTTTACCGTCGGAGTACTTGAGCACGCAGTGGTCGGTGTTGGTGCCGGCCCGGGTGCAGACCACGGAGGTGACGGTTACGCCCGGAGCGTAGTACGGGCTGGACGAGTCGCTGAGCCGCTGCTGTACCAAGGTCTTGAGCGAAGCCGCGACGTCTGACGGGTTGTTGAAGTTAGACCGTGGCCCCTGGAAGGCCACCACGAGCAGGATGATCCCCAGCACGTCCAGCACGAATGACGCGATCAGCCAGGCCCGGGCTCTTCGTGACATCTGGACAGCCGCCAGCACGTTCCCGTTAGCCCACAGCGGGGGAACTCGGCCGCTGTACCAGCGGCTGAGGCCGGCCGCGGGCAACCCGAGGATCGCGTTGAACAGGAAGCCGCAGACGAAGGCGATTGTCTGCCAGCTCCGGTAAGTAGGCGGCATTGATCCCGGCTCGCCATACCCGGGCTGGTCCACGTAGGAAGGAGGCGCACCGAACGCCTGCCCGGTCTCATGGTCCTGCTCGTCGACCGGGTTGTCCCCGTAGCTCATGGTGGCCAGCCCTTCGCCCGGTACGCGCGCATCGGCGGATGCAGCGCGAAATGGGGTAATCGTAGCGAAAGGTCACAGCGCGGCTGGCCGTTAGCGGATCAAGCGCGCGAGTTCTGCCTCGTCCGGGACCGGCCCACCCGGGCCCCTCCCGACGGGCTTTCCCTTTGCTGGGAGAGCTAAGTGCCACGTGGCCCTAAGCCTCAATCCACCGACTGATTTCGTGTAGCTGTTCTCGTCGGTGAGGGCTTTGAGTGCGTGTTTTCCCTGCCGCTGACGGTTGTGCGGCTGCCGTAGCCCTTCTTCCAGGTGGGAGCCGCCCCGTCCTTGTCGGAGTGCGCGGTAATGAGGGTGGCGTCCATGTCGATGGCCGTCCACCCCGTCAGCGTCTTCCCCGCCACCTCCAGCCAAGGGAATCCCGCCGGGGTAGCCTCGATGAGCTCGCATGCGCACGCCCTGGCTTTCGCCCGGGCGCGGGCGATCCGGTCCAGGGCCCGCTCTGCCCCTGCCTGCTCCAGGGCGCGGCGGGCGGTCGGGCCGCTGGGCCCGCTGCCCATAAGGGGCGGAGGCCAGCGGTGGCGCATGCAGCGGCTCATGCGTCTCGCCGGGCGGGGATCAGCCCGCCGAGGAGCATGGCGATGGCGGCGTAGCCGGCGAGCAAGCCGAGTCCGCTCCAGGGCGACAGCCAGCAGGACGCCATGCCGGGCAGGCAGGCCGGCCCGGTGGCGCCGAGTGAGTGGCTGACGATGTAAAGCGGCAGGTAGGGCCTGATGGCGAAGTCCGACTGGCCGATGAACGTGCCGCCGACGAAGACGATCCCGACGATCACGGTGATCGCGGCGGCAGTGTGCCGGATGATGGCCCCGAGGCCAAGCCCGAACACGGCGATCAAGCTGAGGCTGGCTCCGGTGAGCACGATCGCCCGCAGGACGCCGGGCTGGCTGAGGGCGGGCGCGGTGATGCCGTGGCGCAGGGTCATGCCGCCCGCGAAGAAGGACAGGAATGCCGCTGCCTCGCCGGTGACCAGCGCCGCCGCGCCGATGACCGCGGCCTTGGCCGTCAGGACCCTGGGCCGGCGCGGCGCGGCGGCGAAGGTGGCGCTGATGGTCCCGGAGGTGTACTCGCCAGTCATGGCCAGTACGCCGGCTACCCCGGTGAGCAGCACGCCGATGAGCATGCCGGTCAGCGTGTTGCTGACGAACGTGCCGCCGCTGGTCGTGTTGCCGCCGCCGGTCGCGAGGGCGATGCCCGCCGGCGCGATGACGGTGAGGGCCAGGGTGATCCAGGTGGAGCGCAGGCTGCGCAGCTTGATCCATTCCATGCGGGCCAGGTGCCGGAACCGGTACCTGCCGGGCGGCTGGTGGCTGGCGGGGGCGGTCATGACAGGTTCCTTGCCTGGTACTGGGCACTGTCGCCGGTGATCTGCAGGAATGCCTCTTCGAGGCTGGGAGCCCGGCCGGACAGCTCGGCGACGGTGGTGTCAGCGAGCAGCCGTCCCTTGCCGATCACCACGACCCGGTCGGCCATCAGGGCCATTTCGCTGATCAGGTGGCTGGAGACCAGGACTGCCCGGCCTTCGGCGGCCAGTGACCGGAGCAGGCCGCGTATCCAGCGGATTCCCTCCGGGTCAAGGCCGTTCACCGGCTCGTCGAGCAGCAGCACGGCCGGGTCTCCCAGCAGCGCCGCGGCGAAGCCGAGGCGCTGCGCCATGCCGAGCGAGAACTTCCCGGTCCGCTTGCGCGCCACGGCCTGGAGGCCGACTAGCTCCAGCACCTCATCCACCCTGGACTGGCTGATCGCGTTGCTGGCCGCCAGCGCGGCCAGGTGAGCGCGGGCGGAGCGGCCCGGGTGGAAGGCCCTGGGCTCCAGCAGCCCTCCGGCCTCGCGCAGCGGCCAGCGAAGCCGGCGGTAGGGCTGGCCACCGATGCGGGCATGTCCGGCGTCGGGCGAGTCCAGGCCGAGGATCATGCGCATGGTGGTGGACTTGCCCGAGCCGTTCAGGCCCAGGAAACCGGTCACGGCACCCGGCGGGACGTCGAAGCTGAGCCGGTCGACGGCGACCGTTGACCCGTAGCGCTTGGTCAGCTCGCGGACCTCGATCACTGGCTCTCCTTCTTTCGGTCCTGGCTCGCGCGCAGCGCGGCGGCCAGCCATTCAAGGGCGGGCTGCAGCGACGGGAACGGGCCGCGGCCGCTGATGACGGCCGTCAGCTCCCAGTAGCGCTCGATCCGGGGATCGGTGCCGGCCTCCAGCTGAGCCAGCAGCTCAGCCCGACGGTGGCCGCCGGGGGTGCCCGCCAGTATCCGCTCCACGATCTGGGCCGCCTCGGCGGAGCCGGGCGGCACTCCCCGCTGGCGGGCCGCCTCGGCCTCGTCCTGCGCCCGCTCGACGTCGACCAGCCAGGTGCCGGACTGGACCTGGATGCCAACGTCGGCGACGACCCGCCGGACCCGCTCGCGGAAGTCCCTGTCCGCTACCATCTCGGCGAGATCGACCCACGCCTCGACCTGCTCGGCCGAGGGGTCATCAGGCAGGTCCGGCGCAGCGGCCCAGCGAGGAAAGCGCGCCGGGCTAGGGTCCAGCCCGGCGAACACCTCCGCGAGGAAGTCATCGATAATGTGTTGCCGCTCGGCCGCGGACAGTCGTGCCAGCTTGTTGATCATGCCCATCTCCGTTCCGTCGGCAGAGCGCTTCACCACGGCGGCCACGACCGCCCGGCGCAGCCGCAGCGCCCTGATCTCCGTGTCCAGCGCCTCCAGGTGGACGGCGGCCACCACCGCGGCGGTGACCTGGCCGTCCAGCACGCTCCGGGCATTGGCCAGGCTCACGCCCAGCTCCCGCAGGGTCGTCACCAGTTCCAGCCGGGCCACGCAGGCCGCGTCGTACAGCCTGCGGTCGCCGTCCGTCCGCGAAGCCGGCGGCACCAGCCCGCTATCCGACCAGAACCA
>Ga0265324_10001472_pt1 | contig 13390 bp, 16 predicted proteins | sample 41419metaG_FD_198634 | JGI IMG/M metagenome (GOLD analysis project Ga0265324, IMG submission 198634) | Rhizosphere microbial communities from Carex aquatilis grown in University of Washington, Seatle, WA, United States - 4-14-19 metaG | ecosystem: Host-associated > Plants > Roots > Rhizosphere...
ACGCTGCCGGCCATGAAGGCCGCGCAGCACCTCTACGCGGCGACCGGGTTCACGAGGACACCTGACCTCGACTTCGAGCCGGCGCCCGGCGTCGCCCTGCGCGCCTACGAGCTTGGCCTGCCGCCCAGCTAGCGGGCCGGCCGGCGCCGCGGCTGGCATGCTTGCTTAACCTGCGGGCATATCGAGGAGCATGCCGGGCCTACCCCCATGCTGAGCGAGGAACGGGCCCGCCGTTGCCTGACCGAGGAATGGGACCGGCCCGCCGCGCGGCTCACCCGGCTCGACGGCGGCATGGGGTCACGCACCTGGATCGTCGACGACGCCGGCCGGCGCTGGGTGCTCAAGGCGGTGGCACCTCACCTGGGCGATCAGCTGGCCGGCGGCCTGGCCGTGGCATCCCGGCTCGACCGTCCGGGCATCCCGTCCGGCAAGCCCGAGCCGACCACCGACGGCTCGCTGACCGCCACCGCGGACGGCTACACGCTCGGGCTGCTTGCCTGGGTACCCGGTGACCCGCTGACGGGCGGCGACGAGCACGAGCGGCGGCTGATCGGCGCGACCCTGGCGCGCGTCCACCAGGCGCTGTCCGGCCTGGTGGTCCCGGCGGCCCGGCGTTTCCACTGGGTGAACCCGGCGGCGGCGCACCTGTCGCTGCGGCCGTGGGTGCGCCCCGCGGTCACGGCCGCGGTGGCGGACCTGGAACGCCGCGGGCCGGGAGCGTGGACGGCCGGGCTGCTGCACGCTGATCCCGCCGCCGAGGCGTTCCGGCTCGACCCGGTGACCGGCCAGGTCGGGATCATCGACTGGAGCGTCGCCCTGCACGGCCCGCTGCTCTACGACCTGGCCTCGGCGGCGATGTACCTCGGCGGCCTGGACGCCGCGGCCGGCATGATCGACGCCTACCTCGCCTCCGGCGGGCTGAGCCAGCGGGAGGCAGACGAGGGCCTGCGGCCGATGCTGCGTTTCCGCTGGGCCGTCCAGGCCGACTACTTCGCCTTCCGCATCACCGGGAACGACCTGACGGGCATCACCGGGCCGCAGGAGAACGAGAAGGGCCTGGAAGACGCCCGTCGCGCCCTGCTCGCCGATCCCGCGCCCGGCCCGTTACGGGCATACCACTTGCCATCAGCTGGCCCGATTGAGGTCATCGTGAGCCTGTAGTCCGGCGCCGACGGGATAGGAAGACGAGCCCGGCCCCCGCGACTATGACGGCGCACCCAGCGGCAGCCAGTGCCCCGTTGATCCCCGGCCCGGTGCCGCCACCGGTCGCCGGCGGGCCAACCGGAGCAGCCGTGCTTACCTCCGGGGTGGCTGACGCGGTGGTCCCGGTCGTGGCACTGGCCGACGTGCTGGCACGCGCCGCGGGGCAAACCAGTGTGCCAGTTGCCGAGCTGGCGGGTGTAGCGGTGGAGGTCGCGGGCGTGCAGTCTCTCCAGTGCGGCTGGGTCCCGTTGGCCTCAGGCTCACAGGCGATCGGCGTGCCGTTCGCCGCCACCCCGGACATGTTCAGGTCAGCGTTGGGGCAGAACTCGCCCGCGTTGTAGCAGGTTCCACTGCTCTCGGTCAGCGGAAAGCATGAGGGTGTTGGCGCGGGCGTAGTGGCGGCGGCGGTCGGGCTGGCCGCCGTGGAATCCGCCGAAAGTGTCGCCGCCGCTGCCCTGGCACCTGGCGACAGTCCGATCAGCACTAGCAACGCGAGCGGGGCCACCAGGCACATCGCCCCCATCACCGCGAACCAGCCGCGCCTCTGCGCTGCCGCCCAGTCAATGCGTCGCGACCGAGACACGGTGGTTCCCACCCCCAGACAGTCAGGTCATAAGGTACTCAGAGCCGTGCTTGGTGTCCATAAGGAGACTGCGTGGCCCCGTGGAAGGAGCCCGGACGGGCGGTCCGCTCCGCGGGGTGTGCGAGTACCCCGGTCTAACGGCCGGACGTCCCCCGGAATCACTGTGCCGTCCGGCATGACCGTCGCCAGCGCCTGACGTGGCCGGGTGGCCGCGCTGACCTGAGACGCTTCGTCGCCCTCATAGCTAAGTTCGGACCTGATGATGATGCGCGTCTGCGGGTCCAGGCCACGCAGGTGCTCAAGCGAAACGGGCACCTCGGTCAGCTCCGCGATTTTGAGCAGCTCCGCGTCCGATGTCAGCTCCGCCACCTCGCGGATGTCGTCACGCATATGCGGCACCAGCGGGGTGGTGGTCTGGTAGACGCCACCGCTTCGCCGTAGCACCTCCGCGAGCGGCATCCCCGGCTCGCCGGGGCAGGCGCGCAGGCCCGCCTCGTAGATCCGCATCGTTGGGTCATCGGGTTCCAGCAGCTTGGCGTAGGCCCGGAACGTAGCCATCCGACCGACCTCCCGTCTGCTCGGCAGCATAGCAGCGCTGCCGGGGAACCAGCGGTGTGGCCGACATGCGGGCAGCGTATCCGGGCGGCGGGGTTTGCCTCATGGACGGGTCCTTGATCGCAACGGCTGGTGAGGCTGCCCCTGGCCGCATCGGGGCCGGCTTCCATGCTGGCATGCCGGCCACGCGGAGGCGCGGAAATGACGGAAGCCACGGGCAACTGCCGGGCTGCCGGTGGCTTCCTGTCCTGTCGCAGGGCGGGCTAGCGCAGTGTCGCGGTGAACGCCGCCCATGCCTGAGAGGTGAAGGCGAGCGTGACGCCGTCGCGGTCGGCGGTGTCGCGGACCATTACACCCTGGGCGGCGGTGACCTCTACGCACTGGCCGCCGTTGCCATCTGAGTAGCTGGATTTGCGCCAGCCGTCCATAGCTGTCCTGCTTTCCCGATCATCGCGGCCGATTCCGACGCGCGGTAACTCTCTGCCCGCAGGCTATCGAACCTGGCTGCGAGCACTGAAACGATTTGCGGGTCGGTGTAGACGCCGCCGGCGGCCAGGTGCTCGCACCAGGCGGCGTCGCCGGCCAGCACGAAGCCGCTGGCGTTGGCGGCGTGCGCGACGGCGGGCATGACCGTCAGGGTGACCTGCGGCAGCGCCGCGACCTCGAGCAGGTGGCTCATCTGCCCGGCCATGACCTGGGGGGAGCCGACCAGCCGGTAGAGCGCCATCTCGTCCACGATGACCCAGGCCGGCGGCGGGCCCGGCCGGTGCAGCACGCGGCGCTGCCGCTCGGTGCGGGAGGCCAGCCGGCCGGCAGCGGCCTCGGGGGTGATGCCGGGCTGCACGGCGATCAGCGCGCGGGCGTAATCCTCAGACTGGACCAGGCCGTCCACGATGCCGGGCGTCCAGGTGCGGATGCTCGCGGCGCGGTCCTCGTAATCGGGCCAGGACCGGAACGTGGCCGGCACCTCGGGCCACTCGCGGGACTCGCTCAGCCAGTCGGCGAACCACCCCCGCCGCTCGGGGAACACCGCGTCCAGCCCGGCGGCGACCTGCTCGGTCGGGGGACGCCTGCCGTTCTCGATGCGGCCCAGGTGCGCGGGGTCCGCGCCGCCGATGCGGCGGGCCAGTTCGGCGAGCGACCAGCCGTGGGCCAGGCGTTCCTTCTTCATCTGGCGGGCGAAGTGCCCTGCCACTCCGTTCCCGACCGTGCCAACCATGCCTGTAATCGTGCCACAGCAGCTAGCGGCTGTCACTGTCTGCTGCACAGTGATTGCAGATCCCGCTGCCGCCGCAAGGGCAGCGCCAGCCGAGCAGGAGAAAGGCCATGGATGACGACGCCATCAGCCAGCTGGACGACTTCGAGGTGATCGCCGAGCGCGCCTGTCTCACCCAGGCGATCGCCGCGCTGACCGACCGGTACCGCCGGCTCTGCCAGGAGATGAACCGGAGGGAGACCCTGCGATGGATGGTCCCGTAACCCCGTTCGCGGCGCTGCCGGTCCCGGCCGCCAGGATGCTCGCCGTGGAGACCCTACTCGCCGAACCCGAAGCACTCGGCGACGACGTTCTTGAGAGCTGCCTGTACCTGCTGCGGGAGCGGCTGCGCGCGTCGTAAGCGCGCGGTGCTGTGCCCCCGGGGAGGCAGGAGGGGTTGCAGGGGGGAACCTGGGACGGGCGCGCTTTTCGCGGGGTGCGAGAGGTTCCGGGTTCCCCCTGCGGTTTAGTTTTTGATCTTGACTTTGACTTTCGGGCGGTGGAGTGGAGTCGTTGTTCCTGACCTCGCCATCTTGGTTGTTGAGGTGGTGAGGTCAGGAACACCGCAACGGAACGGAGCCATAGGTTCTCGCTGCAAGCGAGAACCCTAAGGCCATCCGAGGGAGAACAGCGACCGGGCAGACAGTGCGGACGGCTGGGGCGAAAGGTATCCCAGGGGCATCACATTGGGATCTCTGAGATGGGTAGGGCGCCGATCCCGGCCACGCGCACAAAGTACACCCAATGATTAAGCGATAAACACTACTTCTTGCTGTTATCGATTGGCTACGGAGACTGCTCTCTGATTGAGCGCTCAGCGCCGGTAGATGTCCCGCTGGCCGTCTTCGTCGCGATAGGAGTCGACTAGGCGCATGCCGATCTTCTCCAGCACACGGGCCGAGGCCGGATTCGGCGGCCAGATGCTCGCGTAGACGTCAACGCCGTGCGCTTGCGCCCAGTCCAGCACGGCGGCGGCGGCTTCCGTGGCGAACCCGTGGCCCCGGTACAGGGGGGCAATCGCATACCCCATGGTGATGCCCTTGACCGGGCGCACGAAGAACCCGCAGTACCCGACGACCGCGCCCCCGTCGCGCAAGACGACGGCCCACGGGCTGAGCGTGCGGTCTCCGGTCCGCGCCGCCTGCGCTTCCGCCCAGCCGGCGTCCACGACCTCGCGCAACTGGACGGCGTCGTGTGCTCGCAGCAGCCGCAGGCGGAGCCGACGGGTGGTGGCCATCCACTCCTCCGGCGGAGTTACCGTCGTCAGTCGCGCCACTTGATCAGGGCCGCGCGGCGGGCCGCCACGTAGCCGTGGTCGGCGAACCAGCGGGCCGACTCGCTGATCGCCTCGCTGGCCGGGCGGGCGGTGTGGCCGAGCTCGGTGCGCGCCCGCGCGTCGCTGAAGGTCATCGGGGTCGCGGACATGCGCGCCGCCTCGAGCGGCACGTGCGGTGTCCGGCGCAGCACCCGTCCCTCGACCAGGGTGGAGGAGGCGCCCGCGGCGAGGATCACGCCGCGCGGCACCCGCAGCCGCGGCGCCGGGAGCCCGGTGCAGGCGGCCAGCTCGGCCAGGATGTCCCGCATTGCCAGGTTCGCGCCGCCGAGGATGTAGCTGCGGCCCCTGGCGCCGCGCTCCAGCGCCGCCAGGTGGCCCGCCGCCAGGTCATCGACGTGGACCACGTTCATCGCGGTGGCCGCGTACCCGGGCATCTTGCCGTTGAGGTAGTCGAGCACCACCTTGCCGGTCGGCGTCGGGGTCACGTCGCCCGGCCCGAGCGGGAACGTGGGCAGCACCAGGCAGGCGTCCAGGCCCTCGGCGCACGCTCGCAGGACCTCGTGCTCGGCCACGTACTTGGACCCCTTGTACGACCCGTACAGCCGGGCCAGGTCGGGGTAGCAGGTCTCGTCGGCCGGCCCGCCGTCCTCCGGGTGCCCGAGGACGCCGATCGTGGAGGTGTACACGAGCCGCTCGCAGCCCGCCGCCCGCACCGCGGCGAGCACGTTGCGCGTCCCGCCGACGTTCACGTCGTAGAACACCCGCGGGTCGCGGGCCCAGAACCGGTAGATCGCGGCCAGGTGGAACACGAACCGGGCGCCGGCGCACGCGGCGCTGACCCCTACCGGGTCCCGCAGGTCCGCCTCGGCCAGTTCGGCGTCAAGCAGCGTGAGGTTACGGCAGTCCGCACCGGGCTCCGTCATCGCGACCACGTGCGCGCCGGCTGACCGTGCCGCCCGCACGACGGCAGACCCGATGAACCCCGAGGCGCCGGTGACCACCACCCGGTCCTCCGGCATGATCTCGACCTGGCGCGGCAGCAAATCCCGCACGTGATCAACTGTCCGTCCCGGTGCGCGATCACGCAAGCCCCCGGTTTCGCAGCAGGTGACGCAAGCCCCCGGCCGCGCAGCACCTAGCGCAAGCCCCGGTCCAACAACCAGTAACGCAAGCCTCCGCAGCAGCAACCCCGAAGCTCCTAACCGGATTGCCCGCGGGCGCTAACGTCGGCGCCGGCGGTGGTCGCGCGGACCGCCTCGCCGAGGGCGGCGCGGAAGGCGCGGACCGCCGGGTCGCGGTCGGCGCCGGCCCGCACGCCGGTGGTGAGCCTGCGCCGCGGCCGCCCGGGCAGGGCGCGCACCCGGGCGTCCGGCGGCGGGATGGCGGTGAGCAGCAGGCCGGGCACCACCGCGGCGGCGTGTCCCTTCTCCGCCAGGTGGACCTGCAGCAGCAGGTCAGAGGCTGCGTAGCGCACATCGGGCTCGAAGCCCGCCGCGCGGCAGGTGTCGCGCGCCCACTGCCCGGCGGCGATGTTGGCCGGGTCGAGTATCCACGGGACGTCGGCGAGGTCGGCCAGCCGGGCCGGCTCGGCCGGCGGCTCCGCCCGGGCGTGCGGTCCGTGCTCCGGGATGACGAGGAACAGCTCGTCGCGCGCAAGCAGCTGGGTGCGGGCGCCGGGGACGGGAGGCCGCGCGATGCCCGGGTACTCCTCGCCGAGCACCACGTCGAAGTCGTGCGCGAGCAGGCCGGCGAACGCCGGGCCCGCCTCCTGGTGAGTGATCTCGACGCGCAGACCCGGGTGACGCGCGGCGAGCCTGGTGAGCACCTCGGGCACCAGGGCGAGCAGCACCGACTGGAACGACGCGACGCGCAGCGTGCCGCGCACCTCGGTCAGCGAGGCGCGCAACTCCGCCTCGGCCTCCTCCAGGCGCTCGAGGATCGCCTCGGTGTGCGCGACCAGGATCCGGGCCTGCGCGGTTAGCCGCACGCCGCGTCCGGCCGGCTCGAGCAGCGTCACCCCGGTCTCCGTCTCAAGCTGGCTCAGCTGCTGCGACACCGCCGACGGGCTGTACGACAGCGCCCGCGCCACGGCCGCCAGGGTGCCGCGCCGGTCAAGCTCGCGCAGCAGCCGCAGCCGGTGAACGTCAAGCACGGCGACCGCCTCCAGAGATCCAGCAAATGATCAGTTCTTCTTATCATTATTACTCGAAAACATTCGCTGGACGAAACGATCTCTCATCGGCGACGGTTAAGGCATGCGGACAAACAGGCTGACCCGATGACCACGACCGCTGCTCCCGGCCCTCTCGCCTCCGTCGCCACCAACGGCGCACGGGAAGTCGCGGCCCCGTCTGGCGCTCCCGTGGCCGCCGCCCGTGGCACCGCGGCCGCGACCGCTGCGCCGCGCAGCGCGCCGCGATCGGGGAGCCCTGCCGCCGCCGCGCTGCTCGTGCTCGGCTCGTGCACGTCACTGCAAGCCGGCGCCGCCCTCGCCATGCGGCTGTTCCCCGTCACCGGCGTGGCCGGGGCCACGCTGCTGCGGCTCGCCCTGGCCGCGACGGTGCTGCTCGTGCTGGCCCGGCCGCGCGTGCGCGGCTGGCGGCCGTCGCAGTGGCGGGCGGTCGCGCTCTACGGGATCAGCCTCGCGGGCACCAACGGGTTCTTCTACGCCGCGCTCGCCCGACTGCCCCTCGGCACCGCGGTGACCATCCAGTTCCTTGGCCCGCTCACCTTGGCGGCCGCGCTGTCCAAGCGCTGGCGCGACGCCGGCTGGGTCGGCCTCGCCGTCGCGGGCGTGCTGATACTCGGCCTGAGCAGCGGCCACGGCACCGCCGGGCACCCGCTCAACCCGGCCGGAGTCGGGTTCGCGCTGATCTCCGCCGCGTTCTGGGCGCTGTACATCGTGACAGGCTCGCGGCTGAGCAGGGCCGTCCCCGGTCGCGGCGGCCTGGCCGCGGGGCTGGCGATCGGCGCGCTCGTGCTGCTGCCGTTCGGCGCGCGCGGCGCCTGGCAGGTCGCCGGCCGGCCGCACCTGATGCTGCTCGCGCTCGGCACCGCGGTGCTCGCCTCGGTCGTGCCGTACACGCTGGAACTCGCCGCGCTGCGCCGCGCGCCGCGCCGGGTCTTCGGCACGCTGCTCAGCCTCGAGCCCGCGGTCGCCGCGCTGGCCGGCCTCGTGCTGCTCGGTCAGCGCGTCCCGGCCGCCGCGGCCGGCGCGATCGCCCTGGTCATCCTCGCCAGCGCGGGCGCCACCATCAGCCCGTGGCGGCCGGGGCCCCGGTCGTCGCCGATACCGCCTTCGCCGACACCGGCGGCGTGGGCAGCCACGCGTCGCCGGGCTCGACCACGAACGTGTAGTCGAGGGTGTACCAGGGCTCGGTGACGTCTGGCGCCGGGGCCGGCCCGTCACCGGGCTCATGCCGCACGTAGCTGACGATGAGCGCGCGGGTGACGCCGAACTGCGCGTCGGTGTCGAGCATCGGGTCGTCGTGGCTGTACAGCTGCGAGGTAATCGTCTTGAACCCGGGCTTGTAGACCAGCGCGTGGATGTGCGCCGGGCGGAACGGGTGCCGCTTGAGCGTGGTGAGCAGGCCGCCGGTCGGGCCGCCCGTCGGTATCGGGTAGCCGGACGGCTTGATGCTGCGGAAGGCGAAGGCGCCCTTCTCGTCGGTGACGAAGCGGCCGCGCAGGTTCCACTCGGCCTGGCCCGGGTCCTGGTTCTCGTACAGGCCGTCCGGTGAGGCGTGCCAGACGTCGATCTCCGCGCCGGCCACCGGGATGCCGTTGGTGTCGGTCACCGTGCCAGAGAAGAACAGCGGCGGCCCCGGGGTGGGCGAGCGGACGATCGAGTCGCCGTGGCGCATCACCGGGGCGCCCTGCCGCCAGAACGGCCCGAGCAGGTTCGCGGACGTCGGCTGCTCCTCCGTGCCGTTGTTCATCAGGCACACCAGCGTCGACAGGCCGAGGCTGCCCGCCATCAGCCGCACCTCGTTGTGGCTCGGCGTGGTGAGCTGGCCGAGCCTGGCGACGATGCCGATGCTGGCGTCAAACTCCGCCTCGGTCAGCCGCACCTCCCGCGCGAAGTCGTGCAGGTGGCGGATGAGCGCCTGGAGGACCTCACGGAACCGCGGGTCGTCCGCCCGGGCGGTCTCCGCGAGGACCGCCTCGGTCAGCTGGATCTCGTCCTTGATGATCATGTCCGTCTCCTCGCCCGGCGGCCCGGCGGGGATGATCGCCGGAGCGGATGCCCAGTTTGCGGCTCATGCGCACCGTACCGGAACCGCGGACCGGGCCCGCCGCGGGCCCGGCCGCGGGCTCTCCCGGGAGGCACGGAGGCGGCTGAGGGCGGGTTACGCGCCGGCGCTGCGGCTGCAGCGGTCTTCCGCGTGCTCAACGATGATCATGGGATGCTCCAGGGGCAAACGAACGCTCCTGAGGCGTATGCGACGTGATTAGGCTCACGACTGGCTGGTCGCAGCAGGCGACCACGCCCACGGGCATAGCATGATTGCCTGCCGCGTCGCGGGCGCTCCGCCGTTTCCTGCGCAGTTGGAGGGCTGATGGATATCACGCAGCTGATACTCGACGACCATCACGAGCAGCGACGGCTGTTCGCGATCCTGGAGCAGATCGACCGCGCTGACACCGAGGCGCTGTCCGCCGTCTGGGGGCGGCTGGCGGCGTTCCTCGAAGTGCACGCGGCGGCGGAGGAGGCGATCTTCTATCCCGAGCTGCTGCGGGTAGGAATCGCCGCGCGGCGCAGGGCGGGCGTTGAGGACGAGACCCTGGACGCGATCGATGACCACAACGAGATCAGGGACGCGGTGGCGGAGGTCGCCGGGCATCAGGTCGGCAGCGACGGCTGGTACGCGGCTGTCGCGGGCGCCAACCTGGCGAACAGCGACCACATGGCGGAGGAAGAGCGCGAGGGCCTGACCGACTTCCGCCGCCTGGCCGCGCTGCGACAGCGCCACGACCTCGCCGTGGCCTTCGCCGCCTATGAGGCGCGCAACGTCACGGGGGTCAAGCCGGTCGACAAGGACCCCGCCACGTATGTCAGCCAGGCGGAAGCAGGCATGGCACAGCGCGGTGACGGGTCACTTGGCATCGGGGCGCTCAAGCGCGGGTAGCACCCTGCTTGGTCCCGCCGCCGGGAAGGGCACCGCCGGGACCGCTCCGGCTAGGCCGGAAGGGCAGCCAGGGTTAGTGTGTGCCGGGAAGGTGATGCGATGCGGTCATGGCACGTGGACCGGCCCGGGCCGGTCGATCAGGGACAGCCGCTGGTGATGAGGGACGTGCCGGTGCCGGCGCCCGGCCCGGGCGAGCTGCTGCTGCGGGTGCTCGCCTGCGGGGTGTGCCGCACCGACCTGCACGTCACCGAGGGGGACCTGCCGGTCCGCCAGCCCTGGGTGACGCCCGGCCACGAGGTGGTCGGCGAGGTGGTGGCGACCGGCCCGGGCAACTCGGCCGGCTTCGCCACCGGCGACCGGGCCGGGGCGGCCTGGCTCCGCTCCACCGACGCCACCTGCCATTACTGCGCGCGCGGCGCGGAGAACCTCTGCCCGGCGTCCGTATACACCGGCTGGGACGCGGACGGCGGGTATGCCGAGTACCTGACCGTCCCCGCCGCGTACGCGCACCCGCTGCCGGCGGGGTACTCCGACGTCGAGCTCGCGCCGCTGCTGTGCGCGGGCATCATCGGCTACCGTGCGCTCAAGCGGGCCGCCCTGCCGCCTGGCGGCCGGCTCGGCATGTACGGCTTCGGCGGCAGCGCCCACCTGGCCGCGCAGGTCGCCCTCGCGCTCGGCGCCACGTTGTCCGTGATGACCAGAGGCGAGCAAGCGCGGGAGCTCGCCAGGTCGCTCGGCGCCGCCTTCGTCGGCGGGCCGGATGAGCCGCCGCCCGAGCCGCTCGACGCCGCGATCTTGTTCGCCCCGTCCGGCGACCTGGTGCCGCCCGCGCTTGCCGCGCTCGACCGCGGCGGCACCCTCGCCATCGCCGGCATCTACCTGTCCGACATCCCGCCGCTGTCCTACGAGCGGTACCTGTTCCAGGAGCGGCAGGTGCGCAGCGTCACCTCGAACACGCGGGAGGACGCCCGCGAGTTCCTCGCCTTCGCCGCCGCGCACAAGCTGTCGGTCACCACGCACGAGTACCCGCTCGACGACGCCGGCCGGGCCCTCGCCGACCTGAAGGCCGGCCGCTTCGACGGCGCCGCCGTCCTCGTTCCCTGAGGAGCCCGCTAGGTTGGGACATGACAGATGCTGATGAGCACGGGACGGAGATCGCAGTGCCTAACGACTGGAATAACGGCGTGATCGCGGAGTTCCGCGCCAACGGGGGCCAAGTTGGCGGCCCGTTCGCTGGCGCACCCATGGTCCTGCTGCACCACGTCGGCCGCAAGAGCGGCACCGAGTACGTCACCCCGCTTGTGTACCTGCCCGGCGACGACGCCTCGTTCTACATCTTCGCCTCCAAGGCCGGCGCGCCGTCCAACCCGGACTGGTACGACAACATCGTCGCGGCGGGACACGCCACCGTGGAGGTGCAGACGAGCACCTACCAGGCGACCGTCACCGAGCTTCACGGCGACGAACGGGAACGCGTCTTCGCTGAGCAGGTCAAGCGCATGCCCGGCTTCGGCGAGTACGCGCAGAAGACCGAGGGCATCCGCACGATCCCGGTGCTGCGGCTGACCCGCTAACGCTACCCGCCGGGTAAGCGGCCGCCCGGCGCCCTCACTGTCCGGATCAGGACGGGCATCCGCCGTGGCCGGGCGCGGCCGGGACGGCATGGGCTGCCCCGGCCGTGGCGGGCACTCGGTCTCGGGTTCGGTGCCCAGGTGCGCGTCGATCCTGATGTGCTCGATTCCGAGCGGTGCCAGCATGTCGGCCAGCGCCTCGCCGGACAGGTGGACCCACTGCTGCGACCGTCCCAGGGTCCGCGCGAGGGAGGTCTCACAAGTGAATGCGAGGCCGACGCGCTCGCCGGACCACAACCGCCCCGTTCGCACGGCGACCACCCCGGCCCTGCTCATTCGCACCGGGACGAGGAACGTAGGCTCCACGAAATCACTCCTGTGCTTAGGGCAGTCTGGCTACATCGAACCTGGGTGCGTCGTCATCTCTAATACGGCTTCCGCGCGCTGAGGGATTGCCCAGCCGGTGACCGCCATGCTCCCGGGGTGCTGCCCCGCGGGCCAGCCGGGCCGGGCGCTGTCCTAGGTTAGGGCTGAGCTCCGGGACGCCCGGGAGCCCTCAGCAATGAGCGATGAGGAGGCGCGGTGGCCTTGCGTACGGCGTTCACCGAGCTGTTCGGCCTGCGGCATCCGGTCGCGCTGGCGCCGATGGGCGGGTCGGCGGGCGGCGCGCTCACCGCCGCCGTCTCGGCCGCGGGCGGCCTCGGCCTGCTCGGCGGCGGCAACGGCGACGCGGACTGGCTGGCGCGGGAGCTGCCGCTGGCGGCCGGCGCCTCGCCTGCCCCCTGGGGCGTCGGCTTCCAGAGCTGGGCGGTCAGCCGGGACACGGTGCAGCGGGCGCTTGAGTACCGGCCGGACGCGGTGATGCTCTCCTTCGGCGATCACGGACCGCTCGCCGGGCCGGTCCGCGCGGCGGGCGCGCGGCTGGTCATCCAGGTGACCACCCTCGCGGAAGCCAGGCAGGCGGTGGACCTCGGCGCCGATGTCATCGTGGCGCAGGGCACGGAGGCCGGCGGGCACGGCGCCAGGCGCGGGTGGTCCACGCTGGCGTTCATCCCGGTCGTCGCCGACCTCGCCGCGCCGGTCCCGGTGCTCGCCGCGGGCGGAATCGCGGACGGGCGCGGCCTGGCCGCGGCGCTGGCGCTCGGCGCGTCCGGCGCGCTGATCGGCACCCGGTTCCTCGCCACCGCCGAGGCGCTCATCGACCGGGCGGAGCAGCAGGCGATCATCGACGCGGGCGGCGAGGACACCGAGCGCGACGCCGTGCTCGACATCGCGCGCGGCTCGCGCTGGCCCCGCGAGTACACCGCGCGCACCCTGCACCACCCGTTCCACGACGCCTGGCGGGACCGGGAAGACGAGCTCGACGCGAGCGCCGAGGCGAAGGCCGCCTACCGGCGCGGCGTGACCAGCGGCGAGCTCCCGCGGCCGGTATGGGCCAGCCAGGCCGTCGACCTCATCACCAGCCTGCGGCCCGCCGCCGACGTGGTCGACGGCATCGCGGCGCAGGCGCAGGACGCGCTGGCCCGAGCGCTGGGACGCTAGGCAGGAGGGAGCACGCATGACAGACCAGGCGGCCGACCTCATCATCGTCGCGCGCACGGTGCACACCCTGGCGGGCGACGCGCCCCCGGTGACGACGCTGGCCGTCCGCGACGGGAGGATCGCCGCGACCGCCGGACCGGGCGACCGCGGCGAGCTGACGGCCGCCTGGCGCGGCCCGGGCACGGTCATCTTCGACGAGCCGGGCCTCGTCGTGCTGCCCGCGTTCGTAGACACGCACAATCACCTGATGCTGGCCGGGCAGAACATCCTCGGCGT
>Ga0265324_10001473_pt1 | contig 13388 bp, 8 predicted proteins | sample 41419metaG_FD_198634 | JGI IMG/M metagenome (GOLD analysis project Ga0265324, IMG submission 198634) | Rhizosphere microbial communities from Carex aquatilis grown in University of Washington, Seatle, WA, United States - 4-14-19 metaG | ecosystem: Host-associated > Plants > Roots > Rhizosphere >...
TACCGGCTGGTGTGGCAGCGCTCCTACTACCAGGTGTGGCGCCGCATGCCGGGTGCCGGGCCTGCGCTCGCGCACGTCCTGCTCCACGGCACCTCCAGGGCCCAGTGCCGGCAGATCAGACGCCTCGCGAGAGCGGCCCGCCGGCCCGCTCGTCTGGTGGCTGCGCGTTCACCGGAGCTCGTGAGCGTTCACGTGCCGTTCGCGGCTCTCCCCGCCGGTTGGGGGCGCCAGCGCGCGGCCGTCGTGATGAAGCGCCCCGGACGTCTGTACGCGACGTTTCGCGTTCCGACGGCTGGCAACTGGGAGGTGTGGGTGAAGGGGCAGATCATGCCGACGGTCGAATTGAGCATCGACGGCCGTCGCGTCGCGTCTGTTGGCGGGCAGCTGGGCGGAAACTCGCTCGTGATGGGCAGCGCTCCACCGATCTCGGTATCGCTGACGGCGGGCGTTCATCGTTTGACTGTGACCCGTCGCGGGTTCCAGCTGACCCCCGGCGACGGTGGCTCGGCGGTGCTCGACGCGATCCTGCTCACCCCCGCTTCGGAGCCGTCCGGGGGTGTTCTGCGCCACGCCGCGGTTTCCCGTTGGCGCAGGCTGTGCGGGGGCAGCTACGAGTGGGTCGAGCTGATCGCCGGCCGAGTCCGGGCGTGACGGTGACGAGCGCGGCGCTGCTGGGCTCCAACGTGAGGACGACCACGCCGCTGCGAATCGGAAGCTGGGGCAGGCTGCTCGGCTGCTGCCAGGAGCCGTTGCTGGCGACCGTCCTGCCTCCCAACCGCACACCGGAGACGGCGCGCGGCGAGGGCGCGGTCAGCGTGAGGACGTTCGCGCCGCTGTAGCCGCTACCCACGTGCAGGCTCAGCGCCACGGCCCTAGAGCCAGACGGGTCGTCGTCGACGAGCACGAACCGCAGCGCGCCGTGCGGTCCGCGCAGCGCGGTGACGGCGATGTTGGGCCGTTTGCGCGGGAGGATGGTGGTGTGCACGGGCCGACTCCCGACGAGCCCCCTGGTGAGCAGCAGCGCATACCACTCGGGCTGGGGTTGCAGCGCACCGTCGAGCAGGCGGGCGGGGGTGGGGGCGCACACGGGCGAGTAGCCCGCGCACGTCGCGGGAGCACCCTGGAAGTTGATCCCAGCGGCGCCGGCGGCCATCGTCTGGGCGATGTAGCCCGCGGCCCACAACGCGGCGGCGAAGGTGTTGCTCACGCCCGCCCTGCCGCCGCAGGACACGGTGTTCGTCTCATCGATACGCAGCGGGATCGTGCTGGAGCGGGATAGGGACATGTATCGGCGCAGCGACCGGATCTCGAGGCCACGCGTGTACTGGCTGAGCAGGCGGGGGATGGTGGGTGCGTAAGCGGAGCGACAGCCGAGCGGATAGTGGTGTCCGGTGAGCAGCGTCGGTCTCTGCGCGAGTGCGACGGCCGGTCCCCAGCGCTTGAACGCGCTCGAACCGGAGACGCCCGGGCCGGCCACCTGGACCCCGGGCGTGGTGGCGGCGATCGCGCTGCGGTAGCCGCTGACCTCGGCGTCGTACTTCGCTTCGTCCCACGGGTTGCGTCTGAAGCCGTGTGTGGCGTAGGAGTCGGGCTCGTTGCCGACCTCGATCCCCGCGAGCCACGGGCCGAGCGCGGCCTTCGCGGCGGCGACCTCGCGCGCGGCGGCTCGGGGGTCGTAGTGGACGAGCCCGACGGTGAGCAGGACGTGCCAGTGGGTCGCCCGCGCGAGCCATGCGAGTCCGCGCAGGTCATTCGGCGTGAGCACGCTGCTGGCCCACGCGGGGCGCGGTGTCTGCGCGTCGGTCCAGGCCACGCGGGTATCGGCGGAGGCTCCGCCGAAGCGGAGCACGCCCGGCCCGAGCGAGCGCAGGAGCGCGGCGAGGTCTCCGCTGCTTCCGTAGTGGGCTATCTGTGCGGCGCTGGAGAGCTCGAAGGAGAGGCCGAGGAACCCTGGTGGAACGGGAGTGCCCGTGTGGCTCGAGTCGACCCACACCGATACGGGCGTGGGTGCACGTGTGTGGCGTGTGGTGCCGGCGGATCCGGCGGTGGCGAGCACGATCGCGACGATCGCCACGCCGAGCAGCGCGACGCCGCCGCCGGGCTTCAACGCCACGCTGTATCCGGCGATCGCATCTGAGGACGCTCCATCGGCGGACAAACGTAGTGTGTTCGGCGTGACGAGGCCGAGCGGAGCTCTGACGAACGACCAGATCCTGCTCGGGGACAACGCGGAGCTGCTGCCGGCGTTCGCGTCGGGATCCTTCCAGCTCATATACATAGACCCGCCGTTCAACACCGGCAAGAAGCAGACCCGCAAGACGCTGCAGACGGTCGGCGACGCGGAGGGCGAGCGCACCGGCTTCCAGGGCCGTCGCTATCGCACGCAGCTGCTCGCGCAGTCCAGCTACGGCGATGAGTTCGACGACTACCTGGCGTTCCTCGCGCCGCGCCTGGAAGAAGCGCACAGGCTCCTGGGCCGCGAGGGGACCCTGTACTTCCACATCGACTACCGCGAGGCCCACCACTGCAAGCTGCTGCTGGACGAGATCTTCGGGCGCGAGTGCTTCCTGAACGAGCTGATCTGGGCGTATGACTACGGCGCGCGCACGAAGCGCCGCTGGCCGGCGAAGCACGACACGATCCTCGTGTACGTGAAGGACCCAGAGGCCTACCACTTCGACTCCGAGGAGGTGGACCGCGAGCCGTACATGGCGCCGGGTCTCGTCACGCCGGAGAAGGTCGCGCGGGGCAAGCTCCCGACGGACGTGTGGTGGCACACGATCGTGCCGACGAACGGGAGCGAGAAGACCGGCTATCCGACGCAGAAGCCGGAGGGAGTGCTGCGCCGCATCGTGCAGGCGTCGACGAGGCCGGGCGACTGGTGCCTGGACTTCTTCGCGGGCAGCGGCACGCTGGGCGCGGTGGCGGCGAAGCTGGGGCGTCGCTACGTGCTGATCGACTCCAACCCCGATGCGGTGCGGATCATGCGTGCGCGCCTTGGACCTGGGAGCCTGTGAGTCGTGTTCCACGTCGAGCTGCGCCAGTTCCCCCACAACCACGCTCGCTTCAACCTGAGCGACGGAGAGCTGGTGGCGCTGGTCGATCCATGGGTGCGCGAGCAGTGGGTGGAGTTGGGCGAACGCAAGTGGAACTGCAACCAGGCCAAACTCACGATCGTCGAAGGGCCGCTGCTGTCGGTGCAGAAGCTCTCGATGGGTCGCGGCTGGCGGACCGCGCAGCGCGAGGGCGAGGACGTGACCGAGCAGGTGCTTGCGGCGGCGAAGGGGGCTATGGAGCAGGTTGAGCAGGCGTCGGCTATTGCTGGGGCTCCTGACACGGGGCCTGGTGGGGGGGTGTTGAGCGATCCGCTGGCGCTTGGAGTGCAGATCGCGGCGCTGCTTGGAGAGGATCCATCAGCGCTGCTGGAGGGGTGGCGTGCAGCCGCAGCGAGCGCTCCGGGCCTCGCTCCCAGCGAGAGCCTCGCTCTGGCCGAACGACAGCTCGGAGCCCCGCACGCGGGCTCGTCCTGAACAGCGCTAAACTTCCGTCTCGCATCTTGGTGGGCGTAGCTCAGTTGGTAGAGCTCCTGGTTGTGGTCCAGGCGGTCGTGGGTTCGAGCCCCATCGCTCACCCCTCTCGAACAGTTCAAGATACTTGACGCGAAACGTGCGGGAGCCTTGGAGTCATAGGCTTCTGAAGAGGCTTCTGGTTCGCCAAGTCGTCCTCTCCGAAGGCTAGAGACGGATACAGCCTTTGGGACGTAGCCCGCGTGTCTCCATCGAAATACCGCCATATAGCTGGGGAAAACCACGTAGCGAGAACTGGCCGGACGCCTTGGTTGAGGTAGGTCTTGACAGACATCCATAGATATGCCAAGTTCGCACAGCCGGGAATCGCCACCACAGAGAGATGGGACAGCGCTTCCGGCTTTCAACGCGTTGACTTGTTGAACCTCCCGCTCGGGTGAGCGGGGGTCGCAGGTCGACCACCACAAACAAACAAAGGAGTAGTTCCTATGCGATTAGTAAAGATACTAGGCGCTGCCATAGTGGCAGTACTCGCATTCAGCGCGATGGTCGCGACAGGGGCGTCTGCCCATGAATTCGAAGCGAGCACGACAGGGTTACTGTTAGCCAAAGCTCATAGCTCTCAGTTATTCAAGTTCCCCGCTGGCGAGGTCGTTTGTACGACCCTTGTAGGGCATGGCAAAGTCGTTGAACTAAAACCCAAAAAACAAGTGGCTACGGTCTCGTACACAAACTGTAGCACTGCTCTGGGAACCGTCAGCGAACCAATCAACGCAGAATATGAATTCGACGCCGAAGGCAGTGTGTCCATATTGAAAACAGTCAAAGTGATCATTACTTCTGCTGGTTTGAAATGCGAAGTAAGCGTCCTGCCGCAGTCAGGACTGACAGCGATCTCATACTCCAACACTGGCAAAGAAATATTACTCTCGTCGAACGTTAAAAGCATTAAATCGAACGGGGGCGGGGCACTGTGCAATTGGACCAACGACGCTACCGGTATATACACCGGTAGTGCTTTAGTGTCACTTGATGGCGGAACCATCAGTTGGAAATAGCCGAACTGTAGTAACAAGGTAGTAGACTCAGGCATGTATGCGGCGGGTGGGCGCCTGTATGTCGCTAGCGCGGCGCCCGTCCGTCGCTGTCGTTCGACGACCCTAACTATCGGACTCTTTCCGCACATTGCCACATAGCTAGGATAATTGCTGTAGTTCGATCTTGACATAGCGCGGCAGGTTGGTTTACAGTCTCGCCTGAGTCGCAGGAGAGGTCGCTCGGGGAGAGGATTGCTTGTTCGTATAAGCGAACATCGGGGAGGAGCTAGGCGTGGCGTACGATTCGTATAACTGGATAAGTCGAAAGCATGAGGAGCGGTTGGGTTTCTGGGGGCTCGGTAGAGGTTTTCGGTCGGCGCGCCTGCGTTTCGCGCTCGTAGCTGTCGGCGGCATAGCGAGCATTCTTGGAGCAGGGCAGACCGCGCGCGCCGTGGAATGCCCCAACGAAGCCTTGCGTGTAGCTCAATCTGCTACGCATCTTCCGGATTGTCGCGCGTATGAGCAGGTCAGCCCTCTGGACGGTACGCCGTATCTAGAAGACCCCGAAAATGAAGTTCACGCTGCACGGGCATCCAGTGCAGGGGGTGGGATTACGTGGTTTTCTTATAACCCACTTTCGAGCGCGCTCGGAGGGGGGTTCTACGATCTGTCGACTCGAACTTCGAGTGGTTGGGCTACCCAGTCGGTTACGCCACGTCAATCGACAAGCAATGGGCCATATTTCGCCTGTGTTCCCGCGATGTTCTTCTCCGCGGACCTTTCAAGAAGTGTCCTCATGGATGGGTTCGATTCGGCTCGGCCGAGCCAAGGTGCAGAAAGAGGCGCCTGTGGGAGTAATGCCCCAGCTTTGGTCGAAGACGAACCGGAAGGCTTTCAGAACGTCTTCTTGAGGGACGACCTGACGGGCTCTTATCGTCTCGTTGACGTAACTCCTCCAGCAATTACGCCGGCGGATGCCACTTTCCAAGATGCTTCTGAAGACTTCAGTCACGTCGTGTTTGAAGACGGCGCAAAACTGACCGCTGACGCACCGGCGGGCGCCAGTCTCTATGCATGGGTTGATGGGAACGTCAGTCTTGTCACGGTGCTGCCGGACGGGACGCCGAGCACAGGCACACTGCCAGAAGCGGTTAGCCCGATGGGGAACCTACTTGGTGGCGCCCCATACACTCACCTCGTATCGGCCGACGGGACCAGGATAATCTTTGAGACTGAAGGCAAGCTGTATCTGCGGGAGAACGTTGGCGAGCCACAGAGTGTCATCGGGCTGGGAGGTGAATGTCTCGAAAGCGCAAGGGCATGCACGGTACAGATCGACGCATCTCAGGCGGAAGGCGCAGGCGGCGGCGGTTCGTTTGTAGCCGCCAGTGCGTCCGACACAAAGATCTTCTTTACCGACGGGCCGGAAGCAAAGCTGACTGCCGACACGCTGGAAGGTAGTGGTCAGCATCTGTATGAGTACGACACCGCGACAGGTGAACTCAGTGACTTGACTCCAGCAGGTGCGCTGGGGTTCCAAGGATTCAGCGGTATCAGTCAAGACGGTGGATATTTGTATCTAGTTGCCAGTGCAGCTTTCGACGGCGGGATCGCTAGCAGGCCAAATCTGTATGTGTTTCATGCAGGGACAGTGAAGCTCATCGCGACACTATCGGAACAGGATAACTTTGATTGGATACCGGCTTACCTAACCGCGCGAGTTTCATCCGACGGTCGATATCTCGCCTTCAACTCTATCGAACCGCTCAAGGTGCCGACCGAAGAACGCGACGAGATCTACCGGTACGACGCAGTCGCAAGCGTACTTACTTGCGTTTCGTGCGATCCTGGCGGGGCGCCACCGGCAGGTTCAGCGGCCATCGCACGCGCCGAGCCAACAAGCGAGTCTGGCGCCCCAAACTATCTACAGCGCCAACTCCTCGATGATGGACGGGTTTTCTTTGATACGGCGACTGCTCTTGTCGCTGGAGCTGCTAACGGCAAGGTCAACGTATACGAATACAACGGTGGCGACCTGAGTTTGATTTCAAGTGGGTCTAGCGACACCAACTCCTATTTCTACGATGCCAGCTCCAGCGGTGAAGACGTCTATTTCGTTACCACTCAGCATCTGGTGGGCGAAGACACCGCAAACGGTATGAGGCTTTACGATGCTCGCGTCAACGGAGGCTTTCCGGAACCAGAAGCATTGAGATCTCCGTGCGGTGGGGAAGAATGCAGAGGACCAGCCTCCGAGTCCTCGTCGTACCAATCTGTGGTCACGACAGCTCTCGGTGCATCTGGCAATCTCGGCGTCAAGCACACGAGTGCGGGGGCTACCCGCAAACAGAAGCTGGAACAGGCGCTACGCGCGTGCCGCCGCTTTAGGAGGCTACGCAGGCGAGCGGCGTGTACGCGGAGGGCACACGTTCGATACGGCTCGCGCTCAACGCTCGCTACCCGCGGAGGTGGCAAGTGAGACGTCGCAGGCACCAGAGGTCGATCATCCATGGTTTGACGGGGGGAGAAGGCATGAACACCAAGAGGACTGGCACGATGTCGAGCCGGATCCAGGTCGATCTTGGCTCAAGCTTCAGTCGACTCGCTGCTGGGCTTGCGGTCTTCACGGTCGCCTTCGCGCTGGGCTGCTCGTCGGCATCCGCTTCGCAGGTTCATCTCCTTCTTTCGAGCTTCGATGGCAGCGGAACACCGAGTGGCGGCATCTCCCCCTTCGGTGTGGCGATTGACAACTCGCCTAGCGCGTCGGCCGGTGACGTTTACGTAACGGATTTTGCGAGCCGAACGGTTGAGAAGTTCGACGCGTCAGGCACGTATCTGCCGCCGTCCATAGCAGGCCCGGAAGGCGGTGCCTTCTCGAGTGCTGGCGTGTTTACGACGGAGGGCGCTGTCAACTCGAGCGGCGATGTCTTTATCGGTGACCCGGGAGGGCACCTAGTCGACGAGTTCGGTCCGGCGGGAGAAGACCTCAAAGTCTCGATAGAACTAGGTGAAGGGATACCGACAGCAATCGCGATTGATGGTTCCGACAGGGTTCTGATCGCGACTGCGAAGGCTGTCTTTAGATACGATCCGGGAACTAAATCACTTAGTCAGTTCGCCACCGCTGGTGCGGAAGGCGAAGAATTCGCGGAAGTAAACGGAGTGGCCGTTGACGACGATCCCACGAGCCCGTCATTCGGCGACGTATACGCAGTCGACTCTGGTAAGGGCACCGTGGACGTGTTCGATTCATCCGGAGCTTATCAGTCAGCACTTACGGGTACCCCCGTTGGTCCGTTTGGCTTTGCATATCGCGCTGTCGTGGATCCGACATCTGGTGATCTATACGTATCGACTGCAAACGGTGTCGACGAGTTCGCTCCCACAGGAACGATTGTCTCGGAAACTGCCATCCCCAACGGGGGCTTTCCTAGCGGGCTGGCGATCTCTGCGAAAACGGGAAAGCTGTATGTCAGTGATATCACCAACGGTGTTGTGGACGTGTTCGGGCCTGCCATCACAATCCCTGACCTCAGCGGCCTGGAAGCCACAAGTGTAGAACAGACAGGCGCTACTCTCCATGGACACGTTGACCCGGCAGGCGGCGGTGAAGTGACTGCGTGCGATTTCGAATATGGCACGTCCACGGGCTATGGGGAAGTGACATCATGCTCACCTGCGCCTCCGTACTCATCCCCGACCGAGGTGACCGCGACAATCACGGGCCTTGCCCCTGACACTGGATACCATTTCCGCATCGCCGCCAGCAACACCAACGGCACGGCCCATAGCGAAGATAAGACCCTCGAAACAACAGGCCCGCCGACCATCGATGGGGAGGCCGCCGTATCAATCACGCGCAATGCGGCAACCCTGCAGGCAGAAATCAATCCACATGGATTCGACACGACTTACGAGGTTGAATACGGCGAAACCGAAGCGTACGGCAATACTCTGCCGGTTTCGCCGGTCGACATAGGCTCGGGGACCACGAGGCAGACCGTCGATCAAGAAATCAAAGGCTTGAACGTTGGGAGGGCCTATCACTTCAGATTCGTCGCGACGAACACAAGCGTGGTGGCGGGCGGTGACAGCACCTTCACTACCATGTTGCCAGCTAACGTCGAAAGCATCTCTTGGGTAGCTGGACCGCACGAAGCAACGCTCAAGGCGAAGGTGGAAGACTTCGGCACACGAAGTGCGTGCGAGATTGAATACGTAACCGAAGCCCAGTTTGTCGCCACCCGCTACGCAAATCCAACGATAGTGCCGTGCAAGCCCGCAGAACTAGCTGGCTCCGAAGGAGAACTGTACGCGCTTGCGCGTCCCACTGCGCTGGCGCCCGGCACCACATATCATTTCCGGTTCTTCGTCAGCAACGAATTCGGCGAACAGCGCAGCCAGGATCAAACGTTCATGACCTTTGGGCTGGCAGAATTCGTATTCGAGGATCTGGAACAAGGGGGACAGTCCTACACGCAAGCCGGTGGGCACCCTTACGAGCTCGTCACGAAGATCGCTCTCGACACGACGACCGATCACTTCGGTAACGAAGCGCCGACCGGCACGCTCAAGGACGTAAGTGTGCAGCTTCCGGCTGGGCTCATAGGCAATCCTCAGGCCACGGCGAAGTGTACGCGCTATGACTCCGAACAGCAGAGCTGCAGTGGCGCATCGCAAGTTGGGCTCATCGAAGTCCAGACCACGGGAGAAGCGGTCGAACCCGAGCCGCTCTTCAACCTCGTGCCGCCGCGTGGCGTGGCCGCCGAGTTCTGCAGTAGGTTCAACAAATTCGCGAGTGCCTTCATCGATGCCCATGTGCGATCAGGCTCGGACTACGGCATCAACGCGGACAGCCTCAACATCACCACCCTGGAGTCTGTCACGGGCGTCCGGGTGACAATCTGGGGTGTGCCTGCGGACCCGAGCCACGACGAAGAGCGAAGCTGTCGCGGTGGACCGAGCGGCTACCATCTCAACTGCCCAGTCAGCGTGCCGCTGCGGCCATTCCTGACCAATCCGACTGCTTGCCCCAGGACTCCGCTCAAGGCAGCGGTCTCGGCGGACAGCTACCAGGCCCCAGGCGAGTTTGCCCAGCTTGGCGCGGAAGCACCGGCCATCACTGGCTGCGAACGACTTCCCTTTTCACCGACCATTCGCGTTCGACCGGAAGCTACCGCCTCGGACTCGCCGACCGGGCTTGACGTCGATCTCCACGTTCCGCAGGAAGAAAACCCCAATGGGCTCGCGGAGGCCGACTTGAAGGACACGACCGTCACGTTGCCACGCGGGTTGGTCATCAACCCGGCTGGTGCCGGAGGTCTGACAGCGTGCTCCGAAGCCCAGATCGAACTGCGGGGGCCCAGTCCTGCAGCGTGTCCGGATTCGTCGAAGGTGGGCAGTGTCGAACTCGTCAGCCCCCTTGTGGACCATCCGCTCCACGGGGCGATCTACATCGCCCAGCAAGGGAACGCGGGCGCAGCACAGGGCTCAAACCCATTTAGCTCACTGATCGCGCTCTACATCGCCATCGACGATCCGCAAACGGGGGTAGTAGTCAAGCAGCCAGGCAAGGTCACGCTCGACTCCGCCACCGGTCAGGTAACGGCTACGTTCAGCGACATACCGCAACTCCCGTTCGAAGATCTGAAGCTTCAGTTTTTCGGCGGACCGCGCGCCCCGCTCGCGACACCGTCGATGTGCGGCTCCTTCTCAGATTGGGTGACTTCCTTTGACTCCTGGGCGGAGCCGAGTTCGGGAGTCAGTCCAGTCATCCAGCCGTTTGCGATCACCTCCGGACCTGGCGGTTCGCCGTGTCCGTCCGGAGCCTTCACTCCCGCGTTCACGGCAGGCACCCAGTCAGCCCAGGCTGGCACGTTCAGCCCGTTCACGCTTGTGTTCTCCCGCCAAGACGGCGAACAGGGAATCGCCGGACTGGAAACGACGCTCTCGCCGGGCCTGTTGGCGAAGCTGGCTGGCGTTCCACTGTGCGGCTCTACCGAAGCTGCGGCGGGAGAATGTCCGGCCGCCTCGCAGATCGGTACGGTCACGGCATATGCCGGGGCTGGTCCGGATCCGATCTCCGTGCAGGGTCATATCTATCTCACCGGTCCGTATAACGGTGGCCCGTTTGGTGAGGTGGTGGAGGTTCCGGCGGTCGCGGGCCCGTTCAACCTGGGGACGGTCGTGGTTCGTGGCTCGATCCGGATCAACCCGACCACGGCGCAGGCCACGGTGGTCTCGGATTCGCTCCCGACGATGCTCTTGGGTGCGGGTGCGGGTGTCCCAGTGACGCTCAAGCGGGTCATAGTGACGCTCGACCGGCCCGGGTTCACGTTCAACCCGACGGACTGCGATCAGCTCGCAATCACGGGGAAGATCACCGGAACCGCGGGCGCTAGCAAGGAAGTATCGGCACCTTTCCAGGTCGCGAACTGCGCGAAGTTGGCGTTCGAGCCGACGTTCGCGGTGTCCACGCAGGCGAAGAGCAGCAAAGCTGGTGGTGCGTCGCTGCGCGTGAAGATCACGTCGGGGTCGGGGCAGGCGAGCCTGTCGAAGATCAAGGTGGCTCTGCCGAAGCAGCTGCCGTCGCGGTTCTCGACGCTGCAGAAAGCATGTGTAGCTGCGGTCTTCGAAGCGAACCCGGCGTCCTGCCCTGCGGGGTCGCTGGTCGGGGCCGCAAAGGCTGTCACGCCGCTGCTGGAGACCCCGTTCACGGGTCCGGCGTATCTGGTGTCGCATGGTAGTGCGGGGACTCCGGATCTGGAGTTGGTGCTTCAGAGCGAAGGGGTCACGTTGATCCAGGACGGCAAGACGAAGATCAAGAACGGGATCACCACGAGCACGTTCAGCACAATCCCCGACGCGCCGATCAACACGATTGAACTGACCCTGCCGGAGGGTCCGCACTCGGCGCTCGCCACTTTCTTGCCCGCGAAGGCGAAACACAGCATGTGCGGGCAGCGGCTGCTGATGCCGACCCAGATCACGGGCCAGAACGGCGCGTTCATCGAAAAGACCACCAGAATCAGTGTCACCGGCTGCCCCAAGAAACACAAAGTCAAGAAGAGCAGCAAGAAGAAGGGTTAGAACGCTCAGCGCTGCATCAGCTGAGTGGAAAGTCCACGGGTACCGCACCCGCCCAGCAGGATCGGCTCGCGCGCACGCCGTTCCGGCCCCTTAATAGTCGCACAGGCGTACGATGAAGGCCGTGGTGGCATAGCGGGCGGGCGACAACGGCTGTCATGCTCATCCGTCGCGACCTATGCTCGTCGCTCCAACAGCTGAAAGGACTGCCCGCAGCTGGTCTGCGGGACAGTCCACAGGTGCCGCACCCCGCCGAGTGGGATCGGCTGAAGAACCTCTTCGCGCCTGTCCGGCCCTGTGAAGCGAATCCCTCGCTCATGCCAGGCGGCCGCCACCGCGTCGATGTCGGCGACTTCATAGGCGGCATGGTCGAGCACGATGCTCTGATCGCCGAGCCGCGCGTCGAGAAGCTCCGCGTCGGTGATCGTGAACAGCTCGACACTGCCGGTTCCCTCCCCGAGATACTGGCCGAGAATCGAGTACTGCGGCAGCACGACGGGCCGCACCACCTCCAGCCCGAACCTCTCGGAGAACTCGGCCACGGCGGCGTCGAGGTCCCGGACGAGGTAGCCAACGTGGTCGACGGGGCTGAGCATTCTCCAATCCTATTGAGAGCGCGATCGCGAGCCTGATCCGGCGGACGCTGGCATGCGATCACGCGCCCCGCCGATCGGACCGCAGACGCTCCTGCGTTTTGCGTGTCACATCGTTGTGGAGGGCCGGCCGAGGCCGGAGACAGACACACGTCCTTAATTGCCAGCGGCGTTTCCGTGCTCTGAATACCGCTCTTCCGTGCGGCTTGGCGTCGCGAGAGCTCTGGCTGGTTCCGCACGATCAAGCCAGGCCTTGACAGATAGCTATACGGCTGCCAGATTCGGGTAGTCAGAAGACGTGGCTCAAATGGGTCTCTGCGCTGATGTCTGCTGGCGCGGTGACATTTAGGGCAGATGGCTCTAAGCAAACTCGATGTACTCAGATCGAAAGGGGAGTGTGCCATGCGATTACTAAAGACCTTCAGTGTCTCTCTTGTGGCCGTGCTCGCGTTGGGCGCAATATCCGTGACAGGCGCGTCTGCGCATGAATTCGAAGCATCCGCGACGGTATTAGCTTTACTCAAATCCCATGGGCCTCAGTTATTCAAGCTTGGAGTGGTCCATCTTGCATGCGCATCGTTCAATGCTCACGGTTCTATCAGCCTACTCAAAACCAAAACCGAGGTTGTTACGGGTTCCTACACAGGCTGCAGCAGCGCCATGGGGACGGTGACGGAACCGATCAACACAGAATATGAATTCAATGCCGAAGGTACGGTAGCTATCCTCAAACCGATCAAAGTGACCATTGTGGCCGCAGGGCTAAAATGTGAAGTCACAATTTCAGCACAGTCGGGACTCAAAACGATTACTTACAACAACATCGGCAGCGAAATCTTAATGTTTGCGAAAGTCGCGGAAATATCATCGACTGGCGCTGGGGCGCTATGTACATACGCCACCGACAAAACCGGAATTTACACGGCTGGTGTGTTATTTAAAATAGAGAACGGTGGTGTCATTAAATGGGTCTAGGTATGCTTATGGAGCCGCGTCGGTAGGCGCGAGGTGGCGGATGGGAGGTCAGTCACTCATCCGCCGCTATGGTCGAGAGCGCAGGCCGCACCACCTCCAGCCCGAACCTCTCGGAGAACTCGGCCACGGCGGCGTCGAGGTCCCGGACGAGGTAGTCAACGTGGTCGACG
>Ga0265324_10001481_pt1 | contig 13328 bp, 12 predicted proteins | sample 41419metaG_FD_198634 | JGI IMG/M metagenome (GOLD analysis project Ga0265324, IMG submission 198634) | Rhizosphere microbial communities from Carex aquatilis grown in University of Washington, Seatle, WA, United States - 4-14-19 metaG | ecosystem: Host-associated > Plants > Roots > Rhizosphere...
CATTTTTTCGGCAGCCTGAAATTCGCCCTCGGCGTTCACCACTTTCGCGCGGCGTTCGCGTTCCGCCTCGGCCTGTTTGGCCATCGCGCGCTTCATGCTGTCCGGCAGCGACACTTCCTTCACCTCGACCGACGTGACCTTGATGCCCCACGGCTCGGTCTGCTTGTCAATGATCTCCTGCAATTTCTGGTTGATGACGTCGCGCTGCGACAGCAGTTCGTCCAGCGCGGACTGGCCGAGCACGCTGCGCAAGGTCGTTTGGCCGATGAGCGAGGTCGCCTTCCAGAAATTTTCCACCTTCACCACCGCCGCATTCGGATCCACGACGCGGAAATACATCACCGCGTCCACCGTCGCCGGCACGTTGTCGCGCGTCATGATCTCCTGCTTAGGCACGTCAATCGTCACCACGCGCAAATCTATCTTTACCATCTTGTCAATAATCGGCCAAAGGAGAATCAGCCCCGGCCCCTTTGCACCCTGCAATTTGCCGAGCCGAAAAATCACGCCGCGCTCGTATTCGCGCAGGATGCGGATCGCCTGCGGCAAAACGAAGACGATCAGGATGACCGCGACAGCGATGACCGAGTAGATGCCGCCTTTGATGATGAGTGAGATGAGATCAGCCATATGTTTTTTAGTTTTTTGGTTTTACCTGCAAAGTCAATCCGTTGACGCCGGTGATTTCCACCGGTTGGCCGGCTTCCACCGGCGCTGCGCTCACGGCATTCCAGATTTCGCCTTCAATAAATACTTTGCCGCCCGCCGAATCAATGCGCGATTGCGCGTTCACGGTTTTCCCGATCATCGTGCCGGTGCCGGTCTGCGCCGGTTTGAACTGCGCGCCGATGCCTTTGCCGACGATGAAGATGAAAAACAGCGCCGTCAGCGCCGTCGCCGGCAGAATCCACGCGAGCGACAGCCGGTAGCCGGGGCCGCCGTGGTTAAACAGCATCAGCGCGCCGAGGAAAAAGGCGATAATGCCGCCGGTCGTCAGCACACCGTGCGTCGAGGCGAACACGTCCGCGACGAACAGCAGCACCGCCAGCCCGATGAGCAGCAAGCCCGCGATGTTCACCGGCAGAATCGCCGACATATAAAGCACCAACACCAGCGCAATCGCGCCGACCACGCCGGGCAGGATCGCGCCGGGACTGCTCAATTCGCCGATGAAACCGTAAATCACCATCAGCATCAAAATAAACATCACTTCCGGTCGCAGGAAAATCTGCGCGAAGCGTTCCCACGATTGCATCGGAATTTCCACGACGACGGCGTTTGCGGTGTGCAACGTTTTCGCGCCGCAAACATGGCCGTCAATCTGTTTCAGCAAATCGGGCATATCGTCGGCGAGCAGGTCCACGACATTTTTGTCCAGCGCCTCCTCGGCGGTGATGGATTCGCTGGCGCGCACGGAGGCGATGGCCCAGTCCACATTGCGATGCCGCTTGTCGGCGATGGATTTTGCGAATGCGGCGGTGTCGTTCTCGATTTTCTTAGTCATCGTGTCGTCGGTTTTTTCCACCTGGCCGGATGCGCCAAGTTCCACCGGATGCGCCGCGCCGATGCGCGTGTGCGGGGCCATGGCCGCGATATCTGCTGACATGGTGATGAAAACTCCGGCGCTGCCCGCGCGCGCCGGTGCCGGAGCGACGTAAACAACCGTGGGGATTTTGGCGTCGTAAATCTTCTGGACGATCTGCTCCGTGGAGTCGAGCAGGCCGCCGGGGGTGTCGAGCTGAATGATGAGACATTCGTCGTTCTGCGCGGCGGCAGTTTCCAGCGCGCGGCCGATGAAGCTGGACGTGGCGGGGCCGATGGCGCCGTTGATTTTGATGAGTCCGACCTGTGCGGCATTTGCCGCCGCCCCGAGGAGCAGTCCCAAAACCGCGATGGCCAGATAACGACGCATGGTTTTGCCTTTTGTTGCTAACTTAACAAAAGCCATCGCCTTAGCAACGGAAACTTATGTCTATCAGATGATGCGGTTTCGTGTGTTTCAGGCCGCGCGGATTTTAATTTGAAGACGCCCGGTAGGCGACACCGGCGCAGATGATGATGGAGACAATGTTAAAAATTGCGAAGTTGCCATACATTATCGTGTAGGTTCCTGCGACTGACAGGCCGGCGATGGCAGCGGTGATGATGCCCAAGGTCGTGTCGGTTCCGCGTGCCAGCCAGCGGGCACCGTAGCCGGCCGCCGCACCCACCGCGATGCCCATCAGCGGAAAACGAAAATGCGCCCATTGCCAAAAGGCGAACATTATCGCGCAACCGATGCCGGCACCGGCCATGGCTCCCCCGATGCCGCGAACCATGCTGAATTCACCTTCTTCTTCTTGCGACTTGGCCTTTTTGTAGGTCGAGATCGGCTTGACGGCACTGATGGGCGGCGGTGAGAAAACCGAGTCGGCGGAAGCCAACGGCGGCGGCGCGGTGGTCGGCGCGGGAGCGGGGCGGGTCATCTGCAGTTTGCCGCTGGCGGGTGCGATGGGCGGCGGCGGTGGAACGATCACCAGTGCCGGGGGAAATTGGTTGGAGAGCTGCGCATTGGCCGCCGCCGTGCCATCCGCGTTGCAGACGGGGCAGATCACCGCAAACGGCATCTGTCCGTTGACCGGCTCCACGTCGAACTTGAATTTTTGACCGCAGGGACAGACGAGTTTGAGTTCCATAACAGATTGATTCCTTCATGCGCCCGCAAGCTGCCGGGTGGGATTTCCGAGAATTTAATTTTGCCGGCGGAGGAAGTCCAACCTTTTGTCGCGCGACAAATTGCTTTTGCTTTTGCGCGTCGCCGTTTAATTTGCGGGACGCAAATGGCCTTGAATCTGTTCAACACGCTGACCCGCTCGGTTCAGGAATTCGTCCCGCTCGACCCGCAGAAGAAAAAAGTCGGGATGTATTGCTGCGGGCCGACGGTCTATGACTTCGCGCACATCGGCAACTGGCGCACGTTCGTCTTCGCCGATCTCGTTCGCCGCACGCTGGAGTTTTCCGGCCACGATGTGCGGCACGTCATGAACATCACCGACGTGGAGGACAAGATCATCAAGCGCGTCCGCGAGCAGAAAACCACGCTGCGCGAGTTCACCAGCAAATTTGAAACCGCCTTTCTCGACGACTTGAAAGCGCTCGGCTGCCGCGAACCGCACGTCAAACCACGCGCCACCGAGCACATCGCCGAAATCATCGCACTCATTGAAAAACTTGTCGCGCGCGGCGTCGCCTATAAGGCGGCGGACGGCTCGGTTTATTTTTCCATCGAGAAATATCGCGGTTGCGGCTGCTGCTATGGCCAGTTGCTGAAATTGAATCTCGACGAAATGCGCGCCGGCGAGCGCGTCGCTTCGGACGAATACGAAAAAGAATCCGTCGCTGATTTCGCGCTTTGGAAGGCGCGTGTGCCGGAGGACGGCGATGTTTTCTGGCCGAGTCCGTTCGGCGAAGGCCGGCCCGGCTGGCACATCGAATGTTCCGCCATGAGCATCAAGGCACTCGGCGAAACCTTTGACCTGCACCTCGGCGGCGAGGATTTGAAATTTCCGCATCACGAGGACGAAATCGCGCAGAGCGAAGGCGCGACCGGCAAACCGTTCGTTAAATTCTGGCTGCACGGCGCGCATCTGCTCGTCGAAGGCAAGAAGATGAGCAAGTCGCTCGGCAATTTTTTCACGTTGCGCGATCTGCAGGCGAAAGGTTTCACCGGCCGCGAAGTGCGCTATCTGCTGCTCACCGCGCATTACCGTGAGACCTTCAACTTCACGCTCGACGGCTTGCACGGTGCGAAGACGGCGCTGGCGCGGATTGATGAATGCGTCAGCAAGCTGCGAGAAGTTGGAACGCCGGGCACCGTCCCGGCGGGTTCCAAGCAATACGCCGACACGGCGGTAGGCGCTCCGCTGCTGGCCAGCTTTACCGCTGCGCTGGCCGATGACCTGAACATTTCCGCCGCGTGGGCCTCCGTTTTTGACTGGGTGCGCGAGATCAACAAACGCATCGCCGACAATTCGCTTTCCGTCGGTGCCGCCGCCGCCGCCTTGGCCGCCTGGGATCAGGTGGATGCAGTTCTCGGCGTCGGCGTGAAAGCGGAAGCGGAAGCTCCCGCCGAGATTTCTGCGCTGGCTGCCGCCCGCACCGAGGCCAAGAAAGCGAAGGATTTCAAGCGTGCCGACGCCATCCGCGACGAGTTGAAGGCCAAAGGCTGGGTCATCGAAGACACGCCGAAGGGAATAAAATTGAAAAAGATTTGATTTACTCGGCGGCACATTCGGGGTAAATCGCTGGCGGGATTATGACAAAAGGCTTGTTCATCACATTCGAAGGCACCGAAGGCTGTGGCAAGTCCACGCAAATCCAACTGCTGGCCGAGCAGCTCAAGGCCATCGGTCATCGCGTGCGGACGTTGCGCGAGCCGGGCGGCACGCCCATCGGCGAGGAGATTCGCCACACGCTCAAGCACAGCGAAAATAACCACGCCATGACCCCCGAGGCGGAGCTGCTCCTCATGAACGCCAGCCGCGCGCAGATCGTCCGCGAAATCATCCGCCCCGCCTTGGCTGCCGGCGAAATCATTTTGTGTGACCGGTTTTACGATTCCACCACGGCGTATCAGGGCTACGGACGCGAATTGGATTTGGAAAAGGTGAAATCCGTCATCGAGTTCGCCGTTGGCGGGACGAAACCGGATTTGACTTTGTTCCTGCACGTTTCGGCGGAGATCAGCGCCGAGCGGTTGCGTTCGCGCCAGTCCACGCTGCCGTTTGTGCGCGACCGCATCGAGGAGGCGGACCGGAAATTTTTCGAGCGCGTCGCCCACGGCTACGGCGTCATCGCCACGAGCGAGCCGCAGCGCGTGAAGTTCATTCACGGCGCGCAGCCCGTGGATGTGGTCTCCGCGGCGATCTGGAAAGTCGTCCAGCCGCGCCTGCCCAAGGTCGGCCGGTGGTGATTTTGTTTGCCGGATTCAAAACGCAGGGTAAGTTTCTGTCAGACCATGATTGAAAAAACCATCAGCGAAATTGAGGCGCAAATTGGCGGCGCGGAATCCGTGAGCATTGAGCGCAAGGCCGAACTGCTGAAACTGCTGGGCACGTTGAAGACGGAAGTCGCCGAACTTTCCAAAACCCATGGCGAACAGGCCGACAGCATCGCCAACTTTGCCAAAAGCTCCGCGCATGAGGCCACCCGCGTGGATCAAAATGCGGAACTGCGGGAGATTTCCATCCAAGGACTGCGTTCGTCCGCCGGCGGCTTCGAGCAATCCCATCCGCGCCTCGTCCAGATCGTCAACGCCATCAGCAAGACGCTGTCGGATTTGGGGATCTGAAAAATTGCGATACACGATTTACGCACATTTCGTTTTGCAGTGCGTCAATCGTAAATCGTAAATCAAATATCTTCCTTGGGTTCCAGCCCGGCAATCGCCGCCATGATTTCGTCGGCGACCTGCTGGTAAATTATTTTCAGACGCACCTTGTCGCAGGTTTTGGCCTCGGCGCGCAAGGCTTCAAAATTCATCGGCTTTCCGTATTTCACGGCCACACGATGGGGCCGCGGGAATTTGTGATGCCGTCCGTAAGCCTCGAACGTGCCGAACACTCGCACCGGCACGACCGGCGCGGTGGATTTGATGACCGTCAGGCCGATGCCGGAACGAGCCGGCTGCAACTGGCCGTCCTTCGTCCGCGTGCCTTCGGGAAATAAAATGATGCCGTTGCCTTGAAGGAGCCGGTCCAAAATAGTTTTCAATCCCTTCGCGCCGCCGCCGTCACGATCCACCGGCACGGAATTCCAGGAACGCAACAGCGCGCCGATGCCGGGAAAACGGAACAGCGATTCGCGGGCAAGATAATTGATGTCGCGTTTGAGGCCGGAGCCGACCAGCGGCGGATCGAGAAAACTCGCGTGGTTCGAGGCGATGATCACGCCGCCCTTCAGCGGCACGCGTTCGGCGTTGAAAGCTTGCCACCGAAAATAGGTGGCATACATGGCGCGGAAACAATGCCAGCCGATGCGATAGCTTAAATTCATAAAGCGAGAATGGCGAATGGAGGATGGAAGATGGCGGGGTGTCCTGCGGATGTTTTTTGGCAATCTTCCATCTTCAATTCTCCATCTTCATTTTCCTGCCGCCGGCATCATTTTGTGGATTTCTTCCAGCAGCAGTTTGCTGGTCTGCTCCGAGGTCATGGCCGAGTTGTTGATGACCTTGGCACCGAGCGCGATCATCAGCGGCGCGACGGCGCGCTGGCTGTCGCGCTGGTCACGCGCGGCAAGGTTTTCATTCACGCCGTCGGCGGTGCGCCGAGCGGTGCGCTCGGCGAGCGTCGCGTCGAGGTAAAACTTGTAGTCTGTCTCCGGGAAAACATTCGTGCCGATGTCGCGGCCCTCCATCACTAGGCTGCCGAACTTGATGCACGCGCGCTGTGTATCCTTCATCCATTTGCGCACCGCCGGCACGGCGGCCACGTGCGCCACGGCGGCGGCGGTTTCCGGCGTGCGGATTTCCTTCTCCGGAAAATAGCCGTCCACGAACAGCCAGGCCGCGTGCAGGCCGTCCTTGTCCACGCACTTCAACTCGGTCTTCCACTTGCGGCACGCGGTGGCGACGGCCTTCTCGTCGTTCACGTCCACGCGTTTTTGCAGGCAATACCACGCCAGCGTGCGATACATCGCGCCGGTGTCCACGTAAACGTAGCCGAGCGAACGGGCGACGAGCTTGGCGTTGGTGCTCTTGCCGCTGGCGCTCGTGCCGTCAATGGCGATGACAATCGGGTGTTTCATCAAATCGTAATCTTAATCGGCGAACAAATCCTGTCCGCCCAATTTCCGCGTGCGTTGGCCGTCTTTGATCTCCCAAATCTCCGCGCCCAAACCGTGCGGCGGCGCGGCGGCGAGTTTCTGGAAAAAATTCGGGAACGTTTTTTTCACGCAGGCGGGATTTTTTATTTTTATGCCGGGAACTTTCAAGCCCAAAACCGCAAAACACATCGCCATGCGATGGTCATTGTAGGTTTCAATCTCCGCGCCGCGCAATTCTTCCAACTTCGACGGATAAGCCGTCAGCGTGTCGCCTTCCTCGACGACTTTCGCGCCGCACTTGGTCAACTCCGTCCGCAACGCGACGACGCGCTCGCATTCCTGCACGCGCAAACGACCGAGGTCGGTGAATTTGGAGACAGCTTCAAATAGTGGCGACAATACAATCGCAGTCATAATGCTGTCCCCAAGGTCATCTTTACGAGAGATCAAAATTTGCTGATTTGCTTCCGCGAAAATCGCATGGCTCAAAATATCTGGGTAATTCGAGTCAATTTGCCAGCCGATGCTAAACGGCCAGTTTCTAACATAGACTGGCCAGTCAATAATCTTTGGGCATAGCGATTTTTTTTGGGGTTCGATGAAAGAAAGCTTATTGTTCCGAAATACTCCCCAAAAATAACTTCCACTACTCGCGTCCGAATCAATTTGAAAAATTCCTCCACTTTTCGGAAACCCTTCCATCAATTTCGAAGTCATCGCCACATACGGCGATTCGTCCGCGTTCTCGCCAATGATTTCAATTTCCCAGCCGCCGTGTTTGGCTGACAGCAGCAGCGCCGAGGCAAACTGCGAGCTTTCCTCAATGCTGATACGGCATTTCTTTGTAGCAGCCGACGTGAGGAGGCTCTCACTTTCATTTTCAGTTTGAGCCTCGTAACCTCGGCTGCTACCGCCGAAAATCTTTGCCGGCAGCTTGTCGTTGCCCTTTTCCGATTCGACGCGGTAGCCGAGTTCGCGCAGCGCCGAAAACAGCGCCGCCTGCGGCCGTTCGTGCATCCGTGGCACGCCGTGCAACCGATACACGCCGCTGCCCAGACATAGAAAAGGCGCAAGAAATCTTGCCGCCGTGCCGGCATTGCCCACGAACAAATCCAGCGGCTGCGCTTCCGTGCCGCCGCGCGGCACCGCGCCGCCGTTGCCATAGACCGTGATGGTGCGGTTGCAAACTTCGTTCGGGTCGGCCTCGACGTTCACCATGAAGCCGAGTTCCTGCAAACATTCGACCATGATCTGAGTGTCCTCGCTCCATAGCGCGCCTTTCAGAATTGTCTCGCCGTCCGCCAGCGCCGCGAGAATCAGCGCGCGGTTGGTGATGCTCTTGGAGCCGGGCACGGTGATTTCTGCGCGCACCGGCGCGACAAGCGGGACGATTTCGATGAGGTCGGGCAAAGCCATCTGGAAAATTATTCAGACGAAGGCGAAGCGCAGCAGGCGCACCAGTTGTCGCGGCGTTCTTTCGCGGTGGCGAAAAACTTTTCCACGGCTTTAGCATCGCCTTTTTTGAGCGCTGCTTGAAACCGTTTTAATTCGCCGACAAAAACATCCAGGGACTGCGACACGTTTTTGCGGTTCGCCAGCGCGATGTCGCGCCACATCTCCGGCGAGCCGGACGCGATGCGCGTGGTGTCGCGGAAACCGGTCGCGCATAAACCAACCTGCGATGACGGATGTTTCGGGTCCAAAACCAGTCCCGCCAAAGCCGCGGCGGCGACGTGCGGCAGATGGCTCGTGCGGCTGACGAGTAAATCGTGCTTCGCCGCATCTAATTGTAACGTTCTGGCGCCGAGCAATTTCCAAAATTGTTCCACTTTGCGGACGGCGGCGGCATTGGATTTTTTGGTCGGCGTCACCACGCAGACGGCATTGGCATACAAATCCGCCTTGGCCGCCAGCACGCCCATTTTTTCGCCGCCAGCCATCGGGTGGCTGCCGACGAAATGTGCGCCGGCCTTTTTCACGAGCGATTCCAGCTCGCGCACAACATCGGCTTTCACGCTGCCGACATCGGTGACAATCGCACCGCGTTTGAGCGCGGGCAGAAATTGATTTGTCAGCGCGGCCATCTGGGCAAGCGGAGTGCAAAGAATCACCAAGTCGGCGCCGGATACTGCCGCCAGTAAATCGGTGGTGGCGTAGTCCAACGCGCCGATCTTTTCACATTCGGCGATGGTTTTTTTGCGGCGCGCGTAGCCGGCAATTTCCTTTGCCAGGCGGCGTTTGCGCGCGGCCAGACCGAGGGAGCCGCCGAGCAGGCCGACGCCGATGATGGTGATCTTCCGAAATTGCACGGCGGAAAAGATAGCCGAATGAACTTTTTTGATAAACCACGAAATACATCAAATACACGAAAACAAAATCAGCTTTCGTGTGATTTGTGTATTTCGTGGTTCCTAAATCTTCACCGGTGAGCCTTGCTGCGCGGCCGTGAGACAAGCGTCCAAAACTATTTGCGTTTGGCGCGCCCACATCGTCCAGTCTTCATTGAGTTTGCCGGAGAAAATCTGGTTCGCAAAATTGCGCCACATCCGCGTGTCTTGCGCGGTGGCGTGGCCGTAGCCGGTCGGGTCGCCGTCGGGTGGACATTTGGCATCCGACTCTACGCGCACTTCGGCACCGTTTAATTCAAATGCCGGCTCGTAGCCGTTGCGCGGATGGACGAAATCCGGCATCCGCAGCCAGCCGTTGCGTCCGCCGACGGCGACGATCTGCTGTCGCGCGGTGAGAAATGAGCAATATAATTCCGCCGAGATGCCGCCGTCGAAAAAAAGTTCGGCGGAAAATTCCGTCGGCGCACCGCTGGCGGACTGCGCGAGAATTTTGGCGGTGACCGTATGCGGCAGTTGCCAGCCCAGCGTCCACAAAAAGAAACGGATGGAATACCAGCCGAGATCGCCCAGGCAGCCGGCGGGTTCCAGCGCGCCGTCCACGCGGATGTTGTTGCGGAAAAAATCCGCACCGAGATGGAAGCTGAACAGCGAGGACAGCCGCTGCAATTGGCCGAGGCTTGTGCCATCGTCCAAAGCCTCGCGGATTTTCGGCAGGCGCGGGCTGTGCATGAACATCACGCCGTCGAGGAACTGCACGGAATGTTTTTGGCACGCGGCGAGCATCGCGTCCAGTTCGGTGAGATTGGCGGCACACGGTTTTTCGCAGAGGACGTGTTTGCCGGCGGCGGCGGCGCGCAGGACAAATTCTTTCCGTAAGCCGGTTGGCAGCGGAACATACACCGCATCCACGTCTGGCGATGCGATCAGTTCCTCGTAGCTGCCGAAGGCGTCGGGAATGAGGTCGAAGGAATGCTCGTCCTGACATTCGCGAATGAAATCACGGCTTTTCTGCGCATCGCGGCTGGCGACAGCAGAGACGACGCAGTTGCCGGAATTTAGGATGGCCTTCCAATTTTTCCGGCCGATGCCGGCGGTGCTCAAGAAGCCGATGCGGAGTTTCTTCATAATTAATGTCACTAAAACGAGGATTGAAGATTGAGGATAGAGGATGGCAAACGTGCCTCGCCATCCTTTCCATCTGCTATCTTCCATCCTCCATCCTCGCCGCCTCAGCGGCGCGTTCTAAAATCACCTCGGCCAGCAGTGGCTCGGTGCCGACGGACGGCGAATACCAAATGCGTCTGCCGTCGCGCTCTGTGGGATTGCGCCAGGTCGGCTGGCCGGCGGCGTGGCGCTCCTTCACGATGCGCTCCGGTTCGCCGAGCAGCACCGGAATGTCCTCAACGACATGCAATCCGTCGCTGATGAAAAACGGCACGACGATGATGTTTTTCGTCTTCGCGTTTTGCCAGCAATCTTTGATGAACGGTGCTTCGTCCAAGAACACCGGTTCGACCGCCGAGAAAATATCCAAGTTGCGGATCAATTCTACTTGGCGCTCGACGGTTTTGCGGGAATTGGCGTTGCGCTCCGTGCCGTGGCCGGCGATGAGCAGCGTGGTGTCCGCCGGCTTGGGCGCGCGCGGGAAGGGGAATTGTTTCGCCATTTCCTTGGCGCGGGCGAGGATGACCGTCGTCATCAAATCGTGCGAGCCGACAGGGCGGCAATAATGAAGCGAGGATGGAGAATGGAGGATGGAGGATGGCACAGACGGAAACCCTAATTCTTTCGGGATGATTTCCGTGCTGAAGTAGCCTTCGCTGATGAAAAACGGCACGATGAAAACGCGCGGTGCGGTGATTTGGGCCAGGACGGTTTTGACCTGGGGCTCCTGTTTCCAGAACGCCTCGCGCACCTCGCGGAATATTTTCCGGCGGCGCAATTCTGCCGCGTGCTGAAACACTGGCGCGGCGGACTGGTCGTTCAATGTCGTGCCGTGGCCCAGCACGACGAGCGCGGCGTCGGAGAAGTTTTCGCTTTCCACACGGGAATTTTGCCGGAAGCCCCGCCGTCCGCAAGCCGGCTAATGCAATTTTTTATGAAACCTTTTGACGTGAAACCGGTCTTTAACGCAGACTGCTTTTGAACATTTATGAAACTAACCATTCTCATTGCTGTGGCTGCAACCCTTGCGGCCGTTAACCGCGCGCCGGCGCAGGACGCCAAGTTGCCCGCTGCGTCCACCAAGGAAAACCTCACCTACGCCACGGACATCAAGCCGCTTTTCGACGCCAACTGCGTAAGGTGCCACAGCGGCGATAGAGCCAAGGCGCATCTCAAGCTGGATACGCTTGAAGGCATTCTCAAAGGCAACAAGTGGGGACCCGCCGTGAAGGTCGGCGACGCCGCCAATAGCATTGTGGTCAAAGCCATCGCTCACCAGACCAAGGATCACGACGGCTGGATGCCGCCGATGCCGAACCGCGCCGGTGCCAAGACGCTGACGCCGGAGCAAATCGGTCTGGTCATTGGCTGGATCAACCAAGGCGCCAAATAAATTCGGGAAGCAAACTTCGCGCGGCGCAGTCGCAAAAACGATTGCGCCGTTTCTATTTTTCCAGCGGAGTGAGCGGTAAACGCTTCTGCTGCTTCAGCCGCTGCTGCTCGTGAAGAAATTCCATTTTCTGCTCGTCGTCGGTTTCCGGCGAACTGATGGTCTGCGTGAGTGTGGCGATCTGCTGTTCGAGGAACTGGTCGCGCAATTTTTTGGTCACGTCGGCAAGCTGGATTTCGGGGTTGGGCAACTGGCGTTCTTCCGCCACGGCCTCGGTGATGAGGCGGCGCATCAGCGGCGACTCGATGCCACCCAAAAAATTCGCGAGGTCGTGCCACGCGCCATGTTCAAAGGCGGCGAGACGCGCAGCTACAATCTGCCGCACCAGCGGATGCGCCAGCCATTGCACATCCATATGCGCCGCCGTCCATTCGACAAGGTTGTCGTGCAGTAGCAAAATCTTCAGCAGGTGCAATTCGTGGTTTGACGGACGGCTGGGCGCTTCTTCTTCGGCTTCGCCTGCCAGAACTGATTCATCCGGTTCATCTTCGTTTCGCGCGACGGCGGTTTGCGGTTTGGCCTTGGAAAATTCCTTCCGCACGGCGTCCACTGCCACGCCGAGGCGCAGTGCGGTTTTCTGCGCGTGCGTGTCGAGCAGGACGGAGTTGCCGGTCTTGTGCAATGCCTCGGCCATGCCGCGCAAAATCGCCAGCCGACCCTTGTCGCTCGTGGCGTCGTTCGTGGCCAACAGCCGTTTCAAAAGGTAATCAAAAAATCCTTCCGCGTTTTCCACGAGCGTGCGAAAAGCCTCGCCGCCATTGGTTTTGATGAAGCTGTCCGGGTCGTGCGGTGCGGGCACGACGGCCACACGCACGGCGAGTTCCGCCGCGAGCAAATGGTCGAGCGAGCGCACGATGGCGTTCTGCCCGGCGTTGTCGGAGTCGAAGCACAGCACGACTTCGTTGCAGTAGCGCTTGATGATGCGCGCGTGCTGGTCGGTGAACGCCGTGCCTTGCGGTGCCACAATGTTTTGCACGCCGTTCGTGAAACACGCGATCAAATCCAACTGGCCTTCGCAGATGATCGCGTAGCCTTTGTCCAAAATCGCGCGCTTGGATTTGTCGAGGCCGAAGAAGATTTTGCTCTTGGTAAAAATCGGCGTCTCCGGCGAGTTGACGTATTTCGCCGGGCTTTCGTCGCCGGGCAGGACGCGTCCGCTGAAGGCGACAACGCGGCCCTGCTCGTTGCAGATCGGAAACATCAGCCGCCCGCGAAAACGGTCGTAACAGCGGCCGGTTTCCTCTTTTTTGATGATGAGGCCGGCCTGCTCGACGGTGGCGAGGTCGAAATTTTTGCTTTTCGCCCAATTCACCGTGTCGTCCCATAATTCCGGCGCGGCACCGATGCGAAAGAGTTTGATCGCGTCCGCCGAAACGCCGCGCTTGGCGAGATAATCGCGCGCGAGCTGGCCGGCGGCTTCGTTGGCGAGACAGTTTTGCCAGCGCGTTGCGAGCTGGTCGTGGATGTCTTCCAGTTGATCCTTGAGATGTCGCGATTCCTGCGCGCCGGGCGTGTTTTCAAATTCCAGCGGAATCTTCGCGCGCTCGGCGAGTCGGCGCACG
>Ga0265324_10001482_pt1 | contig 13318 bp, 9 predicted proteins | sample 41419metaG_FD_198634 | JGI IMG/M metagenome (GOLD analysis project Ga0265324, IMG submission 198634) | Rhizosphere microbial communities from Carex aquatilis grown in University of Washington, Seatle, WA, United States - 4-14-19 metaG | ecosystem: Host-associated > Plants > Roots > Rhizosphere >...
ATGAAACGTAAAGCGCGGTGAATAAACTTCCTCTCCGTTTCCTTTTAGAATGTATGTGATCGTACTGACCGGAGGCCGCGGTGCGCCTTTTCCCGGATCCATATTCCAGATATCTTTGAGCTGCGCAACGAGGTTTGTAAAATAGTTCAAAGAGCCGTCGGGATGAATGTCTTCGCCGCAGCGGATTTTCACGGTCGATCCGGCCGGGCCTTTCACTCTAAGTTTTACCGTGCCGGCAAAATTCTGTCCAAAATCGATGATGAACGTCCCGGGTTTCAATTCGTGAATTGATTTCGGAGTCAACACACGAGTTATTCTGATCGGCGGCTGTATTTGAGCGGAGAGCACGCCTGCCGGTCCGGATAGTATTGTGCAGTGCTGCCAAGCGCTGTCGGAGAATGCCGGCATATCCCAGCCGCGTTGTTCTTTTCTTGCATCATACATTTCACCCAGGTAAACATTGTTTTTCAGGATCGGTCCATCGCCCGATTTCCACGTCGAATCAGTGGCAAAAGTTGCTATGCTTCCATCGCTGAAGACGATCCTCAGTTGTGCCTTCACGCACGGTTTGCCGGTCGTAAGCGTTTTTCGAAGGTTGAACCCAAAAATGTTCAGGGGTAAAGGATTGTACCATCCGTTGCCGAGGAGAATACCGATAGCATTATTTCCTTTTTGCAGCTGGGAGGTCACATCATACGTGGAGTAGAGAACTTGCTTTGCATACTGGGTCCAACCGGGGTCGAGCATCGCATCGCCGATTTTCGCTCCGTTGAGCCGGGCTTCATAATAACCCAGGCCTGAAATATATAAACGTGCGGATGAAACTTCTTTCTCTATAATAAAGTCTTTGCGGATCAACGGGGCGGGCTGATCTTTGTAGAAATCTTCGTCGTTGACGGGAAGGGGATGAGGGTCGCTGATCCATTGCGCCTGCCAATCGGATTCGTTCATCATTGCGGTTTCGAACCAGCTTACCGAGCTCCACTCGGAAGGCTGATCATTTCCATCCCAGATTCTTACCTTCCAAAAGTACCGAGTAAACGAAGCTAATGGCTTGCCGGCAAATACAACGCCGAATGTGGAATGCGACACAACCTTACCACTTTGCCAACTACTGCCAATATTATTTTCCACATTCTGTTGATTATTGCTGACGATGATCTCGTACGCGGTTTGAATAATCCCTCTCGCATCTGAATGCAATTCCCAGCTTAAGCGCGGTTTGGCAACGTCGATGCCGAGCGGACTTGTCTTTAATTCTGTTCGGGGATTAAGAATTGCAACGGCAGAAGAGACTGATGATCCACTGAACACAGTGCTCGTTTGTGCAATGATTAAGCACGATAGAACGAAAGGCCGCACTATTGAAATATTCATGATATTGTTTGCAGGTTCGAGAAATCTAGAAGACATCTCAAGAATGGTTTCGATGTGGAATGGACTTGTAAATGTCATGCTGATCCCGCCGCATTTGCCGAAGGCATCACTTCGTGATTGGCGGGAGAAGCATCCACGACACTGAAGCCTCGTAGCTTCAAAGTGCATGATTGTCATAGATTCTTCACTCCGCTTCGCTCCGTTTCCCGAGGGGATCCCTTTGGGACAGAATGACATTACTCAGGGGTTCTCATATGTTAACTCAAATTAGGACACTCCTCAATTCTCGCGTCTGGCGAAGCCATCTTCCAAAGGAATCCCTTTGGGACCTTCGGGATTTGCGCGAGGAGACCATTAGGCTGTTACCTCACAACAACATCATCGACAAACTTTCCTATATGCATGATCGTCGATTGCAGATCGCGGAGCGGCCTGCCGCCGACGGTGCAATTCTCGAAAGTCACCGCCTGTATCCGGTGCGTTTCGTCGAATCCCTTGAGAACGATCGGGCCCTCGTGCGCCCATGAGATATTCTTCAGCGTTACGTCGTTGATATGGCCGGGAGGACCGGTGCCGTATTTCGTTCCGTCGGTGATATTCAACTCGAACAATTTAATTTCAGCTTTCTCGACGCGAATATTTTCATAAATGATGTGAGAGATCATCGCGGGGCCGTCGCAAATGATGCTGAACCCGCTGTGGCCCTCCACCCGGCTTCCCCCGCGCGCAAGGATTACGTCGCAATTGCGCACGGTAACATTGCGGATGGCCGCTGTGTTTGTCTCAAACCCGATCGTCACGCCGTCGCTGAACGCAAATCCGATCATTGTATTATCGGTGATGAGTACCTGCTCAACATCCTGTGCGGCTGCCGGAGCCTTTATGGCGATGCAATCGTCGGTGCATCGTAAGAAGCAGTGGGAGATAACAATGCTCCGAGAATTAAGAGGATCGATGCCGTCTCCGCCGGGGCCGAAGCTCAACACTTTTACGTGATCATACTGGAGCCCGTCGCAGTTGGTGAGCGTATTTGTCCAGCCGTCTCCGTTCCGAATGATCACGCCCTCAAAGCGAACATTCTGGCAGTTTTCAATTAATACCATCTGTTTGAACTTGAACTCGCCGTCCAGAATGCCCCGCCCGGTCACACGGATGTTGTGCACTCCGCTTGCGCGAATACTTCCATAGACAACCGCACCGGCGGCGATATACACCGTTTCGTTGTCCTTGAGAGCGATGTATCCCGGACGATGGACTCCGGGGCCAAAGTAAAGGACGCCCGGCAGATTGGGGGAGATTTCTTCGTATTCCGCCGGGTTCGCAAATATGAAAAGAGGAGGGAGGCTGTTAATTTCAACGGAGAGGTTTTCAGGGCCGGGAATAGAAAACGTCACAATATTATCTTGCACGTCTGCCTTTATTCCGCGGCTGAGCGGATGTATCGATACAGTTGTAATAGCGTTCGGAACGCGGATAGAAATCTGCACTTCGCCGCTGCAGGAAAAGCTCGCCTGGTGAATCTCCTGCTGTACTTTGGTGTACGGATCCATAAACCAATCCGGGAATTCTGCAATATTCATGCTGGTTCGGAATTTTTCCGTCCAAACATCCTGGCCGTTTACCTTTACCGAATAGACATCGCTTGTTGTCAAACCCGGTATCGCAGGGTAAATTGCGACCGTCGAGGAGCTACCGTCTGGGGTTTTTGCTTTTAGTGAGATGATAGAAAGAAATAGAAATACGAGGAGAAGAAATATGTTTTTCATAGTTGCCTCGGTAAGATATCTCTCGCCACGACGCTAAGCCGCCAGGAGTTTGTTTCAGAAATACTTTGCGTCTTTGCGCCTCTGTGCGAGCTAATTTATTTATTGTGGTTTGACTCTCTCGGCATAAAATGCTGAATTGCCGTTCGTTACGCCGTAAAGATTGCCGGTTTTATTATCAACGTCAATACCCTTCCATCGAAGCGCGCCGAGCGTTTTGTCGTAGATGTTTGTCCATGATGTGCCATTGTCGAAGCTGGCATATACGGCAGATTCGGACCTTGACCAATAAAGCGGTTCGCTTGCTACGTAGATTTCCCTGCCGGATGGGCCGCCAAGAGCGACGGCAGTAGCGTTGAACACACGATTGTCCAAAGGGAAAATTTTCTGCCACGATTTTCCGTAATCCTTGCTGCGCCACAAGCCTTCATGAACAAAGCCGGCATATAGCCAGCCCGGCTTTTTCGGATCTGCCTTAATGCTGTTGAGAACCGATGCAGTATCCTTTCCAAACGGCAGGTTGTTACCGAGGGTCTGCCACGACTTTCCGCCGTCGAACGTCGTGAAAATTCCTTTATCGGCTTCACCAAAATAGAGTGTATTTTTTTCCGTCGGATCGATGCATAACAACTGATTTGTCCCGCAGATATTTTTTACCTGATAGGCCGTCACCGCCAACAGCTCGCTTTCTATAAAATCCTTTCGGACCGGCAACGTCTTGATTGTATCGAGCGCGGGAACATGTATTTTTTCCCATGTATTCCCCCAATCAACAGATTTATATAAACCCGCCCCGTCGTCAACCGTTCCGTCAATGTAAGCGAAAAATATTCCTTTATTGAAAGGGTCTTCTTTGATCGCCTGGACGAACAATCCTTTTTTCAGATGAACAACAACGCGGCAATTTTTTCCGTCATCCTCCGAAACGCATAGGGCACTGAGCCGCTCTGAACTATTTGTTACGCCATAGACCAGAAGGCCCGGCTTACATTGTGATGGACAAATTACCGTACTGCAATAATAGTTTTGTTTTGCGTCCAGTGCGGGAAGAGTCGTATACGTCTTTCCGCTGTCTCTGCTGATGCACGGTTGCCCGTCTGCACCGGCGAAGAGAACCCTTCCCGGTACGACCGGGTCAACGGTGATCATCTCAAGACAGATGTTGCCTATCCCTTTGTAGTAATGGGCATCCCACGTTTGGCATGAATCTTCGCTTGTGCAAATTCCGAACCAGTCCATCAAATAGAATTTTTTTGGATTTTTATTGTCGACGATAAATTTTGAGAGCGCCCAGCCGATTTGTTCGGGGCGCTGGTACTGCGGCGCGAAATGTTTGAAGTCGCTCCAGGAATAATCTTTTTTGATGATGTGCCATGTTTCTCCCTTATCGCTGGAACCGTAGAGCGGAACAGCGGCATCATTATTCGGCGACGGACCCTGGCAAACCGCCGCATAATAAACAGAGCTGTTCGTCGGGTCGGGAGAGATCGTTGAAAAATCTGCCATCCCGATGGATGTTGTTTTTTTTGCAAATGTTCTTCCGCCGTCTGTGGATTTATAAATTCCATCGTTGCGGAACGCAGCCAGGATGACCGCCGAATTATTTCTATCGAATACAAGATTGGTAAAACTTACTCCTTTCTTCTCGAAGACAGTGTCCCATGTTTTTCCCTTATCCGCCGATCGATACAGCCTGCCGATCTTTTCTCTTTTGTATGAACCGTCAGGAAATAAGTAGGATGCGAACGGCAGCGAATCGAGCGTTGCTGCGTAGACCATGTTTTTTAGGAAGGGATCGAACGCCAGGCAGCAGAATGGTTCTCCTTTAAGCCCGGCATAATTCCACGATTCGCCTGCATCATGACTCACCCAGATTCCCATTGTGTTGCTTGCCGCTGCAACAAAATTGTCGTCGAAAGGATCGATGCCGATCTTCTCGCCGTAAAATCTTGTGGCGCCGTTTCCGAAGAAATCCGGTTTCGTCGCGACGAGTTTCCATGTCATTCCACCGTCGGTCGTTTTATGGATTGCGGAGACCATTTCATGTCCGCGTGCTTCGCCCGAAGCGCGAAACAGCACATCTGGATGCATCGCACTCATGGCGAACGACTCGACGTTGTGGTGATGTCCTTCGGTCATTCCATTGTTCACCGCCTTCCAGCTTTTTCCGCCGTCAATACTTTGAAAAACACCGGCAACATCGGTCCTGATATAGAGGACATTAGGATTCTCAGGATGCTGCAGCAGCCCGGTAACATACCCGCCTCCCCCAAATTCAGAACTCGTCCACCGGTATGTGATGCCAGGGCCGTTTGGATTCTCTGCGGCAAAAGATAGTATGGTTAGAAACATGCCTGTCAATAACATCATCAATACATTTGCATAATTCGATCTGTAAATCATTTTCTCACCTTGCTTGTGGATCGGAATAGATCATGTATAATAGAAGTTTACACGATCAGCGACATCGAATGCTGCCGGTAAACTGGTCGAGGCATCGGTGCGCAGGACAAAATAAACAATAAAAAATATATATACCGGATTTTGACAAGTGATGCCATGACTATTGCTTCATTGATAATGTACGCTATAAATCCTCTCAGAATTCAGCATGAAAGTCATGGCATCCCTTTGATTAAGCCCCCGCCGTGGAATTGCACGTTGCGGGGAATACAGTTATATTTATTCCCGTTTTCCCTGCCAAACGAGAGGAGTGGCCCAATGAAGATCTGTCCGGATTTTTGCATGGGCATTCCCGTCGAGGCACACCGCTGCTATTATACATCTGTTCTGAATTAAACCCTTAACCATTGACAACCGAGAGGCAAAAAGAAATGAAAATAGTTGGATGGATGCTTATGTTGCTAACCGTTGCGGCTCATGCCCGGCAAATCGCCGACACTTCAAAATCCGCTGCAGCGAGTGTGCAGCAAATCGCGGACACCTCAAACTGGAAACACACCGTGGTCGCCGGTTTTACGGCAACGCAGGTAGCGTACTCTGACTGGGTACAGGGAGGCGAAAATGCGCTTGCCTGGGACGCGACATTGGATGGAAAATCTTTGTATGAACTCCCGAAGTATGCCTGGACCACCACGTACGATTTTGGCTATGGTAATACGAGATTGGGAAGTCAGGGGACCAGAAATACGGACAACAAGATTGATATTGCGTCTGAATTCAAATACAAAGTTGACGCATACGTAAATCCCTATATCTCGGCAACGCTCAAGACCCAGTTCGGGACCGGTTATACCTACGACGCATTGGGACACGGGACTGCGAATTCGGATTTCTTCGACCCGGCGTTCATGATACAAAGTGCGGGAGCGGCGTATCAACCCATCCCGGAGGTGAAAACAAGAATCGGGTTGGCGCTCCGCGAAATTTTATCACACACCTATACACAATATGCCGGGGGAAAAAAAACAGAAACTGATGGAGGTCTGGAATCGGTCACCGAAGTCGAAGCGCATTTTCAGCAAAATCTTCTTTTCCATGCTAAGGTAGAACTCTTTTCAGCATTTCGAAAGATGGACGAGGTCGTTGTGCGAAGCGACAACACGCTCACGGCGAAAATCAGCAAGTATTTTTCCACCAATATCAACCTGCAGTTCATTCAGGAAAAAGCGATTTCACCCCGGACCCAGATCAAGCAGGCCGTCGCCCTCGGATTCAGTTATGTGCTGTTCTGAGAATTGCAGACGGGTTTTTCAACCGAAAGGCGGTTCGGGAATACGCAGGAACTAAAGCGGAGTAAGAGAGGAGCCGATCTTTATCAGGCTTCTTCGCCTTACCATCACAGAAATAATCATCTTGTGAAAAAGTGATAACGATAAGCGCAGTTATCCCGACATACAACCGGTACGAAAGCCTGCTTCGTATTTTGCAATCCCTGGCCTTGCAGACAGAATTGCCGGACGAGGTAATCGTTGTCGATGCCAGTGACGCTGTTGATCATGGAAACGAATTGATAAATAGTTTTCCCTCCTTGCACATAAAGTATATACGCTCCCGGCCTTCTGTTTGTGTGCAGCGCAACGCCGGAATAAAGAACGCCGCCGGTTCCTATATTTTTCTTTGCGACGACGACCTTGAGTTTCCGGAAGATTATATTTCCACCATAAAAGCATTCATCCGGAACAATTCAGCGGCGAACGTTGTCACCGGCTGCTGGAATGAAAGAAATAAAAATGGGGAATGGGCATACGAATACCCTATGAGATCAATCGGACAACTATACTGGAAGTTCATTTTTCAACAAAGCGTTTGGTGCGGCATTAAAAAAATACAAGCAGGATTTTTCAATAGATCCATGTACCGTTTTGTCTCCGGTTTTTATTTACGGCGAAAGAATACGTACAGTCTCGCCGGATGGCCGCTGGTCACACAATTTGAAAAGCCCGTATTCACAACGGCATTCTATAGTTTGGGGGCAAGCATTATTAGGACGGAGTGGCTTCGCTCAAGCCCGTTCGATGAAATTCTCGACGCTCACGGCATCGGCGATCATTATGGCGTAGCGCTCCATTTCCCCGACTTCCCCGCAATCCATGTTTTGACGGACCTGCCGGTCTATCATCATAAAATACAAGCCAATCGATTGTCGGAGGCGGAAGCGTACTATAAAAGGGGGCTGGCGTTACATTATTTTCTGCATCAGGGCGAAAGATTTACCATGATGAACCGTTTATATTTTGTGTGGTCACTGTTTGGGAATTGGATCGCTTTTCTCGTCAAAGGAAATCGGCCGCATTTATATGCCGCGACGAAGTTGATTTCGGTGATTCTGAGCGGGAGTAATCCCTATATAATAAGATCAGTTTAAAAGGAGTTACCAATATACCAGAGCCGATCTCTCTTGCATAAAAATACAAAAGCTTCCTTGTTTGGGAGACTTTGTTGTTAGTATGCCCGGCTGGAACTCTTTAGTGATCTTCGGGGTTCATGGGTTGACATTGCACCCCGGCCAGTGGAGGCATCTCCCCGCGGATTTAGTGCAAAATAATCACCCATTCATCACACCACAATTCAGGAGGATAGTTATGAAGAATTTTCGGCTGACGATTCTGGCATCTTTGCTTTGCGTGTTTTCTCTGGCAGTATTAGGCCAGGAGAAATCGGCGGACAAAGCCATGGCGGCGCCAGGGAGTGTAACAGACTCCTTCCTAAAGCAGTCCAAGCGCGTGCAGGGAGAGATGGAAGCACTCCTGGGAGCGATACCGCAGGAGAAGTTCAACTGGCGGCCGATGGAGGGAGTTCGCTCGATCGCAGAGTCGTTCATGCATGCCGGCGGCGGAAACTATCTTCTTGCGGTCCCGCTGGGCGGAACAGCGCCGAAAGGATTTGAAGAATCTTCCTACGAAAAGTCGTTGACCGACAAGGCACAGATTCTCGACGCGCTCCGCAAGTCATTCGACGAAATCAACGAGGCCGTCCGTAAGACTCCTGAAGCCAGTTACGGAAAGACCGTGAAGCTTTTTGGGATGGACCTGACGACGCTCGACATCATCTTTGCCGCCGCGACCCACCAACATGAATTGCTTGGACAGCAAATTGCTTACGCGCGGATGAACGGAGTTGTTCCCCCATGGACTGCCGAGCAGCAGAAGAAAATGAAGGAACAGGAGATGAAGAAATAAACCGACTGTGCAGAAGGTCGATATTTCGTTGAAGGACAGATCCAAGCTGAAAGAACTCGTCCCGAACCTTATTGGAAAATATGAAGAGAGGATGAAAGTGCAAGTGCTGGAATGGGGGGGGGTAAGAAAATGAAAACTAAATGGGGGACTTGTAATATCACGGCGAAGCGAATATAGCTCAATCTTGAATTGGCAAAGAAGTCATCGTACTGTATCGAGCATGTAGTCGTTCATGAAATGGTGCATCTCTTAGAACGTAAGCACAACGATCGTTTTATTTTGTTGATGAATAGCTACCTTCCACAATGGCGGAAATAGAAAGAAGAATTGGGTAGTGTCTTAATTTAGGATAAGTGTGAATCTTGCTCGCGCAAAGTCGCTAAGCCGCAAAGAGAATGGGTATGGTTTCTTTGCGTCTTAGCGTGATATTTTCATCACTCCGTAAAAAGTTTCTTGAACTTTGCTCTAATTAAGACACTAGAACCTATCTCAAAAATGGTCTTGCGTTGGCCCTTCTGCCGAAGGCATCCCTTCGGGAGAAGGATCAAGTGACATGTTTTTGAGATAGGTTCTACCAAGAATTGAATCGATTTCCGGTCGGCCATGCGGAGTGGGAGTACCAAACAACAGTGTAAACCGATCATTGCATACGAACCGGAGACAAAAGCATTTATGAAGCTACAATACCTTGGCGATGCACGCGATGCTTTCAAATGGGATTTATTGCACTGGATTTGCACGAAGTCGTCACCCCGATTCGCCAATTTGATTTTTGTTCCAATGCTGACGCCCGACAGTGAGAATTCAACCGAAGGGAAAACGCCAAATAAGTGGTTTCAGTGTCGAGAATTTATTCGACCATTCATCAACTCGCTAAAAAAAGAACCTCGATCGTTGGAACGAATTTCGGCGCTTGAATCAGTCGAACAGAATGCGCCGTCATTTCATGTTTCGCTTTTCTCTCTTTCGAGATATATCGAACCTGATAACAGGCGGAATGATTATTGGGTTGGTTTCACACCCGAGGAATATGAGAACTCCGTCGTATTTTTTGACCCCGATAACGGTTTTGAAACAAAGACACAGCACGGAACGAAGTGGATGCGCCACACTGAGGTAAAACACTTTCTTTCCAGGTTACCCAAATCATCAGTTGTCGTCGTTTACCAGCATCGCCCGCGCCGAACTTGGGATGACGTATTTGCCGGCCTCATGAAGAGCTTAGACTACACACACACCGCTGTCGCAGCTCACGAAGGAAATCTTGCATTTGTTGCGTTGGCCGGCAACGAATCTGCTGGTAGGCGAGTTATTGCAGCAGTCGAAAAGTATGCGAATGAACACAAGATTGTGCGTCACAAATTGCTGAAGGATGGCCACGGCTGACAATTTATGAGCCTTCCCATCAACTATACCATCGTCAGCTGCACCGCCACCCGGAGGTCCTTTTTTTTCCTTCTGGCTTGAGGAGGTTTAAAATTAAAAAGGAAAGCGATATGGGAATTAAGAAAACAGAAAACATTTCAATGGCTGGAAAGCGGGTTGTCATTACCGGACCTACCTCCGGCTTCGGGAAAGAAATTGCCCTTCAACTCGCGAAAATGGGTGCGGAGATCGTGCTTGCCTGCCGTAATGTTAAACTGGGGGAGGAAACAGCGGAGGAGATTGCACATCGCACCGGCAACAAGAAATGCGTGGTCATGTACATCGATACCTCCAATCAAAAATCTATTCACGAATTTGCCCGGCAATTCTGCAAGCGATATTCGCGTCTTGATGTGCTTATCAATAATGCCGGCATCAATCGCTCCCAAAGACAAATGAGCGAAGATGGGATAGAACTCACGTTTGCCACAAACGTGCTCGGTTACTTTATTCTGACGCGAGACTTACTTGACCTTCTTCGGACAAGTGCCCCGGCACGGATCGTGAATGTCGCTTCCAGCTACGCAAGCGACCTTGAGCTTGCCGACCTCCAGTTTGATAAACGCCTCTATGAAGGGCGAAAGGCGTATGCGCAGTCAAAGGCCTGCGATCGAATGCTAACCTGGGCCTTCGCACGGCGGCTCGAAGGTAGCGGTGTCATTGTTAACGCTATGGCACCAGGTCTGGTCGTTGGGACGGGTCTCTATCGCGACACAGCTCCTCGGATTCGTCTGATACTTCGATTCGTGAGTCTTCTCTTTGGACGCAGCGTTGCGCAAGGAGCTGACACTGCCATTTGGTTGGCGAGCAGTCCGGAATTGGAAGGTATCAACGGTAAGTTCTTTGACCAACGGAAGGAAATTCCCTGCCAATTCAGAAATAATGAGGCCGAAGAAAAACTATGGAAAATTTGTGAAGGGCTAACGAAAACAATATGAACTCACGACGAATGAATATTCCGACAATAGCAAAAGCCATAAGGAGAAGCACGAATGATACGTGCAGGCTTTACGATTGACAGCCCGCTGACAAAATCTCACCTCATCGTAATCGAGAGCGACGTGGAAACCAAGGGAATGGGTTGGCTGCTGGAAATTCATTGCGTTCCCAATGCTACGTCCGACGTTCCGGAACATTTACACGCGACTTGGACGGAGACGTTTGAGATCGTCTCCGGCTCCGCTCACTATTCGCTTGACGGAATTCAGAAAACAATTAGGGCCGGAGAGAAATTCGTTGTGTTGCCGGGTCATCGGCATATTCATCCGTGGAATGCGGGAGATACCGAAATGGTGTATCGACAGCGCGACAATTTTGAACAGGCCAGTCCAGGAGCCGTGCAGGATGTTCTTGGTGTGTTTGCAACGCGTGCGGATCTGGCGCGAGGAGGCAAAGTCGATTCTCAAGGCCGTCCGAAAAACCCGTTGCAACTTGCTGTCACGATGAGGATGTTGAATAAATACGGGGGCTATGATGCGCGCGTACCGATCCTTGTGCAGAATCTCATTGGCGGGACCATTGGTCGGTTTGCAGGACTTCTCGGGTACAATGCAGTTGATTCAAAATACCAATAGATAACGCCGGAGCGATAGGACTTGCAGCCGGCACAATACGATGTTGTTGCTTTGAAACCTAAAATAAAAAGGCCTCTTTAAAGGAGGCCTTTTTATTTTGTCAAATCATTGTAGTATGCCCGACGCGAATCGAACGCGTAACCCCCAGCTTAGAAGGCTGGTGCTCTATCCAGTTGAGCTACGGGCACGGCGAATTTCAATGATTTTTTCTGTGGAGTCTACTAAAGTTGTCAGTTTAATGAGCAAATGGATTAGCAACTTTAGCAGACAACCTCCCGCAATGGGATTGCATGGTTGTACTATTAAGATAACAAAAATGCTGCGTTACTTCAAGATTTACAACAGAACCATGCTTAAAACTCCGATCAATTCATCCTACCACAGCTTGAATATTTGTACCAATTTAGAGAGCTGAAGTTTTTATGTTCAATAGAGAGCGCGAAATATTGGAGGTTGAGTATCGGGCCGGTTAGAAGTTATTAAGAGGCAGGCTAATAATTAGGTAGGACGACGGCAAGGAATTTTTCATTCCATACCAATCTGCCCTCTGAAGTAAAATAAAAATCTGTATCAACCTTATCCAAAAGGGATTAGGATGAGATTTAACAATGAGTATTTAGACGTTATCCTTGTTTTATCTGCAACTTTGCCTCTAGTTCTCGGATTTTGATTTCTTGAGCCTCAATTGTAGATTTATGTTTTGATACTAGATCAGTAATTTCCAAGCCTAGCAGCATAGATAGTTCGTCCTTGTATGGCATCAAGGGCTCATAAAGCCAATGATAAGCACTGCCAATTGCTCCATCAAATAATCGTATCTCCGGTGGTTTGGTGCCTGCTTCTAATATTTGTTTCTGTGAAATTCCAGAGTAAGGATCAATATAATAAATGACCTTAATGCCAAGTTGGTAAGCCTTCTTTGAACATAGTTCGCATGGACTGGCGGTGGTAAACAGTTTACCGTTTCTAATTCCAGATCCTCCGTACTTCGTGATTTGGAGAAATGCACTCTCTTCAGCATGCAAAGCTCTTGTATGGACTTGGTTTTTCCCTTCAGAGAATGAGTTTTTCAATGATTTGAAACAAAAGCATATATTTCTTCCATTCAATTTATCAGTGTTTTGCTCAATTTGATTGCCATAGTTATCGATCAACACTTTTTTGAATTCATCTGATTTCTCATAAGGAGAGAAAGCTTCTTGATTTTCAGTGCCGGTGATCAAATCTTCAGTTTTACGTAAAACACATGGCACTTGTCCCTCTGGTGTATTATTCCAACCTATTGCTTTTATAGAATAAAATTCGTCCGTAATCGCAGCTCCGACTTGACGCGAAATACAACCTGAATTAAATCGTGCAGAATAAGCAAGTTGCATACATCGTTCTTCAGGTGAAGGAGTAACGATTCCAGGCTGATTGATTAATGAAATGAATTTCAATAATTGCATATCCCAAGAAAAATATGGTGAGGTGTTATCACCTGCCTTCGCACGATTTAGGTTCAATTCAGAGGCTTCTTTTCTTGGCCTAAAAGTTA
>Ga0265324_10001485_pt1 | contig 13305 bp, 14 predicted proteins | sample 41419metaG_FD_198634 | JGI IMG/M metagenome (GOLD analysis project Ga0265324, IMG submission 198634) | Rhizosphere microbial communities from Carex aquatilis grown in University of Washington, Seatle, WA, United States - 4-14-19 metaG | ecosystem: Host-associated > Plants > Roots > Rhizosphere...
ATACGAACTCAAGACCCTGAGCGCGAACATCGAACCCATCATGATCGTTGCCTTGGGCATCCTCGTGCTCATCTTGGCGCTGGGCATCTTCCTGCCGATGTGGGATCTGGGCAAAGCGGCGTTGCACCGATGAGAACTCAGGATACGGGATTCAGGATTCAGGATTCAGAAGACGCGGCTGAGCGGTTTTCTGTGTCCCGAATCCTGAATCATGAATCCTCTAAAGGCTTCACCCTGCTCGAATTCATCGTCGTCATCTCGCTTGTGGCGATATTGGCAGGGTTGTTCCTGAGCCGTATCCCGTTCTATCAGGAGCAGGCAGAAAAGACCAACGTGCAGCAAATGGAAGGCGCGCTGCAAAGCGCGTTGACGATGCGTTATGGCGCGCTGCTGGCGCGCGGTGCAGCATCGGAAAAGGAACTGGGCATCCTTGCCACCGACAACCCGATGAACTGGCTGCAACAGAAGCCGAAGAACTATGCGGGCGAGTTCTATGCGACAACGCCCAAGACGGTCGCGCCGGGTCACTGGATGTTCGACCTCAGGTCGCGCGAACTGATCTACGTACCTGATCGCAGCGAATATCTAACGTCCGGCAAGGACGGCCAGAAGTGGATACGGTTCCACATCAACCTTGGATACGAGCCACCTCTGGGCGCTGTGGCGGGAGACAAGACGAAGGAACTGACTTCGACCCTGTTCGAGCCGGTAGAGCCCTATCACTGGTTCGATTGAGGTGATCGTGGATCCGGTCATCGAATCACTGTTGCTGCGTTCTGCTGTGTTGTTCTTGCTGACAGGCAGTCTCGCCGGACTGGTGGTTGGTGCGCTTTTGTTGTGGTGGCCGCAGCGTCTGCGCGCGGTCAGCGGTATCCTCAACCGCTGGGTTTCCACCCGACGGGTCAATCGCATCTTGGATCAGCTCGTTCTGTTCGACCGCAGGGTCTATCGCTATAGCCGCGTCAGTGCGGTAACCCTGATATTGGCTTCCGGCTACATCCTGTACTACTTCACCGTGCGTCTGGATCGGTCGAGCGCCATCATCGGCCTGTCACGACGATTCGCCCTGCCGTCGAGTCTGGTGGGCGGTCTGCTGGACGCGCTGGTGCTGTGTGTCTTGCTGGGGGCGCTGTTTGCGCTGTTCGTGAGTCTGTTCCTGCTGCGGCGCCCAAGCCTGCTGAAGGATTTCGAACAGAGTGCCAACCAGTGGATATCGTTACGCCGCGCCCTGAGGCCGTTGGAGTTGCCGCGCGAAGGCGTGGACGAATATGTGTTCAAGTTCGGGCCTCAAGCCGGCATCCTGCTAGTGTTGGGGAGTCTATACACGCTTGCCCTGCTGACTATTTGGCTCGCTCATTAGCGCTGACCGTTCGTCGGTATTTCTTTAACCATTCGTCCTAAGCCATTGCTACAAGGGCGATTTTGCTTGTCTTTCTGGGAGTTTTCCTCTAGATTCACAATATTCGTTTGAAATTGATGCTGCGGCATCGCGCAAAACGGACGGAAGTAGCAAAAAAACGGGGCTGCGGCTCCATCAACTCTAGGAGAGAACATTATGAAGAAGCAACAAGGTTTTACACTGATCGAACTGGTCGTGGTGATCGTGATTCTGGGCATTCTGGCAGCGACGGCGTTGCCGAAATTTGTGGATTTGTCCAGCAGCGCCAGAATAGCCGCTGCGCAAGGCGTTGCAGGGGCATTGTCCTCGGCTGGTACGATCAATTACGCACAGCGTTCGATAACATCGGGAACCGGGATAGCCACTTCGAACGTTGCATGCACCTCGCTTGCAGCCAACTTGTTGGATGGCGGTGCGCCTTCCGGTTATACCTTCTCCGGCAACGGCCCAAGCTGCACAGTGACGGACAATAATCTGGCAGCAGCATCTGCTGTGGCACGCGTGGCTGCAATTAACTAAATCGGGGGAGCCACATGAGATGTGGCTCTGGCCATCCCGAGGAGGATAGCATGCGGCAGCAACAAGGTTTTACACTGATCGAACTGGTCATGGTGATTGTGATTTTGGGCATTCTGGCAGCAACGGCACTGCCGAAATTCGTGGATTTGTCCAGCAGTGCCAGGCTGGCTGCAGTAAAGGGTGTCGCGGGGGCGTTGTCTTCAGCCGGTACGATCAATTACGCGCAGCGTTCGATAACATCGGGAGCAGGGATAGCCACCTCGAACGTTGCATGTACTTCGCTTGCAACCAACTTGTTGGATGGTGGTGCGCCTTCTGGTTATACCTTCACCGGCAACGGCCCAAGCTGCACAGTGACGGACAATAATCTGGCATCTGCATCTGCTGTGGCACGGGTGGCTGCAATTAACTAAGTTAATCTGAAATGGTTGGGCAATTGAAATATTTGGGTTGAGCTTGCGAAACCCGGCAGAGAAAACAGGGGGATCGACCCCCTGTTTTTTTTCGTTTGCCGAATCTGTTTATTGCTACACTGCCAATGGTCAGGAAAGGTGTTTTGAGGACGAATCAACATGCGTATGTGTGCGGAACAGATCGAGACGGTCAAGCAGAGCGTTGAAAATTCCTTCGCCACTGAGAGGGGGGTGTTGTCACTTGCGCGGTGCGCAAAAAATCAGCGCGGTTTTACCCTGATCGAGCTGGTAGCTATCATCATCATTCTGGGCATCATCTCGATGGTTGCGATCCCTCGATTTGCAGGGCGCAATGCGTTCGACAGTCGTGCTTTCAGTGATGAGGTGAAGGCGACATTGAAGTTGGCGCAGAAGCTCGCCATCTCGCAGCGCCGCAACGTGTGCGTCAACGTGACGACCACAGTCCCGGCCAGCCTGACCATCAATGTGACAAAGGCGGCGAACTGCGACACGCCGTTGCCGAGCCTCGCTGGGAACGGTAACTATCAGGTCAATACCCGGGGCGGCGCCGCGCTCACTTCCAGTGCTGCCAACATCACCTTCAATGCGCTGGGCAGCCCCGGCGCTACAGACATCACCTTGCAAGTGGATACCGAGCCGCAGATCGTGGTGTCCAAGGAGACGGGCTATGTGCATTGAGGTGGCGGGGTGCACTCCATGAATATGCATGATTTGCTCAAATTATTGTCAGAGTCCAAGGTCGAGTTTGTATTGGTGGGCGGGCTTGCAGTGGCTTTGCGGGGATATCAGCGAGTCACGATGGATGTTGACGTGGTGCTGGCAATGGATGATGAGAATTTGCAGCGATTCGTGTTCGCCGCCAGGGCTGCCGGTTTGCGCCCTACCATTCCTGTTCCACTGGAATCACTTGGGCAGCCCGAGTTGATCGATAAGTGGTTCCATGAAAAAGGGATGCTGGCGTTCAGTTTGCGTGGAGGTGAAACCAAAGCGACAGTGCTGGATGTTCTGGTCAGACCTGTGGTCCCGTTTGACCAGTTGCAGCGCGATGCGGCTGCCATCAAAGTAGGATCACTTGAAATACCCGTGGCCTCCATTGCGCACCTGATCGAGATGAAATCGGGAACGGGCCGCACAAAGGATATGATCGACATCGAGGAGCTGAGAAAGCTTCAGAAACAGCAATGACTACGGCTGAGCAAAACTTCGCATTGCTGCAAGAGATCGAGGCCAACCGCCTGTTTCTCTTGATGGCCTATGAACAAAATCCGGAGCTGCTCGAAAAGGCGGAGCCGCGCATCAGGCAACTGTTCGAGAAAATGGATGCAGAAAAGAGTGTGCCGGAGAGACGGCCTCTTATGGGGCGGCAGTGTGGCATCAGCCTCATTGAGCTCATCATGTTCATCGTCATCGTCAGCGCCGCGATGGCGGGGATATTGTTGGTGATGAACCAGGTGACGCTGCGCAGCGCCGACCCTCTCATTCGCAAACAGTCGCTGGCGATCGCCGAATCGATGCTGGAAGAGATCAAGCTGCAAGACTTGTCCGGTGTCGCCTGCGCGGGGACGCTGGGAGCAAATGCGGCGCGTTCCGGCGTGAGCGCAGTGTGCGATTACAACGGTTACAGCACGACAGGGGGCATCAAGGATTTTTCAACCAATGCGGCGGTGGCGGGGCTGGCCAATTACAACATCACCAATGTGAGCGTGACGCAGATCGCCTCGCTGGGGGGTACGGCGATCAGTGCGGGTAGTGGCGTGGTGATCACCGTCACCGTCGCCGACCCGATGGGCACGACGGTACAGGCGACAGGTTACAGGGCGGGCAGATGATGCGCAGGTACCCGAAAACACAATACGGCTTCACGCTGGTCGAGATGATCATCGTGATCGTCATCACCGGCATCATCGGCGGCATGGTGGCGATGTTCATCCGTGCGCCGGTGCAGGGCTATATGGATAGTGCGCGCCGCGCCGAGATGTCCGACATCGCGGATACTGCCCTGCGGCGATTGGCCAGGGATCTGCGTACGGCAGTGCCGAACAGCGTGCGCCTGCCCACCCCGGCGGGTTCGACCTATATCGAATTCATGCCGACCAAGGATGGCGGCCGCTATCGAGTCAATGCCTCAGGCGGGACGGGGAGTTGCGGTGCCGCCGGAGATGACCTCGACTTCACTGCGGTGGATACATGTTTCGAGATCGTCGGGCAGCCAATCACATTTGTGGCAGGAGACCAGATCGTGATTGGCAGTACGCAGTCGGATGGTAATCCGCCCTATCAACTTGTGACGGCAGCATCGGGTGTGCGGCGAGCCGTCGCTGCGGCGGGGGTGGGCACCAACCTGACTTTCGTCAAGATGACTTCGACGGTCAAACTGCCGGATTCGTCCGAGCTGGATGGACACCGTTTCGAAGTCGTACCAAATGACCAGCTGGCAGTGACCTATGCCTGCACCACTGGGGTAAGCGGCGGAGATGGGACAGGTACGCTTACTCGCTATTGGGCGTATGGTTTCAATGCGGCTCAGGTTTCACCTGGTTCGCTTGGCGGGAGCAGCGCCGTCCTTGCGGACAAGGTGGAGTCATGCAACTTTGTGTATGACACCAGCAACCAGCGCAACAGCTTGGTGGCGGTCACGCTCAAGATCACGCGCGGCGGCGAGAGCGTGAACCTGTACCACGAGATCCACGTGAACAACATCCCATGAGGAACGACGTGAAGATTGCCAATACACAACGCGGTTTCAGTCTGGTCTCTGCCATCTTCCTGTTGGTGGTGATGGCGGGGCTGGGTGCAGCGATGGTGACTTTCTCCAACTCACAGAATCAGAACCTGGCCATGGATGTGCTGGGTTCGCGCGCTTATCAGGCTGCTGAGGCCGGTATCGAATGGGCGGCCTTCAACATCGCCTCCAGTCCTGGCGCGGCCGGGGCCAATGCCTTCGGACCCGTAGCAGGAAATGCGCTGGGCGGGAATCTAGCCACGTTCAATGTGACGGTTAGCTACACCGCCGCCTCGCAAGTGGACGACACGACATGGCCGCCAAGCGGTGTGACGGGGCCGGTATGGACGTATTACATCACCGCCAGCGCGGTGAACGGTACGGCAGGCTCGGCGAACTATGTAGAGCGGGTCGTCAACGCCAAGATGTAGAAATTATTGCGAAGCATCCGATAGAAGATGCTCGCAGGCAGGAGGGAAGTGATGAGTTCGGAATTCATGCATAGTCCAAAGTTTGCGTACCCGGCGGGCAGTCGCCAGGGCGCTGTTGGACGTTTGCACCCGAAATGGCGGTTCCGTTGGGCTGAATTGCTGTTGCTCATCGCCCCGGAAGCAGCGGTGAGCTTCCCGGCATTCTCCGCTATCGTCTCTACCGTCGCATCCGGCGGTAACCAACGATGTTTTGCCGACAGATACGACAGCGCTGAACGTTGCCAAACTCGCCGGGGCAATTGCGGGGCTGTCCACCTTGCTACGGTGGACATCGAAGGGGCGGGGAAGTGAATAACATCCTGAATTGCGGCAGCCGCGGTCTGTCCCGACTTTTTCTTTTACTGTTGCCTATGTCGGGCTTCCTGTTCCTGTGCGCCAATCCCGCATATGCGACGACGGTGACCAGAACTCCAACTGTGGCGGCGGATTGCACCAACGTCACCGGTATCGGAACGCGGATATGGAGCAATCCCAGCCGTGCGATCTCCAGCAATAATTCCTATGCGTCCAAAAGCGTCGACGGGACGACGACCAACTACCTGCGATGCCTGAACTACGGCTTCACCATTCCGGCGACGGCGACGATCAATGGCATCACGGTCAACGTGGAAAGAAAATCCAACCGTACTACCAACGGCGGTAGCCATGACGCGGCGATGCGTATCGTCAAGGGCGGCGTCATCGGCACCACCGACAGATCCACGGCCACCCTCTACACCACCGGCGATGTCACCGAGGCGCATGGCAGCGCTGCCGATCTTTGGGGGTTGAGCTGGACTGCGGCGGACATTAATGCCGCGACATTCGGGGCGGCATTCGCCGCGATCAAACCGGATCCCACCGGCAACTCGCATACGATCAGCGTCGATGTGATCTCGATCACTGTTGACTACACGCTGGATATCACGCCGCCCACGGTATCTTCCATCTCGCTGGCCAACGGCAGCCCGACCGGCGCAGCCAGCGTCGCCTGGACGGTAGTGTTCAGCGAGAGCGTGACAGGCGTGGATTCAGCCGATTTTTCTTTGGTGCAGGCGGGCGGTGTCAGCGGTGCCAGCATCACGTCGGTCAGCGGCAGCGGCACCACCTGGACGGTGAATGCGAACACCGGTAGCGGTTCCGGCACCTTGGGCTTGAACCTGACGGATAACGATACGATCCTCGATCTGGCCAGCAACAAGCTGGGCGGAACGGGCGCCGGTAACGGCAATTTCACCGGTCAGGTCTATGCCATCGACAAGCTTAATCCGACGGTCAACTCGATCAACCGCGCCAACAGCGATCCCACGGTCGCGAGTAGCGTGTCGTGGACAGTGGTGTTCAGCGAAAGCGTAACAGGTGTTGATACCGGTGATTTTTCTCTGGTGCAGGCGGGTGGAGTCAGCGGCGCCAGTATCACGTCAGTCAGCGGCAGCGGCACCACCTGGACGGTTACTGCAAACACCGGCAGCGGTAGTGGCACGCTGCGTTTGGATCTGGTGGACAACGATACGATCACGGATGCGACGAGCCATCCACTGGGCGGGGCAGGCGCGGGTAACGGCAACTTTACTACCGGTCAGTTTTATACGCTGGACAGAACCTCTCCATCGGTGTCCTCAATCAATCGCGCGGATTCGAACCCGAGTACTGCAGATGCCGTGTCGTGGACGGTGACCTTCAGTGAGAGTGTCACGGGTATGGATACCGGCGATTTCGCGCTGGCCGCGAGCGGCTTGACTGGCGCTTATGTTGCTTCGGTTACTGGCAGCGGTACTACCTGGACCGTAGTCGCCAATACCGGTATCTGTTCCAGCGTCTGTACGCTGGGACTCAATCTGGTGGACGACGACACTATCATCGATGGGGTTGGCAACAAACTCGGCGGTACCGGAGCAGGCAACGGCAATTTCACCGGACAGGTGTACAGCATCGGCAGCACGTCGCCCATCGCCAGTTATAGCATGGACGAAGCGTCGTGGAATAGTACGGCCGACGAAGTGACGGATAGCGAGGGCGATTACCCGGGTACCGCCTTTAACAGCGCCACCACGAAAAGCGGCGACACGGGGACCTGCCGTTACGGTGTGTTCGATAATGGCGGGACGATCACGAAGGGCGGTATTTTGCTGGCCAGTACGAATTTCTCTGCTTTTCCCGATATGACCGATGATTTCACGATCACCGCCTGGATCAGAACCACCGACAACACGGCAGCCGGTCAACGGATATTCATAGATGACGAACAGAATACCGCCAATGGACCGAACGTTTCCGGCTATGGACTGAGCTTGGGGGATGGCGGCACGGGCATGCTGCGTTTCTATGCGCGTGGTTCGTCTGTCATCACTCTGGATACGTCGAACGTGATCGCCAACAACACCTGGTATTTTGTCGCCGGCGTGGCGGATATCACCAACGGCCAACGGTACATCTATGTGTTCAACGCGGCGGGGGCATTGGTGACTTCAACCAGTGTGGCTTCCACCGGCTGGGGAATCGATGATGGCGATGCTTCGATCGGAGCCGAGACAAATGCATCGACCGAAGCGCCTGCATCCTTTCATTTCAAGGGCAATCTCGACGAGGTGCGCGTCTATGGCAAGGTGTTGAATCAGGCGGCGCTGACTGCACTTGCGACGACGACCCATGCCTGCGCCAGCGCCGCTCCGAACCACTATGAATTATCCCTGCCAACCGGCGGTATCACCTGTCTGTCGAGTACCGTGACAGTGACGGCCTGCACCGACAGCAGCAGCCCGTGCTCCAACAACTACACAGCTGCGAGCGGCACGACGGCCACCCTGGTGACCAGTGCCGGGACGCTGGGTGCAACCACTGTCACCTTCGGGGCTACCGGTGTGGCCAATACGACACTGAGCTACCCGGCTGCTGTGAATGGTGCAGCAGCAGCGGTGACGCTTTCGGGTGAGCAGATAGTTGCCACCAGTCCCCGCAAATGTTGCCCGGACGGGATCAATTGTGTGGTGGGGAACAGTTGTTCAGCCACGTTCAATACAGCAGGGTTCATTATTTCCGGCACGGTTGATGATGTGGCAGCGACCATTCCCTCTCAGGTGGCAGGCACGACTTCCGCCACCTACTACCTGCGCGCGATCAAGACGAATACCACCACCAAGGCTTGCGAATCTGCTTTGTCGGGTGCGAACACGGTTAATTTTGCCTATGAATGCAACGACCCGACCACGTGCTACGCGGCCAACTTGATGAGTGTGAACGGGGGCAGTGCGACCACCATCGCGCGCAACAACAATGGCAGTCACGCGAGCGTCACGGCGGTCAACATGACCTTCGATGCCAACGGCAATGCCCCCTTCACTTTTAACTACAGCGATGTGGGCCAGGTGAAACTGTGGGCAAGCAAAACGGTGAATTCCGCACCGCTCTCAGGTTCGACGAATGGATTTGTCGTCAAGCCGTTTGACTTCAGGGTGATTGCCTGTGATGCGGCTGTCGTGGGCGATTGCACCACTGCACCCGCCGATCCCGGGGTGGCGGGCGGTGGCAGCGTGTTCGCCAAGGCTGGAACAAATTTCAAAGCGACTGTGACCGCGCGGACGTCCGGCGGCACGGCTACACCAAGCTTCGGGGCGGGATCGAACAACGGCACGGAAACCGTGAACCTGACCCGCACCCGCGTTGCACCCACTGCTGCAGGAGTGGTTGATGGCACGTTAGGCGGAACCACTTCGATAATCCGCAGCAGCTTCAGTGGCGGTATCGCCACGGTCAGCGATTTGTCGTGGAGCGAAGTGGGGGTCATCACGCTGACCGCCGCTAACAGCACATTTCTGGGGAACGCATTGGTGACGACGGGCGTGACCGGCAATCTCGGTCGTTTCTATCCGGATCATTTCGATACGTCCGTGGCGCTAACCGCAGGCGTGCCTATGGCCTGTCCGGCGGGGCTAACCTGTCCGACTTCGTACAATGGCATCGTCTATTCCGGGCAGGCATACACTACGCAAGTGACGGCCATGAATCTGAGCGGGGGCACCACACAGAATTACAGCGGGGCATTGGGTTATGCCAAGGCGGTGACACTGGCGGCATGGGATGCACTTGGCAGTACGACGACCCAGAATCCATCGGGAGCACTGGCAAACAACACTATCACTACGGCGATGTTTGGAGCGAGCGTTGCCGGTGTCGCCACGACCAATATATCGACTTACACCCTCGCTACAGCGACGACTGTACCGACCAATATCTTCATGCGAGCGAATGAATCTTTGGGTGGAGATAACGTGACTTCGTTGCTGGCAATACCGGCTAATTCTGTCGAAGGTGGTGTAAAGGTGGTGAGCGGGCATATCAAAGTATCCAACGCCTATGGCAGCGAATTATTACCTTTGACGCTGATGGCAACGGCGCAGTACTACACTGCGACCGGCTGGGTGAACAGTATCACTGACAGCATTACGCATCTGACGCTGACAACAACTTACCCGGTCGGGGCGGGCACGACGGCTGTGACGTTGACGCCGGCATCCAGTAACCTGTCCGGCGGACAACTGAATATCAAATTGGGCAAGCCGAGCAGTGGAGCGGGTATAGCGACAATTACGCCAACAGCACCGCCTTACTTGCCGGTCACTGCGGGCACGGCGACCTTCGGGGTGCACAAGGGCAACAACCGTTTCATCTATCGCCGTGAAAACTATTGATGCCGATTATTCGACTGGCGATTTCGATTTGATGGGTGAATCCGAGAGTGATTTTTCGGGCGTTGTCGGAGGTTCGACAGGAAATGTCAGTCGCCGGACAGTAAGTAATAAAAAAATCCCTTGACAGCAATGGGTTAGTGAATTAAGTTCGCGCTAATTATGGAGATGCCACAGTTGTTGAGCCTGTTCAAACGAAGTACCCACGGAAGCGGGTGGATCGCCGTCGTCGTCGGCAAGCGCGGCGTTCATGTCGCTCAGGCGAAATATGTTGGCACTCGCCCACAGGTGACGAAGTGCGCTTTTTATCCGCTCGCCGAAGTCACCGCCTCCGCGCTGGAGCGGATACGCAAGGAAGCGCAGCTCGATGATTCGCGCTTTACCACCCTGCTGTCCTCCAGCGAATATCAATTGATGATGGTGGATGCGCCCAACGTTCCGGTCGATGAGCTGAAGACCGCAATACGCTGGAAGATCAAGGATGCGCTCAGTTATCACGTGGACGATGCCACCATCGACGTGTTGCTGATCCCCACTAACAAGTATGGTGGGGACCGCCCGCAGTCACTCTACGCAGTTGCGTCATCCAACGAGACGATACGCAGACGCATCGGACTGTTCGAAAAGGCAAAGATCGATCTGAGTGTGATCGATATTCCGGAGATGGCGCAGCGCAATGTCGCCGCGCTCTTTGAAGAAGAGGCGCGCGGTCTGGCGATGCTGGCTTTCGGGGATGAGGGCGGACTGTTCACCATCAATTGCGACGGCGAGTTGTTCCTTGCGCGCCGCATCGAGATCACGCTGGGCCAGTTGCAGGATGCCAACGAGAGCCTGCGTCAGCAATATCTGGATCGCGTCGAGCTGGAAGTGCAGCGCTCGCTGGATTACTTTGATCGCCAGTTCCAGCATATTCCGGTAAGCCGCATGCTGGTCTCGGCACCGGATTCTCTGGGTCTGGATAAACTGCTGGCTGAGAATCTCGGCCTGCGCGTGGAGATGCTGGATCTGACGCAGGTGATGGATATCATCGCCGTGCCCGAACTGTCCGACTGTGAATATGTCTGTCATGCCCTGCCTGCACTGGGTGCCGCTTTGCGTCAGGAGACGAAAGCGCTATGAGCCAGCAGATCAATCTGTTCAACCCGGTGTTCCTGAAGCAGAAGAAGTATTTTTCTGTGGTGACGATGTTGCAAGCCTTGGGATTGATCGTACTGGGTTCCTGCGTGTTCTACGGTTACGCGGTGTATCAGGTCAATCAGCTTTCGAAGCAGTCGGAAGAGATGGGAAAGCGTTACATCTCCGAGCAGACCCGGTTGGTCAATTTCACCAATGAGTTTTCGCCGCAACGCAACGGTCAGGTGCTTGAGGATGAACTGAAGCAACTGGAAGCACAGGTTGCGGCCCGGGAATCCTTGTTGAATCTGCTCAAGAGCAGTGCGATCGGGAACACCGAGGGATATTCGGACTATATGCGTGCTTTCGCCAGGCAGTCTGTCAGCGGCTTATGGATCACGGCATTCGACATCGTCGGAGACGGTGCGGAGATGGGATTGAACGGAGCTGCGCTCAATCCGCAACTGGTTCCTGCCTATATCCAGCGCTTGAGCAGGGAAAAGGTCATGCATGGCAAGACGTTCTCTTCCTTGCAGATGCAACAGGCGAAGAAGGAAGCGGATAAACCGCAGGCGCGTTATGTCGAGTTCAATCTGCGTTCGACACTGGCAACCGGAGAGGTGAAGAAATGAAGATGCCGCCGCAATTCGACAAGATCGTGGCCAAGATCGACGGCATGTCGGTCCGCGAACGCGTGCTGATCTTTGCCGCTGCCGCCTTTGTGGTCGTGTCGCTGATCAACGCGCTGTTCTTGGATCCCCTGTTGCAGCGGCAGCAGAAATTGTCGTCGCAAGTCGTGCAACAGCAGGAGAAGATGAAAGAGGTGCAGGCGCAGCTTGCTGCGCTGGTACAGGCGAAGCAGGCTGATGCGGTTTCTCCGCAACGCGAGCGCATCCATCAACTGCAAAAGCAGATCGCGGACAGCGATGCCTACCTCAAAGACCGTCGCGACAAGCTGGTGCCGCCGGAAAGGATGGCGGCCTTGCTGGAGCAAGTGTTGAACCGGAACGGCCATCTGCAACTGGTTGCGCTGAATACTTTGCCGGTATCGCCGCTCATCGAACAATCGGCAGATGCGACTGCGGCCAAGGTCGGCGGTCAGGAGACGCAGATGTACAAGCACGGGGTGCAGATCACCGTGCGCGGCAGTTATGAAGATCTGTCGCAGTATCTGACAGAGCTGGAGCATTTGCCGACCCGCATGTTCTGGGGAGCGGCAAAGATGAATGTGGTGCAATATCCCAGCGCTGAACTGACGCTGACGCTTTATACCCTGAGTTTGGACAAGACATGGCTACAGGTTTGAGAATGATGCTGGCGCTGGCGGTGCTGACTCTGTCGCAGATCGTGACGGCCGAATCGCTGCCGGACCCGACGCGTCCCGCGATAGATCTGGGTGGTTCCGGCAGTGCCGCAGTGCCTGCCGAGGTTGCCCCGCAAGGCCTGCAATCGACAATCATCTCGCCGCAGTACCGCGCGGCGATCATCAACGGCGAAACTGTTCGACTGGGCGGCAAGTCGGGTGACTCAAGGCTAGTCGAAGTGCATGAGACTAGTGTGGTGTTGCAGAATGCGCAAGGTCGGCATGTGATGGAGCTGTTTCCCAAAGCAGGCATCGTCAAGAATGAAGTGGGACTGCAAAAAAGTCACGTACAAGAGAGCAAATCCGGGCAGGAGAAGCTGCCCGAGAAAGCTGTAGGAGGAGTTAAATGAAACGAGCGTTAGTATTGTCGGTGTTGTTGTTCCTGTCTGCCTGTGCATCGGGAGGCGGAGCAAAGAATACGGTCGCAGACAAGATCAAGCAGGAGATGGACTCCGCCGTGACCTCGCACCAGCACGCCAAACCGGATACGGTCAACCAGGCATTGTTGCCGCCGTTGGTGGTGGCGCAGACGCAGGCGGACAGCAAATCGACCGAAGCCAGATTTGATCTGGCGGTCAACAATACCGCCGCTCAACAGGT
>Ga0265324_10001502_pt1 | contig 13188 bp, 15 predicted proteins | sample 41419metaG_FD_198634 | JGI IMG/M metagenome (GOLD analysis project Ga0265324, IMG submission 198634) | Rhizosphere microbial communities from Carex aquatilis grown in University of Washington, Seatle, WA, United States - 4-14-19 metaG | ecosystem: Host-associated > Plants > Roots > Rhizosphere...
GCTTCTACAACCTCCATCGCCGCCACTCGGCGCTCAACTACAACAGCCCGATCGAATTCGAGCTGATACACTCAGTGAAGAAAGCAGCGTAGCGAAACCGTCCACCAAATCGGGTCAACCCCAACCTGCCTACCCGGCCCGGCTCGGCAGCGAAGTGGCGCCACCGCCACTAGACGTAGTCTGCCCAACCAATGTGAATGCAGCCTAGCTTACACAAGCTTGGCCCAAGTCGAGACTGCCGCCTTCCTGTCGGCCCCGGCTGCCTTTGGTTCGCGATCGCCCAGCCCGACCATCAGACCCTCATTGGTGCTGCGCGCGACGGCTCAAGACAATTGCGGCCAGGTGCACCGTTGCCGACCTCAGCGCGCGCCGGACACGTCCATGATGGTGCCAGAGCAGTATGAAGACTCGGCCGAAGCCAGCCAGAGGATTGCCTGAGCTACCTCGTCCGCGGTGCCGGCGCGTCCCAACGGCAGGGCGCCAGCCAGGTGCTGGGCACGCTTGGGATCTCCGCTGCTGGCGTGTATCTCCGTGTCGATGATCCCGGGGCGCACTGCATTCACGCGGATACCTTCCGCCGCAACCTCCTTGGCGAGGCCCAAGGTGAAGGTATCGATGGCAGCTTTCGATGCGGCGTAGTCGACGTATTCGCCCGGAGAGCCAAGTCGCGCGGCCACCGACGACACATTGACGATAGCCCCGCCGCTGCCGCCGTGCCGTCGCGACATGCGCAGGACTGCCTCCCGCGCGCACAGAAAGGTTCCTACCACGTTCACCGCCAAGATCCGCGCCGGGCGCGTCTCGGTCATCGCCTCGACGCGCGCTTGGCGATCGACGATGCCCGCGTTGTTGACCAATACAGCAATTCGCCCTAGGTAGCGGTCCACGCTCTGGAACAGCTTTCGCACCTCGACCTCGTGGCTGATGTCGGCCGCAAAAGCGATGGCAGTGCCGCCGTTAGATCGGATCTCCTGCACCACGCTGTTAGCCGCTTCGGTATTCGCCAGGTAGTTGATTGCGACAGTATACCCGTACCGCCCCGCCAGCCTCGCGGTGGCCGCACCTATGCCACGCCCTCCGCCCGTGACCAGGATGACATTCCCTATGGCAGCCGCCGGCTGCACCTTGAGCTCACCAACCATCATCGCCATGGGCCCAAGCATAGCGGACGCTGCTGCGCGATCACGGAGGTGGACGGCGCGCCAGGCTGGGAGCCGCGATGGCGAACCATGCACATGCATGATTTCCGGCGGTCCAGCTGCACGAATGTGGACGATCACGCAAAACCGGTCGACGATCTGTCCAACTGCGTTCGCCGGAAACGACATCAGCTTGGAATTTCGAGCGGTTGAAGTCCCTTTGGGGGCTGCGCTTGCTTAGACCGTGGAGGAGAGACCCGGAACCATCTTCCTCCATGGAGCGAGAAAGGCAGGAGAGGAGATGATTGATGCCACGAAAGATTCCGTTCGTCGCCGTCTTATTTGTTGCCGGTTCGGTCCTCTATGCTGCGCCGGCCACCGCCCACCTCGCCGACCCGCGCATAGCGAAGCTCTTCGGCCAAGACACCATGCGGGTTCCCTACACAGCAGGCCGGGTCTACGAAATCCGGCTGATTCCTGGCGCGCCGTTCGCCGTCGAGTTGCCTGCCGGCGAGACCGCCAAGAACATCTGGTTCGACCAGCGATGGTGGGCTGCGGAATCCACGCCTGGCTCGTCACGGATCTTCTTGCGAGCGTTGGGAACCGGTGATGTCGTCGGGCGAAAGGGCTTCATCCACATCGAGACCGAGCCGTCGGACTACCGCATCTCGCTACACGTCGTAGGCGTCGAGGACACGACTGACGTCGGTGCAGGACTTGAGATCTATGTCGAGGGCAGTGCACTCAATGATCCAACTCGTCGCGAAGCGCGCCGGCTCGCCGACAAAGAGCTGCTCTATATGCAGCACCACGAACAGGAGAAGGCGAGGGCCGAGTTCGAGAGCTGGCGGAAGAAGCTGCTTCAAAATGTTCGGGCGGATTACGAATGGGGAGGCGACTTTCGGATCAGCCGGGTTGTCGACGACAGAGTGCAGACTTTCGTGTCGTTGCCCGAGGCGTCCGATCGGGCGGTGATTCAGTTCATCGACAAGAGCGGCAAGGCCGAGTTGGTCAACTACGAGCTGGAGAACGGGACGTACGTCATTCAGAACAAGGTGCTTCGTCCTGGGGAGAAGTTCCGCCTCGTGCTGGGCAAACAGCAGGCCTGGGTCGCCCTTAAGTAGGACTTCAACTATGGGCGCTAGCGTGGAAACGGCGAGAAAGGCGATCGACTGGAAGGTCGCAACATTACTCGGTGTCGCCGCTGCGGTTCTAGGCAGCGGAGGCGTTGTGGTCTGGAAGCGCTTCGCGGCGGCTGCGAAGCCAGCACCGGTCACCCCAACGGTGGACGAAACTCGGCTGCTGGCCAAGGCGGACCAAGAACGAATGCGGGCGGCGAACGATGCTACGAAACTTCGGCAAGCTGATCTCGCCTCTGGCTATCAGGTTGACGTTGAAGGCAACTTGACCGGACCGGCTGACACTCGCGATCTGCCGAGCAACAAGTCTCTCGACGAGATCGAGGCTGGCGGCGCGGACAAGGCGAAGGCGGAGATCGCCAAAGAGGTCCGGGCACGGGGTGCGGTCGCGGACCGCAACGAAGGCGCGAGCGGCGGTGCCGATGACAAGGCCCAGCGAGCAGACCTCGAGAAGTCCATGCTCGGATACAGCACCGTGAAGGCAGCCAAATGGGCGGCGCGCCGGCCGGATCTTGGCGAAGACCGCGAGGCGGATCGCGCCGAAAAGGGGCCTAGCAAGAACTCTACCTCGGACTTCCTGGCGGACGCCGACAAGAGGTTGGCAGCATTGAAGGAGAGCCCGACCGCGGCTGGTCCACAGCCGGCTGGTGTGGCCGGTGCGGGACCGTCACGGGCAGGCAACGACTTGATGCCTGCAGAATCGCAGGCGCAGCCGCTCGAAGCTGGCGCCGTCGGCGATATGCGAATTGGTGGCCACGTCGGCGCGGATCAGACCGTTCGACAGGGAAAATTCCTTGATTGCGTCCTCGTCAACGAAATCCGCGCTGATTTGATGGAGTCACCGGCGATCGCCATGGTCTCGCGCGACTTCGTCTCGTTGGACGGGACGTACGTCCTCATTCCGGCGGGCGCCAAGCTCGTTGGAGCCGCGGGCCGCGTTCAGAATCTGCAACAGGCGCGCGTCTATGTGCGCTTCGATCGCGTTCTCTTCCCCGACCAGCGAAGCGCGTACTTCCCCACGCGGAAGCTGCCTGCCGTGGACGGTCGGGGTGCGGTCGGCGTCGAAGGCGACGTGGACCGTCACTTCATGTTGATGTTCGGCAGCGCCGTTATGCTGGGGCTACTAGACGGATTGGCAGCGGCGGTCGAAGGCGCCAACAACTCGGCCGTTCCAACGGCTCGCGAGCTCATCATGGCACGCACGAGCATGAACCTGTCTCAGGTCGTGAGCGGCATTCTGGCTCGCTACGGGAATGTCGTTCCGACGATTACGGTGGAGGCGGGCGCGACGATGAAGGTGTTCTTTGCCGAAGATGTCCGGATGAGCCCCTACATGCTGGCGCGGGACCTGTCGTGGGTGAGGGCGGAAAGGCGGTAATGATGGCTGCCGTCGGTCTGTTGATGCTTCTCGTGCTTGCGGCGCCTGCCGCAGAAGCCGCCTCGTTGAAGGCACTGCTTTCGCCCGAGCAAGCCAAAGAGCTGGCGATGAAGCTCGCCGAGCGGCGCCCGTTTCTCGATTCAGTCGAGGCCAACTCCCGTCAGGGCCGGCAAACCATGGGGCTCTTCTTCAAGGACGACGACTACCGCGTCCTTGCCGGAAATCCGGTCTTTGGCTACTGGAACGCGGACGGGTTCAGGTGGACTGGCAATCGTGTCTCCTGGCTCGGGATTTCTTCGGTCGGGAAGTCCTGCAAGGCAATCTCACCCAGGGCGTGGGATCTTGCCTTCGGTTACGTCGCCGAGAAGCACGGCCTAGTCGTCGAAAAGGCCGCTCCTCTGCGTATTCAAGGCGCGTGCGTGTGGGCCGTTTCCGAGACGTCGCCCAAAGCTCCGGTGCCGGGCGTGGTCATGGAGATGCGTCTGGATAGCCCGTCGGGGACGTTCCGTTGGCGCTATTCGCGAGCCAATCCCACCATCGAAGGCGCCATAGGCGCCGCAGTGGAACTGCCCATTCTCATCGGCACGAAGATCAACCAGGAAGGAGGCAGCGCCCATGCTGACTGAAGCCGGACGCCTGGGACGTACCGTCGGCTGGAGCGACGCTCTCCGGACTGCGCTGTTTCCGCTCCTCGGCCTCATCGACGACGTCCGCATCACCGAGATCGAAGCAAACGGCTTCGACGACGTTTGGGTAAAGGGCTCGCCTTGGTCGGGCCACCGCAAGACCAACGTGTCGTGGGCCTCGAAGGAGGATTTCCGCCTGGCCTGCATCCGAGCCGCCGAGGTTATCGGCAGGCAGGTGAGCGAGGCCAGCCCGCTTTGCAATGCACGTTTGCCGGGCGGCGAACGCGTGAACATCGCCGTGCCTCCGGCGTGCGCGAGAATCGCGCTCACGATACGGCTGTTTCCGTCTGAGACCATGACCTTCGAAAAGCTCATGTCGCTCGGTTCGATCGATGCGCGCGTGAGGATGATGCTCGAATCCTTGGTGCTGGCGCGGAAGTCGATGCTGATCGCGGGCGGAACCGGTTCAGGAAAGACCTCGCTCTTGAACGCGATGTCGCAGGTGATTCCCCGTCACGAACGAATCGTCACGATCGAAGACGCCCGCGAATTGCAGATCCAGCAGCCCAACTGGGTCGCCATGGAAACGGTCGAGCCTTACCACGGAGCCGGAGGTCGCGTGAGCATCGGCGACCTCGTGAAGAACGCTCTTCGCCAAACGCCTGACCGAATTGTGGTCGGCGAAGTTCGCGGCGACGAGGCGTTCTACCTTCTGCGTGCGTTGTCGACGGGCCATGGTGGAGGCCTGGGCACCATTCACGCAAACGATGGCGACGACGCTCTTCACCAGCTGCAGTTGCTCGCGCAAATGGCGGACGTAGCCGGGCTGACGGCCGCAACCGTGGCGTCCATGGTTGGACGTGCGGTCGACGTCGTCGTCTACCAGGGCTACTTCGAAGATGGAAACGCCAGGCGCGTGTCGGAAATCCTGGAGCTTGAGCGCCCTGGCGTCGCCCTTGGAACCGGCGGCCAGATTGCGTATCGCTACCGGCGTTTGCTTGAGTGGAAACCGGAGGTCGGTGATTGGACGTTTCCGGAGCGGCCATCGGAGACGCTCTTGGCAACGCTCAGACGGAAGCAACTTGTGTGGCCGAGGGAAAGCGAACTGGCAGGGCAGGGAGGCGAAGCATGCAACTGATTCCCGGATCTGGCGGCATCGACCTCGGGCTCGGCCTCTGGCGCCAAACAAAGGCTCGTGCGGGAGCACCTGTCGCCAAGTGGTTTGTATTAGGTTTCGTGACCGCGGCGACGGTCGTGATTGACCGGTGGGGGCCGTTCTGGTCGAAGAGGCGAGTCGGCAGCGCCGCCGTCGGCGCATGGGGGCTGCTTCTTCTGTGGCTCGGCATTCCTGTCTTGCTCGTGAGCTGGTTATGGTGACCTCGATGTGGAAGCTTCTCGGCCAGGTGAGCGTCTTGTATTGCGAGGCGGCGGCGTGGGTCTTGGCTGCCGGGGACGCGAACAGAGCGAGCATCTTGGTAGATAAGGCTCACGCGTGTCTCATCCAACGCACCTCGCACAAGCAACCGGATGCGATCACGCTAACCGACGTGCTTCGAGAAAGATGAGGCAGAGGGCCGTTCGTCGTCGCAGGGCTGAGCCCGAAACCCAATCTGTTGTTGGTCACGCCGGGCGTTGGCCGCACTTTTGGCGACGTGGACGGCCACGCGCTAGCGAGCTTCTACTTCAGGGTGCTAGCGAACTTCATCGCCTCGGCAACGCCCTTTTCACGCGCGACCTTTTGCACGCGGAGGCGGACGCCTGGTCGCAAACCGCGTAGCAGGCCGAGGTATTGACCCTGGACCTTGCGAGCCGCCGCTCCTTTTGCCGTGAGCTTGAGCTTGCGCTTCCCCGGAGCTGCCACCGCCGCCGGAGCGGCTTTCGCCGCCTTCGATGGCTCGGCAACAGTCGGCTTCGCCGTTGATGTCTTTTTCCCCGTCAAGCCAGCGAAGGCGGACGAGATGTTTTCGCTGATCTGAGCGCGGACAACCGCCTCGATGCGAGCGGCAAAATCACGAACAAGGGACTCTATATCGTGCGAGGTATTTGGCATTTCTGAGAGAAATGTACGCGGAAGCCGCCTGTGATTGCAAGAAATGCCGACAGGGCCCGATCCAGATCCAGCCCCCTTGCCTGCCGCTGGACTCAGCTGTGCCCGGTTGGAAACAACTTCGGCTCAACGACTATGGCGCATGACGGGCGGGTGGTCGCCTCGCATCTGTTCCACCGACGGCACTACTAAAGCGCGGTGTTGCTGGTAGACGAGAATCGATAGGAAGACGCCAACGGCCAGCGCCGCCCCGACAAGAGCGCCGAGGGAAAATACAAGCAGCGTCCTAAGTTCAGTTCTCGAACGCGACTGCGGCAACGACGCGGGCGATGTCGACTTCGGTCGAGGAACAGGCCGCCTCCCGTTCTCCAACTTCGGTGCCTTTTCGTTGTCGAGGAGCTCGGTAACCATCGGGGCGGCAATCTTGACGACCCTTCCCATTCCACCGGCAGGGTTGGTTCTTCGGAGAGTGGAGACCGGTTCGACCAACCGTCGGTCAACGAGCACCTTGGCCTTCGCGAAATACCGGTTCCACAGATGCTGTAGCGTCGGAGACGCGTGGGAAAGGATTGCCAGCCCAAAGTCCTCGACGGTTGGGTACCGTCGTTCCGGATCCGTCTCCATGCCAATTTCAACAGCGGACTGCAACGTGGCGGGGGCATCGGGGCGAGGAAGCCTCAAAGACGGACGGTCTCCTGCGAGGATAGCCCGCACGAGGTCTTTGCCATCAACTGCTCGGAAGGGGGCGTGGCCGGCAAGAAGCAAGTAGAGCAATGAAGCGATGGCGTACTGATCACCTTGCTGCGAAGGCGGTTCGTTGCGCAGAAGCTCCGGCGCAAGGAAACGTACGGAATCCGAAGATTCCGCGCCGCGAGTGTTGCGATGGTGGCTGCTATCGGAAACGCCGGGACTCACAGGCAGAGCTAGACCGAAATCGAGGATCTTGACCCGGTCTTGCCATTGGCCGCGGCGGGTGACCCTAACGTTACTCGGTTTGAGGTCACCGTGGACGATGGACTGTAGGTGACAAGCTGCAACGCCGCTGCAGATGGCGAGCGTAAGGTCGACCGCTTGTTGAACCGAAAGCCGATTCGCGCTGGCCAACGAAGCGAGGTCGGTACCTGGCACGTAGGCCATCGCGAGATACGGGCCCCATCTTTCGGTATTGCCAAAGTCGTCGATGCGAACGACGGCTCTATGCCTGACCTGGCCCATGGAAGCAGCCGACCGCAGGAAACCATCAAGGGCGTCGCGGTTCGCGTGGGTGAGCATCTTGAGGGCCGCATCGCGGTTGAGCCCTAAAGCGCGAGCCCGATAGACTACTCCCATCCTGCCTCGACCTATCTGACAGATGATTTCGTACTTGGCGTCGACTACTTCGCCGGGGGCTAGCTGAGTGTGGTCGTCGTTTGGGCCGCTGTGTTGTTCGATCTGAGCCATGGTTCTCAATTGACCGTTCTTGCAGCTGGAGTTGCCGCGCAACAGCTAGTGCCGTGCAGGAAGAGAACTGCGCGGGAAGCTAGCGCTGCGCCTACCAGATTGTTGGTCCGCGGGAGGCAATGGTTCCGTCTAAAGGTCCAACGGCTCCACTGTCCCAGCCCGACAGCGTCGATTGTCAAGGTTATGCAATGACAGTGGCAATGAAGGTTAGGTAATGACCGATCAATAAGGTTGCGTCCACTGTCGATCTTCGCCGCTGTATTCCAGCGGTGCTGCACCTGGGCGTACTTTTCTGGTCGCCAGCAGTTCCTTTGCGATACACAGTTTCGTAACGGCGACGGCTAGGATCGCCGAAAGAGAGGAACCAACGCCTGGTTCCTACCGAAACAGAAGTCGGAGATCAGTGTGAGCAATACCCTTCTATATCGCGGCGAAAAGCTGGGCCGCTACGAGGTACGCGAGTTCATCGGAGAGGGCGGGATGGGCGAGGTCTATCGCGCATGGGACAGCGTCCTTCAGCGCGATGTGGCCGTGAAAATCCTGACCACTCGGGACAACGAGATGCTGAAGCGTTTCGAACGCGAGGCCGAGGTGATTGGCCGCTTGGACAACCCGAACGTCGTCGCGGTTCACGACTTTTCGCTGGCGGGGGATCACCCGTACATCGTCATGGAGTATCTGCGGGGCGAAACACTGAAAGACCGGATCACAAGAGGGCCCTTGCCGACGAGCGATGCCGTGAACATGGCCCTCGGCGTCTGCGCCGGCGTCAGCGCATGCCACGCCGTTGGGATCATCCACCGCGACCTCAAACCGGCAAACGTATTTCTCGCAGATACGCCCCACTATGGAACCGTGGCCAAGGTCCTGGATTTTGGTGTGGCCAAGCCCGCTCAATATCGCGTGTCGGATCTCACCGGGCCCGGCAAGCTCGTGGGAACTCCACGCTACATCGCGCCCGAGCAGCTCAACGGCGCGGAAGCTGACGAGCTGTCAGACCAGTATGGCGTTGGGCTGCTGTTCTATGTTGCACTCAGCGGCAAGCCACCTTTTATCGGCAAGCAGGGCAAAGACCTGATTCAGGCGATCTTGACCGCAGAATATGCTCCGTTTGCAGGCGTCCGGCCCGACGTCCCCGAAAGGCTCGATGCCGTCATCGAGCAGGCAATGAATGTTGAGAGGAACCGCCGATTTTCATCTGTCCAGGATCTCGGCCGAGCGTTGATGTTGTTCCTGCCTGCGGAAGAGCAGGCGCTTTGGCCCGAGTCTTTTGCTGGTACAGGTAAAGAGCAGGAATCCGTCAGTGCTGCGTCTACAGCGGTGATCCCGCCTGAAGAGGCACGTCGGCTGATTCAGAAGTCTATCGAAGAGAAGACGACCGAGGTCGATGGTGAACCGAGGCATGGCCAGCAGGGGAGGGCCGTGCCGGCGGGCACTGTAGAGTCGCCTCCGTCGCTGCAGACAAAGGTCGATTCGAGCGTTATCGCCGAGACCCAGGAAAGCACGTGGAGATATTCAGAAGATTTCTCGCCTGCGAAGCCGTCCAGGGCGCGGCCACGGCATTCGCGAAGGAAGCTCGACGTCGTGTTTGCTACGGTGGTGGCCGCCGCAGGTGTAGGGCTGGTTGCTATTGTGATGACGGCCCTCGGCGGAGGCCACAGAGAAATCACCGTGATCCCAGCGTCGAACGCCTCGACGCCTATTGCGCGAGACCAGCAGCACTCTACGCCCGACGCAGGAACGTCGGAAGCTAGCTTGGTGGAGACGACCGGTGGTCCTCGGGTTGAGTCCTCGGCGCACTTAATGTCCGCCAAACCGTCGGATGCCGCGGAAGGGGGTACGGGCCGCCCGCGGAAACGTAGAAGCGATCGTCCTTACAGCAGGGTAGATGAGCGGTGGTGAAGTACGTGCATTCGGTTCGGTGTTCACCCGCTGCCTCCGCATTCAGAATGGCCGCCCACTCGCGCGCGTTCGGCGCACCACGGTTCGCGTAGAAGTTGTTCATCAGAACATGTACATAAATTTACAATCATGATCCTGTACCGAAACGACTTCTCGGTGATGATTGAGTTTGTCTAGGAAAGGAGGTTACGGTCACTACCGCCAAACGCGCACGCAGCCTGCGGTCCGACACTGCTTAGCAACTCTTTAGACGCGGACGATTGGCTCGTGAAGGGGAAGATGCGAAACGGAACATTTGATTGAGCGCAGAGGGTAGTTACTGAAGGCCGGCGCTGGACTAAGACTAGCTTAAGGAGCCAGCGTCCGGTCTGGGAAGATGGGGACCGCGTTGCAGTTTGAGGTTTTCATTCTCCCGCCCCTTGCTAAGCTTTCGGTGATGAAGGTTTGTTGCCTTTGTTTCGTCACCCGGGCAGGGCTTTCAATGGCGGCCGGCAATAGGGGAAGTGGCGGCTTCGCCGGGGGCGGAGTTAGCGGCGGCGGCAGCACGGGAACAGGTGGCTCTATTGGCCTGGGCGGCAGAGGCGGTGGCAGCGGCGTCGGCGGAAGCACGAGGGACGCTGGTGGGAGCGGCGCGGCTGGTGGTGCCGACGCCGGGGCGATTGGCGATGGCGTCGTCGAGCCGGGAACCGGCGGATCGCCCCTATCCGATTGCGCAGGGCTTGGCTGCAGAGCGGATCAACAGGTCCTCAAAGTGGCGAGCCCGGCGCTGGGCATCGCGCAATGCGCGTGCGTGCCCATTTTTGGTGCTGGCCGCTGCATGGACTGCACCTGCGGATCTCCGCTATGCGACCAATACTTCGCGTATTGCGCGGGATTTTCGCTTGAAGGGGGGCTCCTCTGCGCCCAGAACGGCTGACAGGGGGCGATTCTCGCCTACTTGAGAACGATGTCCAGGTCGCGAGTGTCACCCTGGAATTGCGTGGCGACCTCTTCGAAGCGCGGCTTGTGCCAACCTCGGAAGGGGCGCCAGAAGCCAGTGGGCTCCTTCGGGCCGAACATGCCCATGTCGAGGATTCCATTGCCGTTCAGGTCTTCGAAGGCACTGAGTGCGTAACGACCAGGTAGAACGTCGAATTGGAAGCTGGTGGAGTTGCCCGGATCGAAGTGCACCTCCGCAGTCGGGTGCCTGAGAAATCCGTCGGACTGCCAAAGGGCGATGTGGACTGTGCCCTTGCCGGATGCGCCCAACACTTTGCCGGAAAGGACCACGCCGCCTGCCGTTGGCGCGGTCGTGGCAGCAAGTAGAAGCGCTAGCATTGCGCGAGTCATGACGAGGCACTTATCCTAGCATCCGCCTCGCCGGCGTTCCCGTTATCCCAAGCATCCGGTACCGATTCGCTCTGGCGACCTGGCCCAACCCCTGTGGCCAGGTTGTGCGAACCGTGTAGCCGTCTTGCGAATACCAGGTCGTCGTGTGAATCTTGGCAGATGAAGAAAACGATCATCGCGGTCATGGTGATCGGCCTCGTGAGCGTTGGCGGCTATCTCGGAATCATGGCTATGCGTCCTGGAGCCCGCGTTTGCCGCCAAATCGCATCGCTTTGTGGCGGGGCGAAGGAAGCGGCCAACACCTGCGTCAGCAACATGGAAGAAATTGCTGAGCGACAATTACATCTCCCCAAAGCCGACGACTACGTCGCCCCGCTTTTAGGCGCGCCGGTAACCGGACGGTAGACCTCCAAGCCCGCAGACGGGCAGGAGGCAGTTTTGAAGCCGGTTACCGACGCCCAAGTGAGGCGTTTGATGGAAGAGATGAGCAAGACAGGGCAAATAGGCCAGGCGGCCATGAAGGCAGGCATGGACCGGAAGACAGGGCGGCGATACATCGCTGCGGGCAAGCTGCCGTCGGAGATGCGGCAGCCGCGGTGGTGGCGGACACGCCATGACCCGTTCGCGGAGGACTGGCCGGCCGTGGCCAAGTTGCTGGAGGACACGCCTGGGCTGGAAGCTCAGACCGTGCTGGAGCTGTTGGAGGTGAAGCAGCCGGGGCGATACAACGAGAGCCATCTGCGGACGCTGCAACGGCGGATTCGGCGCTGGCGAGCCGAGTATGGTCCTGCACGCGAGATCTGGTTTACGCAAGCGCATCGGCCCGGTGAAGCCGCGCAAACCGACTTCACCTCGACGACGGAGCTTGGTGTGACGCTGGCTGGGCAGCTGTTTATGCACCTCTTGTGCGTGACGGTGCTGCCGTACTCGAATTGGCAGTGGGCAACTGCGTGTCTGTCGGAATCTATGGCGGCGCTACGGCGCGGGATCCAGTCGGCGCTTTTCCAGCTTGGGCGTGTGCCGCGATACCATCAAACCGATCACTCGACGGCGGCCACACACCAGATCGCCCGCGACGCGGAAGAGCGCACTTTCAACGAGGAATACAAGGCGCTCATGCGTCACCTCGGGATGGAGCCACGGACCACCGCGGTCGGGGCCAAAGAGCAAAACGGCGACGTGGAAGCTAGCAACGGCGCGCTCAAGCGTCGGCTTGAGCAAGCACTTCTGGTGCGTGGCAGCCGCGACTTCGCAGATCAGGACGACTACGAACGCTTCGTGGCCAAGGTGGTCCGCAAAGCCAACGCTTCCCGAGGCCCACATGTCGCCGAGGAGATCGAAGCCATGCGGCCACTGGTGGTGGATCGCCTACCGGAATACACAGAAGTGGCGGTGCACGTGGCATCGACGAGCACGATCCGGGTCAAGTCGTGCGCCTATTCGGTGCCGTCGAGATTGATCGGCGCACGGGTAAAGGTGCGCATCTTCGAGCACCGAATCGAGGTGTACTACGCCGACAAGGTGGAATTGGCTTGCGACAGGCTACGAGGCAAGACGGCACGCATCGACTACCGTCACGTCATCTGGTCCTTGGTGCGCAAGCCGGGGGCATTTTCCCGCTACGTCTACCGAGACGAGCTGTTTCCAAGCGTGACTTTCAGACGGGCATACGACGCGATCCAGGCGGCTAAATCAGGAATCAAAGGCGACGTCGAGTACCTGCGCATTCTTCACCTGGCTGCCGGCACGATGGAATCCGACGTGGAGCAAGCGCTCGTGGCACTACTGGCTGAGGGGCTGATGGTGACCGCAGACGCGACAAAGAAGAGGTGCACGCCGGCGGATGACAGCGACAGTCCACCGAGCGTCCCCGCGCTCGAATCTTTGCCCGTCGATCTTGCGGCCTACGACATGCTCCTCGCTGAGGTGGCATCATGACCAGCGTCGCCGTCGATACGATCAAGCCGAGCCCTCTCGACGCTATGCTGGTGCTTCTGCGCGCACTCAAACTGCCAGCCTTCACCCGGCATGCCGAAGAGATCGGAATCAAAGCGAGCCGCGAAGGCTGGACTTTCAGCCAGTATCTTCAGCATCTTGCCGAACTGGAAATCGAAGAGCGCCGAACCCGGCGTATCGACCGCGCGCTTCGCGATTCGGATCTTCCGGCGGAGAAGACTCTGGCAACCCT
>Ga0265324_10001513_pt1 | contig 13127 bp, 8 predicted proteins | sample 41419metaG_FD_198634 | JGI IMG/M metagenome (GOLD analysis project Ga0265324, IMG submission 198634) | Rhizosphere microbial communities from Carex aquatilis grown in University of Washington, Seatle, WA, United States - 4-14-19 metaG | ecosystem: Host-associated > Plants > Roots > Rhizosphere >...
AGGCCTGCCAGACCGTGAGCAGCCTGGCGTTTTCATCCGCCGGATTGGCGGCGGTGGCACCGATGTTCAATTCCCCTTGGACATTCGCGCTGGCGGGGATGCAGGATTCCTTGCATTCGAGCCACGAAACTTTCGCGCTGACGGACGGCGCGCCGGCGGCGAGATTTTTGCCGAGCGAGAGTGGCACGAGCAGGACGACCTCATCCTCGTAACCATAGGTAGTGACGTCCGCCGGCGGCAGCTTTTGCGGCAACGGCCACTGGATTTCACCTGCGGTCACGCCCTCCGGCAACGACCATTTGATTTCGGTGGCCTGGCCGGCCGCGCCGGGATTCTTCCAGTAGGTGTGCCAGCCGGGTTCCATTTTCAAACGCACGCCGGCGAGCACGGTCGCGCCGGGCTGCGCGGACGCCGGCAGGATCAACTCCACCGCCGTATGCGCGGCCCGGGCCTGTGGCAGGCCGGGCAGCAGGGCCGAAAACAACACCGATAATATTAAGGTCCGCATCATCATAAGATATTAGGTTACACCCAAAGTGCCAAACTTTTGACCATAGTTCACTGCGCAGATTTCAGCCGGTAAAAGCGGCCGCTCGCACGGGCGGTGTCGCTCACCTGCCACTGGCCACCGCCGGCGGCATTGGTGGAAATGTCAGTCCACGCCGCGAGATCGGAGCTGGCTTGCGTGACGTAATTTGAACCGGGCGCGCCGCTGCAATTCAGCGTGACAGTGCCGTCGGCATTACACACGAGGCCGGCAATGACCACGGGGGGCGGGCCGGAACCGAAAACGGCCTGTGCTGTGGCGGCCGAGGCCGTGACTTTGGCTACCGTCTTACCGGTGAGCAGTTGGAGGAGCAACGCCACGTTGTCGGTGCCGCCGCCGCCGCTGTGATGGCCGACGACGGTAAGCGTGGCGTTGGAACTAGTCACGCTGCCGACGCGGTTGCTGACTTTCACAGAATACCCGCCGGCATCGCTCGTCCGCAGGTTGGCGATGACCAGCACGTTGGACTGGCTGCCGGAAATCTTGCTGCCGTCCACGAGGGCGGTGCCATCCTTGAACCACTGGTAGGAAATCGGCAACGGGCCTTTGACCTTGAGTTTGGCGGTGAACTTGGTGCTGAATCCGTTGGTGCCTTTGTGGCTCGCCGGCTGCACCGCGAACACCGGCAACGGCGCGACGGTAAGCGTGGCGGGCGGGCTGGTCACGCCGCCGGCGGTGTTCGTCACGGTCACGGCGAAGCTGCCGGAGCTGTTCGTCTTCGCGTTGGCAATTATGTAGGTGATATTCGTCGCACCAACAATCTTCTTGCCGTTCTTGAGCCATTGGTAACGCAGGTTCGCGCCGCTCGCGGTGACGCTGAAATTTGCCGTCGCGCCGACCGCGATGACTTGGCTCGCCGGTGGTGTAAGAATGACCGGCGCGGCGGTCGGGGAAATCACGGTGAGCGCGGCGGTCAGGCTGTTCGTGCTGCCGACGGGGTTGCTGACGGTTACGGAATAACTGCCCGCGTCGTTCGTCGTGACGCCGGACACGGTCAGCGCGGCAGTGGCGGAACCGAAAATATTTCCGCCGTCCGCCAGCGCGCCGCCGTTTTTAAGCCACTGGTAAATTAGCGGCGCGGTGCCGCTGGCAGTGACGGTGAAGGTGACGTTCGAACCGATGGCGACGGTGCGCCCAGCCGGTTGCGCGGTGATGCCCGGCGGCACTTGCACGGTGAGCGTGGCAGCGGCGCTGGTCACGCTGCCGTAAAGATTCGTGACGGTAACGGTGTAACTGGCCGCGCTGCTCGTCGTGACGCCGGTGAGGGAAAGCGTGGCGGAAGTCGCGCCGACAATGCCGGTGGCGTTGGCAATTTTAGTTCCGTTCTTAAACCATTGATACGCCAGCGTGCTGCTGCCGGAAGCCGTAACGGAGAAAGTTGCACTGCCGCCCGCCGTCACCGTCTGGCTCGCGGGCTGGCCGCTGATGCTCGGCGGAACATTCACGGAAACGGACACCGTCGCGCTGGTGACGGAACCGAAAGCATTGCTGATCACGACATAATAATTGCCAACTTCGTTTGCCGTCAGCGCGGTGATGGTGAGCGTAGCGGTGGCGCTGCCGGAAACGTTTCCACCGTCCACGAGCGCACCGGCGGCGTTGAACCACCGATAATTCAACGGCCCGGTGCCGCTGGCGGTCACGGCGAGATTGATCGTGCTGTTGAGCGCGCCAAACTGGTTCGCCGGCTGCGCGGTGATGGCCGGCGGCAGATTCACGGTCAGCGCCGCCGCAGCGCTGGTGACGCTGCCGGCGGCGTTGGCCACGGTGACGGAATAATTCACGGCGTCGGCGGCAGAAACATTGTTCAGCGTGAGCGTCGCGGAAGTCGCGCCGGAAATGGCGGCGTTGTTTTTCAGCCATTGATACGTCAGCGGCGCGGTACCGGCGGCGGTGACGCTAAACGTCACGGAACCGCCCGCGACGACGGCGGTGGCGGCGGGCGCGGTGACGATGGACGGTGGCACCAGCACCGTCAGCGTCGCGGAGGAACTCGCGGTGCTGCCGACGGTGTTGGTGACCACGACGGAGTAGTTCGCGGCGTCATTGGTGGTGACGACGGCGAGCGAAAGGACGTTGGAGTTTGCCCCGGCAACCGGCGTGCCGTTTTTCAGCCATTGGAAAATCAGCGGCGCGGTGCCACTTGCGGCGGCGGTGAAAGTAGCGGGGTTGCCTTGGACGACGCTTGCGCTGACAGGCTGCGTCGTGATGGTCGGCGCGACCAGCACGGTGAGCGTGGCAGCGGCGCTGGTGACGCTGGCCGTGGCGTTGGCGACGGTGACGGAATAATTCGCCGCGGCGGCGGCGGAAACATTGTTGAGCGTAAGCGTCGCGGACGTCGCCCCGGCAATCGTCGCGCCGTTCTTGAGCCACTGGTAAGTCAGTGTCCCGCTGCCGGTGGCGGCGACGGTGAAGGTGGCGTTGCTGCCGGCGACCACGGTGGCGTTGACCGGCGGGGTGATGATGGTCGGCGGCACCAGCACCGCCAGCGTCACGGAGGAACTCGCGATGGTGCCGGCGATGTTGGTGACCGTGACGGAGTAGCTCGCAGCGTCATTCGTGGTGACGGCGGCGAACGAAAGGACGCTGGTGTTGGCACCGGAAATTGGCGCGCCGTTTTTCGACCACTGGTAGGTCAGCGGCGCGGTTCCGGTGGCGGTGACGCTGAAGGAAGCCGGGTTGCCCTGGACGATGCTCGCGCTGGCGGGCTGCGCCGTGATGGCCGGTGCAACCAAAACGGTGAGCGTGGCGGCGGCGCTGGTAACGCCGCCCACGGCGTTGGTTACGGTCACGGAATAGTTCGCGGCGTCCGTGGCGGAAACATTGTTCAGTGTGAGTGTTGCGGATGTTGCGCCAGCAATCGCGGCGCTGTTTTTCAGCCATTGATACGCCAGCGGCGCGGTGCCGCTCGCGGTGGCGGTGAACGTGACGGAATTACCGGCGGTCGCCGTGGCGCTGGCCGGGGCCGTGACGATGGCCGGCGGAACCGCCACAGCCAGCGTGGCCGCCGGGCTGGTGGCGGTGCCAAGCGCGTTGGAGACAATCACGGAATAACTGGCGGCGTCCGCGCTCGTCGCGGGGGAAATCGTGAGCGTCGCGGTGGTCGCACCAGAAACATTGGCTCCGTTGGCAAGCAGGCTGCCGGCCTTGAGCCACTGATACGTCAGCGGCGTGGAGCCGCTGGCGGTGACGGTGAAACTGGCGCTGCCGCCGGAAACGACCGAGACATTCGCGGGCGGCGTGATGATGCTGGGCGCGGAAACGACCGTGAGCGCCGCGACCGAGCTGGTCACACTGCCGGCAAGATTGGTGATAACGACGGAGAAATTGCCCGCGTCCGCCGTGGCCAGCGCGGCGACGGTTAACGCGGTAGAAGTTGCGCCGGAATATTTCGCCCCATTCACGACGGCTGCACTGTTCTTGAGCCACTGGTAGGCAAGCGGCACGGTGCCGGTGGCGGCGACGGAAAAATTCGCGCTCGCGCCAACGGCCTGGGTCTGCGCGACCGGCTGCGTGGTGATGGCCGGCGGCAAAATGACGGTAAGCGCGACGGCAGCACTGGTGACGGTGCCGGCGGCGTTGCTGACGGTGACGGAATAATTGCCCGCGTCCGTTGCGGCGACGCTGGCGATGGCAATCGTGGCGGTGTTCGCGCCGGAAACATTACCGCCGTTCGCGAGCGCCGTCCCGTTTTTTAGCCAAAAATATCCGAGCGGCGCGGTGCCGCTGGCGGTGACGGTGAACGTGGCGGTCTTGCCGGCAATCACGCTGGTGGCGGCGGGTGCCGTCGTGATGGCCGGTGCCGTCGGCCCGGTCGAGCCGCCGATGGTGATGGTGATGGCCTGTCCGAGCGAGGCGTTGCCGGGACTGACGCAGGTCACGGTGATCGGATAGCTGCCCGCCGTGGTGGGCGTGCCGGAAATGTAGCCGCCGATGGTGGAGGCGTTGTTGACCCACGACGAAGTGAACTTGAGTCCCGCCGGCAGTCCGACGGTGGTGGACTGGTTGTTGCCGACAGTCGGTGAAGTGGCACCGCCGCCCGCGACTTGGAAATAATCGCTGGAGGCCGCCGTATTGCCGCCGCCAATGGAAACCGTGACCTTGTTGCTGAAAGTATTTCCCACCGTGCCGCTGAACGACGTCGGCGTGGTGAACACCGAGGTCGCGCCGGAAACCGCGTCCACCGATTCCAAGGCCGCGCCCGCGCCGATGCCCCAGCGCAGGATGAAGGCGAAGCTGTTGGCGACGGCAGGATTGGCGACAAAGTTTCGCACGAGCGGCAGCAATTGCAGCAGCGCGGCGAGCAACAGGGCGGGTTTTTGGAGGCGGTAAGTCATGGTGAATCAGGGCTGGACCATCAATTTGTAGAACAGGTTTCCACTGCCCGACGGACTGGCGAGCGTGACGGGCGTGGCCGAGGACTGCGGCGGAATGTTCGTGAACACACCCCAGTTGCCGCCGACAAGCGTGCCGTTGGTCAGCACGGTGTTGGTGAGGCCGGGAACCGGTGTGAACGTGAAGTTGAATTGTCTGCTGCCGCCGTTGATCCCGCTGACCAGCACGGGCGGCGGCGGATTGGTGACGGTGAGCATGGCACAGAAGCTGTTTGTCACGCCGGCGGCGTTGGTGACGGTCACAGAATAGGTTCCCGCCTGACTGGCGCGGAGGTTGGCGAGCGACAGCGTGGTGCTGGTGGCGCCGGCGAGCACGGTGTTGGTGTTGAATTTCCACTGGCAAGCCGGCGCGGGCGTGCCGCCGGCCGCGATGCTGAACGTCACCGTGCCGCCGGCGACAATCGTGGTGCCGGCGGGCTGGTTGGTGATGATCGGCGGCTGCCAGACCGTGAGCAGGGCGTTGGCGGAATTGGTGCCACCGGCGGAATTGGTGATGGCGCAGCGGTAATAGCCGGCGTTGGTCAACTGGATGTTGTTCAACGTCAGCGCGGCGTTCGTCTGGTTCAGCAGCGCGGTATTGGTGTTGAAATACCACTGGCAAGCTGGCACGGGCGAGCCGCCCGCCGTGACGCTGAACAACGTGTTGGTCGTGCCGATCAGGTTGGTAGCGGCGGCGACGGGCTGGTTCATAATGACCGGCGGTGTGGACGAGGCGATAATGGTGAAAAAGACGTTCGTGGCGATGGCCGCATTGCCGGGGCTGAAGGCGGTGAAACTACATTTGTAAGTTCCCGCGACGGTGTTGGAGCCGGTCACGGACGCGTAAATGTAATTGGCATTGTTAAGTGAAATGCAGGTGCAGGTCAGGCCGGACGGGAGGCCGTTCGTGGTGGACTGGCCGTTTGCAAAAAATGCTGAGTGCTGCGCGGTGTTAAGAAGGTTGGTGATGAAGAAACCGTCGCTGGTTGCCGCCGGATTGCCGGTTCCGACCAGGCTACACACAATGCTGTTCGAGAAATAATTCCCGGCCGTGAGGGTGAAATTTGTCGGCGTAATAAACACCGCCGAGGCGCCCGAAACCGCATTCACCGATTCCAGCGCCGCGCCCGCGCCGAGGCCCCAGCGCAGGATGAAGGCGAAGCTGTTGGCGACGGCGGGATTGGTGACGATGTTCCGCAACAGCGGCAGGAGTTGCAACAGCGCAGCGAGCAGCAGCGGTAAGGTCTGGGTCAGTCGGCGTTTCATTTCGCAGTCAAGGTTGGTTGCTTCGTAATATCTTTTTGTTCAAATGCTGCTTCTTCAGTTGCAGCCACAGCCGCCGCCGCCCACGCCGCGTCCGCCGTTGGCCTCCTCACGCGAAAACCAGATGTGTTCCACCTGCGCAGTGCCCAGGGGGTCGCGGTCGGCCCGCATGGTGTAGTCGGCCAGATGCTCGCGCTGCCAGGGCTTGACATTAGCGCAGCCGGTGATGGTCATAAGCAAGGCGGATGCCAAGAGAAAAAGGGCTTGGGTTTTCATGGGATTATTTCAAAAGGGATTCAATTTCACTGATGTATTCCTTGCGCGTGTCCTCGCCGTGGAAACCGCTGTGCAGAAAACGCACCTTGCCCTCGCCGTCGAGGATGAACGACGTCGGCATGGTCTGTGGTTCCGCCACCGCCACGAGCTTCTGCTGCGCGTCGCGCACCACGGTGAAACTGACGGCGTGCTTCGCAAGGAATTTATCCATGTTCGCGGCCTTCTCGTCCACATTCACGGCGAGGATGACGAGCTTGTCGCCGTATTTTTTCTGGAGTTCGTCCAGCACCGGGAACGACTTGGCGCACGGCAGGCACCACGACGCCCAGAAGTCCACAACGACGACCTTGCCTTTCAAGGCGTCGGGCAACTTGCCGTCGAGCTGGAAGCTGGCGAGGTCGGGCAGCGTGTCGCCGACTTTCAGCGCGGCTTGCGCGGTGAAAAAAGTTCCGGCGAGCAGCGCCGCCACGGCGAATTTTTTAAGCAGGGATGTATTCATGGAATTTGCGGGAATAGAGTTGGGTGGTTTCGGTGGTGACGGCTCCGGCGGCGCCGGGATGGAGTTCGACCAGTTGCAAGCCTTCCTTCGCGCCCAGGATGCAAACGCTGGTGGAAAGCAAACCGGCAATGGTGCAGCTCGGCGCGATGATGGACACGGCGCGGCAATCGTTGAGCGCGGGATAACCGGTGCGCGGGTCGAGGATGTGGCCGTAGCGGCGGCCATTGAAAACAAAGTTGCGGAGGTAATCGCCGGAGCTGGCAACCGCGTGGTCGGTGACGGCGACGCCCCCCCAGCATTTGCCGGGGTTCTTCGCGTCGTCGAGGCCGATCCACCAGAATTTCTTGTCCGGCGCATGTCCGCGCACGCGCACGTCCTGCCCAAAATCTACCAGCACGTTGGCGATGCCGCGCTGGATAGCCATGTTCATCACGCAGTCCACGGCGTATTCCTTGCCGATGCCGCCGAGGTCGAGCGCCATGCCGGTCTGCGGCAGGAAAATGCCGCCGGGACGGCGCTGGATTTTGTTCCAGCCCACGAGTTCGCGGGCGGCCTGGATGGCCGCGTCGTCCGGCACGGCGGGCGGCTGTTGTTTCCAGTTCCACAGTTTGATGAGCGGCAACGCCGTCGGGTCAAACGAGCCGCGCGTGAAGAAAAACAGTTCCTGGCAGAGGTTAAACAGCCGGTCGGTTTCCGGATCGGTTTCCACCCAGTGCTCGCCTGCGGCGGCGTTGATGCGGCCAATCAAACTGTCGGGAATGAACCGCGAGTAGCGCGCCTCAAACTGCGCCGTCCACGTCACGACATCGCGCTGAAAATCGCGCGCGACATCGGCGGGAACGCCGTGGAAATTCACGCGGCAGAGCGTGCTCATCGCGCGGAACTCCAGCTTGTGCAGGCCGTTCACCACCGTCGTCTGCGCGGATTGCGCGACGCGGGCGAGGACTTCCGGCACGGAATTGGGACTGGTCATCACCATAGAATTGTGAAGCCGATGGTGAAGACGTTGGCCTTGGGATACATATCGGAAGTGGTTTTGCCGTCGAGGCCAAACATTTCGTAGCGATGGTAACCGGCGACGATGTGAACGTGGTCGTTGATCACGCCCGTAACCTGCAGGCCGAGATCGGTCGAGCAAAATTCCGAGAGCCGGTAGTCCGACGAATGATAAGTCGGCACCGGGTCGGTGAAGACAGGCTTGTAAAACGAGGCCGCCGACTGATAGTAGAAACGCCCGAACGGCTCGATCATGAAATGTTTGCCGAACCATTGGTGCCAGGTCAGCCCCACGGTTTCGCTGGTGACGCCGTAGGAATCGTGGTGCAGGCGGAGCGAGCCTTCGAGACTGGCGTTGACCGTCTCAAAATACTGCGTGAGCGAAGTCATGAAAACTTCCTTCGTGCGCTGGTTCGGGCGGACTTCCGTGATACCAATGGTGAACGGCAGGAACGACGGGCCGTATTCCGCCAGCCGGTAAGGATCGCTCAAGTAGCCGGAATCAATGCCGAAGGTGAAATTGCCGGTCAGAATTGTTTTCGGCGAGAGCAGTTGCGAAACACCCACCATGGCCTCGGTGGTGTCCTTGGGCGACCACGTCTTGCGATCAGCATGCCGGACGGAGTCGAAGTTGTGTGACACACCTGCCTGCACAATCGTGTTTTTGTCGTTGAACTCCATCGCATCATTCAGCGAAATACCGTAGGAACGATAATCATGTTCCCCGCTGTAGGAAAAACCGGGCGTGAGCGTGTTATTGCCGAGTTTCCAATCGAGCGACACGTTGCCCGCGAGCCGGACATCCGGCTCGATCTTCACGGTCTTGGCCGCGCCGCGGATCCACTGACCGCCGGTGAACGACCACAGGTGCGTGCCGACCGGCGTCGCGCCGGAAACGCCGTCGTAAACGAAATCGCCTTTCAGGTCGAGCGTGTCCAGCAGCTTCTGCTCGAAATAGACCGAGTCGGTCTCGATGGTCATCCGATGGCTGTCCTCGACGTAATAGCCGAAGCGATAATCAAACTGGTCATCCGCGCGCAGCAGGCGCGGCAGGGCGAGGGTGAGGCCAAGCGGCAAATAATTCTGCCAGCGGCGCGCGCCGGCGCGGGCGGATTTGGCCGGGCGGACCGGCGCGGGCGATTCTGATTTTTTGGTCATATCAAGGTTGTGCTTTCCCGAAATTGTCCCTGAAGCTACCAACCCCACCTTAAAAAGACCGGGTATGAAGGATTAAAAAAAATTTAAGTTGGCCGGTCGCCGGTTTTATCACCGGTGCGGTCAAAACTGGCGCGAACCGCTTAAGAAATCTCGGCACAAGGGCGCAAAGTAGTGGCACAGGCTTCCAGCCTGTGAGTTCCGCCTGCCGAATCGGACAGAAACACACAGGCAAGATGCCTGTGCCACTACTTTTGCAGAGATTTCCTTAAGTATTAAACATCGGCAGCTGTTCCACCACCGGCACCAACAGGCATGCCACATGGTAGCCCGCGCCGTGCCGGCGGTGCAGCCGCAGCTCCGGTTCCAATTTCAGCAGCGCCGCCACCACGCGCAGACCGAGACCCAGCGTCGGCTCGGTGGTGCTGGCGGGACTGCCGTTGGCACGGTTGCCCACCACCAGCGCCGCGAATTTTCCGCTGCGCTTCACCCGCACCGTCAGGTCACCGCTGCCGTGCTTGAGCGCGTTGGTGAGCAGCGCGTGCGCGACCTGCCGCACATGGCGCGGATCGGCGGACACCCAGCAGTCCGGCACAGATTTCAAGGTAAACTTCCGGTTCTGCTCGGCGGCGAGCAATTGAAAATCCTCCACCACCTCCGCCACGGTCGTGGAAAGGTTGAACACCGAGCGCATGGCCATCACACGGCCCTGCTCGGCGCGGGCGATGAGCAGCGACTGTTCCACGACGTGCGTGAGCCGGTGCAGTTCGCTTTCCAATTCGTCGGCGAGTTCCGGCACGATACGGACACCGGCCTGCTCAACCTTGAGCCGGAGGATGGCCAGCGGCGTGCGGAGTTCGTGCGCCACCTTGGCGGCGTAGCTGTTCATCTCCGCGAACGAATCGTCCAGCCGCATCAGCAAATCATTCAACTGCCGCACGAGGTCGCGAAATTCATAATCCATTTCCGGCAGCGAAATCGGTTCGGCGAGGTTGCCGGGATTTTTCGCCTGCAACTGCCGGTTCACGTTCGCAATCGGCCGGAGCGATTGCCGCGCCAGCCAGTAGCCACCCGCCACGGCCACGACCAGGACCGGGATCAGCAGCAGGAACGCCGACTTGAGCATATTGTCGGCAATCTGCTCCACCTCCGCCTCCGTCATGCTGTCGTGCAGTTTCCAGTCCGGCAGGTCGGGATAGGTTTTGTTGCACGCCTTTTCGAGCAGTTGCGATTCCAGCGTGAGGTGCAGCAGGTAAATGAACACCACCACCACCACCACGAAGCCGAGCCCATACCAGAGCGTGAGCCGCGACCGCAGTGAATTCACAGCTCGCCCTCCCGCAGCGCGAAGCCCACGCCGCGCACGGTGTGGATCAGCGGCGGCAAACCTTCCTTGTCAATTTTCCGCCGCAGCATCTTGATATAGACGTTCACCACGTTCGTCTCGGAATCGAAATGCTGATCCCAGACGTGCTCGACAATCGCCGTCTTGCTCACCGGCTTCGGCGAGGCGTTGATGAGAAATTCCAGCAGCGCAAATTCGCGCCGCGTCAACTCAATCTGCTCGCCCGCACGGCGCGCCTCGTGCGAGAGCAAATCCAGCTCCAAGTCCGCCACGCGGACGGTGTTCACCGCCTGCGGCCTTTGCCGCCGCAGCAACGCGCGCAGCCGCGCCAGCAGTTCCACGATGGAAAACGGCTTCGTCAGGTAGTCGTCGCCACCCGCGTCCAGCCCGCGCACCTTGTCCTCGATGTCGTCGCGCGCGGTCAGAAACATCACCGGCGCGGCGATGCCTTTGCGCCGCAGCAGGCGCACCACGGTGATGCCGTCCTTATGCGGCATATTGATGTCCAGCAGCAGCGCGTCGTAGGTGTTCGACTCAGCCAGCCAGAGAGCCTCGTCGCCGTCGCCGGCCACGTCCACCGCGTAGCCCTCGGCCACCAACCCAGCGCGGACATGTTCGGCCACTTTGGGTTCGTCTTCGGCAAGCAGGATGCGCATGGTTTTGCTTCTGGATTAAAACTGACCAGTGCAATTCAACATGAAATTTTGGCGGTGTCAAATTTCCCTGACTCGTCAGGGCTGAAAATTCATCGCCAGCAGCGGCAAATTTGCCGCCCGCCCGGTTCGGAACACAGCGGTTTTCCACCGTGGTTCCACATTCAGCCCGCCGCGATGGCTGACGCCTTTTTCCGGCCGACGAACCATGCGCCCAGCGCAACGACCGCGCAGACCCAGGCAAACCAGTCCCCGTGCCGCTGGTAAAACGTCGGCGTGGGCTTTTGCGCAGGCAGAGGAATCTCCAGCGTGATAACGCCCGCGCCATATTCGCTGCCGGCGGGCGTGCGGAAGATTTGCTGCATCCGGCCATGCGCGTCAATCCAGCCGGTGATGCCGTTGTTGGAACAGCGCACAAGCGACACGCCGTTTTCAACCGCGCGAAAAACGGCGTTGGCCAGATGCTGCCACTGCTCCGCGCTTTCGCCGAACCAGCCGTCGTTGGTGAGGTTGATGAGCAAGTCCGGCCCCGCTGCCGCCGCCGCGCGAGTGGTGCCGGAAAAAACGTCCTCGAAACAAATCAGCGGCGCGGCGGTGTAATTTTCGCCGGCAAACACCACCGGTTTGTCGCCAGGTGTCCAGCCACCTTCGATGGGCGTCAAATATTTCAGGAACGGCAGCCAGTGCGCGAGCGGAACGTATTCGCCAAAAATCACGAGCTTCTGCTTGTGATAAACGCCGGCACATTTGCCGTCCGGCTGGATGAGGAACGCGCTGTTGAAAAAGTTCGTCGCGTCCGTCCGGAACTCCGCATCGTCGCCATTGAACAAAATGGCGACGTGGTTCGACTGCGCGAACCGGCTGACGGCGGTGTAAACGCCGTCGAACATCGGCACTCCGGATTCCGGCCAGACGAGGAGGTCGGTGCCATTGGTGAGGGCATGTTTGGAAACGGCGAGCAGCTCGGCAAAACGTTTTTCATCTTCCGTCGGCGACCAGATGAGCGTCTGCGGCACGCTGGGTTGAACACAGACGATGTGCAAAGTCTTTTCCACCGGCGTTTCGCGGTTCGCCACGAACATCCCGCCAACGAACAGCAGCACGGTGGCGGTCAGCGGCAAAATGATTTCCGCCTGCCAGACGTGGCGTTTGGACGGATTTGAAACAATCATTTCCGCCGCCGCATACAGCGCGAGCGAAAGCCAGACGACGATGAAGGAAATGCCGAAAACGCCCGTCACCGCCGCGATCTGGATGAGCGGCACGAGCTTGAATTGCGACGCGCCGAGGAAGCTCCACGGAAAGCCGCTGATGAGCCAGCCGCGCAGCCATTCCAGCGCCACCCACGCCGCTGCTCCGAAAAGCGTCCAGCGCACGCGGCCAAGCCAATCTGAAATTGGAAATTTGAAATTGGAAATGATCCAGAGCCACGCGCCGAAAAACAGCGCCACATACGCCGACAGCGCCAGCCAGGCGAGAATTGGAAATCCCACCGCCGGCATCAGCAGCAGCCAGTAAAGTGACACCAACCAAAAAACGAGTCCGCCGACGTAGCCGGCGCGAAAAACGTCCGCGCCGTTTTTTCCGCGCGCGGCGAACAGCAGCAGCGCCGGCGCAACCCACGCCGCGCCGGCGATGCCGAATTTGGGAAAGGCCAGCGCCAGCAGCAGGCCGGCGACGATGGCGAGCAGATAGCCGCTGCGCCAGAACAGTTCGGTGCAGAAGCTTTTCGCCACGGCGACGGCGGAAAAATCCTCGCAAAACGTCGCGCCGAGCTGCGTGCAATTCGCGGCTTCGCGCAGCACGCGTGCGCTGGCGTTAACGACAACGGCCTGCCGCGAGCCGCGCCACACGGCGAAGTCAGCGGAGGAATTGCCGGCGTAATCAAAGCCGCGTGCGCCAAATTTTCCCGTGAGCGCGCGGAGTTTATTTTCGCTGCGGAGATTCGTCTGGCCGTCGCTGGCGAGCACTTCGTCAAACAGCCCGACGTGCGCGGCGACCGGCTGCGCCATCTTCAAGT
>Ga0265324_10001518_pt1 | contig 13090 bp, 10 predicted proteins | sample 41419metaG_FD_198634 | JGI IMG/M metagenome (GOLD analysis project Ga0265324, IMG submission 198634) | Rhizosphere microbial communities from Carex aquatilis grown in University of Washington, Seatle, WA, United States - 4-14-19 metaG | ecosystem: Host-associated > Plants > Roots > Rhizosphere...
AGGTCGGCAGCAAAGTTTTGGTGATGTAATCCTTAGAAGCTTCGTAGCCTTTCTGCAGATACAGCGCGCCGATAACGGCCTCGTAAGTATTAGCTAAGATCTGCTCGCGGGCCCGCTGCGAACAGCGCTTTTCGCCGCGGCTTAGGCGCAGCAGCGGCTCAAAACTTTCGCGGTCGGCGGCGGCACTAATACTTTCGGTGCGCACCAAAGCACTGCGCCAGTTGGTCAGTATGCCTTCGGGCTCTTTATAAGTGGTATATAGGTACTCAGTAACCACCATTTCCAATACAGCGTCACCCAAAAACTCCAAGCGTTCGTTGTGCTCCTGGGCGGTCTTTTTGTGCTCGTTTAGGTAAGAGCGGTGGGTAAAGGCGGTGACTAACAGGTTGATATCGCCAAAATCACCAAAGTGGGTTTGGGCGAAATCTTGGTATTTAGTAATGTCCATTGGTCTTTAGTATTCTCCTTATTTCTGGTTTCTAATCTTCTTCAGGCCCATCAATATCAGCTTACCGATATCTTCATATTCGATCTTATCCAAGGCATCTTGAGCCGACAACCAGCCGACGCTGGTCATCCATTTCTCGGGTTTGATATCGTTGCCTTCGCCCTGGGCTTTAACTAGGAAGATCTCGGTAGTCATTAGCACCAGTCGGTTGCCGCGGCGGTATCGAAAATTTATCTTGCCCAGCCAATCCTGTACAGTCATTTTCTGCAGGCCGGTTTCCTCGCGGATTTCGCGCTCGGCGGTCTGGCGGGCGGTCTCGCCATCTTCTATGTGGCCCTTAGGGATGGTCCAGCGGCCCTTAGAATCTTGAATTAACAACAGCTCTATCCCACCGTTTTGGGTACGCCTAAAAGCTATGCCGCCGGCGGTTGGCTCGCGCACCACTTCGCTAATAGCTGGACGGTGCGTTTTGACAAAGTTTTTAAAGCCTGAAAGAGGCTTGGGCTTTTTTATCATAGATATTTAATTATTCCTTTTTAGATTTGGCTGATTTGTTTTTAACAGTTTTGGGTTTAGCGGGTTTTTCTTCTTGAGCGCGCAAGACCGTGCCTAACACGCCATTGATGAATTTAGAGGAGTTGTCGCCGCCAAAGGCCTTGGCCAACTCTACCGCCTCGTTAATGACCACCTTGGGCGGCACGCCTTCCTCGAACACCAACTCATATACACCGATTCGCAAGATGACGCGATCCATTCGGGCAATTTGTTCAATCGGCCACTCCGGAGCCACCGGGCGAATAATATCGTCCAGCTCAGTCTGCTTGGTGTCTACGCCGCGGACTAAGGTTTCGATAAAGGCTTTATCTTCAATCGTCTCTTCATAACGCGCGATATTGCGCGCTAAGACATCCTCAAGATCAAGCCCTGGGTCGTTAACCTCACGCCGAAAGTCCTGCTCGTACAAGGTCTGTAGAGCCACAATGCGTCCAAGGTGTCGGTTAGCACTCATATATTGTTAATCTTTCTGCTTCTAGAAACACTAATATTATTTAGTATACTCTAGCGTTTTTGGGTTTTTGGCTACGAGTTATTCTTTAGGAACAGTTTTGGTTTTGGGGGCCGTTACTTTAACCGGGCTTTTGGCGTTAACCCGCTTGGCTAGTTTTTGTAGCAAGTGGCTGCGGCGCATGCCGGTGCGGCGGGAACTGGTTCGTTTTTTGGGTTTTCCCACTTAAAAACACTCCTTTAGAACATTAAAATTAACTTGTAGCTTAGGTGATATTATAGCTTCTACCCTCTTAAATGACAAGGGATACTAGGCGGCCGGCCACATAAATTTCTTTCTTGACGGTTTGGCCGGCCAGCAAGCCGGCAATTTTGTCATCGGCTTTGGCGGCGGCGATGGCGTCGGCTTCGGATACATCAGCCGCGACTACAATTTCAGACCGGACTTTGCCGTTGATTTGCACCGCTAAAGTTATAACTTCCTCAGTTACCAGCCTGGGGTCCCATAGCGGCCAGCTGGATACATGAATAGAGGTATCGTGCCCTAAATTCTCCCAGATTTGCTCACTGATGTGCGGTGCGAATGGTGCTAGTAGCTGAGTCAGGGTTTCTAGCGCAAACCGCCAACCGTCTGATTGGCTGATCGGCTCATCGGCTTTGAATTTATAGAGCTCGTTGACTAAGCTCATCATGGCCGCAATGGCCGTGTTAAATTCCAGATTCTCTAAATCGTGAGTAACAGCTTTAATGGTCTTGTGCACAGCGGCGGTAATTTCCAAATCGCGTTTTTCATCGGCCGGGCCGGATTCAGCAAATTCCTCGGTTAGCGTCCAAAACCGGTCCAAGAACCGCCGGGTGCCGGCAATGCCGCTCAAATTGTACGGGCCGCCCTGGTCGTAAGGGCCCATAAACATCAAATACAGCCGCAGGCTGTCGGCGCCGTAGCCGGTAACCATTTCGTCCGGATTAACTACATTGCCTTTGCTTTTGCTCATTTTTTGGCCGTCGGGGCCCAAGATAATGCCCTGGTTGGTCAATTTCCTAAACGGTTCTTCAAAATTCAGTCCGTGGTTATCGTGCAAAAACTTGGTGATAAACCGGGCGTATAACAGATGTAGGATTGCGTGTTCGATGCCGCCAATGTAGTGATCCATCGGCATCCACTCGTTGATTAGCTCTACGTAAAACGGCGCCTGGTCGTTTTTATTGTCCAGGTAGCGCAAAAAGTACCAGCTGCTGCAGACAAAGGTATCCATGGTGTCGGTTTCGCGCTTGGCCGGACCGTCGCAGTTGGGACATTTGGTGTTAACGAAATCTTCGCGCTCCAGCAGTGGCGAACGTCCGGATAACTCAAACTCGACATCTTCCGGCAATATCACCGGTAAATCGGCCTCCGGCACCGGCTGGATACCGCATTTTTCGCAGTAAATTATCGGAATCGGCGTACCCCAGTAACGCTGGCGGCTAATCAGCCAATCGCGCAGTTTATAATTGGTCTGCTCTTTGGCGATATTGTCTTTGGCCAAATCGGCTACGATTTTATCCCGGGCCTCAGCTGAATCCATGCCGTTGTACTTCCCGGAATTTATCAGCTTGCCTTCGCCCGTAAACGGTTTAAAATCGTCGCTCTTAAGCGCCGACTCCAAAAAGTATCTAGGCTCAGGAATCTGAAACTGGTCAATAGCTTTTTGTGGGTCTTGCCAATGAATGATATGCTTTTGGGCCTCATCTTTCGCAAGTTCGTCATGTTCAAGGTTCTTTAATTTAAACTCTAGTCCTCTGAAATGAGCTATTCGGTTCTCATTTTTATGTATTGCCCAGAATTCCGACCAGAGCTCCTGGCCGGCATAGCCCATAAACTCGGGGTTCTTATAACCGGTTTCTTCGTAAATTTCTCTTTTGGCGCCCTCAACCCAATCTTCACCCTGGTCAATACCGCCCATCACTAATGTCTGCCATTTATATGCTGGAACCTCCAAGACTATTACCTTGTTTTCAGTTGGGTGCCAAACTATACTTTGAGCCACATTCCGCTCGACCACCTTTTCGCCGGGCCGAGACTCAACATCTCCGACACCTGACAACACTTCGGCCACAACTTGCTTAATCTCCAGGTTGAACTTTTTGGCAAACTCATAATCACGTTCGTCGTGGGCCGGCACGGCCATTATGGCGCCGGTGCCGTAGCCGCCCAACACGTAATCGGCCACCCAAATCGGGATTTTCTGCTTGGTGGCCGGATTAATGGCGTAGGCGCCGGTAAAAGTGCCGGTTTTGTGCTTTTCGCCCTCTTTGCGTTCCAGCTCAGTTTTGTGGCTGGTCTCTTCTATATATTGTTCTACCCTTGGGCGGCACTCATCGGATACGATTTTAGTAACTAGCGGGTGTTCTGGTGCTAAAACCATGTAGGTGGCGCCAAAAATCGTATCTGGTCGCGTTGTAAAGACTTCGATGTGTTTGTCGGTGCCGTCAACCGCGAACTTAATCAAGGCGCCCTGGCTTTTGCCTATCCAATTGACCTGCATGGTTTTGACTTTCTCGGGCCATTCCACAGTGTCCAAATCAGCCAACAAGCGCTCGGTGTAATCGGTTATTTTGAAGAACCACTGTTCCAACTCTTTTTGGATAACTGGGGTACCACAGCGCTCACAAACATTATCGTCGCCAATCACCTGTTCGTTAGCCAGCACGGTTTGGTCTTTGGGGCACCAGTTAACTACCCGCTTGGCGCGGTAAGCCAGACCTTTTTCATAAAGTTTCAGAAACAGCCATTGGTTCCAGCGGTAATAGCTGGGGTCGCAGGTGGCCAAACTGTGGTCCCAATCGTAGCTGGCGCCAATCTGTTTAATCTGTTCGGTCATGGTTGCGATGTTGCTGTGCGTCCAAACCGCCGGCTGGATGCCGCGTTTAATCGCCGCGTTTTCGGCCGGCAAGCCAAAGGCATCAAAGCCTATGGTAGTCATAACGTTTTGGCCCAGCATGCGCCGAAACCGCGCTACTGTATCTGTCGGCGCAAAATTATACCAGTGCCCAATGTGCAAGTCGCCGGATGGGTATGGCAGCATCGGAATAACATAGGCTTTGTCGGCCGTCCGGCTCATGTCGGTCTTATAAATGCCGGATTCTTCCCAAACCGCCTGCCATTTGGGCTCAATTTCCTTGGGATTATACCGCCTCATATCACACTTATTCTAACAGAGATAGAAGGGATGGTGTTAGAACCATTTGCCACCGTACATTATGGCGCCGACCAGAATCAATGAGTTCGCTATAAAGAATAATGCTTGGTAAATAAAAATCATCCGCTGTTTATGAACCAACGCGTACCATATCCAAGTGGCTGTAAAGAAATCAATAGCTATCCATGACGGGATGGATATACCGCTAGCGTCTCCGTGGCGGAATATCTGCAGGGCTTGTGGATATAAGAAAAATGGCTCAACAACTGCGGCTACATAAGTTAGTCTGTCCACAAATTTTTTATTTTTATGTTCGTGACCAAATATGAATTTATGTTTGTGGATTTTGGTCATTAAAATTGTTTGAGGTAGTTGGTGCTGAAGCTGGTGTTTAGTTTTTGGCGCTCGGTCCATTTTTCTTCAGCTAAGTCTACTAACTTTTGAATAAGATCAACATTAGAGATGCCGGCCTTGGCCCAGTTATGGGCGTACAAGCCGCCCGGCAGTGGGTTAATCTCGTTAAAGTAAACTTTGTCGGCCTTAGAATCAATCAGCATGTCGACTCGGGCAATCCCGCTGCAGCCTACGGCGCGGTAGGCAGCAAGCCCGGTGCTTTCCGCTTCTTGGTATAGCTCTTTTGGCAAGTCAGCCGGTATTTGACTGTAGCCTTGCGAACCTTTCGTCCCTTTACCAGTACCCTTCTTACCGCCTTGCATATACTTGGTCTCGAAATCGAAGAATTCTTCTGATTTGAAAGCCGGTTGTTCTAATAGCGCAGGAGTAAGTTGGTCGTTGCCAATTATCGGCAAGGTTACCTCTACCAAATTCCTAACGCCTTCTTCAATTACAACTTTGTCGTCATAGTGAACGGCCACTTCCAGGGCATTCATCAACTCTGATTCTTTTTCCACTTTAGAAATCGCTATGCTCGAGCCCAGGTGAGCCGGTTTAACAAATAATGGATATTTCAGGTGCCTCGTCTTAGCTACCACATCATTGGGATTGATGGCCAGCTCTCTTGAATGGAACCATACCCAAGGATTGCTTTCTATGCCCGAGGCCTCGGTCACTTGTTTGGCGAACACTTTATCCATGGCTATAGCGCTCGAAGTCATATCGCAGCCCACAAACGGCACATTGGCCATCTGTAGCAGACCCATCAACTCACCATCTTCGCCGTGAGTACCGTGGGTGGCCGGAAAGACCACGTCGATTTTCTTGTACATTTTGCGGCCGGCAAACTGGCTGGACTTAACAAGGGTCAGGCCGTTATCAAACATCAGTTGAGTTTTAGGCGCCTTGCGCATAAAGTCTTCTATTTCTCCGGTTTGATAGAGATTAATGTCTTTGAGCCGGTCATCCCAAAACCACGAACCGTCTTTGGCTATGTAAACAGCTTCGACTTTGTATTGTTTGGTTAGCTCCAAAGGTTTGATAATGCTGGCCAGGGCTGTGATTATCGAGACATCGTGCTCGGTTGAACGCCCGCCAAAAATAACTGCTATTGTTTTCATAAGCCTAATGATACGCCCGGCGGTGAGTATGTCAACAATTTATCCACACAATTAATGCAGATTAATTGTAATTGTCTGGCCAGTCGTTCTGCATTAATACCAAATCGCCGGCCGCCACGAACTTATCAAGGTTGGTATAAAAGTTTAGAGGATCTTCTTCTATGAGGGTTTGACCTTTGAATTCAACCATCCCGTGCAAAATATCATCGGTTACGGAGTGCTTCATCAGTATTACTAAGTCCGGATTGGCCTCGGCGATAGCCTTGCCTAACTCTCGATGAATTTCTGAGCTTTTAGCTCCCTGGTCTACCAGGCCGGGAGTAATGTAAATCTTGCGCTTGGCTGGCAGGGTCTTTAAAAGTTCCAGTCCGGCTTTCATGCCTTCTATGTTGCCGTTGTAGGTGTCGTCAATTATCCAGGCTCCGGATAGTTGGTATGGTTTCATGCGGTGTTCAAAAGCCGGCACTTTGGCAATACCTTCCTCAATCTGATTTTTATCCAGACCCAGGCTGTCGGCCAAAACCGCCACCAGCGCCAACGGGGCAACTTGGTGTTTGCCGAGTAGCTGGCTTTTTATATTTAGGGCACTGGCGCCCTTTTTCATCTTAAAACTAAGGCCGTCCAGGCTAACTTTAACGTCTTCAATTTTCCAACCATCAGCTTTATTGGAGTCAAACTGTAAATATCCCGGCTTAACAAACGGTTTGATGTCATTGGCTTCGGTGTTTACATAGACATTTTTGCCGCCAAGATAATTAGCTAGCGAGAATATATCGGCGCCGGCGTTTTGCAGGGTTTTGTATTTATCCAAGTGGGCCGGCGCCAAACCGGTGATAATACCAATATCCGGTTTGGTTATTTTGGCAAACCCTTTAACATCGCCTGGCGCCCCCTCGCCATACTCAATAACCAGTACATCTTCGTCGCCGGTAAGCTGTTTGGCAAATCTGGCGTGGCTGATGGCAACATTTTTATTAGCCGGGGTAGCTGCGACTTTTTTGCCCTCGGACAGAACAGTTAAGAGCATTTCTTTCATGCTGGTTTTGCCGTAGCTGCCAGCCACCGCGATTTTAACGGCTTTATGGTTGGCGAAATTCTTTTTCGAGGAGTGCACCTGGGTTCGGTAATACGGCTTAACTACCAGCCACCGGCCCAAAATTAATGGTAAGACCACCAGATGGGCCCAGACCACCGGCGCCGATAGAAAGGCTCCGACACCAAATAAGTAATCAGCTGGGTTGTGGTTATGATAGCCAATTACCAAAAAGACTAAAACTATCAAAAACTGCGCCGTCAGCCCCAACCTGACAAAAGTTAGCAATAATTTTGCCGGGCGGGTCATAACTAGCTGCTTGCGGTGCATCACTTTGCTGAAGTTGTTGGTTTGCCATAGCCAATTCAGATAAGCGCGTACGTTGTATTCGCTAGCCTGGAGCATATATACAACGCTCCTGGCAAACTGCGGCCGGTATAGACTAAAGATACCTTTTATTATCATGCTAGCCCTCAATTATAAAGTCTTCGATTAACTCAGCTATTTGTTGGGGCTGCTCTTGGTGCGCAAAGTGTCCGGCATCGGCAATCGGGACCAGTTGTGAATTAACTATCGCACCGGCCAGCAGCTTGCCGTGGCCAAGCGGTGTTTTTTTATCGGAATCGCCATAAATTAGTAGAGTTGGCAGCTTTAGTTTAGCGGCGTCAGCCTGCACATCTTCGCTTACGACTTTTCGGAACGTTTCTTCCAGCTGCGGCAACAATGTGGCGTCGGAACCAATCGTTTTATAAAATCGGCCTCTTATCCTTTTCTTGGCTGTAGGCGGCAGAAAGAATGTCGCGGCTTTGCCGCCTTTGGCTGCTATCTTAAGCAGTTGCTTGCGGGCTTTTTGCTTATTACGTACCCCGGCTGAGGCTATTAGTACGAGTTTGTCGGCTTCGATTTTACCGTTGCTCAGGCCCTTAATGGCAATCGAGCCGCCGTTAGAATGGGCGACAATCGTATTAACCTTACTAACTCCGATTTTTTTTAGCCAGGCGGCTACAAAATCGGCGTAATTTTCCAGGCCCCAAGCCTGCTCCGGCAGCTGGCTGCCGCCAAAGCCGGGCAAATCCAGCGTCAAAATCTCGTACTTCTTGGGCAAAATATTAATCAAAGCTTCAAAAGTCTTGGCGCTGTCTCCCCAGCCGTGCAGAAAAACTACTGTTTTGCCGTTCCCAATTTTCTGATAATTGGTCATTAGGCCGTTTACAACGACATTCATCCCGTTAGAGTCCTTCCAGATGTTAGTGATGTGATTGGTATGGTTTGTACGCTTAACATAGTTTTGTAGTAAATCGAAAGCCGTCAGGGTCTCTAACGGGATTCATAAGCACAAGTATAACAAGGTGGGGCGATTTTTATTGGTGGCTGGCGCGTTTGTGCTGGCGTTCTGATTTAAATTTACTTGTTAGTTGGGGCGTCAAAAATCTGGACACCAGTTTTGGAACTTATGTCGTAGATGTTGTATATGGTGTCGGTTAATGAGCTGGTGTCCAGCACTAGCTGGTGTGGTCCAATCATACCTTGTATGGTTGAACCGCCGGCGAAGCCAACAATGTTTGTGGTACTTACACTGCCCGTACTAATATTTATTGTTTGCAACGCCTGGGAGGGAGCACCAATAAGCGTTCCATACTGATCTAGGGTATGTGGCTGGACGTAGACATCTTTAGCAGCTGAAGAGTAAGTGATATAGCTTTGGTAGTCCACTTGATCAGCCAAGCTTACTACTTTTGAGGCAGTGTCTTTATAGTTAGGCTGGTTATATATGCTCAGCCCCGTAATATTGTCGATGGCGTCTGTGGAAACCTTGAAGCCAGTAAAAGCTACGTTAGTTCCATCCACGGCAAACCAGTTTACAGGGATTGTGTCTGTGCCAGGCACGTCGGTGCTGGTGCCAGTGGTCAGGTTATAAACCGCCAACCCGTTATTATTGGCTTGAGTGTGAGTCCCTGTGCTATCCACTTTATATTGTTTTGGTGGTGATTTAGCGTACATAAAGCTGTTGTCGTCCAACCACACTATGCCGGGATAGCCATAATTGCGCTGGGACGCGGCGTAATCACTGTTATCATTACCTACTTGCTTGGGGAATACTTGGACATTGGAGACAAAGGAGGTTGGGCTGGCTTCGCCGGCTTGGTAAATCAAGAATTTATTTGTCTGAGGGATAACCAGGCGCAGCCCATCCGGGGAGACGGCACAACAGAAGCTAGCCGGTAAATTACTGGCTTTATCGCTTAAGATAGTTTTTGTATCTCCGGTGTTTAAATCGGTAACCCTTATACTAGTGTTGCTAGTTAGGGGGTCGGTTTGGTTATCAGCCGCGTATACAACATAATGGTCGCTCATAATCTTTGGGTTAACGTAAGTCCCCACTGAATTATCCGTGGCAACTTCATAGGTTGTTTGGCTGGCGACGTCGTACATTAAAAGCCGTTTGTAATCATTCGTAGCGCCATAGGTTAAATCAGTCATGAATACCACCTCTTTGTCAGTTGTGCCGCTGACTGGTGGGATTATTGATTCTAGTTTCGGCAACGTATAACTGATAGTTTTGAGTTTGGCCGCATCATATTTAACATAACCTGTAGCCAGATACTGGGTACCGAATTGATCGTTGAGCTGTTTTGGCTGATTGGGCAAGCTCAGGTGCGCCAAGGCAGATTTCGATGCTACCGTTGGTGAAGGTGTTTTATTTTTGGTTAAATAAAATGCTCCGGCGGCCGCACCGGCAATTATCAGAACTGCCAGCGATATTATCAGCAGTTTTTTCTTGGACGATTTCTTTTGGGGTCCAACTAATGTCGGCTGGGTATTATCAGGAGTAAGAGCTTGTGGCGCGGGCGCAGTTGGTTGGGGAGTGAGCTCTGGACCTGGCGTGGGCGACAAAGGTTGTTCATTCATAAGCACAAGTATAACAAGCTGCGGCGATTTTTTATTGATTAGCGGCGCGTTTGTGCGCTTGGTGGCTTGATATATACTCCAGTCATGGCAAATGCCAAGGACGAAGTAGTCAAACTTCTATCGCTGGCGGATATTAAGATAGGCGGCAACCGGCCGTTCGATATTCAAGTGCATAACGAAAAATTGTACGGGCGCGTGCTGGGCAATCCCGAACTTGGCTTAGGCGAATCTTATATGGACGGCTGGTGGGACGTACAGAGACTTGATGAGCTTGCGGCACGATTGTTTTCAGCCGATATCAAGTCAAAGCTCCGGCTTAGTCCGGGTTTAATAAAAACTGTAGCTGTATCTACTCTTTTAAACCGCCAAACCACCAGGCGCGCTAAATCTAATGCCTCCAGCCACTACGACATCGGCAATGACCTATACGAACACATGCTAGACAAGAATATAATCTATAGCTGCGCCTATTGGAAGACGGCCGCTAACCTCGATGATGCCCAGACGGCAAAGCTAGAGCTAATCTGCCAAAAACTCCATCTTAAAAAGGGTATGACACTATTGGATATCGGTTGTGGCTGGGGCGGTTTTGCGGCCTACGCCGCCAAGAATTATGGAGTCAAAGTTACCGGCATCACGCCGGCAAAGGAGCAAGTAAAACTGGCTCGGGAACGGACAATGGGTCTGTCGGTAAGTATCGAGCAGAAAGATTACCGGGAAATAAATGGCAAGTTTGACCGCATAGTCTCAATCGGCATGCTAGAGCACGTTGGTCCTAAAAACTATAAGACTTTTTTTGAGCACTGCGCCGAAATGCTAAATGACGGCGGCCTGATGTTACACCACACTATCGGCAATAACAGTTCGGTTAACAAAACTGACCCGTGGGTAGATAAGTACATATTCCCTGGCGGAGTCGTTCCGTCCTTGGCTCAGATTGCCGGTGCTATCGAGAAAAAATTAGTTATTGAGGACGTCCATAATTTTGGCCCGTATTACGACAAGACTTTAATGGCCTGGCACCAGAATTTCGTAGAGGCCTATCCGTTGTTAAAGCATAGATACGATGAGCGTTTTTACCGTATGTGGAATTTTTATCTGCTAACTTGTGCCGCTTTATTTAGAACGCGCCGCATGCAGTTGTGGCAAATCGTGATGAGCAAGATTGAAACTTCGCAGTCGTACGAGTCAGTCCGTTAGGCTTGCTGGCGTTTGCGCTTGGTGGGGTCTAGTTCGCGTTTGCGGAGGCGCAGGGATTTTGGTGTTACTTCCAGCAGTTCGTCGTTCTCTAAAAAGTCGATGCACTGCTCTAAGCTAAAAATCGTGGGCGGCGTTAGCTGTACGGTGCCATCACTGCTACTGCTACGCATGTTGGTCAGGTGTTTGGCTTTGCAGACGTTAATTTCCATATCCTCATTGCGGCGATTTAGGCCGATGATTTGGCCGGCGTAAACTTTCTGGGCCGGGGCTACAAAAATTGTGCCGCGGGCTTCGGCGGTTTCCAAACTGTAAGCCATGGTCGTGCCAAGCTCGTAAGATATCAGCACGCCGTTGCGCAGTTTTTGCAGCGGCGCGCCCATCGGCTGGTAGCCGCTCATCAGGCTGTTCATAATCACGGTGCCTTTGGTGTTGGTAACCAAGATGTTGCGCAGGCCCAGCAGTGCCCGAGTGGGCAGTTGGTAAATGAGCTTGGTAACACCTTTGGGGCTGGCAAATTGGTCTTTTAGGGTGGCCCGGCGGGCGCCCAGTTCTTGCTGGACGGTGCCAACGTGCTCGGCCGGCACTTCTACAATCAGCTCTTCTACCGGCTCAACTACTTTGCCGTTTTCCTCATGCGTGACCACTTGCGGCCGGCCGACTTCAAATTCATAGCCTTCGCGGCGCAGTTCTTCAATTAATACCGATAGGTGGAGTTCACCGCGGCCGGAGACGTTAAAGCCAATGCCGTCTTCTACTACCCGCAGGCCCACGTTGGTTTCCAGCTCTTTTTTAAGCCGGTCGCCAATTTGGCGGGATGTGCTGAATTCGCCCTCCAACCCCTTAAACGGACTTGTGTTAGGGCCTAAATATATCTTTAAGGTCGGGGCTTCTACTTCCATAACCGGCAGGGCCTCGGGCTGTTCATCGTCGGCCACGGTTTCGCCAATTTGGGCCTCGGCTATGCCGGTTAACTGCACAATATCGCCGGCAATTCCGGCGGGCACTTCGGCTTTGCCGGTGCCGTGGCTGATTAGCACGGCGTCTACTTTGGCTTTGGCCATACTGCCGTCGGTTTTGCACAGCGTTACTTGGTCGCCGGGCTTAACACTGCCGCGGTTAATCCGCCCCACAGCGTATTTGCCCTTAAAGTTGTCGTAAGCCAGGGCCGAGATTAACATCTGGAACGGCTTGTCGGCTTGCACCTGCGGCGCCGGGATTTTGTCGCGGATGGCGTTAAATATAACTTCCAGGTCGCCCTGGCCTTCTATATCGGCCGGCGGTTTGGCCCAGGCTTTGCCGGTGCGGCCCACGGCGTAGTACACCGGGTAGTGCAGTTGGTCTTCGTGCACGGCCAGTTCTAAGAATAAATCGGCCAGCTCGTCTTCTACCTCGGCAATTCGGGCGCCGTTTTTGTCTATTTTATTTATAATAACAATCGGCTTCAGCTCGTTGGCTAGGGCAATCCCTAGCACAAATTTGGTCTGGGGCATTGGGCCTTCTTGGGCGTCAACAATCAGCAAACAGCCGTCGGCCATGTTTACGGTGCGTTCTACCTCGCCGCTAAAGTCGGCGTGGCCGGGGGTATCTATGATGTTAATTCGGTAATCGTCGTGCTGCACGGCGGTAACTTTGGCGGTGATGGTAATGCCGCGTTCGCGCTCTTGGTCGCCGCTGTCCATAATCAAATCCTGGGTCATTTCGGCCTGGTTATCGCGGAAAGTGTGGCTCTGTTTTAGAAGCCCATCCACCAAGGTAGTTTTACCGTGGTCCACATGGGCGATAATCGCAATGTTCCGGATTT
>Ga0265324_10001520_pt1 | contig 13074 bp, 4 predicted proteins | sample 41419metaG_FD_198634 | JGI IMG/M metagenome (GOLD analysis project Ga0265324, IMG submission 198634) | Rhizosphere microbial communities from Carex aquatilis grown in University of Washington, Seatle, WA, United States - 4-14-19 metaG | ecosystem: Host-associated > Plants > Roots > Rhizosphere >...
GAGAACTTTTGGGTTGCGTCTGATTAAAGTCAAAAAGCAATTGATATCCAGATCATGGATATACCAGCCGATAAAACACGCTGCCTTGGGTGGCATCCTCCGGCAAAGCCACACTGTTGGTCAGGCTCGCACTGGATACATCCACCCAGTTGGTGCCCAACCCGGCATTCAGCGAATTGGTCTGAACCTGAAGCCGCCAGCCCGTATGGTCCACCGGCCAGGAAAGATTAAACGCACCACTTGCCAAGGACAATGTAAGGCTGACCGAGGTGGTCGAACTGGGCAGTGCGCTCACCTGAGCCGAGTTCACGCTCTCACCGCTGATGTTGACGGCGGATACGACGTAATAATATTTCGTGCCGTTGATCAGACCGGTGTTAGTGAAGCTGGTCGTGGCGGTATTCGATATCGTCGTGTAGGATCCGCTGTTCGTCGTAGCTTGCTTCACATTGTAGCTGGTCGCACCCGAGGAAGCAGTCCAAGTCAACCCAACCTGATTGTTGCCCGGGGTCGCCACCAAACCCGTTGGGGCGGCGGGAGGCGCAAGGAGTGCTACGATGGCCGAATTGCTGGCATCCGATCCCAGAGCGTAAAGGCTCGTCACCTGACCAACCGAAAGCGACTGGCCGTAAATGCGAAAATCGCGGGTGGAACCATTGATACTGTTATCAGCCCACGGCGAACCGCCGTTGATACCGATGTAGGTCAAAGTGGCCAGAACCAGACCGGGATCAGTGATGGTTGGCGGTAAACCAGAAAAGGAACCCAGCGCTCCATCAATGTAATATGAAAGCATGGTGCCATCGTAGGTGACGACCATTTGGTGCAGCGCACCGTTGTCCTGATACTGCTCGCTGGCCTGCTGCTCGCTGCTGCCGCCACCGCCGCCAATCACAGAAACCGTGGAAGCGTATGGCGAATTCCCGCGAGCCGGTGTTGCAAGAATATAGCTGCCCGTGTTGTTGCCGCTGAAAGAGAAAAGCGTGGTGTATCCGCCGCCAAAGTTGGCCACGAACCAGGATTCGATGGTGAAAGGTCCGGTGATTCCCGCCACGGCGCTGGGCGGCAATTGGACCCCGTTTTGCGGCACGCCTCCGCTCAAGTTGCCAGCAACCGCCGTCGTGTTCAGAGCGCCGCCGGAAATCGTGGCCGAACCGCGCAACACCCCATGAGCGGTTCCAACCGAGTCGTTGGCATTGCCGGTGAAATTGTAGCGGTGCAACAAGCCGCCGGTGGACGCAGGCGGCGTTTGCAGCGAGCCGAAAATCTGACAGTCATAGAATGAGGCCCAACCGCCACTCGGTGAAATGCCGGTTGAAGTAATCCGAACATAACGCGCCGTCGCCGGGAAGGTGTTGGTTGTGGTGCCAACCACAGTGTTGGCCGTCGCATCCACCGCTGTGGTGTAATTCACGTCGTTCGTGCTGGTTTCAATCCGATATTGGAACGACCAGCCCGGATACCAGTAAGTGATGATGTTGGAGATGTTGTAGATCGAACCCAAATCCACCCGCCACCATTGCGGATAGCCGCCGCCATTAGCTGTCCAGCGCGTGACAGTCGTATTGCCATCCACGGCATTCTCGGGCAGATGCCCGCCCAATGAACTGCTCGCGGTCACGGGACGGAATTGGGAAATCAATCCGGTGGCATTGGCTGCGGGCGTAAGACTGACAAATTTCCACTGCTGGTTCCAACTGCTGTTGCTATACCAACCCTGCAGACTAGCGCCTTCGGCATCCTGACCGCCCGTGTCGAGAGCCTTGCCGCTGGCCACATTGATGATCTGGTAAAAGCCAGCATCGGTTTTCATCACCCACCATTCCTGGTTGGTGCTGGAACTTGCCGCCGCCAGACCAATCGCCGAACCATCAGTGGCATTGCCGAGCGAATCGAGATACTTGCCGCTGGCCACGGACTGCAACTTGAAATAGGTAGTGCCGGAAACTAGACTCAAAACCCACTGCTGATTGACGCTGCCACTTGCGGAGTATTCCTTCACTGGCGTTCCATCGGCAGTCGAGCCGTCGGTATCAAGCATTTTAATCATGACCCGGTTGCGCAGGCGGTAGGTGCCTGGTGCAAAACCAATGGTGCGATCCTCGTCAATGCCCATGTCACGGAGAAACGCACCAATGAGGCCGATGTGACGCTCGGGATAAACGGCTTCGTTGTCATAGTTCCATCCGTATGGCCAGCTATGCTGGCTGTCACAGCCAATCGTGGCAGTGGGACCGTCGTAGGCTTGCTCGGTGCTGTTGACATACGCACCGATCCATTGGCCGTTCTGAACAAATCCAGACCATTGGCTGACGGTCCCGGTCCCCAGCCAATGACTCATCTCATGCATCGCCACCCGGTAGCTGATCGATCCGCCAAAGTCGATCCAACCATGATAGCTGGATTGAGCCGTGGGCACGCCCGAATTGTAGTCAACGGGGATATTATAATTGTAGTCCGAGTAGGTATTGAACATGGCAACGGCTTGATTCATCGCCGAGGCAATCGCATTGGAAGTGGTAGTATCCGACGGCAGGACAGCCCAACTCCACGTGAGCGCGGCATGACTGGATAACATGCTGAAGCACAAGAGGAGCAGTCCTATCAGTTTTTTCATAAAGATATAATTCCGCCAAAAATCAATTTTGCTGGCCCTGATTCGGCCTGTCTGAAAATAATGTCTCCGGCGGCGCCGATGAAGCAAGTGTTGATATTCCTGATTTTGACACCCTGTCCGGCCCGAGCTTTTCCGAGACCATAATCTGGTCCGCAGAAAGAGCTCCGTTGTAGATCCGGAACTCATTCAGGCTGATGTTCGGGTATGGATCGGGGGAATAAAGCGAACGACCGATGTAGCTATACAGGTCCTGCACCGAACTCATCGGCACAGTAACTTCACGGTTGATGGCGGCCAAAACACCGTTTGTGAACAGGGCGACGTAACCCAACGGCGGATTGAAGACTGCCGTCAGGTGCATATTGGAACGGAAACTGAAGTCAACATTACCATTGGCATTTTGTTCCTGCGCATAGTTGCCGTCGGTGATGGCGATACGACCGGCTTGCGGCGCACAGAACAGGTAGTTATTGCCTTCCTCGCCATGAATGTTGCCAAACCCGAAGAAAAAGCAACCTTTCGGCAGCTGGCCCGAAAAGGTGGCCCACGCTTCAATGGTCACCGCTGGACAATGACTCAAGATTCCGGCCGGCAGTTGCACATACTGCGAATCCGCCGCGGACAGCTTCAACTGCCCACCACCAAAAGCCCCGCCGGCTGGCAGCGTCGCATTCCATGCCGCACCGCCGATCGAGTCCGCACAGACACTGCCAGAGGATTCATTGAAACTGTAGCGGTGAATGAGTTTCACCGGGACGGTGACGACTTGAACAGACTGTGTTGCTGACATTCCGAGACTGGCGTAGGTGGCGATGATTTCTGCCTTTCCGCTGCCAACCCCAACCACTTTGCCGGAGAAATCCACCGTCGCCACCTCGGGATTATCTGAGGAATATGTGATGGCATGATTGTCGTTCGCTGTGAGATCCAGCCATTTTGACGAACCCGCCATTTGCATCCGCAGCGTGGAATCGGCAATTCGCCCGAGATCGATCGGCGAAGGGATTTGGAGTGTGAGATTGGTCAGTGGGTTCATTATCGCCGCCGACAACCGCAATACGGAAAGCGAATTGGCCGGGAGGGTGACAGAGAAATTGTGGCTGGCATTGGCGATAATATTAGTGACGGGGTAGACATGAGCCGGCGAATCGAAAGTATTTTCGTCCTGCAGATTTTCTGATGTCAACTGGATGAGCGTCGCTTGAGGAGCGACGGAAACTGCACCCGTGACTTTGAAGCTTGTTGTCATCGGTGCGCTGCAGACATTGACAGCCTTGACGATAATTTGGTTCGCTGCCCGGGCATAAGTGGTAGAGACAAACAAGTCCACCGGATATGTGGCGTCTTGAACCAGCTGGTCGTTAACATAGCAACGAATTTTTTTTCCGGAAAGAACGATTCTAATGTCATACCAGGCGCCGTCCACAACCGTTTGGGAAACGCTTCGGCCCAGGGGGGTCTTGATACCGCCGGTGTCCTGCTCAATCCCGGTAAGGGTGTTGCCCCAACCGCCAATGTTTAACCAGGTCCAATTATTGTCATCCAGCCAGTTGAACAGGATAAGAAAGCCCTCTTTGCCGCCATTTTTTCGGGCCCTGAGCGAAATGGTGTAATTGGCCCAGTTGGTATCGCCGGTGATCGCGCGGCAATCGGTCAGGGAATTATTCATCTGATTGTAATGGCCGTTGGCTGAATTCCAACTTCCATTAAAGACACGCCAGCCCTTGGGATCTTGTGTTTCGAAATCATCCTTATACAACACCGTTCCGTTGCTTATCACTTCCACGTCGGCGTATTCGACCGAGGCATTCCAAGAACCCAGCCCGATAGCCCCGTGCATGGCGAGCCCGGATATATTGGTTGAAACATTGACCGTGGTCGGCAGCACCACATCACCACGATTCCGGGAAAACATCTGTTGAACATAATACGACGGGGTGCAGAAAGAACGGGAACTGTCGTAGTAAATCAGGTCGGGATGCCATTGGGTGCCATGCACATTGGCAAGTAACGGCGCGTAAGAAGCCAGCCGCACGATGTCCGAGTTTCGTTCCAGTCCGGTCATGAAGGCCGCTTCGCCGAGCGCCGCGGCCAAATTGCCGTAAATTCCGAAGCCCGAGGTAACAGCGTATTCGCCGACAAACACCTTCGGCCCGCGACGGTTATAATTGTCATATTTGGTGGAATAGGAAAGGAAGGTGGCCGGATTATCATAATAATGCTCATCGGCGATCTCGACCGGGCGGCTCCAGGGATGCCCACCCGCCCAGTTACCCGGCGCAATCAGATGGATGCTCGGATACTTGGACTTAATGGCATCGTAAAAACGAGAATAACGCTCGTCTAACAGCGCGCCGCCATTTTCGTTTCCGACCTCAAGATATTTTAAGTTGAACGGCGCAGGATGACCGGATGCCGCCCGGCGCGCGCCCCACATTGTGTTCGTGTCGCCATTGGCGTATTCAATCAAATCCAACGCGTCCTGAATCCACGGCCCCAGTTGATCCAGCGGGACGGTGTTATCGGCAGCCCCCGAGTAATTGAGCATCAAACCGGCATTGATGCCGTAAAGCGGCTCCATTCCAACGTCTTCACAGAACTGGAAGAATTCATAGGCTCCAAGCCCGTCGGTGGACCAATAGCCCCAGGAATCGTTGAAATGCCCCGGGCGCGTTTCTAAATCGCCAACCGTTGTCTTCCACCGCAGCGCATTGGCGGTCTGAAAACTCTCGATAAAGTTTCCACCGGGAAAGCGAAGAAATGACGGATGCACATCGGCAATTTTATTGGCAAGATCCAGCCGCAGCCCGTTGGCTCGGCCATGGTAAGTCAGTTGCGGAAACAGCGACACGATATCCAGCCAGACGGTGCCGGGACGTGAAAGACCCAGCACGAGGCGTGCCTTTGCGTCCGTGCCGCTGGAGACAAGCGACGTGGTGAAATGCTGCCACTTTCCGGTCAGGCCGCTCAACGAAACCTCGGCATAAATCCGGCGGCCGTCGGCGCTTTCCAAGCGAGCGTTGAGCGGTCCACAATCGTCACCGGAGCTTTTGGCAAAGAAATTCAGATTGTAAATCATCCCCGATTCCAGTGACATCCCCCAAAATCCGGCGTTGGCCGCCCCCACACTGCCCGAACCGGAAGACATGGTGAGCCGCAGCGAATGGCGGACGCTGGCGTTGAGCGGGTTTGCGGTGTCCACGCTCATCGCCCCGATCGCGCCACCTTGTGTCGCCAACGTCCAGAAATCCGCGGTGCGGGAATCATAAAATGTCCGGTTGCGAACCATCTCGGCATAAAGTCCGCCTTCGCCGGCATAATTAATTTCCTCGAAGAAAACCCCGAACAGATCGGGACTGACCAGTGCTCCCGGTTCCTCGGTGCGAATGGTAACCGTCGCCGTCGATTGCGAATGCACGTTGGCACCGCCTAGCAGCACCAAGAAAAATATAAGCCAGAAATAATTTTGAAGACATTTATGCATCGGTATAAATAATGCGATTATTCCCCCGCGATTTCCGCCAACTCGAGCCGTTTTTTCCAGCAAGTCAGGGATAAATGAGTCGGTAAAAAACACTTCCATCCGCCGGGTCAGGCAGCACGAACCATAGATTCGTGGATTGCGTTCCAGAAAGATTGAACCAGTTCGTTCCTAGGGAATTTGTTTGAACCTGCAAGTGCCAGCCGGTGTGCGTGACTGGCCAGGTGAATTGCAACTGGCCGCCGCTGAACGTCAGCGCAAGGCTCGGCGGCGTCATGGAAACTGGCCGAACACTAGCTGGGGGCGAATTCGCACTGCCACCAACGGCGTTGGTGGCGGACACGACATAATAATAAGTCACTCCGTTCTGCACCTTGGTGTCGGTGAACGCCAACCCCACCAGATTGGTTGCTTTCAGGACATAAGGTCCCCCGCTGTTCGTGGACGAGGCTATGACATAGCCGTCGGCATTCGCGGAGGCGTTCCAAGTCAAAGTCGCTTGGGAGTCACCGGGCGTGGCAGACAGACCCGTCGGCGGCATTAGCGGGGTGAGGAATGTGGCCACCTCTCCCGGACTTAGAGCGCCGCTATAAATGCGGAAATCATCCACCACGCCGGTCAAATATGGATCAGCGCTGAATTGCGAGCGGCCGATCCAGTTCTGGCTAGTGGCTCCCAAGCTGGAAGGCGACAGCGTCATGGCGCTATTGGTGCCAACCGCCACGCCATCCAGATAAAGAACGCCCATGCCATTGTTCAGCGTGACCCCGATATGATGCCAGCCGCCCATCGGCAGGGCCGCCGACGCGTTGATTTGTTGCTCGGCCCCGTTGCCACTCGTAGTGATCGCAAATCGCAAGGTTCCCGAACCACTCTGCGGTGCCAAAAACATGTAGGCGGACGTTCCAGAACCAAAATCGAAGATCCGCGCCCAATCGGTCAGCCTGCTCACATTCACCCATGCCGTGATGGCAAAATTATTCAGGTTGCTGACCACATCGTTGGGCAGGCTGACATACTGGCTGCTGCCGCTTAAATTTACCGCTCCATTGCTGTAACCTGACACCCAGGTCGAACCATTCACGAGCGTGCCACCCCAGCCGTTGCCCGTCACGTCGGTGGCAAGCGTGCCGCTGCCGTCGTCAAACGGCAGTGAAGCCTGCAAGGTCACTCCGACGGCGGCTGAAACTGGCGTTGTATCCGGCGTCGGGCCTGACGGCAACTGGGCCGAAAGCATATAATAATAAGTAACGCCTATCGCTACGTTCGAGTCCACATACGTGGTCGAATTCGTGACGGCGACAGTCGTGTAGGGTCCACCAATAGCAGTTGCCCGTTTGAGAACATAGTTGGTGGCGGAATTATATGCGGCCCAAGACAACGCCACCTGCCATCCGCTCGCGGCGGCCCTGAATCCGCTGGGCGGGAGCGGCCCTGATAATTGCAATCGAAGAATTGAAAGCGAATTCGCCGGCAGCGTTACCGTGAAGTTTGTCCCCGCATTGTTGATCGCATTAGTGACCGGAAAAACATACTTTGGCGCGGAAAAAGAATTTTCATCCGACGGACTTCCCGACGTCAATTGGAGCATCGTGGCATTGTTGGAAACGGAGGCAACTCCGGTCAGATTAAAGGTCGTTGCCAACGGCTGGCCGTAGGGGTTGACCGCCTTGATGATAATCTGCTGATCGCGCTGGTCGTAGGTGGCAGACGAATGCAACCCGGCTGGAGACGTGGTCGGCAAGGTCACGTCTTGAACCAGAGTTCCATCGACGTAGCATTGCATTCGGGGACCGGTCAGAACGATGGAAATGTTATACCATTGATTGTTCTGTATGCTGGCCGCCACGCGCGTGCCAAGCATCGTCTTAGTGCCGTTCACAGTCTGCTCGATACCGGTGAGCGTGTTTCCCCAGCCGCCGATGTTCAGCCAGGTAAAGTTATTATCGTCGAGGTAATTAAACAGTATGAGAAAACCCTCTGCTCCGCCGGTTTTGCAAACGCGCAGCGAAAGCGTATAATTTGCCCAGTTCGTGCCGCCACCGTTTATATAGGTTGAGTAGCAATCCGTAATTTGCGCGGTTTGCTGATAGACTCCGCTGTTCGGGCTCCAGGTGCCGTTGAAAACGCGCCAGCCGTTGGTTCCTTGATGCACAAAATCGCTTTGATACAGCGTCACCCCGTTGCTGGTGACCACGAGGTTGGTGTATTGCACGGAAGTGTTCCAGGAACCCACGCCGATTGCCCCGCGCGGCGGCGGATTGGTAACGCTGGCCGGCACGACCACCGTCAGGGGCAATACCACGTCCCCACGATTCCGACTGAACATCTGCTGGACGTAATATGACGGCGTGCCAAAAGCCTGCGCGTTGTTGTAGTAAACCAAATCGGGCTGCCATTGCGTGCCGTTGACATTGGCAAACAACGGCGCGTAGGACGCCATCAGAACAATATCCGAGTTGCGCTCCATGCCGGTCATGAAGGACGCTTCACCCAGCGCGGCCGAAAGGTTGCCGTAGGTGCCGTAGCCGGACTTCACGGCGTATTCACCCACAAACACTTTTGGCCCGCTGCGGCTATAGCTGTCATACTTGGTCGCGTAGGAAATAAATGTCGCCGGATCAGAATAGTAATGCTCGTCTTGAATTTCCACCGGCCGGCTCGTGGGAATGCCGCCCCAGTCGGGCGCAATCAGGTGCAGCGCCGGATAATTTGATTTGATGGCGTCGTAAAAGAGCGCATAGCGGTCGTTGTAATACGGACCGCCGTTCTCGTTGCCGATTTCCAGATATTGTAAATTGTAGGACTGCGGATGGCCATTTGCTGCGCGCAGCGCGCCCCAGGTGGTTGCGTTTGAGTCGCCGTTGGCATATTGAATCAAATCCAGCGCGTCCTGCACCCAAGGCCCCATCTGATCAAGCGGCACCGTGTTGTTGGTGTTGCCGTTGTAACCAAGCGACAGTCCCGCATTGATCCCATAAAGCATGCCCATGCCCATGTCCTCGCACTGGCGAAACGCCTCATCCAAACCATAACCATCGGTGGACCAATAACCCCAGGCGTCATTCAAATGGCCCGGACGCGCGGCGACGTCACCGATGGTATTCTTCCATCTCACGGAGTTGGTGAGATTGTTGGCCTCGATGAAATTACCGCCGGGATAACGAAGAAATGACGGCTTCAAGTCCGCCAGCAGGTTTGCCAGATCCAGCCGCAGCCCATTGGTGCGATTGTTGAACGTCGCGCGGGGGACCAGCGATACTTCGTCCAGCCCAACTGTGCCGCTGGTCGAAATGCTTACAACCAGCTGCGCGTTCGTGTCGGTGCCACTGGAGACCAGCGCGGCGCTAAAGCGCTGCCAATTGGCCGTCAAGCCACTGAACGAAGTCTGCGCGTAAATTGTGCTGCCACTGGAGTTCTGCAAGCGCACCTGAACCGGCCCGGAAAAACCCGCCACGCCGCGCGCATACAAATTCAAATCATACGTCGCGCCCGACAGCAACGACATCCCCCAGAAACCGGCATTGACCGCGCCAACGCTGCCGGTGCCGGATGACATCGTGAGCTTGAGCGACGCAAGGTTGTTCGTGTTCAGGGGCAACGACGTGTCCACGCTGATGTTTCCCGCCGCGGTGCCGCTGTTCGTAAGCGACCAGAAATCCGGGTTGACCGAACTCGCAAACGAGCGATTGCTCACCATTTCGCCATAGATGCCGCCCTCTCCGCCATAATTAATCTCTTCAAAAAAAATGCCAAACAGATTGGAACTGACAACTGCGCCGGGCTGGTTCGCCTGAATCGTCACCGTGGCGGTGGACTGACCGCGCGCAGAGCCTGAAATAAACAGCAGGGTGGCAGCAGCAACCGCCAAGCTGGAAAGTGAAATCAAGTATCTGCGAAAGAAAACCAAATTAGTCTGTTGTCGAGCAACCGGGCTTAAAATGTCACTCAATGTTTCCATCAAATCCAATTGAGTGATTCAACCTGAAAATCTTCTGGAGTAAAATTACCACCAAAAATAAACCCCGGTTCCCCCTTGCGGATTAGGTGTAGCCCGCACAATGCTTGGGCTTTTATAAATGAATTTTCGCCATTCAACATGATTGTCTAAAAACGTGAGATTGCCTCCGGCGGGAATATTTCCATTCAAATGCGCGGTTTTGTGGGGAAAGAGAGTTCCGTCCGCATTTTTCGCTCCGCCGGTCACATAATTGAAACTACAGGCCCCAAGATTAGCACCGGCTTTTTGCGATATGATGGCACAGGAAAGGAGCACGGTTTCCGTTGGCAACGTGCCCGACTGAATAAAAGAGGTGACCATATTGGTCTGGTAGGGTAGTGAAATTTGAAAAAAGGAATCAGGATAGGTCGCCACATAGCCCGTGATATGAATGGCGGTATTGCCGGAATAATTCCAAATGAGATCATTGTCCTGATCTGAAAACGCCGGATCATACATGATATGCCGCTGGCTCCCGTTTTGGGTAAGATTGCTGACGGTATTGTTGGGCACATCCCAAGGCCACACTGCCGTTGTCGAGGAACCAGTGTTTCCACTACACACCACCCCAGGCAGTTTATCATTGGCATCATTGCCATAGATCCTCAAGGCCAGCCCGTATTGCCGCAGATTATTGGCGCAACTGATGCGTTTGGCCCGATCTTTGGCTTTGGACAATGCCGGCAGGAGCATCGCCGCCAGAATGGCGATGATGGCAATGACCACCAGCAATTCAATCAACGTGAACGCCGACACGCGGCACCGGAGAATTTGCCCGGCCTTATTATCTTTTTGGCGCTTCATATTTTACATTTAATTTAATATTGCACAGCCGGCCCGACTCACAACCCCCACCAAGAAAGAGTCGAGCCGGCTGCCCCCACATCAAGGGCGAATCATCACGGATGACGCAGGCGATAGAACGCCGTCGGCACGACGTGACTAATGGTGAGGTTCGTGCTGGTAACCGACGAACTGCCGGCTACGTCAACCCAGTTGGTTCCCAGACCAACACTCAAGCTGTTGGTCTGCTGCTGGAGAATCCAGCCGAGGTGGTCGGTCGGCCATGACAGTGTCAGCGTGGTGCCGCCCGTGACCGTAAACGAGATGTTGGTCGGGTTGCTGGCGATGGTGGAGGCCACGAGCAGGCTGCCGGCACCGGCGAGGAACGGCGCTGCCGTGGTGCTATTGTAAAGACCCGGAGCCTGATTGGTTCCGTTCAGCAACAAGCCTGCAATCGTGTTTGTCGTGGCAAGATCCAGTTGCAGCACCGCGGCATTGGTGATGATGACGGAGGCATTCGTTGCGAGCACCGCCTGGGTCAGTTCCAGCGTTCCGGCATTGATGGTCGTGTTGCCGGTGTAAGTATTCGCCCCGGAGAGCGTCAACGTGCCCGTGCCGTTCTTGGTCAAGCCGCCATCCGTGGCATTATCACCGCCAACCGTGCTGTGAACCAGCGCCTGCGCAATGGTGATAATGAATCCGCCGTCGTCAATGATTGCGCCACCATTACGCACGTTGGCGACGCTGGCCGCGCCGGCGGCAAAGAAGGTCGTGCTGGCCGCCGTGGGTTTGAGCGTGCCGCCGTTAAAGTTGAAGACCCGGGCACCGGTGGTCCGACCGGAGACAATCTGGCCAATGGTAAAGGTGCCGCCGTTCAGGTTGAAGGTGCTGTCGACCGCGCGGCTCGCATTGTTGTTCAGGTTGAGCACGCCCGTAGAGCCTGCCCCGGTTTGATTGCCGCTCCACGCCGTGATCGCGCCGCTGTTCAGGGTGACATAGCTCGTGCTCGCGCTGGCACCGGGATCATATGAGCCGGTGCTGAACTGAATATCGGTGCCGGCGTTCAGATTAAGCGTGCCACCGTTGACGGTCAATTGGCCTTGAGATGTGTCCCATACATTCACAATCACCCAGCGTTTGGTCGTTGAGGCGACGTTGACGGTGGCACCGGCGGCGATGTTCGCGGAGCCAATACCTGCGCCGGCAAATGAGAGCTGCAGGTCACTTTCCGAATTCAGAATACTGCCGCTGTTCACATTCAGTGTGCCCTGGCCCGAGGCGGCTCCATTTTGGCCGTCGCAGACAACGGTTTCTGCGGAATTGTTGACAACGGTGCCGTTGAGGTTCAGCAAGCCGGTGGCCGCCGCGCCGGCAACCGTTGCCATATGAATATTCCCCACGCTGAAGGGGCTGCCGGTAACGCTTATCGCACCGGCATTGACGGTCAGTCTGCCGCCGATGGCACTGTTGTTTCCGCTCAAGGTCAGCGTGTTGGCACCGATCTTGGTGATGCCGCCAGCGCCTGAAATCGTCGAGCCGATGGCAATGTTGCCGGCGGCAGCATTGACTGACTCAACTGCACTCAGGTTCAATGGAACATTGATGATTTGAGTGTTCGCAGAATTGTTAAGAATGCCGTTGGCGGTCAAGGTCAAGGTGCTGCTGTTGGCTGTGCCCAAGGTAAAACTACTGGCGTTGTTGCTAAACGTCAGGCCGGTGGCGCTGTAGTTTGCATCCATGTTCGGTGCCAGAGCGGTGCTGCCCGCAAAAGTGAGATCGTCGCCGATAAGGCCGGGAGCCAGGCCGCTCACCCAATTCGGATTCGTGCTCCAATTCTGATTCGCGCCACTGCCGTTCCAAACTTCTGAGGAAGCGTTGATGGTGACCGAAATGCCGGTCGAACCGCTCAGGCTGGCGGTATCCGTCGCCACCACGGTCAAACTTGCCCCGCCGGGAGCGGCCGCCGCGGGAATCGTCACTGTGTTGGTGTAGATATTGCTCAGATTGGACCGCACGAGCGATATCAAGGAGCCACCAACGGCACTCATATTAACCGTGACGGAAGAGATGCTGCTGATGCCAGGTGTGACCGTCGCGGTAATGCGTGTCGTCTGATTGCGCAAGAGGGTCGTCGGGTTCGCCGTTGCTGTCACCAAGGGTGAAACGGATGCACTGTAGTGCAGGGTGACAGCC
>Ga0265324_10001522_pt1 | contig 13058 bp, 10 predicted proteins | sample 41419metaG_FD_198634 | JGI IMG/M metagenome (GOLD analysis project Ga0265324, IMG submission 198634) | Rhizosphere microbial communities from Carex aquatilis grown in University of Washington, Seatle, WA, United States - 4-14-19 metaG | ecosystem: Host-associated > Plants > Roots > Rhizosphere...
CGGTCCAGAAATCATACCAGCCGGCGTCGTTTTGCGGCAGATACACGCTGCGGCTGCGCGCCTGGTAGGTGGTGACCGGTGCGACTAGGAACGCCGTGCCGAACAGGTATTCGTTGGCGATTTCGCGGGCGATGGTGTCGTGCGGAAAGTCCATGACGAACGGCCGCATGAAGGTGCCCGCGTTCCGCGTCACTTCGCCGGCGATGGAATAGATGTACGGCAGCAGGCGGTAGCGCAGTTGATCGAACTTGACGATGGTTTGGAAGGCCGGATGCGTGTCGCCGCCAAACGTCCACGGCTCGCGGGGCTGCAGTTCACCGTGGAGCCGGGTGATCGGACAGAAGGTTCCGAACTGAAACCAGCGGGTGTTCAACTCGCGCCATTCCTCGGCGTTTTCCGGCGTTGGATTCTTCGACGAAAACCGGCTTTCCATCGTGTAGCCGCCAATGTCCATTGTCCAATACGGCACGCCGGAAACGCTGAAGCCGAGGCCGGCGGGAATCTGCTTGGCCAGGCCGCTCCAGGTCGCCGTGGTGTCGCCCGACCAGGTGGCGGTGGCGTAGCGCTGGATCCCGGCAAAGCCGGAACGCGTGAGGATGAACACGCGTTGATCGGGCGCGACGCTCCGCTGGCCTTCATACATGCCCTTGCTGTTCATCAGCGCGTAGCCGTTCATCACGCGCGACGCCGTGCCCATCGCGGTCGGGTTCATGTGCGTGCGCTGGCCTTCCAACGTGGGGGGCGAGGCGGTGAGATCAGGCTCGGTGGCGTCCTCCCACCACGCGTCTATGCCTTTGCTGAAGAGCGCCGTGTTGATCTGCGACCAGTAAAGCTTGCGCGCGGCGGGATTGAACGCGTCGTAAAAAGTGTAGGGATAGTTGATCCAGTCCTGCAGCCCTTCCTGGAGATTGGCCTGGTAGAGAAAACCGGCTTTCTGCATCGCGTCAAAGTTGGTGGTGCCGGGGTAGAATTTTCCCCAGACCGAAATCATCAGGTGCGTGTGCTGCGCGTGGATGGCCTTGATCCAGCCGTCGGGATCGGGAAAACGCGCCGGGTCGAACTGATGCGATCCCCAGGCGTTCGGCCGCCAGTATTGCCAGTCCTCGACAATGTTGTCGAACGGAATGGCGCGGTGGCGATACTCATCCACGACGTCGAGCGCTTGCTTGGCCGTCTCGTAGCGCTGGCGCGATTGCCATAGGCCGAACGCCCATTGCGGCATCAGCGACGCCTGGCCGGTGAGCTGGCGGTAACCGGCGATCACCTGGTCAATTGCCGGGCCGTAAATGAAATAATAATCCACGCCGTCGCCCACTTCGGACCACAGCGTGGTGCTGCCCTCCGGCGTCGGCGTCTTCCAGGTCAGCCGCATCGTGTTGGCCTCGTCGCCGCCGTGCTCGATCCTGATCGCGTAATGCTGGCCGGCTTCAAGTCGGACTTTGACCTGGTCATTCTCCGTCAGCCAGCCTTGCCGCCAGTGGTCAATGACCAGCTTGCCGTCCAGCCACATTTTGATGCCGCCATTCGAGTAGGTGCGGAATTGATATTCGCCGGTGGCGGGTGCCACCACTTCACCAGTCCAGCGCGTCCGGCTGGCCCCGCCGGGTCCGCCGCCGCGCCCGCCCCGCCCCGCCACGATGACATTGGCGACATGCGGATTTTGCAACTGCTCAGGCTCGGCGGCCGTAAACGTGCCGGTCGTCAGGCCGCCGGGCTGGCCGGTGGCGTCCCTGAGGTTGTCGGCGGGGATCGGCTCAAACGGACGCAGGTCGCCGAAGCGTGTGAACGAAAGATTGTCCCAGAACACGCCGTAACCCCGGCTGGACACCAGCAGCGGCACGACCACGCAGGTGTTGTGTTGCCAAAGATCCAAATCGTAGCCCTTGATGTCCACCGTGCCAAATTGCAACTGGCCGAGACCATAGAGCGATTCATCGTTGTTGGCCTCCCACTGCTGGCTCACATGAAAGGTGTTTTCGCCCTGCACGGCGGCGGGCGTGCTGGCCCGGCCACCGGTTTTTTCAGCGAGCACCGGCTGGCCGTTGGTATCAAAAAACGAAACCGCGCCGGTCACCAGATTCACGCGTACCTGCAACTTGGCGGTGGTGAGCGTCGCCACATTATTCTCCGTGGCCAGTTTCCAGTCGGTCTTCTCCTTCTGCCGCACCGCCGTCGCGGGCGAACTGTGGGCGAAGCCGGCGCGATCTTTCGCCGTCACGACGCGGACGACGTTGTCCGCCCAGACTTCCACCTTGAGGTAAGTGTCGTCCCAGGGGATCACGATGCCATCGGCGGTTTTTTCCAGCCGGGCCGGAGACGGCGCTTGACTGGCCGGCTGCGCGGACAACGAACCATTGGCAACGATCAGGCCGGCGAGAATGATATGTTTCAAAAGCAGCTTCATGGTGTCGCGGAGGATGAACAAACCCGGTGGTTTCGCCAACCAAAATAAAAACTTGCCCTTGCGCGGTTTTCGGCCAAATTTCACAAGCCAAGTCAATCAACCGTATTTCAAAAAATTATGGGACGTATTTACAACAACATTGTCGAAACCGTCGGCCGCACGCCGCTGGTCAAACTGAACAAAGTCACCGCCGGCGTGGACGCCACGATTCTCCTCAAGTGTGAGTTTTTTAATCCATTGAGCAGCGTCAAGGATCGCATCGGCGCGGCGATGATTGAGGACGCTGAAAAAAGCGGCGTGTTGAAGAAAGACACCGTCATCATCGAGCCGACCTCCGGCAACACCGGCATCGCGCTCGCGTTCGTCGCGGCGGCCAAAGGCTACAAGCTGATATTGACGATGCCCGAAACCATGTCGCTCGAACGCCGCACGTTGCTCGCGATGCTTGGCGCAAAACTGGTTTTGACGCCGGGTGCCGAAGGCATGAAAGGCGCGATTGCCCGCGCCGAGGCGCTGGCGAAGGAGACGCCGAACTCCTGGATTCCGCAGCAGTTTGAAAACCCGGCCAACCCGGCCATCCATTCCAAGACCACCGGTGTGGAAATCTGGGAGGACACGGACGGCAAGGTGGATATTTTGATTTCCGCCGTCGGCACCGGTGGCACCATCACCGGCGTCACCGAATTCATCAAGCCGAAGAAGGCTTCGTTCCAGGCCATCGCGGTCGAGCCGAAAGATTCCCCGGTCATTTCGCAATGCCTCGCCGGCCAGCCGATTAAGCCTGGTCCGCACAAGATTCAAGGCACCGGCGCGGGTTTCGTCCCGAAAAATCTTCACCTCAAGGACAGCGCCGGCCACGCGCAGATCGTCGAGGCTGTGCAGGTTTCCAACGACGACGCCTTTGCCATGGCTCGCCGGCTGGCGAAGGAAGAGGGCATTTTGGTCGGCATCTCCACCGGCGCGAACGTCATCGCCGCCATCGAGGTGGCCAAACGCCCGGAAAACAAGGGCAAAGTCATCGTCACCATCGCCTGCTCCACCGGCGAGCGTTATTTGAGCACCGCGCTCGCGGCGGAAGCCCGCGCCGAAGTCGGCGGCTGATTCGTGGGCAAGTTTCCCGGCGCGCAAGTCCTTTGGATTTGCGCGCCTTTTGCTTGGGATGGGCAAAAATAATTGTTGCGTTTGACGGTTTTTCCGCTTAACTAATGGCTCGTCGAAGGTTTCCATTGGCCGCTTTGGTGCGGCTGAATTTCCAAAGTTCACTTTTCCAGACAATTTTTCGGAAGGGTTTCAGCCTTCGGACCAGCATTTAAGCATTATGAGCGAAACACAGGCAAACGGCGACCAGGCCGTCAATCCCAACTACGGTTCCGGCTTTCTCGAAATTTCCGAGAAGGGCTTCGGTTTCCTGCGCACGGCGCAAAACCATTTCCACCCCAAGCCGACCGACATCTTTGTCACGCCGGACACCATCCGCCGCAGTTTCCTGCGCGAGGGCAGCTTCATCGAGGGCCCCACGCAGCCGCCGCACCGCGGCACCAGCCCGCAGCTCAAGGGCGTGGACAAGGTCAACGAAATGCCGTTTCAGGAATACACCAAGGCTGTGCGCTTTGAGAACCTGACCTCGATTGACCCGATCGAAAAATTCAAGCTGGAGACGACGCCGGATCAGATGGAGACCCGCGTGATTGATCTCGTCACGCCCATCGGCAAGGGCACGCGCGGCCTCATCGTCGCGCCGCCGCGCACGGGCAAGACCACGATTCTCAAGCAGATTTGCAACGCCATCACCACCAACCATCCCGAAGTTCACACGATGGTGCTGCTGATTGACGAACGCCCTGAGGAAGTCACCGACTTCCAGCGCTCGGTGAAGGCCGAGGTCGTCGCTTCGTCCAACGACATGGAAATTGACACGCACGTCCGCCTCTCGCGGTTCATGATCGAGCGCTGCCGCCGTATCGTGGAATCCGGTAAGGACGTTTTCGTGCTGATGGATTCGCTCACGCGCATCGCCCGCGCCTACAACAGCGCGCATGGCGGTTCTGGCCGCACGATGTCCGGCGGCGTGGACGCCCGCGCCCTCGAAATCCCGCGCAAGATGTTCGCCTCCGCGCGCAAGATCGAGAACGGCGGCTCGCTCACCATCATCGCCACGGCGCTGGTGGACACCGGCAGCCGCATGGATGAACTGATTTTCCAGGAGTTCAAGGGCACCGGCAACATGGAGCTGATCCTGGATCGCAAGCTTTCTGACCGCCGTTTGTATCCGGCGCTGGACATTCCGAAGTCCGGCACGCGCAAGGAGGAAAAACTGTTCCCGGCGAAAAATCTCGAGGCCATCCGCAAGCTGCGCCGCACGATGGTGGACTTGAATCCCATCGAGGCGATGGAAACGCTCACGGCGGCCTTGAAGAAATTCAAGACCAACGACGAGTTCCTCGCGAAGATGGCGGTCGGTTCGTGATGCGTTGAACCGTTGAATCGTTCAATCGAAACCGATGCAACGAAACAACGATTCAGCGAAAGGCACCTCGCCGCAGTCGCGTCCGCCGCTGGAGCGGATGCTGCGGATTCATCAGTTGATTCAAGCGGCTGGTTTTCCCAACGCCACCGCGCTGGCGCGTGAACTGGAGGTCAACACCAAGACCATCCATCGCGATCTGGAGTTCATGCGCGACCGGCTGAACCTGCCGGTGGAATTCGACCGCCGCCGCAACGGCTTCCGCTACACCGCCGAGGTCAGTGCGTTTCCCACGATGCAGATCACCGAGGGCGAGATTTTCGCGCTCGTCGTCGCGGAAAAAGCCTTGCAGCAATATCGTGGCACCAGCTTTGAAAAACCGCTGCTCTCCGCCCTCAAAAAAATGGAGCAGGCGCTGCCCGACACCATTTCGCTGAGCCTCGCTGACGTGGAGCGTTCCATTTCCTTTCGCACCCGCGCCGAGCCGGTGTTGAACCTGGAAATCTTTGACGCGCTCGCCAAGTCTGTCGCGCAGCGGCAGCAGTTGGAATTGCGCTACCGCAAGCCCGGCCACGCCGCCGAGGCGCGCATCGTTGACCCGTATCATCTCGCGAACATCAACGGCGAATGGTTTCTCTTTGCTTTTGACCACGCCCGCAAAGACCTGCGCACGTTTGTGCCGGCACGCATCGGGTCGGCCAAGCCAACTGGAAAGATTTTCGACCGTCCGCAAAAGTTTTCGCTGGAGAACCGGCTGCGCGACAGCTTCGGCGTCCATGCCGGCGAAGGAAAATTTGAAGTCGTCATCCGGTTCGCGCCGCGCGCCGCCGATTACATCCGCGAAAAAAAATGGCATCCGTCACAGGTGTTGCGCGACCTGAAGGATGGCGGCGCGGAGCTGCGGATGACCCTTTCCAGCCTGGGGGAAGTCGAGCGCTGGGTCTTGAGCTGGGCCGGCGAGGCCAGGGTTTTGCAGCCGAAGGAGCTGGCCGATTCCGTCCGCACCGCCGCCAAAAGAATCTTGCAAAATGGCGGCTGAAGCTTTTACTGGAACGGTCGCGTGAAACCGCTTTTTGCCATCGTTCTGCTGCTCGCCGTGTTTGAACTCGGCGCGCAGACTTATTCCGTGGACTGGTCTAAAATCACCGGCGGCGGTGGTGCCAGCACCAGCACCAACGGCCAATACGCCGTCACCGGCATCATTGGCCAGCCCGACGCCGGCGGCGCGATGACCGGCGGGAATTATGCCGTCACCGGCGGCTTCTGGAGCTTGATTTCCGTGGTGCAAACGCCCGGTGCGCCGACATTGTTCATGAGCCACAGCGGCAGCACCGTGACGGTGTTTTGGCAAAATGTCGCCGGTTGGAATTTGCAGCAGAATGGCGATTTGGCCGTCACCAATGGCTGGTCAGCCGCCACTGGCATCACCACCAACAGCGGAACGAATTTCTGGAGCATCGTTAATCCAGCGGGGAATCTGTTTTTCCGGCTGAAGAATCCGTGATGTGGTAGGGCGACGCTGCCGCGTCGCCTCTCTCGCTGCCCCAGCCCGACCGGCAACTTGTTCTTCCGGTTGAAAAACCCGTAAATCCATTTACGAATGACGATATACGATTTACGCGACCATCGTTTTGCCGGCGCGCGCGTAAATCGTCATTCGTAAGTCGTAAATCAGAGAAACTTCCCCGGATTCAAGATGCCCTGCGGGTCGAGCGCGGCTTTGACGACGCGATGTAGCTCGCGTGAGTTTTCCGAAACCGCCTGCGGCCACCAGCGCTTCTTCGCCAGGCCGATGCCGTGTTCGCCGGTGATGCTGCCGCCGGACGCGATCACCCAGCGGAACAATTCATCCAGGCATTTTTCCGAACGCGCTTTGGCGCCGGGCTGCGTGTAGTCCACCATGACGTTCGTGTGGATGTTGCCGTCGCCCGCGTGGCCGAAGCAGGCGAGTTGGAGGCGGTGCTTCTTCTGCAATGTAGCCGCGAACTTGAACAATTCTTCCAGCTTGCCGCGTGGCACCACGATGTCCTCGTTCAGCTTCGTCAGGCCGGTGTCGCGGAGCGCGTAGGAAAATTCGCGGCGGATCTGCCACACGGCTTCGCATTCCTCCGCGCCAAAACCGCGTTCGACAAACAGCGGTTTTTGCTGCCGAACGATTTTTTCCACGGCGGCGATTTCCTGCCGCACGGATTTATCCTGTCCGTCTAGTTCGACAATGAGATGCGCCTTGCAGCCGAGCAACCGTTTGCTGCCGGTGCGTTTGGCTGCCGCTGCCAGCGTGAATTCATCCGCCAGCTCTGCCGCGCACGGCAGAAAACCGGCGGCAAAAATGGACTGCAATGCGCGCACCGCTGAATTCATTGTGCTGAAACCGACAGCCAGGTTGGCCCGGAATGGTGGCAGCGGAATCAGTTTCAGCGTCGCCTCGGTGATGACTCCGAGCAAACCTTCCGAGCCGACGAACAGCCGGTGCAGGTCGAAGCCGGTTTTGTTTTTGTGCGTGCGTCCGCCGAGCCGGCAGATGGAGCCGTCGGCCAGAACCACTTCGAGGCCAAGGACGTAATCGCGGGTGACGCCGTATTTCAGGCAACGTGGGCCGCCGGCGTTGGTGGCGATGTTGCCGCCGATGGAATTCTTCGCGCGGCTCGCCGGGTCGGGCGGATAAAAGAGCTTTTTCTTTTCCACCGCCGCCTGCAATTCTGCAGTGACGACCGCCGGCTGGACGACGGCGACGAAATCGCGCGGGTTGATCTCCAGGATTTTTTTCATCCGCTCCAAAGAGAGCGCTATGCCGCCTTGCATGGGCACGCAGCCGCCGACGTAGCCGTGACCGGCGCCGCGCGGCGTGACGGGAATATTGTGTTTGTGCGCGAATGCCAAAATCTTGCTGACGGATTTGGTGGAGCGGGGCAGGGCGACGGCATCCGGCTGGTGCGTAGCGAACCATTTGTCGCCGGCGTATTTTCCCAGCGTGGCGGGTTCGAGAAAGATTTCGCGCGGCAGAAGTTTTTTCAACTGCCGAAGCTGGCGGGAAAATTTCATTCGGCGGGCGCGTCTAAAAATTCCCGCGCGTCGGCAAACTCTGATTCGGGCACTTGCACGCGGATGCCGCCGATGCCAATTGCTCCGCATTTCATGCTTAAAGCTGCTGCCTCATCGGCGACAAACGGATGAAATCCTGCTGCGTCCAGTCGTGAGTAAACCAACTGGGCATCAATAGAGGTAAAAGCTTTATAGACGGTGACAATATTCATTTGCCGCTGTCGGTTTTGATTTCGGCAAAAACCAGCACGCCGGCACCGGTCTGGACCGTGCTCAACACGGTGGCGTTCACGTTCTGGCCGACCTGGCTCTGGCCGTTGTTAACGACCACCATCGTGCCGTCGGGCAGGTAGCCGATGCCCTGGCCCTTGTCGCGGCCTTCGCGAACTATTTTGATGTGGACGACTTCGCCGGCCATCAGCGCGGCCTTCATCAGGTGGCCGATTTCAGTGAGGTTGACGCAGGTGACGTTCTGGAGGCCGGCAACCTTGGCGAGGTTGAAGTCGTTGGTGAACAGCTTGGCGTTCAGGCCGCGCGCGAGGCGCACGAGCTTGGCATCCACGCCTTTTTCCTCGGGAAAATCGCCGTCGTGGATGCGGACTTCGATTTTGCTGTTGTGCTGCAGCCGGTTCAACATTTCAAAGCCGCGCCGGCCGCGCGCGCGCTTCACCTCGTCGGCCGAATCGGCGATCTGCTGGAGCTCCAGCAGCACGAAGCGCGGCACGATGATGAGGCCCTCGATGAATTTCGCCTCGATGAGGTCGGCGATGCGCCCGTCAATGATGACGCTGGTGTCGAGCAGCAGCAGGTTGTCCGGCTTGTTTTGCGGCGAGAAACGGACGTAGGGGATGATGAGCGAAAAATCCTCCTTGTTGCTGCGCATCGCCAGCACCATGCCGATGTAGCCGAACGCGAGGAACAGGCACAGGCGGATGAGCCACTGGACATTGTCCTCGGCGTGCGCGAACAGGCCGGAATGCTCGATCAGCAGGGCGACGAGCCAGCCCAGAAATAAACCGAACGTCGTCGCGGAAAACGCGCGCAACGAAAACCCCTTGAGCATTTCGTCCAGCGCGACGAGCAGCCCGCCGAAGCCGAAGCCGATGACCATGCCGATTAAACCGGCGTGCGGTGCATTGACATATTCCGGGCGGACCTGGCTGACGGCGTAGCCGCCGCCGATGCAAAGGCTGAGGAACAGCAGCCGGATGGACCAAAGGGGTGTCATGGGCGGTTATGGGGTGACGGGAGCGTGGCGGCTTTGGCGGTGTTGGTTGCGGGCGGCGGGTGCGACCACAGGATGCCCCAGAGTCCGGTGCGGTTCAAGTTGCTCGTGGTGACGGAGAGATTTTCCGCGATGGCCTGCAGGTTCGTGGCGAGCTGGGGATTTTGCAGCAGCGCGCCGGCCAGCCCTTTGCCCGCTTGCAGATCGGCGGCGATTTGCTTGATGGTCGCGGTGGTGTCGGCGATGTCATGCGTCGCCTGGGTGATGTTGACGCTGTTCGTCGCGAGGATTTCGCCGGCCGAATCGCTCAGCCGCACCAGCCCGGCGGAGAACAGCACCGCGTTGCTGACGGCGGCGCTGATCTGTGCGCCGTTGGTGGCGACGACGTTGTTGATGTTTTGCACCGTACCGACCGCCTGCTCGGTGAATACCCGCAGGTTGGTGAGCGCGCCGCCGAAATTCGCCAGCGTCTGCGCGTTCAAAACCTGCTCGCGCAAATCGATCATCGCGGCATCCAGCTTTTTCGCCGTGCCGTCCAGGCGCTGGATGAAGCCCGCCGCGCTGCGCGCCACTTCCTGCAAGTCAAACGGCTCCTCGCAATACACCGTGTCGCCGTCCGCCAGCAGCGGCGGCGCGTTGGTCGTGGGGATGATGGCGATGAACTGGTCGCCGAGGAAGCCCGACTGCTGGACCACAAAACGCGCGTCGTGATACACCGGGCAGTTTTTGTAAAGCTGGAGCGTGACGGTGACGTTCGTGCCGGACGGGTTCAGGTCAATGTCCTTGACGCTGCCCACCGGCACGCCGGCCAGCAGCACGCCGGATTTGCTCTTGAGGCCGCCCACGTTGCGCGTCTCCAGCTTGACCGTGTAGGTGCGCCGGAACAGGCTGTTGCCCTTGCTGAACTGCACCAGCAGCGCCGCCAGCAGCGCGAGGCCGATGAAGACGAACAGCCCGACTTTCATTTCCAATCGTTTCTTGTCCATGGCTTAAAATTCTATGTTTTTTGCGTCCGCCACGCCGTCCACAAACTGCCGCACCACCGGGTCGGCGGAGGCGAAAAATTCCGCCGGCGGGCCGCTCGCGTAGATTTTCTTCGCGTGCAGCAGGAACACATGATTGCCCACGCGCTGCGCGCTCCGCATGTCGTGCGTCACCACGATGCTCGTCACCTTCAGCCGGTCGCGCACCCGGATGATGAGCTGGTCAATGCTGTCGGACACGATCGGGTCCAGCCCCGTCGTCGGCTCATCGTAGAGCACAATCTGCGGTTCGTAAATGATGGCGCGGGCCAGCCCCACGCGCTTGCGCATCCCGCCGGAAAGTTCCGCCGGCTTTTTCTTCTCCGTGCCGGGCAGATCCACCACGTCCAGCACCGCCGCGACGCGCTTCGCGATTTCCGCCTCGGTCAGGTGCTCGTGCCGGCGCAGGCCGAAAGCTACGTTTTCCGCCACGGTCATCGAGTCGAACAGCGCCGCGCCCTGGAACACCATGCCGAATTTCCGGCGCACGCGCAGCAACTGCCGCTCGGTCATGCGCGTGATGTTTTCGCCGTCCACCAGCACCTCGCCGGCGTCCGGCTGCAGCAGGCCGATGAAGTGCTTGAGCAAGACGCTCTTGCCGCCGCCGCTGCGGCCGATGATCACCGCCGATTCGCCGCTCTCGATCCGCAGATCCACGCCGTCGAGGATCATTTGCGAATCGAAGCTTTTTTTCAACTGGCGCACTTCGATCATGATATCAGGACGTAGATTCGTTGCAGAAACAGCGTCAGGAAAAAGTTCGTGATGAGAATCGTGATGGATGAAAACACCACCGCCTCGGTCGTCGCGCGGCCCACGCCTTCCGCGCCCATGCCGCAGGTCAGGCCCTTGTAGCAGCCAATCAGCGCGATGATGCCGCCATAGACGAAGGATTTGACGAGGCCGAACACCACGTCGGCGTCGTTCATGTATTGCATCATGTCGTAATACAGATACGTCGGATCAATCCCCAGCAGTTGCGTGCCGATCACGTAGCCGGAAATGATGCCCAGCACGATGGCTTCCATCGTCAGCAGCGGCAGCGCAATGATGCAGGCCAGCAAACGCGGCACGACGAGATAATCAATCGGATGCGTGGCGAGCGTGCGCAGCGCGTCAATCTGCTCGGTCACGCGCATCGTGCCGATTTCCGCCGCGATGGCCGCGCCGACGCGCCCGGCCACCATCAGCGCCGTGAGCACCGGGCCGAGCTCGTCGCACATCGAGACGCCCACGACCGCGAGTGTGGCGGTGTCCATCTTGACCTTGTGGAACTGGAAATACGTCTGCGCCGTCAGCACCATGCCGGTGAATGCGCCGGTGACGAGCACCACCGCCTGCGACTTGATGCCGATGAAATAAACCTGGTAAAGCAGGTCGCGCCGCGACGCCTTGAACGTGAGGCACGACGCGATCGCGTCCCGCGCCAGCACGGCGATGCGGCCCAGGCCGTTCAGCCAGCCGCCCACCCAGGTGCTTTCCAGAAAATTCATCGCCCGGAAAATTAACAAACCGGCCGGTGCTTTGCCAGCGCGGGATTGCCAGGCCGGTTTGGACACTGTCCTTACTCCCTCTCCCCGCCCAAGCGGGGAGAGGGTTGGGGTGAGGGGATTGAAACCATTGGCCTCCTCTCCCCGGCTCCCTCGGGGAGAAAACAAGGACAGTGTCAAGATGCGCCCGGTTTGGGTGGGTGCCGCTTGATCCGGTTCTTGACTCCGGGGTTGAACACTCCGGGCGCCAGCCGGAAGCGTGGTGGCACCGGCATCTTGCCTGTGTATTTCTGCGAGTGCCGACCAGGCAGACGAAGCCGAAACGATGTGGCGCAGCCCGTCCCGGCCGCGGGTTAAAGCACCGTCCCGGTGCGTTTGAGTCGCCCGCCATCCTCATTTTGCTTCTGCGGTTGGTGGAGGACGGACCGCCGGGCCGTCCGTATGTGGTGGAGGACGGTGCGCTGCGCCGTCCGCTGTCCGGCGCTTCCCCGTCTTCTGCCGGACAGCTTTTGCCTTTTTGCGGTCAGAGATTCCGTCCGCCTTCGGCTTTTGTCTCCCGCCGGCCGCCTCAATCCTCCTCTACCAATCCCACCGCCCCTATCGCGACCTCCCACCCGCCCACGAATGAGCGGGTTGATCGGATGGCGCGCCAGCGTCTTGGACTGCGGCAGCCCCCTGCCGCTCTCCCACCACCGACAGCCGACAGCCGACTATTTTTGTTTTTTTTGGTTCCAGCATTTCAGCATTTCAGTTTTCAGCATTTGGCTTGGTCCAGGTTTTGATCATGGGTAACGGGGCTGGTTCAATACCTATCCCCTGCTGAAAACACTCTTGCAAACCCTGTGAACTGAAGCCGGCTGTGGGCCGATCCTGGGCTGGGCGGTAAATGTATCGTTTTGTAAAAAATACATATTTTAACTTGCTTTCCCGGCCGCCTCGGCTAAGTTTCGCCGATGCCTCGACCGCCCAAGCTCACCGCCTGCGCGATCAGCTTGCCGCCCGGCTCGACCAGGCCTGCGCTGAAGCCGTCAGGCCCAAACCCGACCACCGCACCCACAATGCCACCGGTTGGCCATGTCACCTTTTGGCGCTTCCAAAATGGGGTGACAAAACGTGCCAAAACGTGCCAAAAAGTGACATGATTTTCTTTGAACCCTGCCTGCCGTGGGGTGGCGGCCGGGCGCACAAGTATTGTGGTCGGCCGGAAATGATCTGGGCGACTGTTCCCGCGCTGGAAGGCGCGGCTGGGTGGTTGATGTATCATTGTATATAAATACATAATTAGGCTTGCCTTTCCAGCAGTCTTGGCTAAGGTGGGTCACCTGCTGACGGAACCGCTGGCCTGAGTCGGTCTGCTCGCTGGCGCTTCCCCGTGTTCCTCCCTCTCCCCCTCGGGGGAGAGGGCCGGGGT